>Ga0210402_10001599_pt1 | contig 23229 bp, 24 predicted proteins | sample IncBWC7MmetaG_FD_161055 | JGI IMG/M metagenome (GOLD analysis project Ga0210402, IMG submission 161055) | Forest soil microbial communities from Barre Woods Harvard Forest LTER site, Petersham, Massachusetts, United States - Inc-BW-C-7-M | ecosystem: Environmental > Terrestrial > Soil >... | reverse complement strand
GCCGGCGCGCCCCGGCGCGTCCCCGGGGAGGCAGGCTTGCTCGCAGCCGAACAATTCAGATTCGATGAGATCGGCCGGTATCGCGCCGCAGTTGATTGAAATGAAAGGCATGCCGCGGCGCGCGCTGTATTCGTGAATGGATCGCGCGGCCAACCCTTTGCCGGTGCCGCTTTCCCCCGTCAGGAGGATGCTGGCGTCGGTGGGACCGACGCGTTCGATCAGCCGAAATACCTCCTGCATGGCGGCCGACGATCCGAGCAGCAAGCCGATCGCCGGCATGGATGAGGTCGGTGCGGGCATGGATGAGGCGGGGCGCTCCTGAAAACTGCGGCTGACACCATTCATTTCTTCCTCCTGCGCTCGACGAGCGTTATTTCCCTTAAGGCTGCGCCTTCGGGGGCGCCGGGCTGCGACACTGGGGCCTATCCCCTTGGCGACACGCTCCTAAGCCCGGCGCCCCGTGCATTCCCTGCTCGGCGTTAGTTTGTAGCGTGGGCGGATCAGCGTCGCTAGGGCCGGCGGCTCTACCTGAAATCGGAATTCGCGCATCCGCGTGTCAGTGTTTGTCTGACATCTCGTTATGGTCCGAGGAAGGCGGCGCCGCAGCGCCAACAACTGGTGAACTGCGCCTCGAGTTCCTCGCCGCATTGCCAGCAGGTCCAGGGGGGGCCCTTGGACGCGGCGGCGGCAGTGGCCAGGGCGCGCTTCGCCGCCGATTCGAGCGCATCCTCGACCCAGAGCTGCGGCCAGGTTTCAAGCATGGGTAGATCGCCCAGGGCGCCAGCCAGGTATTGATTGCGCAACTCGCATTCGATCCCGGCGCTGATCAACACATTGCGTGCATGCGCGACCTGCACCAGTGAGGCTGCGCGGTACACTAGCTTCATGAGCCTCCTAGCGCAGTGATCGCAAGAACGCGCCGACGTCCTCGCCCTTCTCCAACAATTCAACCAGGGCCGAACCAACCACGACGCCGTCCACGTGCGGCGCAAAGCGCGCCACCTGCTGGCGCGAACGGATGCCGAATCCCGCGCACACCGGAACCTTGGAACAGCGCTTGACGCGGTCCATATAGTCAAGCACCTCACCCGGCACGTCGGCGGACTTGCCGGTGGTGCCCGTCATGGTCACCGCGTAGACGAATCCCTTCGCCGCCTGGCACAGCAGCGCCAGTCGTTCAGGGGGCGTCACCGGGGTGACCATTTGCACCAGCGCCAGGCCCTCGGCCGCCAATGCAGGGCCCACATTGCCGCTTTCTTCGAACGGCAGATCCGGCACGATGAAACCGGTCACGCCGGCGGCGGCGGCGGCGCGCGCCAGCGCGTCCATTCCGTATGCCAGCAAGGGATTCAGATAGCTCATCAACAGCAGCGGCGCGCCATGGCGCGGCTCGATCGACTTGAGTTGCTCGAGTATCCACGGCAGCGTCACGCCAAGCCTCAGGGCGGCAAAACTGGCGCGCTGAATGGTGGTGCCGTCCGCCATGGGATCGCTGAATGGCACGCCGATTTCCACCACATCGCAGGCGCCGGCGACCGCGGCGAGATTCTCCTTGAAGTGGCTTAAGCTCGGAAATCCGGCGGTGAGATACCCCACCAATGCCGGACGACCCTGCGATGCCGCGGATCGAATCGCGGCGGTTATGCGCTCGCTGGGTTGCACTTCAGGCTGGATCCTTCAGCAGGGTGTTCTGCAGGATCGGCATGTCCTTGTCGCCCCGGCCCGAGCAGCCGATCAGAATCTGCGCCCCTGGATTTTTTTCCGCAAAGCGCCGCGCGCCGGCGAATGCATGCGCGGTTTCGATGGCGAGGAGTATTCCCTCGCACCTGGCGCACTCCGCCAGCGCATCCAGCGACTCCTCGTCGGTGGCCGACTCGTAGTTGACCCGCTTGGTGGTCATCAGGTAGGCGTGCTCCGGACCGACTCCGGAATAGTCGAGTCCGGCGGACACCGAATGCGTCTCGCGCACCTGGCCGAAGGCGTCCTGCAGGATCAATGTATAGCTGCCGTGCAGTACACCCGGCGTCCCGAAGGTCAGCGACGCGGCATTGTCGCCCAAGCCCGTGCCGCGGCCGCCCGCTTCGATGCCGAGCAATTGCACCGCGCCGTCTTGCAAAAACGGATGAAACAATCCGATCGCATTCGAGCCGCCGCCCACGCAGGCCACCGCGACATCGGGCAGCTGCCCGGCCTGTTCCAACATCTGTGCGCGCGCCTCGCGGCCGATCACGGCCTGCAACTCCCGCACGAGATATGGGTATGGATGCGGCCCCACCGCCGACCCCAGCGAATAATAAGTGCCATCAGGATCGGACACCCAATCGCGCATCGCCTCGTCGATCGCCGCACGCAGGGTTCGATCGCCGCTGGTAACCGGCACCACGGTCGTACCGAGGAGCTGCATGCGTCCGACGTTGGGCGCTTGACGTTCGACATCCACCTCGCCCATGTACACGGTGCATGGGAGCCCCAAGCGCGCGGCGGCGGCGGCGCTCGCGACACCATGCTGTCCGGCGCCGGTCTCGGCAATGATGCGTTTGGCTCCCAGGCGCCTGGCAAGCAGAGTCTGGCCCACCGCGTTGTTGATCTTATGGGCGCCGGTGTGCGCCAGATCCTCGCGCTTCAGCCAGACATGCGCTCCCCAGCGCCGGCTCAACGTGGGCGCGTACGACAGTGCCGTGGGTCGGCCCACCCAGGTTTTGAGCTCGCGATTGAACTCGGCTTGGAATTCGGCGTTGTGCAAATACCGCTCCACGCCCGCCTGCAGCCGATCCAGCGCCGCAACCAGGGTTTCCGGGACGTAACGACCGCCGAATGCGCCGTAACGGCCTTTGGCATCGGGGAAAACCGGCTGTGCATGAGCTTCGCGCGGTTGTGAACTCATGATTCGTCCTCCAGCTGCGCGGCCGCGGCGCGCACCGCACGCACGAACTCCTGAATCTTTGCCGGATCCTTGACCCCGGGCTCCGACTCGACGCCGCTGCTCACGTCGACGCCGAACGGGCGCACCGCTTGAATGGCTTCGGCGACATTTTGCGGCGATAGCCCGCCGGCGAGAATCAGCTCGGTCTGGCGCGCAAGTTCCGCGGCCCGGCCCCAGTCGGCGAGTTCGCCTATGCCGCTGGACGGGCCCTCGAACAGCATGCGCCCCGGCAGCGGATTGGGAGTCTTGCGGCCAAATCGCACCACCGGCAACACCTTGATGTGCGCCGGAATCTTCAGCTCGCGTAAATCCTCGACATCGGTTTGAAAATAATCCGGCTTGAGGATTCTGCAGATCTCATCGACCTTCATTTGTAGAGGATGCTGAGCGACCGCAATGCGCAGCATCCCCGGCGGCGCCAACGCGGCCAATTGCGCAGCCTGGCCGGGCGTCACCTGGCGCGGGCTCGGCGCAAATACGAATCCAATGGCGTCGACGTTGGCATCGGCCGCGGCACTGACCGCATCCGCACCGGTGATACCGCAAATTTTGATCCACATGGAGCCGAGTGTAGCCATTTTAGGATTCCGCTGTCCGCGCCGCAGCCAATATATCGCGCAGCAGGGATTCTGGATCATCGCAGGCCATCAGCGCGGTGCCGATCAGCGCGACTCCGAAGCCCAAGCGCCGGACGCGCGCGGCATCCGCGGCCGAAGCGACGCCGCTTTCGGCGACCCGCGGCCAGCCTGAAGGCAGCAGCGGTGCGAGAGCCTCGAATCGCTCCTGCACGACTTGCAGCGACTGCAGGTCGCGGCAGTTGATGCCGATCAGGGCGAGATCCCGTGCGGGGGTGCCTGCACCGGCGCGCCGGGACAAAACGGCGCGCGCCGTTTCCAGATCCTCTGCATCGAAGGCCTCGAGCAGCACGAACATGCCATGCTCGGCGGCGGCATCGAGCAGTTCCGCGATCTGCACCTGCGACAGCATGCGCAAGATCAGGAGCACCCCGCCCGCGCCGGCGGCCCTCGCCTCCAGCACCTGGTACGGATCGACCAGAAAATCCTTGCGCATCGCAGGCACACCCAAGGGCTTGAGCACGCCGCTGGCCTGCCGCAAATGCTCCAGCGATCCGTCGAACCGCGAAGGCTCGGTCAGCACCGAGACGGCGGCGGCGCCGCCCTGCGCGTACGCCGCCACCCGCCGCAGCCAATCCTCGTTCTGGGAACCCAACATTCCGGCCGCCGGCGATTTCAACTTGAGTTCCGCGATCACATCGAACCCCTGCGGCGACAAGCGCAGCGGCGCACCCGGCGCCGCTGCGCGCGCGCGGCGCTCCAATGCAGCCAGCGATTCGCGCGCGGCAGCCTCTCTGGCGCGCTGCGCGCTGAAGCGCGCCATGTCGGTGAGAAAGCCGCTCATGCGAGGCCCCGCGAGGCCGGGCGCTTCGCCGCGAAATCCTGAAGCTGCCCGAGCCATGAGCGGGCCGTGCCGCTGTCTATGGCCGCGCGCGCAGCCTCGATGCCGGCCGCAATGGATTGCGCGCGGCCGGCGATGTGAAGCGCAATACCACACTGCAGCACCAAGGCCTCGCGATGCGGCCCGCGATCACGGCCCTCGAACACATCGAGCAGTGCCGCGAAGTTGGTCGTGGCGTCGCCGCCGAGAAGCTCGCTCGAGGCGCAGCGCGCGATGCCGAATTCCCTGGGATCGACTTCCATTTGCCTGATTGCCCGGCCCGCGACATCGAATGTGAGGAACGGGCCGATGGGCGTGGCTTCGTCCCAGCCCGCTGCGCCGTGCACCACCCACGCTCGCTCAATCTGCATTCCGGCCAGGGTTGCGGCGATCAGTTCGGCGGTTGCCGCGTCATAGGCGCCGATGAGGAAATATCGCGGCGCGCCGGGATTGGTCAGCGGTCCCAGCAGATTGAACACCGTGCGCACACCGAGAGCGGCGCGGATCGGCGCCAGCGCTTTCATCGCGGGGTGATAGTAGGGCGCGAACAGAAACGTAAAGCCGGTGGCCGCGAAGCAGCCGGCGGCACCTACTTCGTCCAGGGGCAAGGTTATTCCCAGCGCCTCGATGAGATCCGCGCTGCCGCAGCGGCTCGAGATGCCGCGGTTGCCGTGCTTGATCACCGGCAGGCCGCAGGCTGCGGCCAGCAGCGCCGCGCCGGTCGATAAATTCAAGCTGCCCGACGCGTCGCCGCCGGTGCCGACGATGTCAATGGCATCCATCCCGCCGTGATTTGCAGGCAGCGAGGGTTTGCGCGCCAGCTGGCGCATGGCGCCGGCGAAGCCGCGCACCTCATCGGCCGTGACGCCCTTGGCGCGCAGGGCGGCCAGCAGCGCGCCCGCCATCGCAGGCGCAAGATCCGGCGCGGTCAACAGGGATAGAAGGTCCGCGGCCGCCTCTTCGCTAAGGTCGCGGCCGTCGAGCAGCTGCTCCAGGATTTGGCGCGGCGCCGTCATGGGTTCTTGAGGAAATTACCCATGAGCATCGGACCGTCGGGCGTCAGCACGCTTTCGGGATGGAATTGCACGCCCTCGATCGGCAGGGACCTGTGGCGCACTCCCATGATTTCGCCTTCCGGTGTACGCGCGGTCACTTTAAGATCGGCAGGGATGCTCTCCGGCTCGGCGATCAGCGAGTGGTAGCGCCCCGCCTCGAAATCCTGGCGCATGCCTGTGTACAGTCCCTTGCCGTCATGTGCGATCGTGGAGACCTTGCCGTGCATCAAACGCCCCGCGCGCACCACCTTGCCGCCGAATACTTCGACCAGGGATTGATGACCCAGGCAGACGCCGAATATCGGAATGCGCCCGGCGAACGCTTCTATCATGCGCATCGAGACTCCGGCGTTGCGCGGTGTGCCCGGGCCCGGCGAGATGATGAGGTGCGTAGGATTCCACTCGAGCGCCGCATCGACCGTGATCGCATCGTTGCGATGCACGTCGACTTCGGCGCCGAGGATCAGGAATGCCTGAACCAGGTTGTAGGTGAACGAGTCGTAGTTGTCGATCAGCAATACCCTGGCCCGCATCTTAGAGCCCCTCCGCGGCGAGCTCGAGCGAACGCCGCAGCACCGCGCCCTTGGTCATCAATTCATCGAATTCGGCTTTGGGAGAACTGTCGGCGACGATGCCGCCGCCGGCCTGGTAGCTGTAAGTATCGCCGCGAAACACCAGCGTGCGAATGGTGATCGCCTGATCCATGTCGCCGCGGCGGCCGAAATAGCCGACGGTCCCGCCATACAGCTGCCTTCCTGCAGGTTCGAGTTCGTCGATGATTTCCATGGCGCGCACCTTGGGAGCCCCGACCAATGTCCCTGCCGGAAAAGTTGCCGCAAACAAGTCGAATGCATCCTGTCCGGCGGCCAAGCGGCCTTTGACGCCGCTGACGATGTGCATGATATGGCTGTAGCGCTCGATCACGCGATAAGGATCGACGGACACCGAGCCCGCGCTCGCGACCCGCCCTAGGTCGTTGCGCGCCAGATCCACCAGCATCACATGCTCGGCGTTCTCCTTCGGGTCCGACAGGAGTTCCGCCTGCAGCGCCTCATCCTGCCTCTCATCGGCCCCGCGCGGCCTGGATCCCGCGATCGGCCGCAGCTGCGCCTGTCCGCCGTGGCATTTCACCAGCGCTTCGGGCGACGAGCCCACCACCGTGATGTCGCCGAGTTCGCAAAAATACATGTAGGGCGAGGGATTGAGCAGCCGCAGCGCGCGGTACACCTCGAACGGCGACAGCGCATGTCTTCCTTCGAATCGCGACGCCAGCACCAGCTGGTAGACGTCGCCGCTGGCGATGTACTCCTGCGCGCGGCGCACTCGCTCCGCATGCGCGGATTCGGTCAGCGAGGGGGTCGCCGGCGAGAAGCGTCCCGGGGCGATTATCGTGGGCACCGCGCCGCGCAGCGCCTGAATGACCTCGCGGCGCAGGCTTAAGCGCTCCGCATCGCTGCCGTCATGCAGCAGCGCGACCCCGCGCGTCAAATGATCGAACACCAGCATCGAACGCGGGGCCACATAGTGCGCATGCGGCGACTCGGTGGCATCGAGACTGCGGCCGGGAATGCGCTCGAAGTAGCGCACCGCATCGTATGCCGTGTAGCCCACCAATCCGCCGAGCAGCGGTACGCCCGGAATTTCCGGTTGGGGCTTGGGCGCGCGGGCCAGCGCCGCGCGCAGCACATTCAAGAATTCCTGCCGGGACTGAGGTCGCGGCGAGCGCACATCGCCGAGGTAGTGGCCGGTCGCATCGATGCGCAGTTCAAGACAATCGCCGAAGCCGATGAAGGAGTAGCGCGCCAGCCGCTCGCCTCCCTCGACGCTTTCCAGCAGGAAACGGGGCCGGAAGGGCGCGAGCTTCAGATACGCCGATACCGGCGTGTCGAGATCTGCCGCGATGTCGAAAGGTCGTTGCATAGAGAACCTGCGAAGCTAGAGCGGTCAAACGACGGACAACAAAAAACCCATCACCACGATTTTTAGCGGAGATGGGTTTTTTCAGGTTGACGAAAAATTTAAGAGCTAAACGACCTACCCACTCCTCAAGGGGGAATACGCCACCAATTGCTGCGGAAAATGACTGCGGCCGACATGCCCTCAAGTATCACCGCAGCGCACGGGAAGCGTCAAGCCAGGGGCGGTGGCCACCTGGCGGTGGCGCCTGAGCGGAAATCAGCCGGTCTTTTTGGCCGCCGAATCGAGGTTTTTCTTGAATTTGCGCGTAAGTTCGATGAATCGGGGCGTGAGGCCCACGTCCTCGTAGACCGGATCGCCATGATCGTCGCGTGATATGACCTTCGAACCTTTCACATAGGGCATGGCGGAGGCAATCTCATCCAAGCCTACCCTTAGCAAATCCGTCACAATGTCCTCGATCGAATATCCCGGAAACAATTCCGCCAGGGCCTCAAGCTTCGCAGCATCGTCCAGCGGCAAACGGACGGCATATTCCTTCGCGCTCTTGGGCGGCGCCGCCGCTTTCTTCCACCGATCGAGCAAGGGCTTGAATTTCACGACTACCGCCATAACTGACCATGATGACTGCCATTATAGACTGCGGGATTAGCACATTAGCTCTCCAACCCGTCCCATAACGCCCCATTCGCCGCATGCTGGCTTGGCTCCTGCGGCCGCTGCCGAAGGCGGGTGGCCGCGGAATCTCCTGGCGGTATTCGGCTACAGCCGCCGTGCGCTGCACCTGGTGTGGAGCACCAACAAGGCCTTGAGCGTCACGCTGGCACTGCTCACGCTGGTGGCGGGCATATTGCCGGCGGGAATCGCCTACGTGGGAGCTCAGATCGTCGATGCGGTGATTCATGCCGCCGACGTGCACAGGCAAACCGGCACCACGCTGCTGCACGATGTGGTGCGCTACGTCGCCCTCGAAGCGCTGCTGGTCGCCGCCACCGCCATGGCGCAGCGGGGAATCTCACTCGCACAGTCCCTGCTGCGCGCGCAGCTCGGCCAGCGCGTCAATGTCATGATTCTGGAAAAAGCGCTGACCTTGGATTTGACGCAATTCGAGGACTCCGAGTTTTACGACAAATTGACCCGCGCGCGGCGCGAAGCTTCGAGCCGGCCCTTGAGCCTGGTGATGCGGACCTTCGCACTGCTGCAAAATGCCGTGTCGCTGATTTCCTTCGGCGGATTGTTGTATCGCTTCTCGCCCTGGGCGGTTGCACTTCTGGTACTGGCCGGCCTGCCCGCGTTCCTCGCCGAGGCAAAGTTCTCGGGCGAAGCATTTCGCCTCTTCCGCTGGCGCGCGCCCGAGTCGCGCATGCAGATCTATCTCGAATCGGTGCTGGCGCGCGAGGATTACGCAAAAGAGGTCAAGCTGTTCGAGCTGGGGCCCCGGTTTTTGGATCGTTACCGCGATATTTTCACCCGCCTGTACCGCGAGGATCGCGACCTGACCCTGCGTCGCGACGCCTGGGGTTTCGGACTGGGCTTGCTCGGTACGGCGGCGCTGTACGGCGGCTACGTATGGATTGCCGCGGAAACGGTGTTGGGCGCCATGACCGTGGGTCAGATGACCATGTATCTCATGCTGTTCCGCCAGGGGCAATCGGCGGTGAGCGCCGCGCTCTCGGCCGTCAGCGGTTTGTACGAGGACAACCTGTACCTGTCGAATCTGTTCGAATATCTGGAGCAGCCGGTGGGCCGCGCCGGCGGCGACAAGATGCGCGGCCCCGATCCCGGCGATGGCATCCGCTTCGAAGCGGTCGAATTCGTCTACCCCGGCGCGGCTTCCCCGGCATTGTCGGGCATCGATCTGCACGTTCGGCCCGGCGAGAGTCTGGCGCTGGTGGGCCAGAACGGCTCCGGCAAAACCACGCTGATCAAGCTGCTGACCCGGCTGTACGCGCCGACCCGCGGCCGCATCCTGCTGGATGGCCTCAATCTCGAGGAGTGGGACGAGACTGCGCTGCGGCAGCGGATCGGGGTGATTTTTCAGGATTTTGCCCGCTATCAAATGTTGGTCGGCGAGAATATCGGCGCCGGCGACGTGCGCGCGTTCGACGACGAAGCACGCTGGCGCAGCGCCGCTGCCAAAGGACTGGCTGCCGAATTCGTCGAACAAATTCCGGGGACCTATCACGCGCAACTCGGCAAATGGTTCAAGGACGGGCGCGAGCTGTCTGGCGGCCAGTGGCAGAAAATTGCGCTGGCGCGCGCGTTCATGCGCAGCGACGCGGATATTCTGGTGCTGGACGAACCGACGGCGGCAATCGACGCCGGCGCCGAAGCCGAGGTATTCGAACATTTCCGCGAGTTGACCCGCAACCGCATCGCCATCGTCATTTCGCATCGGTTCTCGACCGTGCGCATGACCGACCAGATATTGGTCCTTGAGGAAGGCCGCATCGTCGAACGCGGCAGCCACGAGTCGCTGATGGCGGCCGACGGCCAGTATGCGAAACTGTTCACTTTGCAGGCCCGCGGGTATCGTTAGAGATCTGAGGAAGCATGATCAGCATCAACACACAGCGTCTGACCGCCGCGATTCTCACGGCCGCCTTGAGCGTGGCCGCCTGCCATCGCGAGGCGCCGTCGGTCAAATTGGGAACCTACCGCGCCGTGCTGCAGGTGCCGGGCGGCGAGCTGCCGTTTGGCCTGGAGTTGGCGAAGGAGGGATCCGAGACCGTCGGCTATCTCTTGAACGGCAAGGAGCGGCTGCGCCTGAGCGAGGTCAAGATCGACGGCACGCACCTGGAGATTCACATGCCGGGCTACGAAACCCGGCTTACCGCCGATGCGATCGGCGATCAACTGCAAGGCGAGGTGTACCTGGATAAGTTGGGCGGCAAGGACCAGCATATTCCGCTGCGGGCCGCCTTGGGTGAAAGCTTCCGCTTCTTCGCCAATCCCGCGGGCAACAACGCCGATATGTCGGGGCGCTGGGCAGTGACCCTGGTGGACGACTCGGGCGGGTCGGAGGTTGCGGTGGGCGAGTTTGCCCAATCCCAGGATGTCATCACCGGCACCTTCCTGACGCCGACCGGCGATCAACGTTTTTTGGCAGGCCAGGTCAAAGGCGACGAGCTGTACCTGTCGACTTTCGATGGCGCGCATGTATTTTTGTACAAGGCAAAACTGGGCGCGGATGGCGCCTTGACGGGTGACTACTGGTCGGGGCTCAAGTATCACGAGAAATGGACCGCGAAGCGCGATGCCGGCGCCGCACTGCCGGATGCCTACCAATTGACGGCCATGCACGCCGGTACCCAGACCTTCGATTTTGCCTTCCCCGATCTTTCCGGCAACACCGTCACATCCAAGGATCCGCAGTTCCGCGGCAAAGTGCTGATCGTCGCCTTGGCCGGCAGCTGGTGTCCCAATTGTCACGACGAGGCGGCATTTCTCGCGCCGCTTTACAAGGAATATCGGGGCAGGGGGCTGGAGATCGTTTCGCTGATGTTCGAGCATTTCGGCGACTTTCCGCGCGCCGCCGCCGCCACGCAGCGCTTCCGGCAGAATTACGGCATCGAATACACCACGCTGGTCGCCGGCATTTCGGACAAGGACGAAGCGGCGAAAAAATTGCCGATGCTGGATCGGGTGTACGCCTTTCCAACGACGATTTTCGTCGATCGCAAGGGCAAGGTGCGCAAGATCCACACCGGGTTTTCAGGTCCCGCCACCGGCGAGCATTACACGCAGTTCGTGAACGAAGTGAAGGCCACGCTCGATCAGTTGCTCGCGGAAACTTGAAATTTCATGCCCTCGTTCGACGTGGTCTCCGAAATCGATACCCATGAATTGACCAACGCCGTGGATCAAGCGATCCGCGAACTCACGCAGCGGTTCGATTTCAAAGGCACCGACGCCGCGTACGAATTGGAGGAGACCACGGTCACCATGACCGCGCCGGCGGATTTTCAGCTCAAACAGATGCTGGACATTCTCAAGCTGCGCATTGCCAAGCGCGGCATCGACGTCGCCTGCCTGGAGGTGAAGGATCCCGAGGTGAATCTTGCCAGAGCCAAACAGCTGGTGATCTTGAAGCACGGCATCGACGCGGATGCCGGCAGGAAGGTCTCGCGCCTGATCAAGGATTCGAAGCTGAAAGTACAGGCGCAAATCCAGGGCGACAAGGTGCGCATCATCGGCAAGAAGCGCGACGACCTGCAGGAGGCCATCGCATTTCTGCGCAAGGCGGATGTCGGCGTGCCGCTGCAGTTCAACAATTTTCGCGACTAGCCGCCCGGGGGCTCCCGCCCTTGACGCCGCGCGCCTCAGGCCAGCGTCGAGTCCTTGAGCGAAAGCGACACGGGATGCTTGACGATCGCCACGCTGGTGACGCCGAGCATTTTCGACAATTGATCCGCGGGCACTTTCAGCGGCCCCGGCCCTGCGCCCTCGCCGGCCGCCGGCTGCGGATAGGCGGTCGAGCGCGCCGTGTGAAAGGTCACATTGCCCTCGACTTTCTGCACGATTTGATGAATGTGGCCGTTGAGCACAGTCACCGAGCCGAAGCGGCGCAGCTGGCCCAACAGCTGATCTGCATCGCCCGTACCCCATCCCCAGGGTTCGTAGACGGACCACAGCGGCATGTGCGCGAAGACCACGATGGGAGTGCTGGCGGAGCGGCCCTTGAGATCCGCGGCAACCCAGGCCAGCTGATCAGGTCCCAAGGTACCGAGGCCCTCGGGCTTGAAGGACAGCACATTGATGAGCCCGATGAAGTGCACGCCGGCGTGATCGAAGCTGTAGTACCCCTTGTTGCCGGACGCCTTGCCAAACCGGTTGAAGTATTCCGTGACGCCCGCGTCGGCCACGTCGTGCTCGCCCGGCACAGTGTGCATCTCCGTGGCCCGCAGGCGAGAGAACAACTGCTGCGCCGCGTCGAATTCGGCCGGCTTCGACAGGTGGGTGATGTCGCCGGTATGGATGATGAGCCCGGGCTGCTCCTTCATGCCATTGACGAGGTCGATGGTCGAGGTCAGCGTGCCGTTGACGTCGGGGTTTGCCTCCTTGTTAAATCCAATATGGGTGTCGCTGATCTGGACGAACAAGGGCACGCCCAACGCGCCCGGGCCTCCCCGGTCCGCCGCCATCGCGAGATCCATGGGCGTGAACACGCCGCCGGACAGGGCAAACAGGGTACCGGCGCCGCCGTAGGCCATGCATTTCAACGCATTGCGCCGCGACATCAGCGATTGATCATCCGACATGTCCCACTCCTTAAGTTGTCGTTCTTGGAAAGAGGACTTTTAGGCCAATGGTTTTATTCCACGATGGCGCTAAATTGCTGCTTCGGATCGGCCTTGTGGCGAGCCATTACGACAATCGAGGATCAACTTCATGGGAACCCAAACACGCACCTTCACGCTTGGCGTAGCTTTGATGCTGACGGCCGGGGCCGCGCATGCCGGAAAGTGCGCCGACACGGTGACAATGTTCAAGAATGCCGGCGAGAGCGCCGCGTATTTTTCCAAAGCCTATGCATATGCCGTGTTCCCGACGATCGGGGAAGCGGGTTTCATCATCGGCGGCGCCCACGGTGACGGATGCGTGTATCAGCGCCGCAAGCACGTCGGCAACGCCACGATGACGCAGGTGAGCGCGGGCTTTCAGGCCGGGGCGAAGGCCTTCAGCCAGATCGTGTTCTTCGAGGATAAACGCGCGCTGGATGAATTCGAATCGGGTTCATTTGAGTTCGACGCCACGGCAAGCGCCACCGCGATCACCGCCAGCGCCTCGGCCAGCGCCGGCACCACCGGCGCTACGTCCGGGGCGAGCGGCGGGAAGAACGATGCCGTCACGCAGGGCAGCGGATACCAAAAGGGGATGGCGGTGTTCGTCATCACCAAGGGCGGCCTCATGTATACGGCTGCGGTCGCCGGCCAGAAATTCAGCTACTCTCCGCTGTAGGCGGGCGCGCGCTCGGACGGGAGTTCTTGGAGGTAGGCATGGTTAGGGCTGATGCGGCTTTGCGCCGTGTGTTCATCCTGGCAGGGGTCCTGGCACTGGCGGCGTGCGGATCGTCCGATTCGTTTGTCATGGTGGGCACTGCGCGCCCGGCGATATCGCCGGCGGATGTCAAAATCTATTCGCACCCGCCCCCAAGTTACGAGGAAATCGCGCTGCTCAATGCTTCGACCAGCCACATGTTCACGCCCGGCGGACAGAAGACCATCGATGAGGTCATCGAAAAACTCAAGGAACAGGCCGCGAAGCTGGGCGCCAATGGCGTGCTGCTGGAAGGATTTTCCGACCGCCAAACCGGATCCCTGGGAACCGGCGTGGGCGGCGGCTCTGCGTCGAGCAACTCCGCGGTTGGCGTCGGCGTGGGCGGATCGATGGGAATTTACAAAAAGAACGGCCAGGGCCGCGCCATCTTCGTGCCGCCGCCGGGCTAGGACTGCTCGCGAGCGCTTGCGGAGCGCAGCAGCCGCACCAGGCCCTGGAGTTCGTCCCAGCCGGTGTCCGAGACCGCGCAGTACTCCAAATCTCCCTGGCGCCAAAAGGCCAGGTGATAGCCGTTGCGCGTGGTATCGCGGGGCAGGGAGCGCGAGGGTTGCGCGGCCCAGCTGAATACATTGATGACATGCGCGCCATGCTGGTACACCACCACCGCCGCACGCTGGTGGTCGAGATAGTCGGCGCGTCCGCCGATGAGTTTATAGCCCTGCGGCTCGAAGTCGGCGACCACCGGCGACACATCGGCATGGCCCGCGAACCACGGCTTGACGGTGTGCTTGTCGGTGGACACCACATCGATCAAATGTGCCGGCATCAGCGAGCGCGCATGCGCGCTCACCAGGTCGTTGACCACCGGAACGAGCCGCGGCGGGGCCAGCAGCAGGAACGCGATGCTCGCGGCGATCGCGGTGCCGCCGATGCCGCCGGCGGCGCCCGCCCAAAATGAAGTCGCCCGCCAGACCTTGGGCTTCGGGTCCTTGGGCCGCCGCGCCGTGGTTTCCTGATCGAGCGCTCGCGCCACCCGGGCGCGCAGCAGCGGCGGAGCACGCGCATATTCCACGTCGCGGCGCAGAACGCTGCGTACCTGCTCGAGGTCGGACAGCAGCGCGCGGCATCCGGCGCAATGCTCGAGGTGGCGCTCGATCTCCGCGGCGGCGACGGCGTCGACCTCGGAATCGAAATACGCCTGTATTCGCAGCGATTCAGCGCACTGCACGCGGCTCTCCCTCGATTTCCTGCATCCATTTCGCCTTCAACGCGGCGCGTGAACGCGCCAACCGCGACATCACCGTACCGATGGGCACCTGCGTGACGGCAGCGATCTGCGCATAATCCATTGCTTCGATTTCCCGCAGCAGCAACACCGTGCGATGTTCCTCCGGCAGCGAGGCCATCAGCCTGTCAAGCGAGCGCTTTTGATCGGCACGGATGGATTCACTCTCCGGATCCGGCGTGGTCGCCGTCATTGCGTGGCCCTCCGTTGTATCGGTCTCTTCAGGTAGCGGCACATAGCCTCGGCGTTGCTGCTGTTTGGCGGCTGTGAAATGACAGTTGCGCACGATGGCGAGGAGCCAGGCCTTCACGTCGGAGCCGCGCAGGGAATCAAAGCCCCGAAACGCGCGCAAAATCGCCTCCTGCACCACGTCGTCCGCATCGGCGGGCGAAAAGGACAGCCATCGCGCAAACCGGTACGCGGCGTCAAGATGAGGCAAAACCTCCGCCTCGAATCGAGCGCGTCTGTCATCCATGAATGAGAAGACTCACCGTAGACCTGTTTTATTCCAGGGCATGCCCGGAGATGTTGGCGCCTTGGGCGCTTGACGCTCAAGTATAGCGTGGGATCGCGTATCCTTGAGTCCTCCCCTTTGCAGGGTACCTCCCTTGTTCCGACTCGCCCGCCTTATCCCCGCTGTTGCCGTCGCGCTCATCGTGCAGGTTTGTCCCGCCCGGGGTGAGCAGCCCTTCCTGGCAGAGTCGCAGTTCTCGCTGCTGCGCGGCGAAGCCAGCGGCGCGGCCAGTTACGAAAATCTGCGCGCCCTGACGCGCTTGCACCGCGTTCCGGCGACTCCCGAGTTCGATCGGGCCGCGGATTTCATCTTGAAGCGTGCGCAGGAATACGGCCTGCAGGATGTGCACGCCGAGCAGTTCCCGATAGACGGCAAGATCCATTACGGCCTGATGCGATCGCACCTGGGGTGGACGGTCGAATCGGCGAGCCTGTGGCAGTTGAGCCCGCAGCACACGTTGCTCGGGGATTGGTCGTCCGAGCCCATCCGGCTGGCCGACTACAGCCACAGCGCCGACGTGGAAGCCCCGCTCATCGACGTGGGTGAGGGAACCAAGGACTCAGACTATGCCGGCAAGGATGTGCGCGGCAAGATCGTTCTCGCCGACGGCGTCCTGTCCGCGGTGCAGCGCTTGGGCGTGGTGAAATACGGCGCCGCCGGCATCGTCAGCGACATGCCGAACCAGAACACGGCCTGGTCGGGACTCGACTTGAGCCTGGTGCGGTGGGGCCATCTTGACGCCACGTTGCCGGGAGGCTTTGCCTTCATGGTGTCGCGCGCCGGCGCGGCCGGCTTGCGCGCCGAGCTCGGCGGCGGTCAACCCGTGATCTTGAGTGCGCACGTCAAGGCCGAAGTCGGCCCGGGACACTGGACGGTGGTCACCGGCACCATCGCCGGCACCGATCCTGCCGCCGGCGAAATCGTCTACAGCTGCCATCTCGACCATCAGCGGCCCGGCGCCAACGATAACGGCAGCGGCTGCGTCACCATCCTGGAATCGGCGCGGCTGCTCAATCGCCTGATTTCCTCACGAAGCCTGCCGCGCCCGCTCCGCACGCTGCGCTTCATCTTCGGGCCCGAGATCGAGGGCACCATGGCGTACTTGAGCCGGCATCAGGACATCCGGCAAGCGCTGCGCGCCGACGTGCACATGGACATGGTGGGCGGCGATCCTAACAAGAACAAATCCATTCTGCATGTGACCGAAACACCCTGGTCCCTGCCCACCTTCATCACCGATATCGGCGATGCGCTGGCCGAAGCCATCCGCGATGCCGCGACCGTTTATACGGAGGACGGCAGCCATCAGGAGGCGGCGGCGATTGAGGATCGCGATGGCGCGCCGGGCACCAGAAACGCCTTTCTGGTCGATGAAACGCCCTACGCCGAAGGCAGCGATCACGACGACTACGATTCCTCGACCATTGCGGTTCCATCGCTGTACCTACGCGATTGGCCGGATATCTACGTCCATACCGATCACGACACTCTGCTGCAGATCGACGCCACCAAGCTGCGCCGGGTGGCGCTTCTCGGCGCCGCATCCGGCTATAGCTTCGCGACCCTGGACGGCTCGAAAGTGCCGCTGCTGCTGCCGTTCTTTGCGGCCCGGGCGCAGCAGCGCCTGGCGCGTGAGTTCGAACGCGCGCAGGCTTGGGTGTTGGACGCGAAGCTTACGCCGCTGGACGCATCGTTTGAGGCGCACAACCTGATGTCCGAGGCTCTGCGCCGCGAGCAGGCCGCGCTTCTCTCGCTTGGCGCCTTCACGAACAGCAACCCACAGCAATTCGCGCCCTATCTCGCTGCCTTGAAGAGCCAGGCGGCGGTGCTGAACGGCTGGATCGCAACCCTAGCGGCGCTGCGCGGCGTTCACGGCTTGGCGGTTCCGGGCTGGCATGCGTCGCGCGACGGCGCCGGCATCCCACGGCGCATCGGCGAGTTCGGGCCGCTCACTTATCAGAATGACGACGTGCTTATGGATCGATTGGGTGCGGAGCGCTTAGCTAAGATCAAGCTGCTGCATGCCGAATCCAACCGCCTGTTGAACGTCCAGGACAGCGCCGCGCTATACGCCTACGAAATATTGAATTTCGTCGACGGCAAAAGATCCGTGATCGGGATCAGAGACGCCGTGGCCGCGGAGCTCGGGCCCATTGCCGTGGAGTTGGTGGCCGACTATCTCAAGGCTTGCGAGGAGGCGAAAATCATCGCGTTTCGCTAGATCGCGCGATCGATTTGGGGCTATTGCTGTGCGGCGGGCGGTTTCGGCCTCTGCATGCCCTTGGAGTACACCACCGTCCCATCCAGTCTCACGATGATGGCATCGATGTCGTCGATGCGGTTGTAGATTTCCATGGCTTTTTCCGGCCCCAGCACGAACGCGGTTTTCGACAATCCATCGGTGCGCGTGGCATACGGGCCGATGACGGTGGCGCTGCGCACCTTGCTGGCGGAATGGCCGGTGTGCGGATCGATGATGTGGTGGTAGCGCACGCCGCCTTCGTCGAAAAATCTTTCGTAATCGCCCGAGGTGGAGATCGCAGCATCGACGAGAGGAATGCGCGCGATCACCTCGCCCTCGCCTTTGCGGGGGTCGCGGATGCCCACGATCCAGGGTTTGCCGAACCTGTCGCCGATGATGCGGCTGTCGCCGCCGCCGCCGACATAGGCGTGCGTGAAACCGCGGGCCTTCAAGACATTGATGCCGCAGTCCACGGCATAGCCCTTGGCGATGCCGCCGAGATCGATGCGCACCCCTTTCTGCGAGAACTGCACGGTCTGAAGTTTTGGATCGAGCAGGATGTGGCGATAGTTGACCGCCGGCAGCGCCTTGCCGATTTGCGCCTCATCCGGACGCACATGTTTGCGGAAATCGTACAGGTAGCCGACGCTGGCATAGGTGATGTCGAAAGCGCCGTCGGTGATTACCGAGTATTCCTTGGCGGTGGCCAGAAGATCGAAGAGTTCCTTGCTGATGTGCATCGGCCCGTCGGCGGCCTTGGCGTTGACTTGCGACACCTCGCTGGTGGGCTTGTACGTGCTCATCGACTCATCGAGGCGGCGGAATTCATCGAGCACCGCATCGATTGCCTGCCCGGCCTTCTCCTTGTCCTCCGACCACAGCTCCACGGTGATGCGCGTGCCCATGATGCCGTCCGCGACGCGAGTCACCCACTCCGCATGCACCGGGGCGGCGGCTGCGAGGGCCAGGAGGGCGAGGGTGCCGATCAAAGCTTTCATGTTCATCGTCCATCCAGCCGGAGTTTTGAGGGACCTCGCCGCCACCCAAGGATCACGAGGAAGCTTCCGACCATGCCGCCCAGATGGGCAAAATGCGCGATACCCGACAGTGTGCCGGTGACGCCGAGGAATAGCTCGATGCCGGCATAGATGGTGGCAAACAGCCACGCCGGCATGGGAATGGGCGGGATCAAGGGGACCACCTTGCGGGTGGGAAAGAGGAAGGCATACGCCAGCAGCAATCCGAAGACGCCCCCCGAGGCTCCGATGGTCGGCGCCGGCGGCGCATTGAACAGCATGGGTATGAACAGCTGACTCAAGGCCGCGCTGACCACGGAGGCGAAATAGCAGGCGAGCAATCTGCGCGCTCCCACATAGCGCTCGATTTCCGCGCCGAACATCCACAGGCCGAGCATGTTGAACAGTATGTGCGTGGAATTCGCGTGCAGAAATGCGTAGCTGATGATCTGCCAGGGGCGAAAATGCACTTGACCGTCGATGGGTTGCAGCGGCCACAATGCCAGGAGATCTTCGAGCGGTCCGCCCGGCGGGCCCTGCAACAGGAACACCACGACATTGACGGCGATCAGGATTAGAACGGCGGATATTTTCATGTTGGCCATACATTCTAACGCGTCGCGGCGATAACCCATGAAAACAGTGTTCCTGGACTACGACACCGTGTCGGCCGGCGATCTTGACGAAAGCGAGCTGCGCCGGGTGGCCGATGATCTCACGCTGTACGAGGCCGACGAGTCGCAGACTTGTGATCGCATTCGCGGCGCCGATGTCGTGGCATTGAACGGGGCACGCCTGTCGCGTGAATTATTGTTCGGCGCGCCGACCTTGAAATTGGTCGCGCTGGCCGCGACCGGCACCGACAACGTCGATCTGAGCGCGGCGCGCGAACGGGGAATCGCCGTGTGCAATGTGCGGGCCTACTGCACCGCCTCGGTGGTGCAGCAGGTGTGGGGCTTGATCTTAAGCCTCACCCAACATGTGGACGACCATTCGCGCTTTGTCAGAAGTGGATCCTGGATGCGCGACGATTTACGCGAAGTGCTGCAATTTCCCATCCGCGAACTTCACGGCCGCGTATTTGGCGTCATCGGGTGGGGCGATCTTGGGCGCGGCGCGGCGCGGGTGGCCGCGGCCTTCGGCATGCGTGTCGTCGTCGCCAAGCGTCTGGGTGCGCCTGCTGATGAGGATCGGATGGAACTTACGCAGCTGCTCGCCATCGCCGACATCCTGTCCCTGCACTGCCCGCTGAATGACTCGACCCGCGGCTTGATCGGCGCGCGCGAGCTCGCGCTCATGAAGCCCGACGCACTGCTGATCAACACGGCGCGCGGCGGGCTCATCGACGGCCATGCGCTTAGCATGGCGCTCAAGGCCGGCAGGCTCGGCGGCGCCGGGATCGATGTCCTGCCGGAGGAGCCGCCGCAGCCCGGCGAACCATTGCTCGATCCGGCCATTCCGAATCTTTTGCTGACGCCGCACATCGCCTGGGCGGCGCGCGAAGCGCGGCAGCGCTGCATCGACGAATTGGCCGCCAATATCCGGGATTTCCGCGGCGGCGGCCGGCGCGGCCGGGTGGTGTAGACCTGTCTAGCCCCGGGCAGCCCGCTTCTCTCGCTTCGCCGCGCGCTTCTCTTCCAGTGTCTTGCTGGGTTTTTTCTTGGTCTCTTTTTTTCGATCCATGCCTTTGCCCATGATTTGCTCCTGGCGTTGTCAACAAAAACCTAGTCCTGCTTGCGGCGCCGCGCCGATATCTTCGGCGCCGCGGGCCGCCTTTCCGCCTGCCGGGCGCCGGGGTGGCGTCCCAGGGTGGCGCGCGGCGGCTTGGGCGGCTTCTCGCTCACGCGGCTGATCCGAAGCTCGCGGCCCGCGATGCGCACCTTTTGCAATTCCCTAAATATCTCTTTTGGCATGCCCTCAGGCAAGTCCACGTAGCTGTGATCTTCCCGGATGTCCACCCGGCCGATGTGCACGCCCTCGATGCCCGCCTCATTGGCGATCGCACCCACGATATTGCCGGGCTTGGTCCCATGTACCGACCCCACTTCGATGCGAAAAGTTTCCATTTGCGCGGCAGCCGACTTCGTGTGCGGCTTGCGCGGCGCCGCTGCATGTTGCGGCGGGCGCTCGTGCTCTGCGGGGCGTTCCCGCTCCGCGCGCGCCCGCGTGCTCAAGGCATGCGCGTGTGCCGGCGGGTCCTGTCCTTTGAGCAGCAGCGGCGCGCTTCCCTGCGCCAGGCTGGCGAGCGCCGCGGCGATATCGATGAGGGGCAATCCGGATTCCGTCTCCAGCTGCTCCAGCACCGGCCGGAAGCTGCCCGCCTCGCCCGTGGCGATGGTTTCGGTGATCCTTTGCTTGAACTTGGCGATGCGCAGGGTGTTGACCGCGTCGACGCTCGGCAGGTTCATGGGCTCAATGAGCTGGCGCGTAGCGCGCTCGATGGCGCGCAGCATGTTGCGCTCGCGCGGCGCGACGAACAGGATGGCCTCGCCCTTGCGTCCGGCGCGCCCGGTGCGGCCGACGCGATGCACGTAGGATTCGGTGTCGTACGGCACATCGTAGTTCACCACGTGGCCGATGCGCTCGACGTCGAGACCGCGGGCAGCCACGTCGGTGGCGACCAGGATATCGATCTGGCCCGCCTTCAGTCGTGCGACGGTTCGTTCCCGCAGCGCCTGCGGAATGTCGCCGTTGAGCGGCGCGGCCGCGAAGCCGCGCGCCTCGAGTTTTTCCGCAAGCTCCACCGTCGAGTGCTTGGTGCGGGTAAACACCAGCATGCCGTCGAAGGTCTCGGCCTCGAGAATGCGCGTCAGTGCATCGAGCTTGTGCATGCCGCTGACCACCCAGTAGCGGTGCCTGATGTTGGTCGCGGTGCTGGTCTTGGATTTGATGGTGACTTCGACGGGCGTACGCAGATGCTTTTGCGCGATGCGTCGGATGGGTGCGGGCAGGGTTGCAGAGAACAGCGCGACCTGGCGCTCTCGCGGGGTCTGTTCCAGGATGCTTTCCACGGCATCGACAAAACCCATGCGCAGCATCTCATCCGCCTCATCCAGCACCAGCAGGGTCAGGCCGCCGAGCTTCAGCGTGCCGCGATTCATGTGATCGATGACGCGCCCGGGCGTGCCCACCACCACGTGCACCCCGCGCCGCAGGGCGTTCAATTGCGGCTGGTAGCTTTGGCCGCCATAGATCGGCAACACGTGGAATCCCTTCAGATGCGCGGCGTAGCGTAGAAAGGCTTCCGACACCTGCAGGGCGAGTTCGCGGGTCGGAACCAGCACCAACACCTGCGGCTCGTGGCGCGTGAGGTCGATTTTGGTCAGCGCAGGAAGCGCAAAGGCGGCGGTCTTGCCGGTGCCGGTCTGCGCCTGGCCGAGCATGTCCCGGCCTGCGAGCAGTACGGGGATGGTCTCCGCCTGGATGGGCGACGGCGACTCGTAGCCGACATCGGCGAGCGCGCGCAGCACCGGTTCCGACAGCCCAAGATCCTGAAAACTCGCGGTATCGACTATCGAGTCCGCCGGGACTGCGCTCATGGGATTTGCTTTGAAGGGGGGAGCCGCAAGTCTAGCGGTTTGCACGCGTATTGCTACCATGCGCTCATGGGACGCATATTCGAGGTCAGAAAGCATGCGATGTTCGCCCGCTGGAACCGCATGGCAAAGCAATTCACCCGCGTCGCGAAGGACATCGCGATCGCGGTCCATTCCGGCGGTCCGGACCCGGCGGCGAACCCGACGTTGCGACGCGTGCTGCAGAATGCGCGGGCCGTCAACATGCCGAAGGACAAAACCGACGCGGCGATCCGGCGCGCGTCGGGCAAGGATGCGGCCAACTACGTCCAAACCCTGTACGAGGGGTACGCACCGCACGGCGTTGCGCTGCTGGTTGAGACCGCCACCGACAACCCCACCCGGACCGTGGCGAGCCTGCGCAATATTTTCATGAAGGGCGGCGGCCATCTCGCGACCAGCGGCAGCGTCAGTTTTCAATTCAAGAAGATGGGCGTTTTCCGCTTGGATCCGGCCCAGGTGAAGGATCACGACGAGCTCGAACTGGATCTCATCGACCATGGCCTCGAGGAGATGGGCGACAGCACCGGCGAGAAAGGCGAACCGCAACTGCTGATCCGCTGCGCCTTTCATGATTTCGGCAAGCTGCAAGAAGCTCTCGAGCGGCGCGGCCTTGTGCCGCTATCGGCGGAGCACGAATTCATCTGCTCGATGCCGGTCGAACTGCCGGAGAACCAGGCGGCGGAGGCTCTGGCCTTGATCGACAAACTGGAGCAGGACGACGACGTGCAAAAGGTGTTTCACACCCTGGCGTGAGCCAAAACTCCGCAGTCCGCCCCGCCTTAAGCTTTATTCATCCTGTCATCGCCGTTCCTGCGGCGGCGTTGTACACCCTGATGGCTAAAATTTTAGGAGGATGTCATGCGCAGGCTACTTAAGTTATTGATTCCGTTAAGTTTAATTGCGATGAGCGGCTGCGTGGTCGCGCCCTACGGTTACTACCGGGGATATTACGGTCCGCGTGTCGCGGTGGTTGCGCCCGCGCCCGTGGTGGTTGTGCGACCGTATCGTTGATGCGGGCAGTTAGCGCGAAGCGGACGGGTGAGATAACGTGCCCGTATGGCGACTCACCCGTTCCGCCTCGTCAATGTCTTCACCCGCGATAAAGGTGCATTGACCGGCAACCCGCTGTGCGTTTTCGAGAACGGCGGCGACTTTTCCACCGAAGTCATGCAAGCCGTGGCGCGCCAATTCAACCTGTCGGAAACCACCTTCATCCTGCCCTCATCGTGCGCCGATGCCAGGGT
>Ga0210402_10001598_pt1 | contig 23243 bp, 31 predicted proteins | sample IncBWC7MmetaG_FD_161055 | JGI IMG/M metagenome (GOLD analysis project Ga0210402, IMG submission 161055) | Forest soil microbial communities from Barre Woods Harvard Forest LTER site, Petersham, Massachusetts, United States - Inc-BW-C-7-M | ecosystem: Environmental > Terrestrial > Soil >... | reverse complement strand
TCGCGCTGGAGCGGGCCGGAGTGTGCATAATTGGGTATGCGAGCGGTCGTTGCACGGCCCCGCTCATTTGCGAGGCATTCAATGTCGAAACTCCGAGTCTTATCCTTTGCGGTTTCAATCGATGGCTACAGCGCCGGCCCGAACCAGGATCTGGAAAACCCGCTCGGCGTGAGAGGTCTTGAGTTGATGGCGTGGTTTTTTCATACTCGCTCGTGGCGCAAGATGCATGGCCAACCCGATGGCGAGACGGGAATCGACGATGGAATTGCAGCGCAGGGCTTTGCCGGGATAGGCGCCTGGATCATCGGGCGCAACATGTTCGGGCCGATTCGAGGTCCCTGGCCGGATGAGGCCTGGAAAGGTTGGTGGGGCGAGGAGCCTCCGTATCACACGCCGGTCTTTGTTTTGACGCACCACCCGCGACCCGTGCTGAAAATGCGCGGCGGCACGGAATTCCATTTTGTCACGACCGGAATTCATGCCGCGCTGGAGCAGGCCACCGCCGCGGCGAACGGCCTCGATGTTCGCCTCGGAGGTGGCGTTTCCACAGTGCGTCAATTCTTGCGCGCTCGTCTGATAGACGATCTGCATCTACCCTTGCGGCCGGTGCTGATGGGATCGGGCGAGAAGCTCTGGGAGGGTATCGACATGCATGGCCTCGGCTATGAGTGCACGAACACCATTGCCGGCGAGCGCGCGACTCACACATATCTGCGCAAGCGGACGTGACAGGTGACGATCGCGCGCACTGCCGCATGCTCCTGCGGTCAGCTTCAGGTGGAAGTGCAAGGAGAACCCGTTCGAATCTCCATATGTCACTGTCTCGCCTGCCAGAGACGAACGGGCAGTGTATTTGCCGAGCAGGCGCGTTTCGCAAGCGCCGGATTCAAAGTCACCGGCAGGTGCGGCGAGTACGTTCGAGTGGGGGACGAAGGATCGAAGTTCAGGTTTCGCTTCTGTCCCGTCTGTGGGGCCACGGTTTACTACACGCGGGAAGGAGGAGAGGACTTGATCGCGGTACCGGTCGGGGCCTTCGCGGACCCGGATTTTCCTGCGCCTACCGTATCGGTCTACGAGCACCGGAAGCACTCATGGGTTCAGGTCCCCGCTGAGTTCGAGCATGACCCGTAGGCTCCGGATGGAAGGAGACCAAAATCAAACCTACAGCCAGCGAGTCTGCGCTCTCATACCCTTCGTGATCTAGCCTCGGGCCGGCGGCGCTCCAAGATGGTCCTCAAGCCATTTTTCGGGCGCAGCGTGATGCGGGTTTGCATCGTAACCTCCTGGTCTTCCTTGAGCCGCAGGCGAAACCGCTGCGCGAGCACCGCGAGGATCAACGTCGCCTCGGTCATGGCGAGGGTGGCGCCGATGCATATCCGGGGACCGCCGCCGAAAGGCAGGTAGGTGAAGCGCGGGCGCTTGTCGCTCAACTCCTTGGCAAATCGTGTCGGGTCGAAACGCTCCGGGTCATCCCAGAGTCGGCGGTGGCGATGCAGTATCCACGGCGACACCAGGATATGCAGCCCCGGCGTGACCTTGAATCCGCACAGCTCATCGGCCTCCGTGGCTTGCCGCAGGGACAGCCCCGGCGCGGGCGGATAGACCCGCATCGTTTCTTCGATGACCATGCGCGTGTACGGGAGATTGGGCAGGTCTTCCGCCGTCGGAATTCTGCCGCCGAGCACGGTATCCAATTCCTGGTGCAGCGCCGCTTCTTCCGCGGGATGCTGCGACAAGAGATACCACACCCAGGTCATGGTCACGGCAGTGGTCTCGTGGCCGGCCATGAAAATGGTGATCACCTCGTCACGCACTTCAGTGGCGTTCAATCCCGCACCATCCTCCGGATCCTTCGCGGCAACGAGACGCGTCAGAAAATCCTTGGGCGCATCATCGCGAATCTTCTCGCGCTCGCCGATCAGCCGGTAGATGGCGGCGTCCACGGTCTTGAAGTGCGCGCGGATCGCATCCTGCTTGCGCCGGATGCGCCAGCGCCCCAGCACCGGTAACACGTCGAGCAGGCCGAATTCCAGGCATGCCTGCACGAACTCGAGCGCCTCGCCGGCGTCCACCGCCAGTTCGTCCGCATCCGTGGAAAACATGGTGCGGCAAATGATTTTCAGTGTCAGCGTCTTCATCTCCTCGGCGATGTCGATTTCGGCGAGTTCAGGCAGCGCATCCCAATGCTGCGCGAAGGCGGCCGTGGTTTCGATCATCGCCGGCGCGTAGGACTCCACCGTGCGCGTGCCGAATGACGGCGCCATCACCTTGCGGTGGGCGCGCCATTTGGGGCCCGGCGCGCTCAGCAAGCCTTCCCCGAACATGGCTGAAAAAAACTCATCTCCCAATTTTTCCTTTGGGTAGTTCGCGACGTTGTCCAGAAGCACGCGGCGCACGCCGTCCGGGTCGTTGACCATGAGCACATCGCCCAAGAGCCACTTCGATAGATAGCAGGGCTGCTCGTAGGCGATTAGCGGGATGATTTCAAAAGGATTTCCCTTCGTGGAGCGCACGACCGCCAGAAATGAGGCAGGTTTCAGAGGCGGTGGCCCGAGGCCTGCCAACGGCTTCTTGGAGGAGATGGCTGCAGTCGACATGGAGTTCCTTCGGATCGCAAAGGTTAGAGCTCTAGTATAGGGGACGGCGGCGCGGCCGGATCGAGCCCCTCGTCACGCAACAGGGCATTGTGTTGCGGTAGGCTTGCGGAGGATCGCGATTCAGAGGGGTGGCGGATGAGGAAATCAACGAGTTTTCAGGGTGGCGGGGCAGCCGCGCTCGCATTGCTGCTTGCCGGATGCGCAAGCTCACCTCCGACCGTAGCGCCGCGCTTCAATGGCGCATGGGTGAATGCGGATTCAAGCCTGCACAGTTGGCTTCAGATCGAGCCCCATCATGTGATCAGTTTTGGTTTGTTCCAGTCGAATGGGCACTGTGTCGCGACCGACACCGAGATTCTCTCGAAGGATCGATTGAGCGTGCCCGTGAGTTCCCTGGGCACCGGCGAGATGTCGCTGAAGATGACGCAAGGCGCCTTGGTGGTCACCAGCAAGTACGCGACCCAGCGATTCGTGCCGACTTCGCGCGAATCGATTTGTCTGGTCAACGGCAGGTATCTGCCGGGGGCGCCGTTTCCGAAACAGGCCAACTAGCCGATTCAGGCTGCCCCGCCTATGCGGGATTGTCGGACCCCAGCGGGCGAATCCAGATATTGCGAAAGCGTATCGGATTGCCGTGATCCTGAAGCTTGATGGGACCCCTTGGGCCGTGCTCGATCAGCATTGGCAGTGCGCGGTGCTTGGTGGCGCCGAGAATTTGCGTGTGATTCTGGGTGATCACCCCGTTGTGGAAAACGGTCACATAGCCCGGCGCGGCCACTTTCCCCTCCTTGAATCGCGGCCCCGAATACACGATGTCATAGCTTTGCCATTCCCCCGGCGGCCTGGAGGCATTCACCAGAGGCGGCGACTGTCCGTAAATCGCCGATGCCTGTCCGTCGGCATAGGTGGGATTGTTGAAACTGTCGAGCACCTGAACCTCGTAGATGCCGAAGAGGAACACGCCGCTGTTGCCGCGTTCCTGGCTGTTGCCCTTGGGCGGTGATGGCGTGCGAAATTCGACGTGCAGCTGGCTGTCGCCAAAGTCCTGTCTGGTGACAATGTCGCCGCTGCCTGCGACAACCTCCAGGTATCCGTCTTGAATCTTCCATTTGGGCGGCGCGCCATTTTCCGCGCGCCAGGCCGCAAGGCTGGTGCCGTCAAAAAGCACCACGGCATCGGAGGGTGGTGACCCCGGTATCGTCGCCGTACTGCAAGTGCCGGGAGTGACGACCGGCGGACGCGGGCGCGCCTCATCATGGACGCGCCAATTGCTGCCCGGTAGGGTTGGCGTGTCGGTATAACCGGTCGGCGCCTGCTGCGCCTGCTGCGCCAGCGCACCGAGCGCGGCGGCCAGACCTAAAGCGATAATCGCAGTCTGTGGTTTCATAAGCGGTCCCATGGCAAGTTCGATTCGTTAAAATCAGATTGATGGCGAAACCTGTATCTTGTCGCACGCGCATTCCATACATCGGGGATGGAGCCGCGTTCGTCCTCAAGGAGAGTCTCAATGCCTAGGATACCGCCCGCGCTCCACGCTCGCGCAATGCTGGCCTGCGCCATTGGACTGGTAGTGCTCGCCGGTTGCGGGCAGCCCGCGAATACTCCGGCTCCGGCCGCCCCGCCGCCGATTGCCGCGAAGCCGGACGTGATTGTGACGCTTGATGGCGCACGCCACGATTGCCTGGTCGCGCTCTACAGCGAGGAGCAGGGCAACATCATCTCCTGCGACGATGTCGTTGCCTTCGTGCGCGACGAATTGCGGATTCCGAGCGGAGCGATTTACGACATTCGGACGGCACCGAACATCGATGAAGCCCAGAAGACAAAAGTCGAGGCCAGTCTCAAAGGAGCCGGCTACCGCTACATCAGAGGTCCTCTCCCCCCGTAAGTAAGGCCTCGCCATCGCCCTCGTTGAACCAAACCCTGCACCCCATCGCTTGGCTGGAATGAGGCCGGCTTGGCACAGATTTCGCAGATTTCGAGACCCGGTAGATATCCCAAAGGACTCCGGCATGTGGAAATAGGGCCTATTTCGACATAAGGAGCACTGCTGTGTTTCGTGGTTTCAAGTATCAAGTGGTGTTGCCGGTGGCGGCAATCACCCTGCTGTTGATCAGCCTCGGCGCGGTCGGGTTTTCGGTTTGGGCGATGCAGCAAGTGCAATCACGGGTACGCCAGCGCATCGCGGACAATGTGACGTCGATTCAAGGCGTCTTCGGCACGACCGCCTCGCTCATGCAGGATCGTGTTCGCGCCAGCATGGCGCTGCTCCAGGACCAGATCAAGGTGCGCGGTGGTGCCGAGAAGGGTGCTCAAGTCTCGGTCGCCGGCAAAACCGTCAACGATGTGATGATCGGCGGCAAGGGGCAGGCCGGCGATTTCGAACTGGTCGATTACGTTACCCGGATGAACAAGGGCACCGCCACGATTTTCACCAAGGATGGCGACCGTTTCGTGCGCGTCGCGACCAACGTGATGAAGGACGATGGCACGCGGGCGGTGGGTACCGAACTCAACAACACCACGCCGGCGTACGCGGCGATCAGAAGCCGAGTCGCGTTCTACGGCATCGTCGACATCCTGGATCATCCCTACTTCACCGGCTACGAACCCCTCTTCTCCAAGAATGGCGAGGCCATCGGTATCGCTTACGTCGGCTACAAGACCGAGTTGCCGATACTCATGCAGGCTCTTGATCAAGCGCACTTGTTGAAGAGCGGATTTGTCGCCGTGGTCGACAGCAACAAGGCGCGCTACCTGCCAGCGGGGGTGACCGCTGAACAGGTGCAGCAAGCCACCGACAACAAGGATGGCTCCTGGGCGATCGACCGCCTACCCTTGCCGGATTGGGGACTGACCATTGTCTCTGCGTATCCAGTCGCCGAATTGCGCGCCGAAGGCCGACAAGTCGGCTATGGAGTGGCGCTGGCGGGAATCGTCCTCGGCATCGTCATTTCCCTGGCGCTGTTCTTCCTGCTGGATCGAAAAGTACTGCAGCTGCTTGGCGGCGAACCCCGCGTTGCAGCCGATTACATGAAGAAAATCGCTGATGGCGATCTGGCGCTCGAGATCGGAGTAGCCGGCGACCGGCCCGACAGCCTGATGGCATCGCTGAAAGTGATGCAGCTCAAGCTCAAGAATCTGATCGCCGGTGTGCGCGGCGGTGCGGCCGAAGTCAGCGAGCAGTCGCGCAAGTTCGAAACGGCATACGCCGCCTATCAGTCGGATCACAAGGAAGCTGCTTCGCAGGAACTGGCGCGTCAGGCCAAGGGAGTCAGCCGCACGCTGTCGCTGCTGGAAAAAACCATCGGCCGATTCAAGCTTTAAGCTTAGCTGTCCGCCGACTCACCGGCCAAGAAATCGGGCGGCTCAAAAGTCTGTTTCGTTGATTTCGCGCACGCAGGCAACCAGGGCCGACCGCCCCTCCGGACCGAGTCTCTTGACCTCGGTTCGAATGTTGTCGAGGGCCATCTGCAGGCTGGTGACGTCGGTGCAGAATTCGACGGCATCGGCGAGGACCTGGCCTTCCGCGCCGAATTGATCCAGGCAGAAGTTGGTCAGCAAGAAGCGCGCTTGAGCGGGCGATATGCCGGGTTTCAGGCGCAGCCGCTCGCTGATGGAGCTCGTCACCGATGCTGCATCGTGCGCGCCATGCGACGTTGTGCCTTCACCCGTTCCGGATGCCACGAAGCCGTGGCTGATGAGCCAGCGCAGACCATCGATCACCGCCTCGCGGGGCGCTTTCGAACGCTGCAGGATTGCATCCGGGCTGCCGGCGCCCTGCTCGATCAGCGACAGGATGTTCTTGGCGCCGGCATCGAGCTTGTGAGCCCGGCCGCGCAGCTCCTCCACCCCCTTGGGCGTGACCAATAAATGCTTCTCCCCTGCCTTCATACCTCAAGCACTACGCCGAGCGCAGCGCCCGGTCCTTCTTGTTCTGGGCTTCGATGCGTGCGCGCGCCTCCGTCCACTGCTCATCGGTCCAGTTGCGCAATTCGTAGAAATTGCCGCCGGTTCCAAGATAAGCGCCGCCGTCCATCATGATGGACTGGCCATTGAGCCACGGGCAGCCGTCGCTCATCAAAAAGGTCGCCAGATTCTGCAGTTCTTCCATGCGGCCGGCCCGTCCCATCGGATTCACCTTGGCGCTGCGCGCTCCGGGTTCATCGCCGGGGCTCAAGCGCTTGCTCATGCCTTCGGTGGGGATCTCGCCCGGTCCAATGGCGTTGAGGCGGACCCCAAAGCGCGCCCATTCGGTGGCCAGCGACATGGTCATCGCGTGAACGGCACTCTTGCTCATCGCCGACGGCACCGTGTACGGGCCGCCGTTCAAGACCCAGGTGGTGATGATGGACGTGACGCTGCGATAAGGGTCGCCGGACTTCCAGCCGCCATCGCGCGCCATCTGCACCCAACGGCGCCCGACCGCGTGCGTAACATAAAATGTGCCATGCATGACGATATTGGCGATCGAGTCGAAGCCGCGCGGCGAGAGCGCCGCGGTCGGGGAAATGAAATTGCCGGCGGCGTTGTTCACGAGACCGGTCAGGGGGCCCTGCGCAAAAATGTCCTCGACCATGGCATCGACGGCGGCGGCATCGCGGATGTCCACGCCGTAGGCCTTGACGGATCCGCCATGCGCCGCCATCAGCTGCGCCGCCGTCTCATCGCAGACACCCTTGCGCCGCCCGCAGATGTAGATCTCCGCGCCCAGACGCAGGAATTGTTCCGCCATGGAACGGCCGAGTCCGGTGCCTCCCCCGGTCACCAGAATGCGTTTACCCGCCAGCAATCCATCTTTGTACATGTTTCTCTCCTCTCAAAACCTTAACGCGTGGCCGGCTACCACTGATCCCGCTGCGGCCGGCCGTCCTCGATCTGATAGTAGTCGGATTTGGCGCCGGCAAAGATATGCTTCTCGATGGCAAGACCGGTCGGCGTGTCCAATGTGCCCGCCGTGATGCTCATCCTGTCGCTGCCGATGGGGCGCCAGAACAAATTGCTGCCGCAGGTTGCGCAAAAGCCGCGCTCTGCGGTCTCGGAGGAGCGAAACCATCGCAGGGACTGCGGATTGCTGATGGCGATATTGGCGCTGGGAGCGCTGGTCATCGCCGCGAAATGGCCGCTGGTCCTTCGGCATTGCTCGCAGTGACAGGCGATGATGCTGCGCAGCGGACCGCTCACGGTATAGCGCACGCCTCCGCACAGGCAGCCGCCGTGATGGGTTTCAATGCTGTTCATGCACGGCACGTCCCATCCAGTTCCTTGTAGGGCTTGGTGTTCGGCGGAAATTCGAGCTGCTTGCTGCGCATCATCAATTCTAGATGCGCACCTCCCGTGGCATCGCCGATGTCCGGATCGTCCCGGTATGCCGGGTCCGAGATCGCGTCGCCTAAGCTGATGAAACGCACACCGCGGCTTCGGTAAAGCGCCAGGAGCTCGGGCAGCATGCGCGCATCAAACGCTCCGATGTGCATCAGCAGCACATATTTCACATCGCGCCCATAGACCATCCGCGAGAGTTCGCGAAACAGGCGGTAGTACTGATCCGCCACCGCTAGATAGCTGTCGTGGAGCTTGGCGATGGCCGCATCGTCATGTAACGCCACGCAGCGCGCATAGGGATCGTTCCAGAGGTAGTCCTCGAAGTCCATGCTGACCTCTGCGATCTTGTACCCGTGCGCAAACAGCCACTGCCGCGCCGCGCGCCGCTTCTCCACGGTGTCGCCCTCGCGCAGGTACGGATAGCGAAACCAGTGCCAGTCATCATCCCCCATCAACTGCGTGAGCAGCGGCTCGTTCTTCGCCACATCCGCCTCGAATTCAACCGGCGTCTCGTTCTTGATGTCGCGATGCGCGAAGGTATGATTTCCCAGCGGCTGCCGCGCTGCGCGCCAGGCCGACAGAACCTTGGAGTTGGATGCGTCCTGCTCGACCCGTTTGCCGTTGACGAATCCATAGCTGGGCGGCATCTGCTCGCGCTTCAGCGTCGCCAGAATCGACTGCGCGATTTCCAATCGCGTCACTCCCGGCGGCATCGACCCATGCGCCGGCAGATCGTCAAAGGTGATGGCCATCTCCTGACTCAAGGCCTGCTGCGCGGAAACCGCCAGCAGCCCCGCGAGTATCAAGCGCCGCAAGGTCTCCCTGCTTAAGGTTATTATGAGATTCATCATGGTCCGGCCGTCACACTATATATCTAACCCGGTCACGGCGAATCTCTGCGTCAAATTGGCCTGCGCGGCCTTCTTGGTTGTTTCCCTCGGCGCGAGCACCGCACCGGGATATGCCCCGGGAGGCGATAGCGAGCCGGCGCGCGAACATGCCGCTTCTGTTCCAGCGAACGCGCTGATTTCGCCCGACGGCAAACGGTCGGTGTGGACGAAGGAGGATGGTTCGGGCTTCTGGCTGGCAGAGCGCAACGCCGGCGGCGCATGGGCAAATCCCACGGAGATCGCCATTCGCGGCGTGGTTCGAAGCCCGGCGTTTTCGCCCGACGGCAGCAAGCTTGCATTTGAGAATACGCGCGGCGGCTATTCCACCCAGGATCCCGACATCTGGGGTGCGGTTCGCGCCTATTCCTGGGCCTTCATAGCGATTTTCAATTTCGACGACAAACGCATCTCTTACCTGAATCCGTCCTTTGCAGAAGACCGTGACCCGCGTTGGTCGAGCAACGACACCATCTCCTACACCCGGCATATCGAAGGAGTGCCCGATGCCATGCTGACATCGATGATCCCGGGCGCACAGCCCCGTCCCGGCTCCGCCTCAAAGAGCAAGGCTTTGCTCGAAGCACTGCTCGCGACGCCGTTGGTTTATCAGCCGGTGGCTGCGGCGAACGGCCGGTCGCTGGCCTATGTGGCGCGCGCGGCGCGCACGCGAGCCATCTATTTTGTGCGCGTGGGGGAGAGCGCAAAACCCCTGGTCAGCTATCCCGATGATGATGGCCAGGACCTCACCCAAGTCGCCCTGTCGCCGGACGGCAGCTTGCTCAGCTTCGTACGCGGCGGCCCGCCCAATTCCAAAGGCGAAATACCCAATCCTCGTTCGCTCGCGACGCCGCCGCTGCGTCAGGTCTGGCTTCTCGATACGGCGGGCGGCGCTGCGCCCCGGCCGGTGGGCTCAGGATACGCACCGCAGTTCTCGCCCGATGGTACCCGTCTCATCTGGCTGACGGAGCGGGGCGTGGCCAGCGTGCCGCTGCGGAACAGTGACGGCCACCACAGCGATGTCGGCGCCGCCGAGATCCTGCTGGCCGGACCGCTCTTCGCTCTGCGCTTCTCACCCGACGGCAACAAGCTGGCGTACGAACGCTCATCGTGTATCGAAGTCTTTGATCTAAAATCGCGGGCCACCTGGGCCGTTGCCAAGCCCGCCGATGCGGTCGATGTCGATCCTAACTGGTCGCCGGACGGAGAGAGTATCGCCCTGCGACGGCTGGTCGGGTCTCAGCCGCCCACCGAGAACGGATACGCGGGAGAGTACGTTTCCAAGGAACCCTGGTCGATTCTGGTGGCGAGTGTGGCCACTCATCAAGTCCGCCAGGTTTGGCGCGCCGACGCCGGTATAGGCTCCGCCTACTACGACCTGGATCAGGACCCGACCGATACGGGTGCTCAAGTGCGACAGTTGTTCTGGTCGGATGGCAATGACATCGCATTTACCTGGGAGCGCGATGGGTGGAGGCATCTCTATGCGGTGTCCGTACAGGGAGGCCAGCCGCGGCTGCTCACGCCGGGCGAGGGCGAGGTGGAGACGGCCGCGCTTTCCCTCGATCGCAAAACTCTGGTGTACAGCACCAACATCGGCGATCCCTATAGACGGCATATCGCCGCGGTGGCATTCAGCGGCGGAGCGCCCAAGTCCATAACCCAGGGCCCCACCAGCCAGTGGACTCCGGTACCTCTGGCGGCAGGCTTTGCCTACATCGATGCCGGGTGGGCGATGCCCCCCGCAGTGATATTGCAGGACCTGAAGGGAATGACCCGGGGCGCGGGCGGCCCTGCGGTTCCAGACGCTTACCCCTCATCCCAGATGGTCAAGCCTCAGCCCGTCAGCTTTCCCGGCGTGGATGGGCAGACCGCTTTTGGCCAGTTGTTCTTGCCGGCCAAGCCGTCGGGCTGCGGAGTGGTTTTCGTGCACGGCGGAATCACCCGGCAGATGCTGCTCGGCTTTCACTACATGGACGCCTACTCCAATCTGTACGAGCTGAATCAATATTTCTCGACTCAAGGATGCGCGGTTCTCTCGGTCGAATATCGCAGCAGCATCATGCGCGGCTATGCGTTTCGCAACGCGCCGGGTTGGGGAAACGGCGGAGCCAGCGAATACCGGGACGTTCTGGGCGGCGCAAATTACCTGAAATCGCGCGGCGATCTTAAGATCGACAAGATCGGGATATACGGCCTTTCCTGGGGCGGATACCTCACCGCGCAGGCGCTGGCCAGAAACTCCGATGTCTTCAAGGTTGGATTCGACATGGCGGGAGTTCACGGATTTCCCGGCGCGACCTTCAAATATTCGCCGCTGGCGTTCGTCGGCCAGTGGCAATCGCCGGTCTACATCGTGGCGGGCGACGACGACCGCAACGTCGATTTCAACCAAAGCATTGCGCTGCTTCAGGCGCTGCGCAACAAGACCGACACCGTTGAGATCGCCCAGAAAGTGATTCCCAACGAGATCCACGATATGTCCTTGACCTTCGAGGATCTCGTGGACGTGTACTTCGAAGGCAGCGAGTTCATGCTCAATCATCTGCCACGATCGCGCGCCCCGGGTGACAAATGACGGGTCGCACTCCCGACGCCTCGCCGCAAACTTATGCGCGCATCGGCGGGTTGTTATACCTCTTCATCATCGTGGCCGCGCTTTTCGGGGAGGCCTACGTTCGAAACACCCTGCTGGTGACGCGCGATCCCATCGCAACCGCCAACAACATATTGGGATCGGAGACGCTGTTCCGCGCCGGCTTGGCCGGCGAATTGCTCACCTGCGTATGCGATGTAGCGGTAACGCTGATCCTGTACGTCCTGCTCAAGCCGGTGGGCCGGAATCTGGCTTTGCTGGCGGCGTTTTTCAGGCTGACGTTCGTGGCCGTCTACAGCGTTGCGAAGCTCTTTGAGATTGCCGCGTTGGCGGCGCTGGACGGCGCCGATTATCTGAAAGGCTTCGATGCGCAGCAATTGGCCGACCTGGCGTTCGTGGCGCTTAGGGTGCATGGACTCGGCTACGGCGTCAGCCTGCTGTTCTTCGGTTTCTGCTGCATTTTGTTCGGCCATTTGATCCGCAAATCCCTGTTCCTGCCGGGGATTCTCGGCATCCTGCTCATGATCGGGGGGCTGGGTTATATCCTCTTCAGTGTGGCGCAAATTCTCGCCCCGTCGTTCGCCGCCAACTACCTGTTCCCCTGGCTGATGCTGCCGGCATTTCCAGCCGAGTTGGGACTCGCCCTTTGGCTCACGGTGAAAGGGGTGAATGTCCCGAAGTGGCAGGAACGAGCACAGGCGTGAGCGGGCCGCGGACAAGCGCGCCAACCTCAACGGCCGTCGCGACGCCGGCAGCCGAGGTGGCAATCGATGCCGGACTGGTCAAGACACTGCTGCGGGCACAGCATCCCGATCTTGCCGAGCGAAGCATCGAGCCCTGCGCGTCAGGCTGGGACAACGCCATATTTCGTCTCGGCGACGATTTGTGCGTGAGACTGCCGCGGCGGGCTGTGTCCGCCGCGCTGCTTGAGAACGAACAGCGTTGGCTGCCCGAGCTTAAGAAACGGCTGCCGCTCCCCATTCCCGCGCCGATTCGCATCGGGCTTGCCTGTGCAAGCTACCCGTGGAGCTTCAGCGTGCTGCCGTGGCTGCCGGGCGTCACGGCCGATCAATCCAGGCTCCTCGCCGATGAGGGCATCGCGCTGGCGAAATTCCTCAAGGCCCTGCACATGCCGGCACCGCCAACAGCGCCGCATAATCCGTATCGAGGCGTGCCGCTTTGGCAGCGTGCGGCAGCGGTCGAGGAGCGCATGGAGCGTATGGACCGAACCACACAATCAGTGGGCAATGCGATCCGATCGATATGGAAAGACGCGCTGGCCGCCCCCATCGACGTCGACACCACGTGGATACACGGAGATCTGCATGCACGCAATGTGCTGGCGCACGATGAGCGGCTGCGCGCCATCATCGATTGGGGCGATCTCTGCGCGGGCGACCGCGCAACCGACTTAGCCTCGATCTTCATGTGGTTGCCGAATGGCGAGTCGCGGACAATGGCGATGACCGAGTACGGAGGTTCAACCGCCACCTGGCAGCGCGCGCGAGGCTGGGCGGTTCTGTTTGGATTGGTGCTTCTCGAGACCGGACTCACCGACAATCCGCCGCACGCCGCCATGGGCGCGAGGATATTGCGCAATTTGAACGACGCCTATAGTTGTAGGGAGCCGCACGCCTAGGAGCGAGCGCCACATGCACGAAACTTTCTTGTATGCCGCGTTGTTCGGACTGCTGTTCGTGGCGTTGAGCGTGCGCACGCCTGTGGTTGCCTCCGCCAGATTGTTGCTCAGCTTCGCGAGGAGCAGGGGCGCCTGACGACGTTTATGCATCTTTCCAGCCGCTCGTTATCCATTATCCTCGCCATCGTGGTGCTGTATCGCATGTGGCCGAACAAGGATGGTCTGGTGAGCATCGCCATTGCCATGGCGGCGCCGCTGGTGCTCATCTGGTTTCCCGATTTGATAGACGAGTACACCTTTGGAACCTGGGACAAGGGCAACCGCATCGACACGCATACGCCGCCTGTCATGATTGCGATGTTCGGATGGGTGATCCTGCTTCTCGAAGCGTCCGTCGTTTTCGATCCCAACTGGGTCATGCACTTTCTGAACGGCCCGTAAGCAAAGATGCCGGCAGATGCACCCATCCTCACGCCGCGACTTCTGCTCCGGCCGCCCACAGCCCGCGATGCGGCGATGATATTCCGGCGCTACGCCGCCGATACGGAAGTCACTCGTCTGGTCGGATGGCCCCGGCATCAGCGCATCAGCGACACGGATGCGTTTCTCAATTTCTCCGCAGCGGAATGGGCGCGCTGGCCGGCAGGTCCCCTGCTGATTGAATCCCGCTCCGACGGCAGGCTCCTGGGTTCGACCGGCCTTGCTTTTGAAACGCCAATCCAGGCCTCCACCGGGTACGTACTTGCCCGCGATTCCTGGGGATTCGGCTATGCCTCCGAGGCCTTAAGGGCGGTGGTCCAACTTGCCGAGGTTCTCGCGGTCACGCGCCTCTATGCTCTGTGCCATCCGTCCAACTTAGCGTCGATCCGCGTTCTCGAACGCGGCGGCTTTGCTTGCGAAGGTTTGTTGCCCACGCGACAGGTGTTCCCCAATCTGCGCGGAGAGCCGCAGGATGTCGCAAGCTACGCGTTGCTCCACAAACCCCTTGAGGCCATATGATCGCAGCACCCATCAATGTCCGCCCGGTTGAGCTGGCCGATTTCGCCGGCTGGATGCCGCTTTGGAATGGATACAACGCCTTTTACGGACGCAAGGGCGAGACGGCGCTGCCGCTCACCATCACGGAGACCCTATGGCGGCGCTTCTTCGATCCGAATGAACCGGTGTTTGCGCTCATCGCCGAGCGCGACGGGAAGCTGCTCGGCCTGACGCACTATCTCTATCACCGCGACACCACGCGCATCGATCTGACCTGTTACCTGCAGGATCTATTCACCGCGGATTTGGAGCGAGGCCGCGGAATCGGCAGGGCGCTGATAGAAGGTGTGTACGCCGCGGCGCGGGCGGCGGGCATTCGGTGCGTCTACTGGCAAACGCACCAGTCGAATGCGGCCGGCCGGCGGCTCTACGATAGGGTCGCCAAGCATTCAGGCTTCATCGTCTATGAGCACGAACAATAGCCGCGCCGCGGCTTACTTCGATTCCGCCATGGAATCCACGCGATCGCGGTAGAAGGCCAGATGGTCCTTGATTTGCGCCACGGACTCGTACGGTGCTTCATAGGACCATACCGCGTTGGTCGATCTTTCGCCGCCTATGGGGATGCTGTAGTACGAACAATCGCCTTTGTAAGGACAGTAGGTCGTGTGCGCGGTTAATTGCAGCAAGGACATGTCTGCATCCTTGCGGGGAATATAGAAGACCGCCGGGTAGCTTGCCTCCTTGAGCTCAAGCGCCGCGCGCGTATCGGCAATGACGCGCCCGGCCACCGAGACCACGACGCGAAGCTCGCATGGTTCAACGGCGATCGGATGGTCCGGGCCGGGAAACTTTCTGGTTCTGGCCTTCATACAAGTGAATCCTCGCGAGAATTCTTGCGCGCTCACGACTCAGCCGACAACCACCTCGCTGATCTGAACCACCGGCTGAAGATCGGTATAGTTCGGAATGTCGCCCATGATCTCCTTGGCGTGCGGTCCGAAGCCGCGCTGAAAGGCATCGACCGAATCGCAGTAGATGTGGCACATGCCAATGTACGTCGCGGGAGCGCCCGCAGTGCCGCCCGCCAGACCCTTGTCGACAGTGTAGAACTTGCAATTCTCGCCCATGCGGCTCTTCACCAGCGGCATGTGTTTGTCGCGGTAGTACTCGTGATTGAATTTAGCGCCGGGCGTATTGGGGTACATCACGCTCACCTTGATCATTGGCCATCTCCTTAAGTGAATTGCCGGGGGAGAGTGATCATGCCTCCCAAGCACCCGCCGATGCTAGTCCCCTTGGCATTGTGGTAAACCTTTGACCTTCGCGCGGGTGCGGGTGTAAGAAAGGCCGGCCAACAGGGAGGACAATAACCATCGTGCGCGCTGCATCGCTCAAGCTGATTGCAATGCGCCGCTGCAAATTCAGGCAGTTGCGCGGGCTTGCCGGCTACCGCCTGCCGATTGGCCTGCTGCTCAGCGGTCTATGTGTAGTCGCGATGGCGCAAGCACCCACGGAGCTTTCCCGCGCCGTGCAGATATATGAACATGAGCACGGCGGCGCTGAAGCTTCAGCGTTTCGCTGGGCATTGACCGATTTGAACGACGATGGCCGCGATGATGCCATCGTGCTGTTGTCGGGTCCGAAATACTGCGGTTCGGGCGGGTGCACCATGCTGGTGTTTCGCGGCACGGAGCAGGGGTTCACTTTGGTCTCCGCCAGCACCATTGTCATGGGGCCCATTCGAGTATCTGCGAAAAGCGTGGAGGGTTGGCGGTCCCTGATCGTCTATTCAAAGGGCAAGGGCGAGGTGGTGCTGCGCTTCAGCGGCTCGCGCTACCCGGCCGATCCGTCCCTGCAGCCGGCCGCGGGCCGCGTTGAATTGGAAGCAGCCGCCAGTGCCATCCAATAGCGGAATGATTGCGCTAAAATGCATCCTGATACGGGCAGCAGCGAGACGCTGAAATGATCGCGACCCACGGCCTCACTCACCTGGCTTTATCCGTGCGGGATCTGGATCGCGCACTGCGCTTCTACGGGTCGGTGTTCGGCGTCAAGGAATATTTTCGCAATGCCGACACCATTCAGGTTCTGGGGCCCGGTCCCCATGACGTCATCGCATTCGAACGGCGACCCGATGGAGCCGGAGTTCCCGGCGGCATCATTCACTTCGGGTTCAGGCTGACACGGCCGGAGGACATCGATGCCGCCGTCGCCGCGGTGCAGAAAGCCGGCGGCACGATCAGCTCGCGGGGAGAATTTGCGCCGGGTCTGCCCTACGCCTTCGTGCGCGATCCTGATGGATACGAAATAGAAATCTGGTTCGAGTAAGCCGCCATGGACGTGCCAGCGAATTTCTCGGGCGGCTGTGCGTGCGGGTCGATCCGCTACCACTGTTCGGCGGCGCCCCTGGCGATGATCAATTGTCACTGTCGCGACTGCCAGCGCGCCGGCGGCTCCGCCTACTCGCCCACCGTCGTGATTTACAGCGCGAATTTTGTTCTGCTGCGGGGCGAGCCGCGATACCACGAAGTCGCCGCCGACAGCGGCAGTATTGCGCGGCGCGGCTTCTGCGAGAAGTGCGGATCGCCCCTGTTCGCGTCGACCTCGGCGCGTGCCTATGTGATGTCAGTCCGGGCCGGCAGCCTCGATGATCCTAAGTGGTTTCGAGCGGCACGGGACTACTGGACCCGCAGCGCGCAGCCCTGGGATCTCCTGAGCCCCGACACAGTGAAAATCGGCAACGGCTCGATGCGAAATCCGGGTTCGTAGGTCCGGCGCGGGATCCCGTACATGATTCACCTGGATCATCTCACCATCTTTGTCGCGGACGTCGCGCGTTCGCGTGAGTGGTACACGCAACCCATCGGCCTCAAGCTCGAATGCGAGATCCCCGGCGCCAATGCGGCGGCGCTTCAGGACGACGTTGGGACTCACGCTGTTTGTGGCGCAGCCGCAGAAGCTCTTCTGGGGCTACGGCGCGGAGCTGCGCGATCCTGACGGCTACTTGATACGGCTGTGGGATGAGATCTCGATGCGCGAGAAGGGCTGACCGAAACACACAGCGAGGAAAACAATGCGCGGACTCTATCTCACTCTGGCGTTGATCGGCGCCATCCTGCCTTACTCGCAATTCCTTCCCTGGCTCACCACGCATGGCCTGAATCTGACGCTGCTCTTCAGCGAGTTGTTTTCCACGCACCTCGGCGCCTTCTTCGGCTGCGATGTGTTGATTTCCGCCGTGGTGCTCATCGGCTTCATCCGCCGCGAGGGCGCAAAGCAGGGAATTCGATTTCTCTGGATGCCGATCGCGGCCACCTGCCTGATCGGCGTCAGTTGCGGCCTGCCGCTGTTTCTGTACATGCGCGAACGGCACTCCGCAAGCGGCGCCTGACACCCGAACCTGCATCGCTTATGCTTAAATCATCGGCCCGGGGGGAGTAATGTCTACACAACGCCGCTGCGCGCAAGCCGCAGTGATCACTTTGGTATTGGCGAGCGGCGCAGCTCTCGGTCAGGCGCAACGAGCCGGCGATTCCGCCGCGCCGCCCCCGGCGCTGGACGGGCCGATCGTCAAACTCGAGAAAGGCAGGGTTCAGGGCTTCGTTGCCGACGGCGTGGCCATTTTCAGAGGATTGCCGTTCGCGGCCCCGCCGGTGGGCGATCTGCGCTGGCAGGCCCCAAAGCCTGCCGCAAAATGGCCGGATGTGCGGCCCGGGAATGTGTTCTCGGCCACCTGTGCACAGGCCGAAGACTGTCTGTATCTCAACGTCTATGAACCGGCTGACGCCAGGAACGGCGCGAAACTGCCGGTCATGGTGTGGATTCACGGCGGGGCGTTCATTTTTGGCTCGGGCTCGGCTTACGACGGCAGCCAATTCGCCAAACAAGGCCTGATCGTCGTGACCGTGAACTATCGCCTCGGTCGGGCCGGCTGGTTCGCGCATCCCGCTCTCACCGCTGAGAATCCCAAAGGGCTGCTGGGCAATTACGGATTGATGGATCAAATCGCCGCCCTGGAATGGGTGAAGGACAACATCAAGGACTTTGGCGGCGATCCAAGGAACGTCACGATCTTCGGCGAATCGGCCGGCGCAATTTCCATCAACTATTTGATGCTCGCTCCGCAGGCAAGGGGGCTGTTCGTCAAGGCGCTGTCGGAGTCGGGCTTCGGCCGTCTCGCCGCCAGGCCGATATCGGCAGTGGCGGAGGGCGGCGCGGCATTTGCCGAGAAAGCCGGGGTGCATGGCACCGATGCGCCGGCAGCCAAGGCTTTGCGCGCGCTGTCGTGGGCCGACCTCACCGCCAACATGCCCTCGATCGGCGATCCGAATCAGATTCTGCCGATGGCCGACGGCAGGATGATCACGGGCAGCGCGGCGGCAGGGTTCGCCAAGGCAGCAGAGGCGCGCGTGCCGTATCTGCTCGGCGGCAATAGCGATGAAGCCAGTCTGACACGGCGCGGCTTGAACGCCGCCGAACGTCTGGCGTCGATCCACGAGAACCGCGAATCGTTCCTCGCGGCCTACGATCCGGACAACAGCGGCGATGCCGACCGCATCATGGCCCGCTACATCACCGATACGTCCATCAGTGAACCGGATCGGGATCTCGCGCGGCTGCACGCGCAGCATGGAAATGCGACTTACCTGTACCATTTTTCGTACACGCCCGGCGCGCAACGCGCAACGATGTTCGGCCTGCCGCACGGAGGCGAAATCGCCTACGTGTTCAACAAGCCGCGCGCGACCCCCTTCGACGACGAAGGCAAGGCCGTCGCTTCGGCGGCCAACCGGTACTGGGCGCAGTTTGCGAAGACCGGCGACCCGGACTCAGCCGGGGGACCGATATGGCCGAAGTTCGACTTGAGTGATGAGTACGTGATGGAATTTCCCGCCAGCGGCATGCCGGCCGCGGCCCAGCACTTTCACAAGCAGCGGCTCGACTGGGTCGAAGCCAGTCTGGCGAAATAATTTCGGGTCGCGTTCGGCCGGGCGCTCGGGCGAAACGCGTTGGAGGTCCTTTGAAAGAGGAAAGATACAAAAGCTTCAGCGACTTCTATCCCTTTTACTTGAGCGAGCACTCGAACAGGATCTCGCGCCGGCTGCACTTCACCGGCACCAGCATCGCGCTCGGGCTGCTGGTCGCGGCCGCCGTTACGCAGACCTGGTGGCTCATTGCAGTGGCGCTGATCCAAGGTTACGCATTTGCCTGGGTCGGCCATTACTTCTTTGAGCGCAACAAGCCCGCGACATTCAAGTATCCCGGGTTCAGCCTGATGGGCGACTGGCGATTGTGGTGGGAGATTTTGACCGGCAAACTGCGCCTATAAGGCGCACAATCGCGGCCCATTTTGAAATTGCAGTTGTCGAAAGGAGCATATGCGGTTGATTCCAAGATTTCTCGCCGTGACGCTCACGCTCTTCTGCTGTGTGGGATGCGATCAAGTGTCGAAATCGGCCGCCAGGGCGCTGCTGGCTTCCGGCATCGCGGAGTCATATCTCGGCGATGCGCTGCGCCTGCAACTGGTGGAAAATCCGGGCTCGTTCCTGAGTCTCGGCGCCTCTTTGCCGGAACAGCTGCGTTTCGCGCTGTTCACCGCGGCGGTCGCCGTACTACTGCTGGGCCTGGTGGGCGCGTCGCTGTTTGCCACCCGACTCGGACCCTGGCGATTCACGGCGTTGGCGCTGGTTGCGGGCGGCGGAATCAGCAACTTGATCGACCGGCTAATGAATGACGGCCGTGTAACGGATTTCCTGAATGTCGGAATCGGATCCCTGCGCACCGGTATTTTCAACGTGGCGGATATGGCGATTCTCGCGGGCGCGCTGCTGCTGATCCTGAAACGCGCCGCCCCGGCGCCCAGCATCCCGCCGCAGCCTCGAGGCTAAGGCGCTACCCGAGGCAGCATTGGGCCACTTTCATTATCCGCGGCATTTCGCCGTGCTTGCCGCCGCGGCTGTCGCATTGTCAGCCTTAAGCCGCTGGGGCTTCTTCAGCGAGGCCATGCTGCCCACTTTCGCCATCAGCGGCGCACTGCACGCGCTGGCTTTGGGTGTAGCCCTGCGCGCGCCGGCTGCGCTGCTGCGAAAATGCTCGTTTGTCGCGCTCGCGGCCGTGCTCGCCGCATTGACCTTGTACATCGGTATTCTGTGTCTGGAGCTGCTCGCCATTCTTCCCGCGAACGCGCGGCTGTACATGACGCTTGGAATTTGTTCCGCGGCGGGAGCCATCACCTATGGATCCCTGATTCGCCTGTATTGGATGAGACGATTCTCCTCCCGATTCATTCTTGCCATTGCCGCAGGCTGCGCGCTGGGGACGTTTGCCGCGTTCTTCGCCAGACGTTACCTGCCGTTTCTTGCCGGCTGGTGGCTCGCCGCCGCGTGGTGGTTCGCGTTTTCAGGCGGACTTTGGTATTTCGACACGCGTGCGCCAGGCAGGCGCCCGGCGGCTTGATCAAGGAGCTAGGTCAAGGCCGATCTCGCCTTGCGGCGAGCGAACATGCTCGGGCCGCACACCGACTCCGAGGAACTGCGCCGGCCAGCGCCTGGCCCAGGCGCTGAAGTTCAATACTCTCAGCGGCCACGGCACGCTGAGCTCGACAGCATTGCCCGAAACCCTGGGCTTCAATATGCGATCCTGAACCGCAATCTGCAGCCCCTGAATCATCTTCACGGGGAACAGGCGGCGCCTGCGCACGGCATCAAGATCGCTGTCCTGCAAGGTTCCAGCCTTGAGCCTCGCGGCCAGAAGATTCGCCGTAGCCACTGCGTCCTGAATCGCAAGGTTGATGCCCACACCGCCGATGGGCGACATGGCATGCGCCGCATCACCGATGCAGAGCAATCCAGGCTTGGACCAGGTGGTCAGCCGATCGACCGCCACGCTCAAGAGTTTCACATCGTCGAAGGACTTGAGTTCATGAACCCGGTCCTTGAGATACCGTGCGCCGTCGACGACCGCCGCCTTGAACGCCTCGAGTCCATCGGCGCGTATCCGCTCCATGCCGCCCTTCGGGATGACGAAGGCGCACTGCCAATAGTCGGATCTATCGATGGTGACGAGCATCTTGTCGGTTCCCAGATGCCCGGCCACCTGACCGGGATCCGAGTCCTTCTTGGAAACGCGAAACCACAAAACATCGATGGGCGAGCCCAGATCCACAACACCCAAGCCCGATGCTGCGCGCACGGTGGAGGCGCGGCCGTCGCAGCCGACCACGAGATCGGCGCGCACCTCGAGCGGAACGCCCCGGCTGACCGCCCGCACCCCGACGACGCGTCCGCCGGTCTCGAGCAATGAGGTGACTTCGGTCGACATCAGGACCTTGAGCGACGCAAAGCGCCGTCCCTGCTGCACCAGAAAATTCAGGAAATCCCATTGCGGCATGAGCGCCACGAAATTGCCCGGCGGACTCAGGCGGCCGAATTCCGCCAGCTTGAAACTGGCCCGCCCGATCTCGACGCTCAACGAACGGATCTTCGAGTGCGGCTGCTTCAGAAACTCCTCCAGCAGGCCGAGTTCATTCATGATCCGCAGCGTAGAGGGGTGCACGGTGTCGCCGCGAAAATCGCGCAGAAAATCCGCGTGCTTTTCCACGACCAGCGTGTCGATTCCGGCGCGCCCCAGCAAGTAGCCGAGCATCATGCCCGCAGGGCCGCCGCCGACGATGCAGCACCGCACTTGAATCTCATTGTTCATGGGAACCGAATATACTCGCTGGCTTGAATCCGCCCAAGGAGCACCGATGACGCGACGCCTGATCAGCTCCGGATCGAAGTTCGAGCAGGATATCGGCTATTCACGCGCAGTGGTCGATGGAGAATGGATTTTCGTATCCGGTACGACCGGTTTCGACTACGCCACCATGAGCATTTCCGATAATCTGCAGGAGCAAGCCGAGCAAGCTTTGCGGAACATACAAGCCGCGCTCAGGCAGGCCGGCGCCGAACTTGCGGATGTGGTGCGCGTGACCTACATCTTGCCGAAGGCTGAGGGATTTTCCGATTGCTGGCCGATTTTGCGAAAATATTTCGGAGATGTCCGCCCTGCCGCAACCATGATCTGCGCCGGGTTGTTGGATCCTAAGATGCAGATCGAGATCGAAGTCACGGCACGCCGCCATTGAACCAAGCAGACAACACCATGGATAACGCTGAACATACCTATGACGGTGGCTGTACCTGCCGCCAGGTCCGTTACCGCATGACCTCGAGGCCCCTCATCGTACACTGCTGTCACTGCCGCTGGTGTCAGCGGGAGACCGGTACCGCGTTTGCGCTGAATGCCGTGATTGAATCGGACCGGGTGCAGCTGTTGCAAGGCGAGGTGGTGATCGTCGATACGCCTTCGAACAGCGGCAAGGGTCAGCGAATCGCCCGCTGTCCGGAATGCTCGGTGGCGGTGTGGAGCCACTATGCGGGTGCCGGCGATGCCATGCGCTTCGTCCGCGTCGGCACTCTGGATGAACCCGGCTCGTTTCCGCCCGACATCCACATCTATACGACATCCAAGCAGCCGTGGTTCACGCTGCCGCCGGGGACGCCTGCCGTAGCCGAGTTCTACAAGGGCACCGAAGTGTGGTCCAAGGAAAGTTTGGAGCGGCGCGCTGCGATGCAGATCAAAAAGAGCCCCGCTCCGCGCTAGCTTTATGAGGTGGGAGTGATTGATGTTTGGCACTCATGACGTTGGGTTGTTCGTGCTGTCCGGATTGCTGCTGAACATCACGCCGGGGCCCGATACGCTGTACATCGTCGGCCGCAGCTCCACCCAGGGCCCGCGAGCCGGCGCCGTTGCGGCGCTCGGCATCGGTACCGGGGCTCTGGTGCATATTTGCGCAGCCGCGCTCGGCTTGTCGGTAATCCTTGCGGCGTCGGCCACCGCATTCAACATCGTCAGAATCGTCGGTGCCGTCTATCTCTTGTACGTTGGCATCGGCCTCATTCGTTCCGCGGGAGCCGCCTCCGCTACCATCGCGAGCGACCGGCGGCTGACGCCGTTGCGCGGCATTTTTCTGCAGGGCTTTCTCACCAATGTCCTGAACCCCAAGGTTGCGCTGTTTTTTCTGGCGTTTCTTCCGCAATTCGTGGATTCTCGAGCGCCGAATCCGCTGGCATTCCTGTTTCTCGGCTTGATCTTCGACATCAACGGCACGCTCTGGAATCTCTTGGTGGCGCGGCTTGCGGCGGGAATCAGCACTGCGCTTCACCCAAGCCCGG
>Ga0210402_10001596_pt1 | contig 23251 bp, 22 predicted proteins | sample IncBWC7MmetaG_FD_161055 | JGI IMG/M metagenome (GOLD analysis project Ga0210402, IMG submission 161055) | Forest soil microbial communities from Barre Woods Harvard Forest LTER site, Petersham, Massachusetts, United States - Inc-BW-C-7-M | ecosystem: Environmental > Terrestrial > Soil >... | reverse complement strand
GGTGATTCGGCTCTTCGCGAGTCGAGTGGTGGGTTCGACTCCCACACGCTTCCGCCAGCTCATTCTAAACCAACGACTTGTGCAACTGCTTCTGTGTCATTTGAGCTACCCGGAGCCCATGTCAATCGCACGCGACATGGCGCAGGTGACATAGCGCCATCTCGTCTAGCGCTTTTTCTTGACTGGCGGCTTCTTTTCGCCGCCCTTGGTGTTGATCAATGCCAGGTAATCTTTTGCGTTAAACGGGTACCGGTGAGTGGACTGCTGTCCGGTAGTGCTCAACGTAATGTCCACGCGACGATTATTGGCCAGGACCAGCACCTGCAGATTCCTCAACATCTGTTGCCGGTCGGCCGGACTCAACTCAGGATTTTCTGCTATCTGTTCCTTCACCTGCTCCGTGCCCAGTTGGTCTTCTTTTCCAAAGGACCGCGTCTCAAAATGGTCGGCCGGAACTCCGTGTTCAACCAGAAAGTTCTTGCTGCGATCCACGCGTCGTTGCGTGAGAGCCTTGTTGAATTCCGCGGAGCCGCGAGGATCTGCGTGTCCACCCAGGATCAAGTGGGCCTCCGGCATATACTTCAGATAACTTTTGAAGTCCTTTGCGAGAGTCTCCAGAATGACCGCCTGGCTGTCCACCAGGCCGCCTTCGGGATTTGCGGCCGTGGGTCGAGCGGTCGGAAAGTAAATGCTATGGAGCGCAAGCTTGGCTTCCAATTGCTTGATCTCCGGGGCAGGGGCTGGGGGCGGTGGCGGAGGCGGGACTTCCACGTTTACCGCAGTCGTTGATGATCCTGTTAGCGCGGGATTGCGGTCATCGTTCACGGTGCAGGTTACCGTGATACTGCCTGACGGCGCTCCTCGCGTATTCAATGTTGCGTTGTCGCCGTTGCCGGAGATCTCCCCCGCGCTTGCCGCGTAAGTATAAATAAGCCTGCGGCTATCCGGGCTGCTAGCACGCGATGAAATGGTTGATGTGCCGCCCGCTTGCACGCTCGCCGGATCGGCCGAGCATGAAATCACTGGTGGACGGGGCGCTTTCACGGTGAACCTGGCGCTGCATGATGCGACGCCTCTTTTGCTGCCATCACTCAAATTGGCAGTGACTTCGTATGCGCCGGGTTGCAAAGTCGCGGTGTCGATCTGCGTCGAGGCATCGCCCCCGGAAACTTTCACTCCGGTACCACTCCAACTGTATTTGACGGTATGTTTCGGATTGAAATTAGATCCGCTGGCAGTCGCGGTGACCGATTCGTCGGCGAACACTTCAGTCGGCTGTACGGAGCAAGCCGCAGTCGGTGGCACGGGTGACTCTCCGCCACCAAACATGAAATTGACGCCAGCCTGAAGGCGCACTCCGCGAATCGCCGTATCTGGCACGCTCGGAGGACCGTAACGGTAACTCGACATTACATAGTCAGCGCGGAGCAGCCGCAGCGCAACGTGCCTGGAAAGATTGAGGTCCAGGCCGCCGCCGAGCATAAATCCTAGCTTGTCGACATCATGGAAACTGTCCGGCATAAGCCGATGGTCGCCCACTAACGCTTCCAGAAATGGCGAAAAATGGGTGTGGCGAAAGGTGATCTTTGGCCCGAATGAAAGGTTTGAAAAAGCGGTGTCATCAAGTTTTTTTGCGAACGTGGATTCGCCGCTGCCCCAATTCGTGCTGGTGTCGAGTGTTAACCCGAACCAGCGATTGAAATTGTAGGTAAGACTGGCGCCCGCGCCCCGCGGATTGGCTTCCAGGCGACTGCTTAGCGGAAACAACCCTCCCGGAAGTTGGCCGTGTATATCCGCTCCGGGATGAAAAAAAGAATACCCGCCATAAAGTTCCCATTTGGGCGCGGGCGGGTCCTGAGCCGTGGCGACGATGGCAAGAAGACACAGAACAGCAATCATTGGCGGCAGTAGCTTTAAAACGCGGCTGGCGTGGCTCTTCAAATGAGATGACATACGAACATTCCTCCAAATTTCACGACTTAAAGTCTTGTTTATCGAAACCGCGCAACTGGCGGGACCAGTCCCGATTCGAGATCGTCCCTTTACTCGGGGTCTCACGGACAGGCAGGTACATTAACCATGTTGGTGTCCAATGTGACCGCGCCGTTTCGTGCCAATGCTCTGCCGTTCAGCGTTGCACCGGTGGTAATGGTGATGTCCGTGAGTGCCAGAATGCTGCCGTTGAAGGTAGAGTTGGTTCCGAGAGTCGCTGAACTGCCCACCTGCCAGAAAACGTTGTGCGCCTGAGCATTTCCAGCGAGGACGATGCTGCTACTGCTCAAGGTGGTGAGCGACGAAGCTACCTGAAAAATCCAAACAGCATTCGGGTTGCCCCCGCCGTCGAGGGTTAGCGTTCCCGTGATTCCCAAGGTGGACGTGGACTTATAGAGTCCCGGGGCAAGTGTCTGCCCGCCTAAGTCTCCGGCCACCGTAGCCGGAGCAGGCATGGTTCGTCCCTGCAGGTCCAGATACGCCGTAGTCAAGGCGGTCTGCGCAGCAGCGGCGGAGGTGCTCGACGGAGGCGGAGGATCCGTCAGGTGGATCGTTCCGGTCACGGTCCCGGGCCCGGCCGTATGGGTCCCTGTGCCCACGTATGTGTTGGTGTCCAGAAAACCAGTCACCGCGCTGCCTGGACTGAGGCCCAGATCTCCTCGAATGATCGTGGCTCCAGTATTGGTGACCGTGGAGCCCGCTAGAATTCCGAAAGTACAGGCTGCACCCAGCGCTACTGTCGCCGGTGGGGCACACGCTGCAGTCGTCGTAAACGTCCACACGAAATTTGCTGCTAGAGGGTTGCCGAAGGTGTCTTTCGCCCCGGTGGTAATTGTGGCAGTAAACGAAGTGCTCGCTGGAAGAGTGGCTGTAAACGTCGCAACGTTGGTCGCCGGAACGTAGCCCACTTGGCCGGTTAAGCCAACTCCTGCCACCGTCACCGTGAATGTAGAATCGTTAATCGTCGCGGGATTCATAGCTTTGCTGAAAGTTGCACTGACCACCGCATTGTTGGGGCATACGGGGGATCCATCCGGAGGAGTCACGGACACCACTGTCGGAGGAGTAAGAGGATCGCCAGGCTTCCCGTTTCCAGCATTCTTATCCGGGTCGCCGCATCCGGCCAGTACGGCGGCCAGCAGCAACGCCGGGATCCAAATCCTGCTTACCGTCAGTTTGCGCATTAGCTTCTCCTCATCATCCATTGCAAGGCATCTTAAATGCCGACGACCGCCACAAATCCGAACTGGACTTCAGAATTCGCTGTAATCATTAGTAAAATATAATTACTAGCATATTTATAGAAATATCAGATAATCATTTGTGGTGTCTGTGCAATTTTGAACATCTGCCAAGCTTCGTGCTCGCTGTGACAACACGCCCATTTGTCAGATTCTTATTGGCATGTTTTGGAAACGACACAGCGCGGAGTAAAAAATAGTGAAGAATGATGCGGTTCTAGACTATCCGACCGATGGCTCTCACCGGAAACCTCGAATCTACAAATCCGCCCGAACCATCTTGCGAAATCGGCAATCCCGGCAAGCGCACCAGCAGACTGCCAGCGCTAAAAACAGCAGCCGATTCGGAAAGCCAGAGTCGCTGCACCATTCGCCCGAAACCTTGAAGGCAAAGAGCCTCGCGAGTCGAGTGGGGTTCGACTACCACACGCTTCCGCCAAAATATTTTTCGTTTTACTTCGTTTTTGCTTGGTCTCTGGGCTGTTTCCGAAATTCAAAAGGAATCGGCGCATTCTTGATTGCCCTCGCGACCGGCAGTCACTGCCCATTAAGACGAAGTTCTTTGCTGGCCGTTCGGGCAGAACATCCGTACTATTCCGCCCGAAAGACGCGCCGACTAATCTTTTGAGGTGCGCCGCTTCTTCCAAATCACGGTCTCCGCAGTTGCCGTCGTGATCCTTCTGCTCGGCGCGCGCTACGCTTACTCTCGCGAGTCCCTCGACAACGTGAACCTATGGGAGCGCTATCAGCAAATCAACCGCGAGAGTTTCGACGCCAAACTGCCCTATGTCTCGGTGAGTTGGGCCGACTTATCCGTCCAGGACACTGACGGAATCACTTCGTTCGATGATAACTACCGTGCGGTTTCGATTGAATTGGACCGACAACGAATCACATCCGAGCGGGACCTGCGCGCTGTACTCCGTCATCAAGCGTGTCATGTTTCCGTCGGCGGGAAGGTCGCGCATGGCTCGGCATGGCAAAGTTGTATGGACCGCTTTCGCGACTGAACGGAAAGCTCTTCTCGGCCCACAGGAACTATAGACCTACCCGCCATATCCCTTTGATCCAAGCGCACCCATCGCACGAAATCTGCAATTCCGGCAACCGCCAGCGGCGCGACCGCCAGCAGTAAGACGATCGAACCCGACCCGGTTCGCGTCATCGCGGGCGAGGGTCATTTATGCCGTATTGGCCGAGGAGATCAGCAAGGATCCACGCTGCCCCGGCAATTGCGAAGGTCTCGGCGGTTTCGCTCCAATTGATATGGCTGCGCGGATCCGAAACAACTAACGGAACCCACACCAGCAGCCCAAAGCTCACCAGCATCAGTGTCAGCAGACGAGCCGCCCGAAGCGCCATTCGATTGGCAAGCAGAGCCACAGCCGCGAGCGCGAACAAAACCGTCGTCGCTACCGCCCAAAACATCTGACTGGGCGGAATCCACTTCGGAACAAAACTCGCGGTCGCGTGGAGATAAAACGCCTGTTCGAGGGTAAAGGAAGCGGTACAGAGGCCCAATAGAATGCGGCCGGTCCGATTTAGCGTTTCCGGTGACCATGCCGATGACAGGCGCGCATAAACGATCGCCGCTCCAGTCAGAAGAGAAAACTGCTCGAAGAAATTGCCCCAGCTATTGTAGATTCGCGGTGCCGCGACGATTCCCGGCACGCACAGTAAGGCGAAGACCAGATAAGCCGCGCCAAGAACAGCTGCGCCTATTTTCACAGTTCGACCGAACTGAATCGCAACGCCGCCACAGATCAGGGCAGCGCCCACAACGTAGACAAGGGAAAGCGGTTGATGCCAATCGTTGTAGCCGTGCCAGGCTAGCGTGATGAGGCCAGCGGTAAAAGCCGCCACCCCAAATAGGTGACGGCCAAGGTTCGAACGAAACTCATTGAGAAGTGATGCGGTCATTCCGCGCGCACCCACTTCACGAAATCCGCCATCCCGGCAACCGCGAACAGCAGCACCGCCAGCAATAGGAACAGTCGCACTTTCGGAAAAATATATTCATTGTGCCGCTCACCCGAAACCTTGAAGGCAAACAGCAAAAAACCGGCCAGCACGAAGAAGATCAGCCAGAGCGGCATCGTGCCATATTACACCGATCTCCACACAAGGTTTATGGCAAGGGCACAGCGCCTCAATTCGGCGCGGCTCGTTCCAACCGCGTGTAACAAAATCCGCGCGCGATACGTCGAACCACTGAGTACAAGTGTGCCTCAGTGGCCGCGAAAATTGCTGTGAGGCCTCATTCCGGTGATTTGGCATAGATTTAGGAAAAATGATGCAAGATAGCAAGATGAAGAGCCTTTTCGGCGTTTTCGGTTTTCTCGCTTTGGCAATCCTGTCGCTCGCGACTGACTCCCTGGCATTGGCCCAGCAGCCCGCCTCCAACGTGGCCAAGGCTGTGGGAACCGTCCAGGCCATTTCCGGGAAGACCCTTACCGTGATCTCTGACGCCGGCGCGCCGTCGTTGGTGTCGGTCGAGGACGCCACCAAATTGCTGCAGATCGAACCCGGCAAGACCGATTTGAAAGAAGCCACGCCGTTACAATTTTCCGACTTGCAAACCGGCGACCGCGTTCTGGTTCGCGGCCTTCTGGCGGACGACGGCAAAACCATTCGCGCAGCTTCTCTGATTGCCGTCAAAAAAGCCGCGCTCGCGGAAAAGCAGGCCAAAGAGCGCGCCGAATGGCAGCGCGGAGTAGGCGGTCTGGTCAAATCAATTGACGCCGCCGCCGGAACGGCTTCCATCACCACCAACGGAACGTCCACGAATAAAGAAGTGCTGGTCCGTTTTACCAAGGACACAGTCTTCCGTCGCTATGCCTCCGATTCCACACGTTTTGACTCGGCCAAGGTCGCTCCAGCCAGCGAAATCCAGGCAGGAGACCAACTGCGCGCGCGGGGAACTCGCACTGCGGACGGCGCGCAATTCGACGCCGCGGAAATTGTCTCTGGAACCTTTCGCAGCATCGCCGGCCTGGTAACCAGCAGCGACGCCGCCAGCAACACCCTCGTCGTACAGGATCTGACTTCCAAGTCTCCCGTCACCCTAAAAATTACCGCCGAATCGCAGATGCGAAAGTTGCCGCCACAGTTCGCCGAAGGCATCGCCGCGCGTCTAAGGAATCAAGCGAACGGATCGGCAACGCCAGCTTCCGGAGCAGCACAAGGCGCGCCAGCTCAACCGGGAACGCGACAAGCGCCCGCAAATTCGCAGCAGACAGGCGCTCCAGGCGGCCAATCGAACGGACAACAAGGCAGTCGCGCGGCCGGAGGCGACTTCCAGCAAATGATCGCCCGCATGCCTGCTGCAATGCTTTCTGATTTGGCGAAAGGTGACGCAGTCATGGTCGTCACCACGCAAGGCAATGGAAAAGATCCTCTCACCGTCATCACACTTCTCGATGGAGTCGAGGCAATTCTGCGCGCCTCGCCAAAAGGCGGGCAGGACATGATCCTCTCGCCCTGGAGCCTGGGTGGCGGCGAGCCTTCCGGCAACTAGCGAATCTGCAGCACGAAATGTTTTGAGGAGAAGGAATGAATTTGGTTTACAGGCATAGCGCAAGACTTATGGTGTCGCTTCTCGCGGCGCTACTGATTTTCGCAACGTGCGCCGCGGCGCAAACTTCCACTGGGAGTTTGCGCGGTCAAGTCACCGACCCCTCTGGCGCGGCGGTCGCTGGCGCAACCGTTGTCGTACTTCCTGCGGAAGGCGCATCCAGCACTGTCACCACCGCTCGCGATGGCTCTTTCGAAGTGAAGCCTCTCCCGCCCGGAAATTATACCGTGCAGGTCTTCGCGCAAGGTTTCGCGCAATTTGAAGCCAAGGATGTCGCCGTGAACGCCGCGACGCCCGCGGTGCTCAACGTCAAGCTCACCATTCAGGAGCAGGAAGAAAAAGTCGTGGTCTCGGACTCCACCACCCAACTCGACACCAGCGGCGGCAGCAATGCGAACTCCATCACGCTCACTGGAAAAGACCTCGAGGCGCTCTCCGACGATCCCGACGAGCTCCAGAACGAACTGACCGCGCTCGCCGGCCCCTCCGCTGGTCCCAACGGCGGTCAGATTTATATTGACGGCTTCACCGCCGGCCAGCTCCCGCCAAAATCTTCCATCCGCGAAATCCGCATCAACCAAAATCCCTTTTCCGCCGAGTACGACAAGCTCGGCTACGGCCGCATCGAAATTCTCACCAAGCCCGGCACCGACAAGCTGCACGGGCAGTTCATGATGAACATCAACGATTCTGCGCTGAACGCGCGGAATCCCTTCGGCGGCGATGCTCCCCAGCCCGGATATCACTCGATTTTGTACAGCGGAAATATCGGCGGTGCCTTGGGCAAAAAGGCGTCCTTCTTTTTCAACCTGGACCGCCGGGTCATTGATGAAATTGCGGTGATCGATACTCCAGCGCTCGACGCGAACTTCAATCCAATTACATTTAGTGGGGCTGTCCCCAATCCGCGCACCCGCACCAATCTCACCCCGCGCCTCGACTATCAACTCTCGCACAGCAACACTCTCACCGTGCGCTACCAGTATTACCGCGAGAATGAGACCAACGATGGCATCGGCCAATTCAGCCTTCCGGCGCAAGGCTATAACGCGCTGAATACCGAAGACACACTCCAGGTCAGCGACACTCAGACTCTTGGCGAAAGCACCATCAATGAAACCCGCTTTCAATACTTGCGTGAATCGAACTCACAAACGGTGCTCAACACTACTCCGGCAATTGCCGTTGGCGGCGCTTTCACCGACGGCGGAAACTATCAGGGAAATCTGGCGCAGCTCACTAACGGCTACGAGGTCCAGAATTACACTTCGATGGCCAAGGGCAAGCACTTCATTAAGTTCGGGGTGCGCACCAGGCTCGACCGCGACAATACCGAAAAGTTCACCGGCTTCAACGGCTTTTTCAAATTCAATTCATTGACCTCTTACCAAATTACCCAGCAGGATTTGCAGGCCGGCTTTACTCCCGCGCAGATTCGCGCCGACTGCCGTGGCACCGATCCGACCGGAAACCTCATTTGCGGCGGGGCCAGCCAATTCGATCAGACCCTTGGAAACGCTGGAGTACGGAACGACTATTTCGACATCGGCTTGTACGTGCAGGATGAGTGGCGGGTGCGCCCGAACATCACCGTCAACGTTGGCCTGCGCTACGAGCGGCAAAATCAAATCAATGACGACGGCGGATTCGCCCCGCGCCTCGGGGTGGCCTGGGGACTCGGCAAAACCAAGCAGGGCGCCCCGAAAGCGGTCTTGCGTGCTGGCTTCGGCATCTTCTACGACCGCTTCCAGCAGCAATATTTGGAACAAGCCCAATTACTCAACGGCATCACTCAACAGAGTTACGTGGTTACAAGTCCGGACTTCTTTCCCAACCTGCCGACCGCTGCGCAACTTGCCGCCGCGCAGAGCTCGCCAACCATCTATCAAGTCGACCCGCGTATGAAGACGCCTTACACCATGCAATCGGGTGTCACGCTCGAGAAAGCCCTCGGCAAGGCCGCCAACGTAGCGGTCACCTATTTGTATTCGCGCGGTGTGCATTCGTTTCTGACCCGCAACATCAACGCGCCGCTTCCGCCCACCTATCTTCTGACCGACCGTCCTTTCGGCGGCGACAACAATATTTATCAGTACGACTCCGCTGGCGACTTCAAGCAGAATCAGGTCATCGTGAATGGCACGGTTCGAGCCGGCACACGCCTCTCGCTATTCGGTTATTACACCCTGAATTACGCCAACAGCGACACCTCCGGGGTCACCGGCTTTCCCTCAAATCAATACGACCTGGCACTCGATTACGGGCGCGCATCGTTCGACATCCGGCAGCGGCTGTTCCTCGGCGGCTCGATTGCCTTGCCGTACAATTTCCGCGTCAGCCCCTTCATGATTGCCAGTTCCGGCGTGCCGTTCAATGTCACTACCGGCGTGGATTCCAACAACGACTCGCTTTTTACGGACCGTCCAACCTACGCACAATTTCAGGCGGCACTGGCGGGAGCCTCTATCCCAGGAAACGTCAGCTTTCACTGTCAGCCAACTGCTGGCGCGACCGAAATTCCTGTCAATTGCGGCCAAGGCCCTGCGCGGTTTTCGCTGAATTTGCGTTTGAGCAAGACCTTCGGCTTCGGCAAGAAAACACAGACTGCCGCGAATAACGGTGGACCAATGTCCGGCGGAACATTTGGCCGCGGACCGGGAGGTGGCGGAGGCGGTGGGCGCGGCGGTCCTGGCGGCGGGCCAATGGGTGGCGGTGGGAATTCCGGCCAAAAGTACAGCCTCACGTTTGGAATTTCGGCCAGAAATCTCTTGAACAATGTGAATGAGGGGACGCCGGTCGGTGTCATCAGTTCGCCGATTTTTGGTCAGGCCAATTCGCTTGCCGGCGGACCGTTCGGCAGTCCTGCATCGAACCGCCGTGTAGACATGCAGGTAACATTCAACTTCTAGAGGCTTTCGCAAAAATATTAAATGGGAGGGCATGGCTTCAGCCATGCCGAAATGTGCTTGCGATATCAGGGGTTTTAACCCCTGAGGTCACTCGTTCGGCATCTCCAATTACCTATGAGATGACTAGATAATTTCTAACTCAGTCTAAATCCTTTTCTTTTGACTTGTGAGTGGACTTGGCTTCCTGCGTCGCTGCAAAAACATTGTGTTGCGGCGCAGGCATCGGCTGATCACCCATCCGGTCCTGCCACAACACTTGATTTAGCAATACTGCATCCACCGCGTCGGCGTGGCTGAAGTCCAGGTTCTCGCCGGCTTTCCACTCCTTTTCATTCATTTGATAAATCATCCCGTCGTCGCGATTGCGATAATCCGCGCTAAACGGCGGCTGCATCCCATCTCCGCCGAAAAGCGGCGCCATCACCGCCGCTCGCGCATCGTTCGAATTCATGGGCGGCACGCCGAGCAGCGCTTCCATCGTTCGAACCACGTTGATCGTCGTGTAGAAAGTGTGGTCCACAAAAGAATGGGTCATCGCTTCGTGGGTGGTTGGCGGCGGCGAATATTTGCTGATCACCAGTGCGATGCTGCGGTGCGAGTCCACATGATCCGGCCCGTCCTGCGCGTCGTCTTCCAAAATAAAAAATGCCGTGTCGTCCCAGTACGGGCTGTGCGAAACGGCATCCACTGCTCGGCCCACCGCGAGATCATTGTCCGCAACCGAAGCGGACGGCGTGGGCTGACCCTTTCGGAGACCGGCGGTGTGATCATCAGGCAATCGCAGCAGGATGAATTGCGGCATCTCGTCCTTGCCCGCTTTCCTTGACTCCACAAATTCATTGAACTCATTCAGAAATTCATCCACGCGTAGTTGGTCGGGATAAGAGGTCTCGAAGTCCGGGAACAGCGGATCAAAGTGGCCGCGCAATTCCGATTCTGCCGCAATGTTTTTCGCGATCACCGGAATTTCCCACGGGTACGGGCTCGGCCCGCCACGCGGGTCGCCAACGTTCTTCTCCAGCGCCTCGCCTTTCTTAATCGCCGTTCGCGTGCACTGCACACCCGCTACCTTGGGCGGTCCGGCGGAAGGCGAACTACCTTCCTCCTTGGCGTTGCACCAGCGGGTGACGATGTATTCCCCGTAATGGCGGTAGCTGACCCCGTGCGTAGCAAAATTCTTCCACAAATAGCCGCCGGTGGGTTCTCCGGCGTCCGGCAATTCGTCTTCCACCGAAATTCCTTCCAGGAATTCGCCCTCGGAATCGTAAGTATGTTCCCGCCCGCGGTAGCCTACGGGAATGGTCTTGGCGATGTAATCGGAGACCGAAGCAGAAGTGGACCAGACGTGGCCGTCGCCAGAGACGTCTCCGCTGTCGTAAAAGTTATCGAGCACCCCAAACTGTTTCGCCAGCGCGTGCTGGTTCGGCGTAATCTCCGCTCCATACATGGTGATGGATGGGTCGCCGTCTCCCACTCCGAGATCGCCGAACACCTGATCGAACGTGCGATTCTCCTTGATGATGTAAATCACGTGGCGAATCTTATTTTCACCGGTGGCAAAAGGCACCTTATCGGTGTTCCCGCGCGCTTCATTTCTGTCGGCGACTTGCTTGGTGAACTCCCCAAGTTCCTCGCGAACTTCAGAGATCGGCAGCCGCGCGAGCGAGCCATGCGTCAATCCCAGGACGTAGGGGTAATCCGGTCGGCCGTCTCTCTTAGTAGCGATCGGTTTTGAGTTCGGGCCGGAACCATGGCCTTTGGCGCTGGCGACAAGAAGATAATCGGATGCCGTGGCCACCACCGTGGGGTACCACTCGGTCGGAATGAATCCCGTGCTTTCATGTCCAACTAAATCGTAGACTCCAATCGAATCGGAAATTGCATTTGCGGAGAATAGCGTTTTTTCGTCCGCCGACAGCGCCAGTGATTGTGGATCGCTTCCTCCGTAAGTCTGCCGGGCGGGCTTGGTGAAAAGCGTGTACAAAGTCTTGCCAGTGTGGGTATCGAGCGCCACAATTTGATCCCGATTCGTAAGTGCGACAAATAGCACGGAACTATCGCGATTCAGCAGCAGGGCCGTAGGGTGCGACCCACCCGCGAGCGGAGCGCTGGGCTTCTCCAGTTCGATTTTGCGCAGCACCTTTCCCTTAATCAGGTCCAGTTCCGCCACCGTGGACGCATTCCACAGCGACACAAATCCTCGCGTCCCGTCTTTCGTGATCACCGTGGTATAGGGCAGCGAAGCGGGAATCCGCTTGAACGTTGACACATCAAAACGAAAAACAATCTTGCCGTCAGCCGGATCCATGAGCAGCGCTTCGTCCGATTGGTTGCTGGCAACCAGCAACCTTTCCTCACCGCCTACTTTCCCGACGTTCAGCCCTGCCGGATAGGTAACGTCCTTGAATTCCTCGCGGCGGACTTTTCCATTCGGCAGCACAGTGCGAGGCGCAATCGGCAGGAACTTCTCAGGAGAGATTTTGCCTTCGTCGAAGCCGTAAACCGCAACCCCGTTTCCGGTGCCGCCTTTCTTCTTTCCGAGTGGATCAGTGTACGACGCCATCGACGCGTACAAATGTTTTCCATCCAGCGAAAACGCCAGACCGAGGAAGTACGTCTGGTGTGCGTTATGGTCCAGCCGTGAATCCGGAAAGTCGGAGAGCTCGTTGGTCGCGACGTTCAGCACCGAAAGCGACTGGTACGAGTGCTTGTAGTCCTCGTTGTAGGCGCCAAACCCGCTGTGCAGAAACACCACAAAACGCCCGTCGGGTGAAACTGCGGCAGCGGTCGCCAGATTGTTGATCTCGCGCGGCTTGCCGGGAACTTCACCGAGGAGCCGCCCATTCGGCAGTTGCACCGTGGGCGCAGAGGTTTGTGCATCCAACTTGGGAGCGCAGATCAGAAACCCTGCGCAGCAACGCAAACACAATCTCATCAGTTTTTTGTTCATCATAGGGACAGTCTAATCGCTCCATGTGGAGATTATGAATCGCGCTGGGGGATGAGCGCGCACCCCGGAGCAATGCAAAAGGTATCACGAGAGGCTGGTGCCGGGAATGTAGTGCCAATACTTATTTCGGGCGGAGGCCGTTGCGATCCAGCACCTCGCGTACTTTGTCCGCCAGCGCTGCAGGCGTAAATGGTTTCGCCAGAAACTGCGTATCCGAATCCAGCACGCCATGATGCACGATGGAGTTCTCGGTGTATCCAGACATAAATAGCACTCTTACTCGTGGCCAGCGCACCGAAATTTGGCTAGCCACCTGGCGCCCGCTGATGGTCGGCATCACCACGTCGGTCAGTAACAAATCGATATCGCCGGCATGCGACTGGCAGAACTTAGCCACCGCGGGCCCGTCCTCTGCGACGAGCACGGAGTAACCGCAACCCGCAAGAATCGAGTGCGTTAGGTCGCGCACCTGTTTGTCATCCTCCACCAGCAGGATCGTTTCTGTGCCACGAACCATAGTAGACGAACGGTCGTGGCGCACCACTCTTTCAGTAGCATCCTCGACCCGCGCCATATAAATCTTAAACGTCGTTCCATGCTCGGGCTCGCTATACACCCAGATATGCCCGCCACTCTGTTTGATAATTCCGTACACCGTCGACAATCCAAGCCCTGTTCCCCGGCCCATTTCTTTGGTCGTAAAAAACGGTTCGAAAATGTGCGCCAACGTTCGCGCATCAATGCCCGACCCGGTATCACTGACCGCGAACATCACATAGCGGCCCGGACTCACTCCTTCGTGCTCCCGGCTGTAATCTTCATCGAGCATAACGTTCGCGGTCTCCAGAGTTAATTTGCCGCCGGTGGGCATCGCATCACGCGCGTTAACCACCAGATTCATGATCACTTGCTCGATCTGACCGGGATCCGCTTTCACCGCACCAAGGTTTGCCGCTGTCACCGTTTCCACTTGCACGTCCTCGCCGATCAACCGGCGCAGCATCTTGTCCAGATTCAAAATCAGCTCATTGAGATCGATCACCTTAGGTTGCAAGACTTGCTTGCGGCTGAAAGCCAGCAGGTGCCTGGTCAGAGCTGCCGCGCGCTCCGCCGCTGCATCAATGTGTGCCGCGTTGGCCCGTACACTTTCCGGCGGGAATGGTTCCTCGGAAACCATATGACAATAGCCCTTAATCACCGTCAGCAAATTGTTGAAGTCGTGTGCCAGGCCGCCGGCCAGCCGTCCAACCGCTTCCATCTTCTGGGCTTGCAATAGTTGGGACTCAAGCGCGCGCTGTTCGGTAATATTTGTGATGTAGCCCACCACTCGGCCGAGTTTTCCCGAGGAGTCGCGCTCCAGACGGCCTTCGTCCTTCACCGTAATGAATTGGCCGTCCTTGTTGCGCATTCGGTATTCGATGTGCAATGTGTCTCTGCCAAGAGCCAGCACCCGATTGACTTCCTTGGCGTAGTTTTCCAGGTCTTCCGGGTGAATCAGTTCCCGCCACAATCCGGGCACCGACGCGAGGTCTTCCGGCGTATAGCCCAGAATCGCTTCGACGTTTCCACCGAACGTTGCCTGGTTGGACTGCGGCCGCCACTCATAAATAATCTGTCCGCTGGCCTGCAACGCCGCCTCGTAGCGGTTCTTCCAATCGAGAATCTTACCCTCGGCAACTTTGCGTTCGGTGACATCGAGTGTGATGCCTTCAATGAACTCTTTGCCTTGCGGATCCCGAAGCAGCGAAGCGCTCTGCAGAACCCATATCAGGCTGCCATCCTTGCGGCGCATCGAGTATTCGGCGTTGGTGATCGTTCGCTGCTCACGTATCCAAGCCAGCCGCTCAGTTCGTTCCGCTGGATTCAGGTACAGATCAAGAACGTTGCTGGCCAGCACTTCTTCGCGCGAATCATAGCCATAGATACGCGCATAGGCTTCATTGCAATCTAGATATTTGCCGTCCAACGCCGTTCGAAACACTCCAGCCAGATTCCGTTCGAACAGCGCGCGATAGCGCTGCTCGGAACTTTGCAAAAGTTCGAAAGTATGACGTTGGCGCCGCAGAGCAAGAGCCAGTCTCGCGAAAAAACAGATGAAGACAGCGAAGATCGACCCTGCGAATAGATACGCTTCTTGCAGCGACAAAGGCCCGCGAGTGACGCGGAGCCAGAGAGCCAGCCCAGGCAAGGATAGCGTCAGCAGAAACGCCGTAAGGACGGGGACATATCCGATTACTTTCCGAGGTTCGCTTTCAGCGCTTTCGCCCTTCCAGCCAAAGGCTAGGATAACGATTAGCAGGAATGGCAAAGTCCAACCCAGATCGAACCAGCTTCCGAGATGATTCGACCACAGCGAGATCCCGCGTTTCGCCATCCAAAAGCCCAAAGAGTAAAGTACCAGCGGCGCGCCCAGCCGAAGATAGAGATCCCGCTGCTGTTTCGAACGAGCGGTGAGGATTCGCAGGATGAATCCAGAAGACAACAATAGATTACGGAAGTTTACCGTGGCCGCTCTTCGCGAAACCCAGTCCGCTGGGCTCAACTGCGACCACGGCACATGCAGGAACATCAAATAGAGAGTGGACGTAATGATAAGGATTTGCAGGAAATCGAGAGCCGTCTCCCACTGAGCTTCTCGCTCCCTCACGCTGGGCGACAAGAACAAGATTGCAAATAAGGGCGTGAACGAAAAGAAATAAAGGATGATGCCGCGCGGTCCGGTTTGCGGATAAAGCGCTTCGAGATATAGATGGTAAGTCCCGAAGGTCTGAGCAATGGCCCAGAGAAAAAACGCCAGCGACGCCAGCCGCCAAAACGTTCTTGCAAATTCATGACTTCGCCGGCTGACCAGCAGGCAACTGGTCGCGGCCAACACCGCCATCACCGCCTCCAGCCCCTGCGACAGCACCGGACCTGGAAGCTTCTGTCCCAGCAAAGCCAGCACGAGCACCTGCAGCGCCACTGTCGCCAGTGCGCCCCAGATCAGGCCGGACCCCACAGAAAGCTTCTTTCCTACCATGGAGGCGCTGAGTCTATCGCCGCCCGAAGCAAGCCGTCAAGCAAACCGTAAACTATTGACGCCTTGATACTTACGCTGGGACCTCAGGTTTGTTGTAGGATGCCGCTCTGACCTAAAGAGGGCTAAGAATGAAAAAGCGACGGAAGAAGCTGGATAAAGGTGCTGAAGCGCGGCGACTGGCCAGAAAGATCGGGCCAAAGCCCGGTGCGACGCAGGTTGTAATTGATAAGCGCAGGAAGCCAGAGAAGCACAAAGCAAGTTTGCTTGATTCGAACGGAGAGTGAGCTTTCGTGCTGGCGAACGCTAACTTTTCGTTTCGAAGCAGGTCCGACCGGACCTAGTTTTTGGACCCTCAACCTGGTTTGTTCGCGGGAACGGACTCGTCGGCGCGGAATACCGGAGCGCGGGTGATGTTGCGATGATCGGCGAGCGCATCGGCGATGGCTTCAAGATCGCCCTTTGCAAAGCCCATGCTGCTGACCTGTACGCTGGCGTCGGAATTGATCAGGAACACGGTCGGGACCATAGTGAGGCCGTAGGCGTTGGAAACCGAGTATCCGGCGTCGTCGAGCAGGATTGGAAAGGTGACGCCGAATTCACTGGCAAACTCGCGCGAAGCGCTGGCGTTGTCCTGCGAAACGCCGAGAAATGTGACTTCGTCGCCGCCGTACATTTTGTAGAGCCGCTGCAAAAACGGGAAAGTGAATTTGCACACTGGGCACGAAACTTTGAAGAACGCCAGAACCACCGGCCCGCGTTTTAGTGCCGCATTCAACGAAAAGTCCTTGCCGTCCAGCGACTTTAGAGAAAAGCCCGGCGCGACGTTCCCGGGAACGATGTGTGTCATGCGGTCTTCAGCTCCGAGCCAGCGTTGCAGCTGGCGGTATAAGGACATAGAAAAAGTCTAACCGAGGCAAATAGCCTTCACAAATTGGATGTTCGCAAAGCTCGCCGGTTGTTTCTCCGTTTTTGCCAATCTTCGCGTCGGTGCATTACGGCGCGCTCGAATCGTGTGGTGATATGACTCGGCCGTATGGTGAGGCCCTGCTTAGTCGATCGAACATTTGGTACGCCGCGTTGGAGATGTGGACGATCGCGTCGCCCCCTTCGCGCTCGTGGCGGAGATAAGTGGTCATCACGCTGATGACGTACGGGCGATTTCCGGTAAAGACGATGCCGGAATCGTTGCGCACGCCTTCGAGTTCGCCGGGCTTGTTGGCGACGCGCAGATCTTCGGGCAACTCGCGCGGGATGTAACTCTCTTTGTGAATGCTGAGCAGATTGAAAAAGTCCGCGGTCATTTCCTTGTTCAAGACTTTGCCGCGATAGAGAGCTTCGAGCAGCAGCATCATTTCGCACGGTGACGCAACGTTTTCGCGACCTTCGTTGGCGGCTTTCAAATCCATCATTTTGCGGCGCAGACGGATGTGAGAGAGATTGAGCGAATCGAGCAGCGCGTTGACGTTTTCCATGCCGACGCGATCGATGATGATGTTGGTGGCGGAATTGTCGCTGACGGAAATCATGAGCGCGGCGACATCGCGAAGCGTTAGACGCGTGACGCCAGGAGTAAGAGAGTTGGCGATGCCGCTGCCGCCGACGAGGTCGGAGGATTGCAGGGTGTAGAGGTCGGTGAGCTTGAGCTTGCCTTGCTGCGCCTGGCGGTACAGCTCGGCGAGGATAGCGATCTTGATGGAGCTGGCGGTGGGGAGGACTTCGTCGGCGTTGAGCAGAAGTGTGTGGCCGGTGGAGAGATCGAGAATGGCTACGCCAAGCACGCCATCGAGCTTGCGGTCTTCGTCGTGAATGGTGGCTTCGAGCTTTTGCCAGAGGAGCAGTTCCTTTTCGGGAGGTGGCTGCTGGGCGGAGGCGATTTGGGTAAGCAAGGCGAGCAGAGCCGCGGCTCGAAGGGAAGGTTTCATGGCGGAAAAGGTATCACGGCAAGGGGAGTTGAGGTGCGAGAGTCGAATGCCCAAAGCGTTCCAGAATGGGACAGGTAGGAGGCGGCGATTGAGTTCCGAAATCAAACGCACTTTTAAATTGAAAAATGTGTGGCAAGCAAAGGACTTACAGACGCGTTTTTTGGATGTGTGGCAAGGAAAGGACTTACGGGCGCGATTTTCGTAAGTGTGGCAGGGAAAGGAGTTACGGGATTTTTGGATTTGGGTGAGGGAGTGTTGGGATGTGGGGAGGTGTAGCGACTGCGTCAATCCAAACACAGATTGGAGTATACCAGATAGTCATAGGTATTGTCAAGGAAAATCAGCCAGGAAGCAGAGCGGACCCACCTTTTCATAAACCAAACCCGAAAAGTTAGGCCACCCCCGATAGGTCAAGTGCAAGAAAAAGATCAAATTCAAAAGCCCAGGCGTAGCGATTTAAGGGTGACCCACCCGCCGGCAGGGTCAAAAGCAAAGTCAAAAGCGCGGCCCACCCGTGGTTTTCAAAAAGTGGTTTGGGGCGGCAAGAGTGGTTCATCGAGCGGGCTAAAACGGTTGACAATGTTGTCGAATATGACGGCCTCGATGCCGAATGTTACGGTGAGGATTGGGAGAGAAACCAGTATCTTGGGAAAGAAATTCGGAAAGGTTCGGTCTAGGTAGACAATCCCCGATAACAGTAGAAGGTGGAGTGGAATTGTCGCGAGGATCGCTTTCCACAGCCACGGCTTACCGATCTTGTCCCTTCGTTGAACGAAGAAGCTTTCTCCATAACATATCGATGTGAGGAAATAACCTTGAAAGACGGCTGCGGAAACGGGATGGAAAACATAAACAAGGCACAAAAAACCGATCCCCCCTCCGACGACCCACTTGAGGCGGTCACGCCTCTTTTCCTTGGCCAAGTCAAAGTTCTCCTCAACTCTATAGCCGAGCATAATGTCCTAACTTTAGTCACCAGGCTTGTTGTAACAAGCAGTCGTGTTATACGTAATTGAGGCGACGGTGAGCAGGCTACCGCCAGCTTTGAGAGTCTTCGCATAAGGGCTAAATTTGGGAACTACTTTGGTTAAGACATTTTCAGCTCCCTCCGACGCAGCTGGCAGCCCGGCCTTGTTGATCGCCCACACAGCACGGGCAGGGGTTTTATTTTCGCTTAATTTTTCTAGTACCGTCAACGCCTGGTCGGTATTTTTAAGGTAATTACTTACACCATCATCGTTAGCTTCTGGCGTCTTAAGTAGCCAGGAGCCAGCGGCAAATGGAATCTCGTTCAGAGTGGCCTTGCCGGCGCAGTCGGATAATTTGTTCAGAGGCTTCGCTCTGGCGCTCAGGTCGGTGATTACCGCGATGGTAAAAGGATCTCCGCCCCACGCCGTCGCCTTGATTTTGGGAGTGTTGGGATTGTTTATTGCCTCGTCGGCGACGGCGTACTGGTTCGCGAGGTCAGTGTTGCCGTTCGGGTTCCAATCGCCGGTAACGTCACTCATCCAAACGCCACCAAGATCGGTGCAGCCCTTTGAGCCGTTTCTCTCGGACCATCCGGTTACAGGGTCGTCGTCCGCATCGTAGCTGCCGTCAGACCAAACGCAATTGAGACCTGTTGGGTCTGTCGCATTTAGTGGATTGTTCAGTACGTACGCGTAAGCGTTCCAGCTTTGGGGCGTGTGGGGGGATGCTCCGGCATTGCCCGGATCCGGGGACATGAAACGCCCCATTGGAGAGGCGTAGAAGCGTGCACCGAAATTGTCGTTGCCGGATTCGGGGTCGCGCTCCTGGCCGGTGAATTTGTAGTGGTTGCCGGCGGCGGATTTGTAGACGCGCTCGCCGCCGAAGGGGTAGAAATCGGACTGGTCCCAGTTGCCGCTGTAGCCGGAGACGATGTTGGTGTTGCCAAGATGGTCGAGGATATAGCTATCGACAACGTTGCCGCCGTGCTGAAATTCGCGGCGATTGATGATCTGGCCGTTGAAAAAATAATAGACGTAGGTTCCGCCGCCGGTGAGGGTGGTTTCCATGAGCGGGCCGCTGTTCAAGCCGTACCAGTAGAGAGTGCCGGAAGATTTCATGACGCGTTTTCCGTCGCCGTCATAGGTATAGGTGACGCCAGCGGTTGAGGTCAACTGATTTTCGGCGTTGTAGGTGTAAGTGGCGATGCTGGGAATGCTGTGCTTGAAGTTGACTCTAAACCCGCACCCTTTGATGAACCAGAACCCAAAGGGTGCGCCACCCAAAATCAGTGTTTTAGCCTGAGCCACTCGCGGTGCCAAAGGTTGTTCCTAACACAGAGTTCACAGAGAGCACAGAGAGCCGAAGAGGCTGCGATCGGGCTCGGGCCTTTCACCCATCCTTAAATACGGGGAATGCGGTAATGACATGCGGGGGCTAAGGAACTACGTTGAAGGCGCCCACGCAGAGAGTCCAGCCTGGGAGCTCGCTATGCAGGAAACTGACTGGCTGCAAGAAGCGCTGGAAAGCGCGGTTCGCGAAACGAAACCCATGGAAGACAAGATCGGATTGGCCAGAATGGCCATCCTGGAACGACTGGTCGCTCCTGCGAGCGCGAACCGGGACGATGAGGACGCACTGTTTGAGGCGCTCGATTCGTTGAGGGCGCTGCATTGGCAAGAGCTATCAAACGTGGAAGAGTTGCTTGCGACCTAAGAGAACGCGCTTCCCAAAAGCCGAGCGCGACGCGATTAGTCGGCAGAGGAAAGTTCGAGGGGGCTAACGTCGCGCGCAACCTTCGAGGCGATTTCGTCTTCGGCGACTTCAAGATCGAAGCGGGTCTGCAAGTTCATCCAGAACGAGGCTGAGTTGTTGAAGTATCTGGCGAGGCGGAGAGCGGTGTCGGCAGTGATGCCGCGCCGCGCGTTCACAATATCGGCGATGCGAGTGACTGGCACACGAAGATCGAGAGCCACCTTGTTCATGCTGAGAGAGAGCGGCTGCAAGAATTCTTCGCGGAGAATTTCTCCTGGATGGACTGGTTTCAGTTTTTTGGGCATAGCTGACTCCTAGTGGTAGTCACTTCTTCAGGAAGCCTTGCAGGTCGAGCCAGTCGGCGAAGCGATCGATCCAATGGTCGGTGGGGATGTTGTGCTGGTGCATGCCGAAGCCGTGGCCGCCTTTGGCATACATGTGGAGTTCGGCCGATTTGTGAGCGGCGGCCCATTTTCCGTATAGAGCGACACTCGTCGGAGCGAGCCCGAGTTGGTCATCGGTGGCGGCCACGACAAACATGGGAGGCGCATCTGCGGGAACGACAGCATCTTTAGACACTGCGCCAGCATAGATCGGGGCCACGAAAGCTGGCCGACCTTCCGGCTTGTACTGGAAGGCCACTCCGGCAGCGACTCCCCCACCGGCGGAAAATCCGATGATGCCGACACGGTCTGGGGAAATTTTCCATTCCGACGCATGCTTGCGCACGTAAGTGACCGCCGCTAACCCATCGGCGACGGATAGGGGAACAGTCTTGTCCAGCAGGTCGCCAAGTTTTTGCCGGTCTTTGTCCCACAGGTCGCTAAATTCCTGCGCGCCGTCTTCGCCGGTGTGCGCGATGCGATATTTCAAAACAAAAGCCGTGACGCCTTTGGCGGCCAGATATTTGGCGACGTCGAAGCCCTCGCTGTTGATGGAGAGCGCCATAAAGCCGCCGCCGGGTGCGACGATGATGGCGGTGCCGTTGGCCAGTTCGGGAGCGGGTTTGACGACGGTCAGGGTTGGCTTGGTGACGTTGGTGACGACTTCGGTGTTCCAAACTTTCGAAAAGTAGGCCTTCTCCGGATAGTTTTCTGGAGTTGAGCCTGGCGGCGTGCCGGGGTAGAGAGGAAATACATCTTGGGCGGATACGAAGGTCGCGAGAAACAGGAATAGGTAAAGGGTGCGGAGCACGAGTATTTTCATGGCCGCATAGTCTAGCACTGACACGGGACGGAATCAGTCATCACTATTGTTTTGCTGTAACTTATAAATTACAATGATCCTGTGATCGAAATACGTCACTACGTTAACCGCACCGGGAAAGACGTATTCGACAATTGGCTGACGCAGCTGGGTGACGCCCGCGCTCAAGCTAAGGTTGCCAGCCGGATCAACCGCCTTGCGGCTGGGAACTTTGGAGACTGCAAGTCACTTCAAGGCGGATTATTCGAGCTGCGGATTGATTGGGGACCGGGATACCGGGTGTACTGCGCGATGGTTGCGAAGGAATGCGTGCTGTTACTCTGTGGCGGAGACAAGCGCAAGCAACAAGCGGATATCGAACGGGCATTCACATATCTGACGGATTTTAGAGACAGGAGCAAGTGACAATGAAACGCAAACCAAGTGCCTCGCATGATGAAGCGATCATTCGCCGTCTGCGCAAAGACTCGGCTTTCGCCGCCGAATATCTCAAGACTACGCTGGAGGATGAAGATAATCCTCGCGTTCTGCTCATTGCGTTGCGGCATCTGGTTCACGCTGAAGGAATTGCCAAGGTGGCAAAAGCGGCCGGAGTGAAACGTGAGAGTCTTTACCGAGCGCTTTCGCAGCGGGGTAACCCGCGCCTTTCAACGCTCATCGCGGTGACCAAAGCGATTGGCCTAAGACTTACAGTCGAAGCCGCCTAGAGCCTCAGGTGCGACTATGTGGGCTTGGAGAAGCGTCGCAGCGAACCTAGCCGCCAAAATTAACCATCTACTGAACTAGGTGGGTCTTAATCCAGTCCTTGGCCATTTGTTCAGCTTGAAGAACCTGGGATGAAGTCATCTCTATTTTTGCTTGTCGTAGATTCTCTTCTGTCCCAGCGAGGCGGAACCACATATAGGCTTGAACAAAATCTCTCGGAACTCCCAGGCCCTGCATGTACAGCAAACCCAAATTGTTTCTACCTTGTCCGGCGCCCCCAAGGTTTGGAACATGCTCCGCGGCCCTTCGGTACCAAGATGCAGCAAGCGCGTAATCCTGTTTCACGCCGCGGCCCTCTTCGTACATTTGACCGAGACTGTTTTGGGCGTCGGCATCGCCCTGCTTGGCAGCCGCGGTATACCACTGAAGCGCCTTCTCGAAATTAGGTTTCCCGCACCAACCCTGATCAAAGGCGACGCCAGACCAAAACTGCGCGCCCGCTTCGCCTTTGCGGGCCCTAGCAAGAAGCCGGTCGAGGTCTGTAGGGGTTGACCCAGAGTAGCATTGCAAATGAGGGACATTGTCATGCTGCCTTGGCAGGGTTGCTTGCGAATTTGCTTTCGCGCCGCTGAAAAGGGACGAAAGAGTCAGCACGGCGAAGATCTGCCATTTGTTCATCAACTCGCCGACGACATCATACTCCGATAAAGCGCAGAATGCGATACGTACCTATTATGTGAATGAAGAGGCTGTTCGCAGAGACTGACTCAGTGGATGTGGCGGGTTTTGCGTTGCATGAAATCCATTAGGAGGTATTGGCCGAGGTTTTGTGGGGTGGTGAAGTAGGCTTTGCCGCGGCACATTTGGGTGATTTTCTGGACGAAGTTGACGAGGGAATAGTCGGTGGCCAGCATGAAGGTGTTGATCATGATGTTGGCGCGCTTGCATTTGTTGACTTCTTCGAGGGTTTCGCTGACCACGAAGGGATCGAGGCCGAAAGCGTTTTTGTAGA
>Ga0210402_10001595_pt1 | contig 23259 bp, 21 predicted proteins | sample IncBWC7MmetaG_FD_161055 | JGI IMG/M metagenome (GOLD analysis project Ga0210402, IMG submission 161055) | Forest soil microbial communities from Barre Woods Harvard Forest LTER site, Petersham, Massachusetts, United States - Inc-BW-C-7-M | ecosystem: Environmental > Terrestrial > Soil >... | reverse complement strand
TCGACCCGCAGGTGCAGCGGGCGGCCGAGGACGAAGCCCGGGCGGGGGAGTTGCCGCGCGAGCTCGTGATGCGTCGGGTCGAGCGGTACGCGCGCGAGATCGTCCCGGCGTTCAATGCCTATGCGTACTTCCGCTTCGGCTACTGGCTCGCCCGCAACGTCGCCCGATCGCTCTTCCGCGTCCGGCTCGGCTACTCCGACGAGCCGGGGCTCGCGGCGATCCCTTCCGAGGCGACCGTCGTCTTTCTCATCAACCACCGCTCGAACATGGACTACGTGCTCGTGTCCTACCTCGCCGCGGAGAAGGCGGCGCTGTCCTACGCCGTCGGCGAGTGGGCGCGCATCTGGCCGCTCCAGACGCTCATCCGCGCGATGGGGGCGTACTTCGTGCGGCGCAACTCGAAGGACCCGCTGTACCGCAAGGTGCTCGAGCGGTACGTCGGCCTGGCGACCGCGGCCGGCGTCACGCAGGCGGTGTTTCCCGAGGGCGGCCTCTCGAGGGACGGCAGGCTGCGTCCTCCGAGGCTCGGCATTCTCGACTACATGCTGCGCGCGTTCGATCCGGCCGGGGAGCGGGACATCGTGTTCGTCCCGACCGGGATCAACTACGACCGGACCTTCGAGGACCGGACGCTGCTCGGCGAGTGCACCGCCGTGCCCGGGCGGCCGGGCACCACGAGCGCCCTGGGAAACACGGTGCGCTTCATCCTGCGCAACCTGCGCCTCATGGCACTCAACAAGTGGCACCGCTTCGGCTACGCGTGCGTGAACTTCGGGTCGCCCGTGTCGCTCCGGGAGTACGCCCGTCGCCGCGGCGTCGACTTCCGGACGCTTGCCCGCGACGAACACTCCCGCCGGCTCGAGGAGCTCGCTCGCGAGCTCATGGAAGCGGTCGCCCGGGTCATTCCCGCGGTGCCGGTCCCGCTCGTCGCGACGGCGTTCGTGCGCGAGCCCGCGAAGGGCTGGAGCGAGCTCGAGCTCAAGGCAGCCGTGCTCGGCCTGATGGGAGAGCTCGAGGCGCGCGGCGCTCACGTCTATGTCCCGCGCGGCGACCAGGACTACGCCATCACGGTCGGCCTGCGGATGTTGACCCTGCGCCGGCTGGTCGAGGAAACCGACGGGATCTACCGCGCGCGGCCCGAAGAGCTGCCGCTGCTGCAGTACTACGCGAACTCGATCGCGCACCTGTTCGTCGCTTCCGCTCGCTAGCCGTCGCTTCCGCTCGCTTCGCTCGCTCTCGCTCCCGCGGCGCGCGCGTCCTCCCTCCCTTCGGTCGGGAGACTTCGCGCGCCGCGTGCGACTGGCGCGGTGCCGTGAGTCGAGATGCCTCACATTGCAATCGGTAAAGGGAACATCCCTCCGCCCGTGATATCAGTTCGCACAACTTCCCGAAGGAGGCTGCCATGGCCGCTCGCCTGAGCCGCAGGGACCTGATCCGTTTCGGTGCTCTCGGAGGCGCAGCGGCCGCCGCGGGACCGCTGGCCGCCCGTGAGGCCGCACCGCCACCGCCGGCTGCGGCACCGCCGCCGGCCTTCGAGCTCGACGAGGCGACGATTGCCGATCTCCAGAAGCGGATGTCCTCGGGCGCCGACTCCGCGCGGTCGCTCGCGGAGAAGTACCTGGGCCGCATCGAAGCACTCGACCGAAGGGGCCCGGAGCTGCGCGCGGTCCTCGAGTCCAACCCCGAAGCCCTCGCGATTGCCGAGCGGCTCGACGCCGAGCGCAAGGCGGGCAGGGTCCGCGGTCCGCTCCACGGCGTCCCGGTGCTGCTGAAGGACAACATCGGCACGGCCGATCGCATGAACACGACGGCCGGATCGCTCGCCCTTCTCGGCGCCACGCCGGGAGCGGACGCGTTTCTCGTCCAGCGCTTGCGGGACGCGGGCGCCGTGCTGCTCGGCAAGACGAACCTCTCGGAGTGGGCGAACTTTCGTTCGTCGCATTCCTCGAGCGGTTGGAGCGGGCGCGGCGGCCAGTGCCGCAACCCGTACGCCCTCGATCGCAGCCCGTCGGGCTCGAGCTCCGGCTCGGGTTCGGCGATCGCCGCCAACCTGTGCGCGGTTGCCGTCGGCAGCGAGACCGACGGCTCGGTCGTGTCGCCCTCCAACAACTGCGGCCTCGTCGGCGTCAAGCCAACCCTCGGCCTCGTCTCGCGAACGGGCATCGTTCCGATCGCGCATAGTCAGGACACGGCCGGCCCGATGGCCCGCACGGTGACCGACGCGGCAATCCTGCTGACGGCGCTGGCCGGGTTCGACCCTTCCGACCCGGCGACCAGGGGTCTTGCCGGAAAGGCTCCGACGAACTTCGCGATGTCCCTCGACGGCGGTTCGAGCGGACTGACCGGCATTCGCATCGGCGTTCCCCGCAAGAAGCTCTTCGGTCAGAGCCCGGCGGCCGACGTGCTCGTCGAGGCGGCGCTGGCCGATCTGAAAAGGCTCGGCGCGGTCATCGTGGACCCGGCGGACATCGCGACGCTGGGTGAGACGGATGAGAGCGAGTTCGAAGTCCTTCTTTACGAGTTCAAGGCGGACCTGAACGCCTACCTCGCCGGCCTCGGCGCCCGGACGCCGTACAAAACGCTCGAAGACCTCATCCGTTTCAACGAGGAGAACCGCGGCCGCGAGATGCCCTATTTCGGCCAGGAGATCTTCGAGAAGGCGCAGGCCAAAGGGCCGCTGACGGACAAGGCTTACCTCGACGCGCTCGAGAAGGACCTGCGGGCGACCCGCAGGGAGGGCATCGATCGGACCATGGACGAGCACAAGCTCGACGCCCTGGTCGCGCCGACGAGTGGTCCGGCGACGCTCATCGATCTCGTCAACGGGGACTACGGCCCCGGCGGCAGCTCGTCCTTTCCCGCGATCGCCGGCTACCCGGACGTCACGGTTCCGTGCGGCGAGAAGTTCGGCCTGCCCGTCGGCATGTCCATCTTCGGCCGAGCCTGGAGCGAGCCGACGCTCCTGAAGATCGCCTTCGCCTACGAACAGGCCACGAAACATCGCCGCCCGCCGAAGTTCCTGCCGACCGTGGACCTGTCGCTGCGAAGCTAGCGGGAATCCCGGCCCGGGCGATCCCGTTCTGCGTCTCGTGAAGCTCGCGCGCGTGGAGGTCGGTGTGCTCGTCGCTGCCGTCCTGGCGGCGCCGGCCCTGGGACAGGCGCCCGTCCAGGAGCAGGTGACGGTCGGAATCGTCGAAGTCACGCTTCACGCCTCGGACCGATTCGGCGAGCCGATCGTCGGCCTCAAGGCGGCCGACCTGAAGCTCTTCGTGGACGGCAAGCCCGCGCCGATCGAGACGCTCGAGTGGACGTCCAGCCTGACGAACGATCGCGATGCCGGAGAGGACGATCTCACCGCCGGTCCGACGGGCGACGCTCCGGCCGAGGCGGCCGCCGGTCGCCGGCTGGTCCTGCTCTTCCAGTGGGAAATCCAGGGCGCGAAGTCGGAGGGCCACATGCGCATGTCCCGGCAGGCGCTCGAATTCATCGAGACGCTCAAGCCGGACGACGAGGTCGCCGTGATGAGCTTCGGCTCCAGGCTCTGGCTGCGCCAGGACTTCACGAACGATTCCGCGAAGCTGCGCGCGGCGATTCTCAGCACGCTCGTCCCGAAGAACGACGAGAGCGGCGGCCGGCCGTCGCTCGCCGCGGCCGCACGCGAGGGCGAGAACGCCACGTCGATCGAGAAGGCCTTCCTCGCGATCGGCAAGGCGCTCCGGCCCATCCCCGGCTCCAAGGCGATCGTGTTCTTCGGGTGGGGCATCGGAACCTGGACCGCGATGACGCGGGAGACGGCCGGTCTCGGGCGCATGAACTACTCGCGGGAATTCAACCAGGCTCTCGAGGTCCTCCAGCAGGCTCAGGCGCCGGTCTTCACCCTCGACACGAGCGCCGGCCACCACCAGCTCGAAGCCGGGCTCGAGCGGCTCTCGTTCGAGACCGGCGGCTACTACCTTCCGACCTACGACTTCCCGCGCTGGGCGATGAAGACCGCCGCGCGGGCGCTGACGGGGCATTACGTCCTGATCTTCCGGCCCCCGGGCGGCCGCCATGGACCCCACGAGATCCGCCTCGAAGCCGCGCGCGGGGTTCGGCTGCTGTACCGGCAGCAGTACGACGACTAGAGCGCCGCGCCCGCCCGGCTACTCCGGGAACGTCTCCGGCCGATCCACCGCGCGGCGGTGAAGCTCTTCGTCGATGTTGCGGCCCGTGACGAGGGCGACGATCGGGCCCCCGACGTCCGAGAGCTGCGGCAGGGCGGCGAGTGCGGCGGCGGCGGCCCCTTCGGCGCGAATGCCGGCCCGACCGTAGGCGCCGACCGCCCGGGCCATCTCGCGTTCCGAAACGAGAAGCATGCGGTCCACGACGGCGTTGACGAGGGCGACCGCCTCGGGGATGGCCACGCGGACGGCCAGACCGTCGGCGAAGGTGGCCATGCGGTCGGACGCCGCCGGGCGATGGGCTTCGAAGGAGAGCGCCATGACGGGCGCCTCTTTCGCCGCGACGCCGACGACGAGCGTCGCCGGGGAGCGGCGCTTGAGAGTGCGGCCGATTCCGGCGACGAGCGCGCCGTTGCCGACCGGGACGACGACGGCCGCGGGAGGCTCGGGCGCCTGATCGAGCAGCTCGTCGGCGATCGCGCCATAGCCCTCGAGCTGGGTCGGTTCCGCGCCGTCCTCGAAAAAGGGAACGTGCGCCTCTTCGGCGAAGCGCTTGCCCTCGTCCTTGGCGAAGTCGAGGTCGGTTCCGGCGAGCCGAATTTCGGCGCCGAGGCCGTCGATGAGCGCGAGCTTTGCGAGGCAGGCGCCGGCCGGCGCATAGACCATCGTGCGCAGCCCGAGCCGCCGTGCGGCCCACGCGACTGCCGCGCCGTGATTGCCGGTCGATGCGGTCACGACCGCGGCGGCGCCACGCGCCCGGTAGGCCTCGATCGTCGGGAGAGCGCCCCGCCACTTGAAGGCTCCGAGCTCGTGCCCGTCCTCGCGTTTCAAGTAGAGCGCGAGTCCGTCGCACAGGCCCTCGGGCGCCCGCTCGAGCGGTGTGGGGAGGTCCACTGGGACGAGGGTATCGCAGGGCTCGTCTCGAGGGGAGTGGGGCAGAGCACACGCGGGGCGAAGGGTTCTCAGGCCACGTCGGGGGCGCCCTTGAGCCGGGCGGCGGCGACCCGGCGTGCCAGGGCACGGCAAGCGGGAAGTGTCGCGAGATAAAGCGCCGCAACGAGGACCGGTGCGACGGCGAGCCAGGCCACGAACGCGTGGGCGAGCGTCGCCCGCAGATCCACGAAAGCCCGGTAGGGATCGGCCTTCATCACGGCGACGAGCCGTTCGAGCGACCGGGTCTCGCGCGGCGCGCGGAACATCCACTCGCCCAGGCGGATGAATGGGAAGATCAGGAGCAGCTGGAGCGCGTACGACGACCAGTTGACCGCCTGCATGATCGGCTGGTTCAGGCGCAAGGCCCACGCGGCGGCAAGGCAGAGGATCGTGGTCGTGCCCACGATCGGGTTGACGGCGATGCACAACCCCACGGCCACGGTCGCCGCGATCTTTTCCGGCGACAGGCCCTGCGTCAGCTGCTGGTGGATCGGATCGCGGATTTTTCGGCCGACGAAGCTCCGGAAGCTCATGCGCGGTGCGCCAGTGGCAACCCCCCGCTAGCCCGGCTGCGGATCGGGCATGCGGAGCGATTCGGCGGCGGCCACGAGACGCTCGAGGATCTCGGCGAGATGCGCTCGCGCCCTTTCGATCTCGACGTGGATCTCCTCGACACGCCGGCCGGCCCGCGCCCCGGCGGCCGAGGCTTCCTCGTGCAGGCGGTCGAGGCGGGCCGCTGCGCGCAACCGGGCGGCCTCGAGCTCCGCGAGCGTCTCGTGCGCGGTCAGGCGCACCGAGGCGCCGAGCTCGACCCAGCGTCGCGACAGGCTCTGTACGCGCTCGTAGAGCCGGGCAGACGTGAACGCCCGGCCGGTGCGCTGCGCCTGTCGCGCCGCGTCGCGCCAGTGCTCCGGCGGACGGTGCAGCCCACGGACGAGACCGGCCTTCTCTCCGAGCCAGAGGAGGTAGTAGCTCGCGTCCACTTCCCACCAGCGAAACCCCTGCGCGGCGGAGCCGGGCGCCCAGTGATGATTGTTGTGCCAGCCCTCTCCCATCGTCACCAGGGCGAAGAGAAAGCTGTTGCGCGAGTCGTCGGTCGTCGCGAACGCGCGCCGGCCGAAGACATGCATGACGCTGTTGATGGAGAACGTGCCATGCCACAGCAGCGCCGTCGAAAGGAAGTAGCCGTAGAAGAGGCCCGTCCAGCCGAAGGCGAGGTACAGCGCAACCGCGTAGAGGGCCGTCGGCACGTACTGGTGCCGGTCGAGCCAGACGAGCTCGGGGTATTTCGCCAGATCCGGCACCCGCGTCGGATCCGCGTCGGCGTGGTCGCGCGCGAGGATCCAGCCCATGTGGCTCCACCAGAACCCGCGCTGCACCGGGCTGTGGATGTCTTCGGGGCGGTCGGAATACTTGTGGTGGTGCCTGTGGTTGGCGGCCCACCACAGCACGCCCTTCTGTGCCGCCGTCTGTCCCAGAAACGCCAGCGCGAGCTGCGGCGCGCGCGACAGGCCGTATGCGCGGTGGCTGAAGTAGCGGTGGAACCCCGCGGTGATCGCGAACATCCGGAGGTAATAGGACGCCACGCAGAGGGCGACGCCCTTCCACGAAAATCCGACGAGGCAGACGCCAAGGGCCGCGACGTGGACGGCCAGAAAGCCGATCACGGCGGACGGGCTCAGCCGGCCTGCCTTCGGAGCGGAGGCGATCTCGGACGTCATGCCGCAACTCTACCGCTTCGAGCTCGTCGGTCCAGCCAAAGACGGCACGAGGGAGGGGCCCGTCGGGCGCCCCTCCCTCGAGGTTCCGTGGGAGCAGAGCGTTACTTGGTGGCGGCCGGGGCCTCGGGCCCCTTCTTGACGGTTTCGAGCGAGATCGTCACGTCCACGTCGTCGGACAGCATCGTGCCGCCGCCTTCGAGGACTCGGTTGTACAGGATCCCGTAGTCCTTGCGGTCGAGCTTCGTGTTGAGCTCGAAGCCCGCGCGCTCTCCGGCCTTGGGGTCCTTGACGGTGCCGAGGAAGGCGACGGGCAGCGTGATCTCCTTGGAGACCCCGTGCATCGTGAGCGTGCCGGTGACGGCGTACTTGTCCTTGCCGGCCGACGCGATCTTCGTGCTCTGGAAGGTGATCTCGGGGAACTTCGCCGTGTCGAAGAAGTCGGGCGAATTCAGGTGCTTGTCGCGGCCTTCGTTGTTCGTGCTGATCGACGCGGTCTTGATGGTGAAGGCGACCGAGGACGCTTCCGGCTTCGCCGGGTCGACCTGGATCGTGCCCGAGAAGTCCGTGAAGTTTCCGCGGACCTTCGACACGAAGTGGCGAACCTGGAAGGTCACGTCCGAGTGGACCTTGTCGACCGTGTACGTGTCGACGGCGAGAAGCGGCGCCGCCGCCGTGGCGGTGGCGAGGAACAGGGCCAGCATCCGAAGTTTGCGAAGCATGGTGCTCTCCTTTCGAGCGGTTGGGGTCACGCCCTGGGGCGGGACGGGGTGGAACGCGAGAGCCCGGCGCGGATCGCGTCGAGCAGGCGGATGAGGGTGGCGACGTCGGCGTCGCCCAGCATGGACAGGAACGCGTCCATCCGGGACACGGGCGCGTCCATGCGAGCGAGCAGGCGGGCGCCGGCCGGCGCGAGCAGGCAGAAGACCTGCCGGCGGTCCGACGTGCAGCGCTTGCGGGAGACGAGCTTTTTCTTCTCGAGCCGGTCGATGAGCCGCGTGATTCCGGGCGCCCGCTCGACCATGCGGCCGGCGATGTCGAGCGTCGGCAGGCCCGCGCCGCCGGCGCCGCGCAGGATGCGCAGGACGTTGTACTGCTGGTCCGTGACGCCGAAGGGCTCGAGGACGCTCGACGTGCGCTGGCGCAGCTCGTCGACGGTCTTCAGGAGCCCGAGGGCGGCCTCGTGACGCCGGGACTGGAAGGGCTTGGTTTGGCGGATCTCGCGTGCAAGGGCGCTCTGTTTCGGTGCCACCGCAATACTCTACCAGTCAATAGATGACTAGTCAAGTATCTCCGATCTACTGGACGCAGCCCCGGGCGGCCACGGCGATCCGGCCCTCGACCCGTCCGCCCCGGACGGCCGCCAGGGCGGCATGCAGGTTCGAAACCGCGCAGGCATGGTTGGGCAGAATGCGCACCCGCTCGCCCACGCGGAAGGACTCGCCGGGAGCGACGGCGAGCACGCCGTGTTCTTCCGAGACGCGTTGGACCCGGGTCTGCCGCCCGACGACGAGGCCGTGGCCGTCGGGAGACGGGCGCATCGGATCGCTCGAAAGCGTTTTCGAGCCTGCGTCCACGACCGCGCGGTCGGCCGCGGGCACGCTGACGACGGTCGCGAGCACCGTCATGGCGCAGTCCTCGAGGCCGCAGCTGCCGAGCGCGACCTGCGAACGGTCGTTGTAGACGTAGGTGCCGGGCCGGCACTCGGTCACGCCGCGGCCGGTCATGGCGGCCGCGGCGGTCGGCGTCGAGCCGAGCGAGACCTCGCCGACGGCGAGCCCCGCAGCGCGCAACGCCTGGGCGGTCTCGGCGACGATGCGGCTCTCCTCGTGGCCGATCCTTATGACTTCGTCGGGCGTGCGGCCGCCGTATCCCTGTCCGCCGTGCGTGAAAACGCCCGACAGCACGAGGCCCGGCTCCTCGGCAATGCGCAGAGCGAGGGCCACGGCCGCCTCCGGGGCGACGCCAACGCGATGGAACCCGCAGTCGACCTTCAGGAGCACGGACAGGCGGCGGCCCGCGGCGTGGAAGACGGCTCCCAGGCTGCGCGCGCCCTCGACGCTGTCGACGCCGACGGAGAGATGGATCCGGTCGGCGAGGACGAGCAGGCGGCGGGCCTTGTCGGCGCCGACGATCGGGTATGCGAGAAAAATGTCGCCGAAGCCCAGCTCCGCGAAGACTTCCGCCTCCGACGTCTTGGCGAGCGTCAGGCCGCTCGCTCCCGCCGCCAGCTGCAGCCGGGCGATCTCGGGCGACTTGTGGGTCTTCGCGTGGGGGCGCAGCGCCACGCCCGCCCGGCGAGCCCGGTCCTGCATTCGGACAACGTTGCGTTCGACGACGTCGAGATCCACCAGGACCACCGGCGTCGCGAGATCTTCGAGCTCCGTCACGGGCCGGACTCCCGCCGGCTGCGCCGGAAGAGGGCGAAGACGAGCGACGAGGGCGCCAGCGCGAAGAGCGCGGCCGTGATCGCTCCCCCGATGAGGGCCGAGTGGATGGCCGGATCGGCCGTTGCAGCAGGCCCCGAAAAGAGGGCCAGGGCCACGAGCAGCCAGAGGCCGACGGTGATCAGCATGCTGAGCGAGACCTTGCGCAGCAGCGGACCGCCGCGGGCGTCGCGGCGGTGGACGAGCCAGGCGCCGTAGAGCAGCAGGGCGTTCTGAAGCGCTCCCGCGGCGTTGACGAGGAGGGTCGCCGACCGGAAGCCCGGGAACGTGGCGAGCACCCACGCCTCGGGGTCGCCAGCCGGAGGCGAGAAGGCTCGCGCGAGGTGATAGAGCGTGTACGGCAGACCGAGGCCGCCCACGATCGCGGCGACCGCCCCGCCGAGCGGCGTGTCCTTCGGCGCGATTCCCCGAACGGCTCCGCGCGAGAGGCGTGCAAGCGGCGAGCCCGGAAGAGCGGGAGGCTCACCCGGCAGGACCCGCTGCTCGCGCAGCGTCGCGGCGGCCTCTCCGGCCACGGCGTCGGCGGTCTCGGGCGTCACCTCCGCCGTGACGGCGCCTTTCAGGGCCAGCCCCCACTCGTCGCTCGACGCCACGAGATCGGCGTGGGAGATACCGCAGCGCAGCGGCAGAAGGGCCTTTCCGAGCTCGTGGGAGCGGACGAGCTCCGCCTTGCACTGCGGCGACGCGAGCGAAGACGCCGAGATGACGAAGAGCGCGGCGCGGCACTCGCGAATCTCCTTGGCGATCCTCTCGAGGTACGACCCGCCCAGCCGGCTCTTCTCCTCGAACCGCCACGTCGTGTAGCCGCGCGCCTCGAGGCCCGCCGCAACCGCGGCGGCGATGCCGGCCTCCGCATGGGAGTAGCTGATGAAAACGTCCGCCATGGTCAGCCGAACCACTCGGCTTCGAGCATGAGCCGCAGCCACTCGCGCTGCTCCGACTCGAGAAGCGCCGCCGACAGGGCCAGGGTCGTGAACCGGGCCCACGTCTCGTCCTCGGGCGCAGGCTTGCGCTCGTGGTCCTCCCCATGGAGGAGTTGCGAGTAGCGGGCGAGCGTGCTCAGCCGCGCGGCGGCGCGGGCCGCATTGCGCGAGTTCTCCAGAGCCGAACGCAGCGTGCGCAGCGCGGTGAAGGCGGCGGGCGCGATGGCGCTCAGCATCAGGAAGTTGCGCCCCCCACCCTCGTGGCCGTATCCGTCGGCGACGACGTGCATCGCGACGAGGACAACGCTCATGGCGAAGGCCAGGGTGGCGAGTCCGGGCCGGTCCCACCAGCGGCCTTCGGCGTCCCGGACCTTGCGCTCGAAGTACTCGAGCTGCGAGTCGAGCCAGGTGGCGCTGTAGAAACCGATGAGCGTCTCGAGCGCCGCAGCGGGCACGCCGCGGCACTCGCTCGGGGTCGGAAGGGGCGTGGAGGCGTCGTGCTCGGCTTCGCTGGCCAGCTGGTTGACGTCGAGGCCCTCGATCAGGGCGACTCGGGGCCCGATCCAGTGCGCCCAGTCGCCGTCCCGGGGCTCCGCTTCGGTCCAGAGACCGGGGTCGATGGCCATTTCGAAGATCAACAGGCGCAGCCTCTCCGCCTTGTACCGCAGGAGGAGCCAGCGCTTGTGCCAGTTCCAGAGGAGTCCCCAGACGACCGCGAAGATGCTGGCGGAAATCAGCACGATTTCGTACACGGGCGGCAGCCGCAGGTCCTGTCTCGAAAGCTGCACGATTCCCAGGATCAGGGCGACCGCGCCCGAGCCGACGGCGGTGTACGCCGTCCAGGTATGGCGCTTGCGCAGGCGGTTGGCCTCGTGGTCGGCTTCGACGAATTTGTCGAAGAGACCGAGCGCCTCGCAACGGCGGAGCAGGAGGCCGATGCGCGTGTGCCTTGGCTCCCACTGCGCCAGCGACCGGACGAACTGTTTGGCGGGATCGGACCGGGGTCCGGTCGAGGGCTTCATCGCTTCTCGATCCGGTACCCGAGCGCGAGGATCGTCTTCACGGTCTCCATCGCCGTCGTCCGGTCGTAGTCTTTCTCCTCCTCGGAGAGCGCGTTGTACGGGACGAGCGAGGGGTGCTCCTTCTTCGCGTCGTCGCGCGCGGGCCCGTACCGCCAGCCCGCGGCCATGCGCTGCTTCGCCCAGTTCTCGTGCGTGTTGCGGGCGAGCAGCTCCGTCAGCTCGGCGATGTCCCGCGGCAGCCGGACGCTCGATGTATCGCGGGGCGCCGGCTTGTAATCCACGGCGGGGCCTCCTTGCGCGCGCTTGGTGGAGCCTCTTATACACCTGACCGCGCGGGGCCGCTGCGGTAGAGTCTCTGCGCCGACTTCGGGGAGGTGGCATGCGATTCCAGGCACTCGCGGCGGTCGGAGCTCTCGTGGCGGCCCTGGCCTCCGGCCAGACGGCCGACGAGCTGGTCGCCAAGAACATCGCGGCGCGCGGCGGTCTCGACAACCTGAAGGCCATCCGCTCGATGCGGCTGACCGGGATGATGAAAACCGGCGACCAGACCCTGCCGTCCGTCCTCGAGTTGAAGCGTCCGAACAAGAGCCGTTGGGAGTTCACGCTCGACGGGCAGACTGCGGTCCAGGCCTTCGATGGCAAGACCGGCTGGATGTGGATTCCCTTCGCCGGACAGACCGGGCCGCAGGCGATGTCGGACCAGGAAAAAAGGGACGCCGAGCAGCAGGCGGACATGGACGGCCCCCTCGTCGACTCCAAGAGCAAGGGCAGCAAGATCGAGCTCGCGGGCCACGACGCGGCCTTCCGTCCCGGGGACTGGAAGCTGAAGGTGACCCTCAAGTCGGGCGAGGTGCGCTACGTCTACCTCGATCCGAAGACCTTTCTCCAGACCGTGACCGTGATCACGCGCAGTCTGGACGGGGCAGACGTCGAGATCCGCTCGGAGGTGGGCGACTACCGGAAGGTGGGCGCCGTCGTCCTGCCGCACTCCTTCACGGCCACGACCCACGACGGGGACACGCAGTCGCTCAGGTTCGACAAGATCGAGCTCAACGTTCCCATCGACGACGGGCGCTTCCGCATGCCGGCGCCGCCGAAGCCGGCCGCGCCGCCCGATCGGGCCCCGACGCCCATCGTCGGCTGACGCCCGGGAAAGAGAACGACGATGACGCTGCGACGGATCGGACTGGCCGCCGCCCTGGGCCTCGCTCTCGCGGGCCCCGCCGCGGCGCAGGCGAAGCTCAAGGTCTACATCTCGGCGGACATGGAAGGGATCGCCGGCGTGGTCACGGGCGACCAGCTCTCCCCCCAGGGCTTCGAGTACGAGCGCTTCCGGGGCTTCATGACGAACGAGGTGCTCTCGGCCATCGAGGGCGCGCGGGCCGCCGGGGCGACGGAGGTGCTGGTCTCGGACTCGCACGGCAACGGCGAGAACCTGCTCATCGAGCGCTTTCCGAAGGACGTGCAGATCGTCCGGTCCTGGCCGCGGCCCCTGGCCATGATGCAGGGCATCGATGCCAGCTTCGACGCCGTCCTCTTCGTCGGCTACCACTCGTCGACGACGAACCCGGAGGGCGTGCGTGCCCATACGATGTCCTCGGCCCACCTCGCGGACCTGCGCTTGAACGGCGTCTCGGTGCCGGAGGCGGGACTGAATGCCGCGATCGCGGGCCACTTCCGGGTGCCGGTCGCGATGATCACGGGCGACGACGCGAGCGTCAGGGAGGCGCAGGCCCTGCTCGGTCCCGTCGCGGGTGCGGTCGTCAAGTGGAACTACGGGTTTCATGCGGCGCGCACGCTGACGCCCGACGCGGCCTGCGAGCTCATCCGCGACACGACCCGGCGCGCCCTGTCCGATCGCAAGTCCTGGAAGTCGTACGCGGTCACCGCGCCGGTCACCCTAGACGTGCGGTTCAAGAACTACCGGCCGGCGGAGGTGGTGGCCTACCTGCCGGGCATCGAGCGCACCGACGCGCACTCCATCCGCTTCCGCGGCAAAGACATCCTCGAGGTCAGCCGGTTCCTCGAGTTCCTGAACGAGTACGAGCCCGGCCTCGCGCCGTAGACGAGATCTCGCGGAGGAGGCACGAATGAAATTCGAGACGCGCGCCGTTCACGCGGGTGGGGAGCCGGACCCGGCGACGGGAGCCGTCGCGCCGCCGATCCACCTCTCGACGACGTTCGAGCACGGGCCGGCCGCGGAGACGCCGCTCGGGTACATCTACATCCGCGACGCGAATCCGACGCAGGGACGCCTGGAGGAAGCGCTCGCGGCGGTCGAGGGCGGAGCGCGGGCGCTCGCCTTCGGGTCGGGCCTGGCGGCGGCGGCGGCGTACCTGCAGGCTCAGCCGACGGGTTCCCACGTGGTGTACGAGGCCGACGCCTATTACGGCGTGCGCGCGATGGCGACCGAGTTCCTCCCGCGTTGGGGCCTCGAGGCGACGCCCGTCGCGATGACCGATCTCGCCGCGGTCCGCGCGGCGCTGCGGCCGACGACCCGCGTTCTCTGGGCCGAGACGCCCTCCAACCCGCTCCTGCAGGTCTCGGACATCGCCGCCCTCGCCGCGATCGCGCACGGCGCCGGAGCGCGCCTGGTCGTGGACGGCACGTTCGCGACGCCGGCGCTGCAGCGCCCGCTCGAGCTCGGCGCCGACGCGGTCCACCACTCGACCACGAAGTACATCGGGGGCCACAGCGACGTCCAGGGGGGAGCCCTCGTCTTCCGGGAGGATGGCGAATTGGCCGAGGCCGCCTGGCACGTCCGGAAAATCCTGGGCGGCGTCGCCTCTCCCTTCAACAGCTGGTTGATTCTGCGCGGCCTGCGCTCGCTCGCCTGCCGCGTCGAGCGGCAATCGGCCAACGCGCTGGCCATCGCGGCCCGGCTCGAGGCGCACGCCGCCGTGGAAGCGGTCCACTATCCGGGACTCGCGTCGGACCCGGGCCACGCGATCGCGCAGCGGCAAATGTCGGCCTTCGGCGGCATGCTGTCCTTCCGCGTGCGCGGCGGCCGGGACGCGGCGGTCCGGGCGGCCTCGCGCGTGAGGCTCTTCGTCAACGCCACGAGCCTCGGCGGCACGGAGAGCCTCATCGAGCACCGCGCCTCGAGCGAGGGCCCGGGCTCGCAAACGCCCCAGAACCTCCTGAGGGTGTCGGTCGGGCTCGAGCACCCGGACGACCTGATCGAGGACCTCGTGCAGGCGCTCGGCTAACGGTCGCCCAGGAAGTCCTCGACCGCCTTGACGAACAAATCGGGCTGGTCCACGAAGGTCATGTGCCCGGCCTTCGGAAAGACGACGAGCTGCGAGCCCTCGATCTTCGCCTTCATGTCGCGCGAGAGCTCGGGGTCGCACTCGTCGTGGTCGCCGACGAGGATGAGCGTGGGCACCGTGAGTGTCGCGAGCCGGTCGGTGTACTCGACGGATTTCAGGTTCCCGCTGATCACGAACTCGCCGTCGGAGCCCCACATCTGCCGGTAGAGATCCCACGCCATGACGCCCGCGGCGGCCGGGTCGTAGTTGGGATCGGGATGGTTCTGGTAGAGATAGGGGAAGTAGGCCTCGCCCCACGCCGCGATCTCGTACTCGCTCGTGTAGCGGTTCTTCTCGTAGGCCTTCCCGTGGCCGTAGAGGCCCTGCTTCTCCGCGGCTTCGATCCGGGCGCGCAGGTCGGGCGCCATCTTTTCCTTCATCTTCACGAACACCTGGTTCAGCTTCTTCGTGGAAGACCACGTGCTCGCGAGGATCAGGCGCGTCAGGTTCTGCTGGTACTTGAGGGCGTATGCCTGCGCGAGTGCGCCGCCGAACGAGTGGCCGAGCAGCGCCACGCGGCCGAGGTTGAGCGTCTTGCGGACGCCCTCCACGTCCTCGACCATGTTCTCGATCGTGTAGCCGGCAGGGTCCTGCAGCTTCTGAGAACGCCCCGAGCCGCGCTCATCGATGAAGACGAGGCGATGGTTGCGCAAGAGCGGCAGCAGATACGGCAGGAAGTAATCGTGCGAGGCGCCGGGGCCGCCGTGCAGCACGAGCAGGACCGGCCCGTTGCCCATGGCCTCGAAATAGATCAGGACGCCGTTGGCATCCACGTAGCCGTTGGTGATCGGGATGACGCCGGCGTTTCGCGCGCCCTGAGCGCAGAGGGCCGCCGCGAGGCCGAGCGCAAGCAATGCGCCGACGCGTCGGACCCTCGCGCTGTTCCGCCCTGGAATGGTCACGTCCGTCACGCTTTTCCTCCCTGCGGACGCCCGTGCGTCAGTTCTTCTTCAGATACTCCGGGGGCACGACGACCGGCTCCTTCGGCAGGTACTGCGCCGGGATCGGGTTGTCCGCGCGCTCCGTGTCCCAGGCGACCGAGGCGATCCACCAGCGCACCCCGTCGTTGACGAGCTGAATGCTGTTGATCCCCCGGACGAAGGGCTTCTCGTCCGTCGTCGCGCGGCGCGACTCGTACGTCGAGAAGACCTGGCAGACGTTGCCGTAACAGTCGGTCCGGCGCGCGATCTCGCGTTCGAAAAAGGAGGTCGGTTCGCCCTTGGCCTTCGCCGCGGCGGTGCTCTCCCGCACGCGCTGCTCGAACATGTCCACGTCGAGGACGGTGAACATGTCGCTGCGCGGCGTCTTCGGCGGGATGAGCATGCCCACCTGCAGGAAGATCCCGCGCATGCGCTCCCAGTTCGGCGTTCCCGCCGCTTCGTGGCTGACCGAGGCATAGAGGGCCGCGAGGATCGCGTCGACGGAGGACCCGTCGGCGTCCGACGGGCGGGCGGCGGCCGGACGCGCGGGCCGGCGGTCCGGGAGTCCCCCCGGCGTCGGGATCTGCGAGGCTTCCTGCTCGGCGTTGGGGTCGTGCAGCTTCTGCCTCGCGATCGGCGTCACGCCCGGGGGAATGGGCACGGGACTCGGCTGCGGCATGAACTGGGCCGCCAGCGGCGAGACGCTGGCCGCGAAAACGAGGGCACCGGCGGCGGCGAATCCTGTCTTCATCGAGACCTCCCTTTGAACAGACCGGACGTCATCGTACTGCACGAGGATCACGACGGGATCGCGTTCCCGGCGGCCTCGCCGGGCTCAGGATCGACGGCGCCCCGCGAGCCACCCGTCCACCGAGAAGCGGTCTGCCTCGCGCGGGACCATCAGAACGAAGAGCAGCAGCGCGAGGCGCGGGATGACGTGCGTGTGAAACTCGTAGAGAGGCTCCTTTAGGAGGTGCCCGAACGTCACGAGGAGAAGGACGAACCCGAGCGCGAGCAGCGCCTCCCGGGTCCGCCATCCGACGAGCAGGAGCGCTCCGGCGAGAAGCTCCACCACCGGGATGGTCAGCCCCGTCAACCAGAGGGACCACGTCGGGAGGAACGTGTCCGCGTACGGGTCCACGAACCACTTGTGCGCGTGGCCGACGGGCGTCAGCGTGAAGACCTTGTAGACGCCGGCCATGAAGAAGATGAGGCCGAGGATTCCGCGAGCGAAGAAGACCGCCCACGCCCGCCGCTCCGGTTCCGGGACAGCCATCGAGCGCCTCCTTGTCCCCCCGTCGACTTCGATAGACTCCGCGGACATCGCGGCGGCCGGGACCCCGAGACGATACGCCGATAGCGCCGCGGGAGGACGGATGGACGCTGCCGAGTCGAAGTCGCTCCCCGAAAACGCGTACCGGCCTCTTTCTCCCGGCGAGATCTACCAGCCCGTCGTCCCGGCCACCGCCGCGCCGCCCGAGACGACCGGCCGCTCGGTCCTCTGGGGACTCTTTCTCTGCGCGATCTTCACGGCGGCCTCGGCGTACTCGGGCCTGAAGGTCGGACAGGTCATGGAAGCCGCGATCCCGATTTCCATCCTGGCGATCGGGCTCGCCCGCGTCTACGCGCGGCGGTCGAGCCTGCTCGAAAACGTGATCATCACGGGGATCGGCGGCGTCTCCGGGGCCGTCGTCGCCGGTGCGATCTTCACGCTGCCCGCGCTCTACATCCTGAAGCTCGATCCGAAGCCCTGGCAGACGATCTTCATTTGCCTCGCGGGCGGCTGCCTCGGGGTCCTGTTCCTGATTCCGCTGCGCCGCTATTTCGTGCGCGACATGCACGGCCAGTTCCCGTACCCCGAGGCGACCGCGATCACCGAAGTCCTCGTCACCGGCGAGAAGGGCGGCTCCCAGGCCAGGCTGCTCCTCGAGTCGACCGCGATCGCGGCGGTCTACGACTTCTTCGTCACGACCTTCCAGGTCTGGAAGGAGACGGTCGACTTCCGGTTCGTTCCCGCGGTCAACGCCGTCGCCGAGAAGGCGCGGATGGTGCTCCGTTTCGACGCGATCGCGTTCATCCTCGGCCTCGGCTACGTCATGGGTCTGCGCGCCTCCATGCTGCTGTGCGCGGGCGGCGCCTTCTCGAACCTGGTGCTCGTGCCTCTGATCTGGTTCATCGGCCGCCATTTTCCGGACGTGGCGGTCTATCCGGCCACCGTGCCGATCGCCAGGATGACGGCAACCGAGATCTTCCGCGGCTACGTGCGCTTCATGGGCGTGGGTGCGATCGCCACGGCCGGCATCTTCGGCATCATCAAGTCGCTGAAGATCGTCGTCGGCTCGTTTTCGATCGCGGCGAAAGCCTTCCGGCACGGGGAGAGCGGCGAGGTCGAGCGGACGGACCGTGACATGCCGATCATCCAGATCCTGATCGGGGTGGTGGTCTCGGCGCTGGCGGTGGCGGTTTTTCTCGGCCGGCTCGACGCCACGGCCGTCGTCGTTCTGATCGGCCTGGGCATCACGCTCGTGTTCTCGTTCTTCTTCACGTCGGTCGCCGCCAACGCGATCGCGACGACGGCGCGCAACCCCGTGTCCGGCATGACGATGCTGACGATCATCATCTCGTCGATCGTCCTGCTCGAGTTCGGCGTGTCGGGGCGCACCGGCATGTTCTTCGTCATGGCGATCGCGGGGATGGTCTGCACGGCCCTGTCGGTGTCGGGCCAGACCATCACGGACCTGAAGGCGGGCTATTGGCTCGGATCGACCCCGGCCGCGCAGGAGCGCGCCAAGTTCTATGGCGTCGTCGTCTCCTCGATCGTCGTCGGCCTCGTCATCGTCGCGCTGGCGCAGACCTTCCAGTTCGGCGAGTCGGCTCCCGGCGACACGCGTCCGATCCTCGCGTCGCCCCAGGCTTCGATCATGAAGGCGCTCGTCGAGGGCTTCATGAGCCGGCAGCCGGTCGCTTACGTCCTGTTCGCGGCGGGCGCGATGGTTGCCGTCACCATGGAGATGCTGCGCGTCCCGGCGCTGATCTTCGCCCTCGGCATGTACCTCCCGCTCGAGCTCAATAGTCCGGCGTTGGTGGGCGGAGCGATTTCCCACTTCGTCACGAAACGGTCGGAGAAGACGGGCGGCGACGCGGGACGCGGGATGCGGGAGCGGGCCATCATCATCGCGTCGGGCCTGATGGCGGGCGGCGCGCTCGGCGGCGTGTTCGGTGCCGCGCTGCGGACCAAGTGGCCGGCCTGGCTGCTGGGGTGGTACCGGGAGGATTGGATCAAGCTCCCGTTCTACGACAACGACCCGGTGTCGCAGCTCGTCAGCTCCACCGGCTTCCTCGCGCTGTGCCTGTACCTGTGGTTCGGGGCCATGAAGAAGGCGAAAACGGCCTGATGGACCGCCTCGCCGAGCTGACCGCGACCGCGATCCTCGGGATCGACACGCTCTGGGGCGGCGACGTCATGAACCCGTCGGGCACGGGCCGCTTCATCGCGGACTCCTGGTTCTCGGGCGAGCCCCTGCCGGAGGCCTACACGCATCCGGCGGCCCAGGCGGTTCGGGCGTCGGGCGGCGTTGCCGGAAAACAGGTGGATCGCGCGGGCGTCGAGGCGTACCTCTGCGCCGTGGACGTGAAGGGTGCCATCGACGGGATGACGTCGGAGGGCAGCCGCCTCGGCGGTCTGCGCGGCGCGTATTTCGACGGCCTCGGCGTCTCGCTCTCCGCGATGTGGGACCTCGTCCTCGAGCTTCTCGGCAAGGGTCCCGCCGTGCCCTACGCACGCTGCGTCATCGGCTCGACGGGCAAGCCTCCCGAGCCCTCGCACCCCGAACGCAAGCGCGCGCGCGTGGCGGAGTTGCTGGAACGGGCCGGATATCCGTCGAAGACCGGACCCGAGCTGCTCGCCGCCGTGGACGCCTGGCGGGGCGAGAGGATGGTCCCGCGCAAGTCGATCCCGGCGCTGGCCGACGCCTTCATCGCCCAGCTCGACGCGGGGACGGCGCGGCACCTCGCTCCCCACCTTCCCGAGGACCTGCGCAACGTGCCGCGGGCCAACATGAAATTCCTGCCGATCCGGGACGCCTGGTTTTCGGGCTCGATGAACTACATCGGCCGCGCGCGGCGGCCCGATGGCACGCCCGAGTACGAGGCGACCTACGAGATCAACGCCTCGCTCGAGATCAGCGTGCCCGAGTTCGCCCAGCTCGTCTCGCACGAGGTCGTGCCGGGACACGTGACGACCTCCGCGCTGATCCAGGGCCTCTACGTGCGCGGGCGCCTCGGCTTCGAGGGGACCATCCTGACGATGAACTCGCGCGCCGCGGCGCTGGCCGAAGGGATCGCCAACAACGGAATCCTGATCGCCATGGGCGTCACCGAGGTGGAGGAGCTTCCGGACGAAGACCTGCAGATCGGCGTCAACCTCGCGCTCCTGCAGGACGACGCGAAGAACCAGTCGTCGTACCTGACGTGGAAGGAGAACGCGCCCCGGGAAGAGGTCGCCGCGACACTGCGGCGCGACTTCCTGGTCTCCGACGAGCGCGCCGACAAGCTCTCGGGCGCCTGGGGCCGCCATCCCCTGCTCGGACGCATGTACCTGCCGGCCTACCGCGCCGGCACCGAGGCCGTTGCTGAGCTGCGCCGCAAGCACCCGTCCGAAAAGGTGTTGCCCGCCCTCTACGGCTGCGCCGGTCTGGTCGACGTGGTGACCGTCCGCCAGGCGATCGCGGCCTGAACGGCGGGCGCTCCGGCGTCAGCGGTCCGATTCGCGGTCGAGGGCCTCCAGCGCGCGGGCGTAGAGGGCGTCGGCTTCTTCGCGGCTGTTGCCGATCGCCGTCAGTCCGACCTTTCCGTATTGGGAGAGGGCGCCGATCATGTGAAAGAGGGCACCCGTCCCGGTCCCGTGGCTGTAATGCAGGCGGTTCATCGTCGTGATGTCGATGAGGTCCTCGGGACACAAGCCGCGGTATGCGTCGGACCGGAGGTTGTCGGTCGACCGGTAGAACTTGGGACTGCCCGTCGGCGAAAGGAAGGCCCCTGACTCCGGGTCGAGCTTGCCGCCGGTCAGAAACTGTAGCGCGAGGTACGGGTGCGTCGTCCCGCCCATGCGCAGGTTGATCTCGAGGGCGAAGATCTCGGGCTCGCCCCCCGGCCGCTGTCCGACGAAAAAATCCACGCCGAAGCGGCTGACGACGCCCTTCTTCGCGAGCACGGCGCCGACCTTGCGCGCGGCCTCCTGGATCTGCCTCCGGTAGGGGTCCTCGGCGGGGAACCGGCAACCCTGATAGACCTGGCTCGTCGGGCCGCCGAGGATCTGGTCGTGCGTCGAGAGCAGGACGACCTCGCCGTGCGGGTCGATGCGCAACTGGACCGACGGCGAAACGCTCTCGGGATACTCGAGGAACTCCTCGACGATGCCGCCCATCTCGGTGAACTTCGCGAGAAAGCGCGGGCTCGTCTCCGTCGCCACGGAGAAGGAGAGGCGCGCGAGCGCGGCGCGCAAGGCGTCCGGATCCTCGGACTCCGGATAGCGCAGGATCGCGTTGCCCTCGCCCGAGAAGCTCTCGTCGAGCTTCACGACCGCTCGGCGAATGCCCGGCCGCCGCCGGCGCAGTTGCACGAGGGCCTCGACGATGTCGTCCTCGGAGCGCAGGTCCTCGAAGCCCTCCGGCATGGCGACGCCGGCTTCGCGAAACACCTTCCGGCTGCCCGACTTCGAACCGAGGTCCGAGAGGGCCGGGTCGACGCCGTTCAAAGGAATGCCGAGCAGCACCGAGAGCTTGCGTTCGAGCGGCGTCGAGTTGAAAACCGTCATGAAGGCGCGCGAGGGGTCGGGGATCCCGTAGCGGATGCGCTGGACCAGGCGCGGCCGTTCCAGGATCTTCTCCGTCAGCGGCCGCGGCGACGCGTCGTGGGCGCAGAGCAGCGTCAGCCGCCCGCGGGCGTGACTGGCGGGGATCCCGGCGAGCAGCTGAAAGTAATACTCGAGGATGAGCGGGTGGACCGGCTGCGAGGTGACGTACACCATGCGCGACTGCGGGTTGCGCAGGCGGATGAGCAGGAACAGGAGCCGCTCTTCGTAGAAGCTGGCGGCGTCGAGCTTCGCGAGCTCCGACTGGTCGAGCGTGAGCGAGGGGATGACGACGGAGGTGTACGGCTCCTCCTCGCGGGCTGACAGCGCGTTCCACAGCGCGTCGAGCCGCGGCTTCAGCCGCTCGAACTCGGCGATCTCCTCTTCCAGGGCGAGGTCGCGGGCGAACGGCGGTTTCGGGATCACGGGCCGGATTCTAGTCCTCCGGGAGACGTCGCCGGGACGCGTTCGACTCGGCATAGACTCGGCAGCCGTGCCCAACGACCGCCGCCACGACCGCGCCGACCTGAAGCGCATCGCGCACGAGGCCATGGTCGACAAGGGCCTCGAGCCGGATTTTTCGCGGGACGTCGCGACCGAGCTCGCGGCGATCCGGGGCGCCGCTCCGGTCGCGGTACCCGGCGTCCGGGATTTGCGCGACCGTCTCTGGGTCTCGATCGATAACGACGACTCGCGCGACCTCGACCAGCTCTCGGTCGCCGAGCCGCTGCCGGACGGGGCCGTCAAGATCTTCGTCGCGATCGCCGACGTGGACGCCGTCGTCGCGAAGGGCTCGGCGATCGACGCGCACGCCCGCACGAACACGACCTCGGTCTACACGGCGGCCGAGATCTTTCCGATGCTTCCCGAGAGGCTGTCGACCGACCTCACCTCCCTGAACGAGGCGGAGGACCGGCTGGCGGTCGTCATCGAGATGGTCCTGGCGAAGGACGGCTCCCTGCAGGACTCGGACGTCTATCGCGCGGCCGTGCGCAACAAGGCCAAGCTCGCCTACGACAGCGTGTCGGTGGGCCTCGAGGGTGGGGCATTTCCGGACAAGGCGCAGTCGGTCGCCGGCGTTCCGGAGCAGCTGCGCCTCCAGGACACGGTGGCCCAGGCGCTGCGCCTGCGGCGCCACGAGGAGGGCGCCCTCGACCTCGAGACGATCGAGCCGCGGGCGGTGTTCGCCGACGACGCCATCGTCGGGTTGAGCGTCCAGGAAAAGAACCGGGCCCGCCAGCTCATCGAAGATTTCATGATCGCCGCCAACGGCGTCACCGCGCGCTACCTCGCATCGAAGAAATTGGCGGCGCTGCGGCGCGTCGTCCGCTCTCCCGAGCGGTGGCAGAAGATCGTGGCCGTCGCGGCGCAGTACAACGAGCGCCTTCCGGCCGAGCCGGACGCGCGCGCTCTCGAGGGGTTCCTGCTGAAGCAGTCGAAGGCCGATCCGTTGCGGTTCCCGGACCTCTCGCTCGTCATCGTGAAGCTGATGGGGGCCGGCGAGTACGTCGTCGAGCGCCCGGGCGAGACGCCGATCGGACACTTCGGCCTGGCCGTGCGCGACTACACGCACTCGACCGCGCCGAACCGCCGGTTCCCGGACCTGATCACCCAGCGGCTGCTGAAGGCCGCGATGGCGGGTCATCCCACGCCCTACGACGCCGGGGAGCTCGCAACGCTCGCCGCGCACTGCACCGAGCAGGAAGACGATGCGAACAAGGTCGAGCGCCAGGTCAGGAAGTCCGCCGCGGCGCTGCTGCTCGAGCAGCGGATCGGCCAGGCTTTCGACGGGGTCGTGACCGGAGCCTCGGAGAAGGGAACCTGGGTGCGCATCTTCGATCCGCCGGCGGAGGGCAAGCTCGTCCACGGCTTCGACGGCCTCGAGGTCGGCGACAAGCTGCGCGTCAAGCTGATCTCCACCGACGTCGAGCGGGGCTTCATCGACTTCGTGCGTCTCGGATAGAGTTCCGCTCCGTA
>Ga0210402_10001594_pt1 | contig 23259 bp, 24 predicted proteins | sample IncBWC7MmetaG_FD_161055 | JGI IMG/M metagenome (GOLD analysis project Ga0210402, IMG submission 161055) | Forest soil microbial communities from Barre Woods Harvard Forest LTER site, Petersham, Massachusetts, United States - Inc-BW-C-7-M | ecosystem: Environmental > Terrestrial > Soil >... | reverse complement strand
ATGACCTTCATTGGATGACCTCGCGGCCCACCGCAAGATTCATCTGGCTGGCGGCGGTCAAATACGAACCAATCAGGTTCAGGTAATTCAGTTGCACGCTCCGGTAATCGTTCTGCGAATTCAGAAAATCCAGCAGCGACGCGCCGCCGTGCTGATACGAAAACGCCATCGTGTCCCGCACACTCACCGCCCGCTGCAGGTAGCGCGCCTGGTACGATCGCAGCAGCGTCAGGTTGTTGCTCAACGTGGCGTGCGCCGAATCCACGTCGCTGAACACCTGCGCTTCGGCCGCATCCCGCAAACGCTGGCTGCGCCGCACGTCCAACTCCGTGCGCGCCTTCTCCCCCTGGTTCTTGTCGAAGATGCGCAGCGGAATGGTCATGCTGAAGCCGATGTAGGCCGGAATCGGCGGGTTGCGCCCCAAGTCCATGGCGAACGTGGGGTCGGTGGAACCGTTGGCCACCGCCAGTTGGTGGTCCGTCTGCGCCTTGTCCACGGCCTGCACCGCGGCTTTCAGATCCGGCCGGGCCTCCAGCGCCATGCGGCGAAACTCCTCCATCGGCATCAACTGCCCGGAGAAATCGAAGGGTCCGGTGACTTCGAATTGCTCTACCGGCGTCCGGTCATTGAGCAGCGTCAGGAGTTGGATCTTGGCCGTGCGCGCGTTCACCAGCGCGGTCTGAACGTCGGTTTCGAACTGCACCCGCTGCAACTCCAGGCGGTCCAGATCGATCTGCGCGATGTCGCCGGCCTGAAAGCGATCGTTGCTGAGGACCAGCACGCGGTCCCAATAGGCCAGGTTTTCCTGCGCCAGCGCCAGCACGGACTTGGCCTGCAGGGTTTGCACGAAAGCGCCGCGCAGGGTGAAAAGCAAGGTGCGCTCCAGGTCGGCCTGCTGGGAGACGGCGATGGCAGTGCCTTTCTGCGCGCTCTCCTGGCGGAGTTCCCGCTTGTGCTGGCGCTCGTGCAGATAGCTGGCGGAAAGCAGCGGCAGCGTGAAGCCGAAGGGCCGGTAGGGGTTTCCATTGAACGGCTGGATTTGATCGAGCGTGGTGGTCATGTCCGGGTTGGGACGCAGGTAGGCGGTGATTTCCTGCGCCTTGGATTCCTCAATGCCGATCTGGGCCGCCCGCAACGTAGGATTGGCGGCCTGGAACTTCTCGCGGACCTGCTGCCAGGTCAGGGCCGATGGCTGGGCGAATGCGGACTTCACAATGCAAGCACTGGCAAACAGCACTCTGAACAGACTCTGTGCCCGCCGCAGCATCCTAGACCTTGACTGTACGCTTGCCATGATGGGGCCGCTACTTATCTTTCTTCCAGATTCGGCTATCTTTTGGTTGAATCGGCTATCTTTCGACCAAGCGCACTTGGCATCTCCGCCAGTTCGCCGTAACATGCAAACAGAACAGGACGGGGAAACGCCTCGGTAAAGATGGAACGTGTACGACTTTTGCTCTTGGACGATCACGTGCTCTTTCGCGAAGGCCTGAGCCGCCTGCTGGCAAGCGAGCCGGACTTTGAAGTTGCCGGCCAGCACGGTGCGCAGGCGGAGGCCCTCGATTCACTGCGCAACACAGCGGTCGATGTGGTGCTGCTGGACTGGACGCTAGGCAAGGAACAGGGTAGTGCGTTTATCACGGCGGCGCGGCGGGCGGGTTATCGGGGCCGGATACTCATAGTGACAGCCGGGATGAGCGGCGCGGATTCGCTGAGAGCTCTTCACCAGGGTGTGTCCGGAATTTTCTTGAAGCACAACGCGCCGCCATTGCTCACCAAGGCGATTCGTCTGGTGGCCGCGGGCGAGATGTGGGTGGACCAGCGAGTGATTCAACTGATGGCCGAAGGGGTCGATCAGCGCCAGGAGCAAGGTTTCCGAAAGTCGATCGCCGAGAGCGTGCGGAAACGGCTTACGGACAGGGAGCAGAGGGTGCTTCGGGGCGTAGCGGACGGGTTGACCAACAAGAGCATCGCCAATGAAATTGGAGTGTCGGAGGGGTCGATCAAGGCCACTTTGCAGCAGCTTTTCGATAAGACGCGGGTACGCACGCGCAGCCAGCTTGTGAGAGTGGCCATGGAGGGGGCGCTCGGAAGCCCTCGGAAAAGGAGTCCGGTGTAACGCCACCGCTTCCTGACGGTCACGGCTCTGAAGGAAGCGGTGACTCGCGTGCCAGTCTGATACCCCGCCATTCGCTAGAATAGCTTTACGTGCAGCATTTCTATTTCGACCACAACGCCACCACTCCAATCGCTCCCGAAGTTCAGGAGGCGCTGGTGTCGTGTCTCGGTCAAGTGTACGGCAACGCCTCCAGCATCCACTACTTCGGTCAGGGCGCCAAGCGGCACCTGGAAGCGGCGCGGCGGCAGATCGCGTCCCTGATCCATGCCAAGACGGACCATGCCAGGGCGATCCATGCCAACCCGGCTGAGATCGTCTTCACCTCGGGCGGCACCGAGGCCGACAATATGGCGGTGCTCGGCGTGGTGCGCGCCTCCGCTCATCGGTCGCCTCACGTCATCTCCAGCACCATCGAACATCCGGCGGTGCTGGGGCCGTGCGCCCAACTCGGCCGGGAAGGCGCCGATGTCACGCTGCTGCCGGTAGGCGCCAGCGGCGTGGTCAACCCGGACGATGTGCGAAACGCGCTGCGGCCCGAGACCGCGCTGGTCTCCATCATGCATGCCAATAACGAACTGGGGACGGTGCAGCCGATCGCCGAAATCGCCCGTATCACGCGCCAGGCGGGGGTGCCGCTGCACGTCGACGGAGTCCAGGCTTTGGGCAAGATCCCCGTGGATGTAGATGCGCTGGGCGTGGACCTGTATTCGATGAGCGGCCACAAGCTTTACGCGCCCAAGGGCGTCGGCGCCCTCTATGTGCGCAGGGGAACCCGCATGGCGCCCATCTCTTTCGGCGGCCATCACGAGCGCGACCGCCGTCCCGGCACCGAGAACGTGCCCGGCGCGGTGGCCTTCGGCACAGCCGCCCAGCTTGCCGCGGAGCGCCTGACGGACGAAGCCAACCGCCTGGAGGTGTTGCGCGACCGGTTGGAGAACGCCATCCTGGACGGCATCCCCGACACCGGCGGCATTTCCGGAACAGCCGCCATTTCTGGGACAGGCATCAATGGCGCCCGTTGGAGCCGCGTGCCCAACACCAGCAACATCTACTTCGACGGGATTGACGGCGAAGCGCTGGTGATCGCCCTCGACCTGCGCGGTTTCGCCGTGTCAACCGGCGCCGCCTGCTCCTCGGGCGCGCTCACGCCCTCCCATGTGCTCACCGCCATCGGGCTTTCCGCCGACCGCGCCCGCGCCAGCATGCGCTTCTCGCTGGGCCGCGGCACTACCGCCGGGCAGGTAGACGCGCTGGTGGAAGCCATCGGCGCTTCCGTAACCCACCTGCGCAGGATTTCGGTGTATGCCTGAGCAGCCCTGCGAGCGGCCCATCGCCGTCGCCATGAGCGGCGGCGTCGACAGTTCCACCGTGGCCGCGCTGCTGGTTCGCCAGGGCCGCAACGTGGTCGGCATGACGATGCAGCTATGGAACCAGCGCCGGCTGCCGGAGCTGTGGACCGAAGGCGGGGCATCCTCCGGGTCGAGCGCCGGGCATGGCCGCTGCTGCTCGCTCGATGACGTCTACGACGCGCGCCAGGTGGCCGAACAGATCGGCATCCCGTACTATGTGGTCAACTTCGAGCGCCAGTTTGAAGACCAGGTGGTGAAGCCGTTCGTGGAAGAATACCTGGCCGGCCGCACCCCCATTCCGTGCACGCTCTGCAACAACTACATCAAGTTCGACCGCTTCCTGGAAATGGCCGATTCCGTGGGCGCCCAACACATGGCAACCGGCCACTACGCCCGCGTCCGGTATGACGAGGCCTCCGGCCGCTACCAATTGCTGCGCGCGGTGGATGCCAGCAAGGACCAGACGTACTTCCTGTTCGGCTTGACCCAGCAGCAACTCGCCCGTACCCTGTTCCCGCTGGGCGAGTTAAACAAGACCGAGGTGCGCGAACTGGCCCGCGGCATGGACTTGGCCGTAGCCGCCAAAGGCGACAGCCAGGAAATATGCTTCGTGCCCAACGGCGACTACGCCGCTTTCATGAGCGCCTACCTCAAGGAGACCGGCGTGACGCCCGAGCAGACGCAGGGCGAAATTGTCACCACCGATGGCCGCACGCTGGGCCGGCACGAAGGGGTCCACCACTTCACCATCGGGCAGCGCAAGGGCCTGGGCATCGCCACCGGCGAACCGCTGTATGTCATCGCCACCGACGCCGAGTCGCAGCGCGTGGTGGTGGGAGGCAATGACGACCTGCTGCGCGCCGGCTGCTGCGCGGGCAGCGTCAATTGGATTTCGATCGCGGGGGTGACGGGGCCGGTGCGTGCACAGGTAAAGATCCGTAACAAACATGCCGCCGCGCCTGCGACGCTGCACGCCACCAGCGACCCTGCCCGCGTGGAGGTGCTCTTCGACCAACCACAGCGCGCGGTCACGCCCGGCCAGGGCGCGGTTTTTTACGATGGCGATTTGGTTTTGGGCGGCGGCTGGATCGATTAAGGAGCACCCGGCTGTTAAAGCGGGCTGTGGGTTCGAATCCTACGTGGGGAGCCAGATACTTACTTTCAGATTCGAATCCACTTTGGGGATGGGGACGTAGGATTCGAAACTTCAATCGGATTCGGATTCTGAAAACTCGGTTGTGAGGATATCGAGAACCTGCCTGCGGAGTTGGGGAATGTCGCCGGTGGCCGAATCCCAAAGGATCTGCCAATCCAGATCAAAATATGCATGCACGATTCTGTGCCGCACCGCTATGATTTGCGGCCACGGCACCTCAGGGTAGCGGTCTCTCAATTCTACGGAGAGACGGCTTATAGCCTCGCCGATGACCGTCAGATGATGGAGCACGGCTGCCGGCAAACCTCATCTTTTAGGAATAAATCTTCGGAGGTGGCCGCAACTATCGCCTCAATCTTTCGGCAAGCCGACAGGATGTCTTTCAGGAACGACGGCTCATGCCGCATAGATGACTCGGGCATCTTTGAGGACCTCAGGGCGTACCCAAGGCTTCAATCCACGCTTGGTAACCAAATCAACCCTGCGCCCAGCGAGCGCCGCCAACTCTTCGATGAGGGATTCGAACTTGATCAGGCCGACGCGTACTCCCGGCTCGAACTCTACCATGATGTCGATGTCGCTTTCCGGGCGCATCTCGCCGCGGACCGAGGACCCAAACAGCGAAAGCTCCTTGACACTGTAACGGCGGCAGACTTCCGCGAGTGACGCGCCGTCAACATGCGTGTCACCAAACTTGAGTACCTGGTCCATGGGTTCAACTTCATTATGCCCCAGCAAGCCACTGAACGTCGGGCTAACTGAGCACGGGCGGTCCACTTTGCGCCGGGTTCGACCGATGAGTAGTTCGAAATTGCATCCGCCTGGCGTTTGTTCGACCTGGGGAGCGACCCCGACGGCCATCAATCGACCGGGAGCCTGCAGCCCATAAACGTAAACGGGACGGTGTTCGAAAATCGTTTCGGCGCCGAACCGCACTTTGGCCCGATGTTGTGCCGGAAGTGCCCTGGTCCACCGCAATCGCTTCACTGTCCGATACCAGTCGTCGAGCGGCGTCTCAGTGCGCGGAGGGCGAAGCAGGCCATCGTCACGAGCGATGCCGAAGATCTCGGGCGAATCGTTCCCGATCTGCGGTTCGTGGTCGTCTGACGCCATCCCGCGCATCGCCAGATTCAAGTTCCCAGGCGCGCTTTTCGCGACCGGATCTGTTGCAGCCTTCCAGGCGGATGTTGCGGCGTTGGCTTCAACCCGTAAGGTCTTCTTCGAGGATGTGCCCCGCTTCTACCATTTTCTGAGCTTCGGATTGGGCCATGCTGGTTGGCTCGGCCTCGGAAGTGTGATTTGGATTCAAGTGGACGACTCATTCCGCAAATACCTCTTGCAGCGTCCTCAACGTGGCGGTGAGCGTCTTTGCCGGGACTACCCCAAGTTTCTTCGCCAACCGGGTCTTGTCCACGGCGCGAACCTGATCGAGCAGGATCAAACCCTTCCGGCCACCATGATTGATACCGATCCGAAACGGCGCCTCGCGACCCGCGGTGGTCATGGGGGCGGCGAGTACCGTGCGCAGATGATTGTGCATTTCGGACGGAGACACCACGACGTACGGGCGTGTCTTCCTGATTTCGCTCCCGACGGTGGGATCAAGATTCACCAGCCAAATCTCTCCACGCGTCACCAGACCAACTCCGAATCTCCCGCATTCCCAAATTCGCCCATCACGAGTTCGTCGTCGCCAGCTTCCGCAATACGGATGGCAGCCTCAGCCCAACCTGTGCGGGCCGGGCTCGCGGGCCTGCGCAACACCAGTGCGCCATCCTCAATCGTCATTTCCACTCCCGCCTTTGCGTCCAGGCCCAGTTGCGCAAGTACCGGTTTGGGGATGACGATTCCCTGGGAGTTCCCGATCTGTCGAATGCTTACGTGCACAGCCCGCATAGTAATAACAATGTTATTCCAGCCCCTTTGGTCTGTCAAGCCGTAGAAATCCGAGCCTCCCAGAAGTGTTCCGACAGCCGCAAGTGATTGAATCCGCTGGAAAGCCACCCACTGCTGACGGCGGACCGCGAAAGTTCGAAAAGCGTGCACGACGGGGAGCCACAAAAATCGCTGTTTCCACTCTGTACTTAGCGGGCGACCCAGGTCAACGCTCGAACTCGAGGCGCATTTGCGAACAAGGTGAACGCTGCGGCGTCAGGATCTATCTATGCGAGCGATGCGATCGCTAAGAAATGCGTTTCGCCTGGATTGACTTGAACTATACTGGGTGAACCATGGGCGCATCCTCAGGCGACAAGTTGGGACCTTATGAAATCTTGAGTGTGCTCGGAGCCGGCGGAATGGGAGAGGTGTATCGGGCCCATGATCCGCGCATGGGCCGCGATGTCGCCCTAAAGGTTTCCCATGAACAATTCAGCGAGCGCTTCGATCGTGAAGTGCGCGCCGTGGCTGCCCTGAGCCATCCCAACATCTGCACCATACACGACGTCGGACCAAATTACTTTGTGATGGAGCTGGTTGACGGCCCCACACTGGCGGACCGCATCGCGCAGGGGCCAATTCCGATCAAGGAAGCGCTCGAAATCGCCGGCCAGATCGCTGACGCTCTGGAAGCGGCGCATGCCAAGGGAATCATACACCGCGATCTGAAGCCGGCAAACATCAAGCTCGGTCCGGACGGCGCCGTGAAGGTTTTGGATTTCGGGCTGGCGAAGCTCGGATCCGCTCCGGACAGCAACGTTGCCGTTGGCGCCCCAGCGCAGACGATGACGATGGGGGCCACGCAGGCCGGAGCGATTCTGGGCACGCCCGCCTATATGAGCCCCGAACAGGCGCGGGGCAATCCCGTCGATCGGCGCACGGACACGTGGGCCTTCGGCGCTGTGCTTTACGAAATGCTCACCGGGCGGCAGGCATTCGCCGGCGGGACCGTCACGGATCTGCTGGCGGCCGTAATCCATAGCGATCCGGACTGGACTGGCGTCCCGGAAACGCTGCGTCCGCTGCTGCGCCGCTGCCTGGAGAAAGATCCCAAACGGCGGCTGCGGGAGCCATCGGATGGGATGTTGCTGCTGGAACCCGGTACCCCACCGCCAGCGGCTGCCGGCAGGCGATTCGGGCTGATCTCCACGGCTGCCGCGGCCGTCTTCCTGCTGGCCTTCGTGGTGCTTGCTTTTGTCCACTTCGGGAAAAAACCGCCAGCGGCCGAGATGGTCCGTTTGCAGTTTTCGCTGCCGCCCAACGTCACCTTCTCGCGAAGCGGCATCTTCGCCATCTCACCGGATGGCCGCAAGGTCGCTTTCTCCGCGTTTGGAGCCGATGGCGTGCCGCGCATTTGGATCCGCGATCTGGCTTCCCCGGCCGCGCGGCCTCTGGCTAACCTGCAAACCGCACTCGGGCTGTACGCACTCTTCTGGTCGCCGGACAGCCGATTCCTCGCCGTGCAATCCGACGGAAAGCTGAAGAAAGTCGATGTGGCAAGTGGCGCCGCACAGGAGATCTGCGACGCGCCAGGAACGGTTTTCGGTGGTTCCTGGAGCCGGGACGATGTGATCCTGTTTGGAAGCGGGCAGGCAGCCGCCATCATGCGGGTGCCGGTGACCGGAGGCACTCCCGCGCGGGTGGCGACACGCGCGAAAGAAGAGAATTTCATCCCGATCTATCCTGTGTTCCTGCCGGATCGCCGCCATTTTTTGTATTCGCGCGGTGCTGGCAAAGATAAGAGAGCAATCTATATCGGCGCCTTAGACGCCAAGCCCGAGGAGCAAAACCGCACGGCGCTGCTCAAAACCGATTATAGCTTCGCATATGTTCCAGATTTCGGCGGCGGTTCCGGTCAATTGTTGTTTTTGAATGCCGGAACGCTGTTCGCACAACCGTTCGATGAGAAGCGGATGATTCTTGCGGGTGAACCGGTTCCGGTGGCGGACCAGGTGGCTTTGGAGGACGGCCCGGCGTTCGGCTACGTTTCCGCTTCCGCAACCGGGTCGTTGGTTTACCTGACGGCCCCTGGCAGGAACCTGCAACTGAACTGGTTCAATCGGCAGGGCGAGGTTACCGGAAAAGGGGCTGAATCCGAAGGATTCACTGTCTTGAGGCTTTCGCCGGACGGCAGCAAGGCCGCCGTCGTCCGCGCCCAGGTTTTCACCAGTCAGGCGGCCATCTGGGTGATCGATCTTCCTCACGGTACGAATAGCCGGTTTACGTTCGGTTCCAACTACGACACGCTGCCTCTTTGGTCGCCGGACGGCAGCCGTATCGCATGGTGCTCGCTCCGCGGCGGGAAGGTCGCGATCTACCAGAAGGCGGCCAATGGAGCGGGCAACGAGGAACTGCTCTACCAATACAGCGATGTAGGCCCAAACCTCTCCGACTGGTCTCGCGATGGACGCTTCCTTATCTATTCCCTCAATCGCGATCTCTGGGCGTTGCCGGTGGGACCGGGCACGGGCGTCGATCGCCAACCGATTCCGCTGATCCAGTCACCGGAAAACAAGTACGGCGCCGGCCTCTCGCCCGATGGCCGGTGGCTCGCATACTTTTCGAATGAATCCGGAAGCCCTGAGATCTACGTCCAAGGCGTCAACCTATCCTCTCCGAACGGAGGCAAGTGGATGGTTTCCAAAGGTGCTCTCGGCATGGCGCGCTGGCGTGCGGATAGCAAGGAATTGCTCTACCTCGGTCCGGATGGGGGATTGATGGCCGTCGCGCTCACTGGCGGCCCCGTATTTCAGTCCAGCCCACCGCAGATGCTTTTCAAGCTGCCGCCGGAGTTTCTGCGGGGAGGGCTGGCAGACGTGTCGCGTGACAACCAAAAGATCCTGGTGAGCATACCGGCCCAGGAGGGTGCGCGGCAGGCACTATCGGTCGTGCTGAATTGGCAGGCGGGGTTGGCGAAGTAGTCAAGCCGCGCAGCGTTTACCGATGTGTGCCGGACGCCCGTCAGCGGCGCGCGAAGGACAGCCGGTACCCGACCATCTCCTGGCAGTTGCGAACCAGCAGCACGTTGCCGGCCCGCCGCCACCAGAGCCAACTCGCCTTCCTCCGACAGCACCAGCAGCACGTCCTGGTCCGCGAACAGGACGAGTTGGCCGTTGCCGTAGCGTCCGCCCTTCCACGTTGGCTTGCCGTCCTTGAGGTGGATGCACGCGAGCATGCGGCCGTCAAAGCCGAAGGCATGGTCATCGTGAACCACGAAGTCGTTGAAGTATGGCTTCAGCGCGGCCGGCGTCCGGCGCAGCCTCAAGTTCCCCGCCCCGCAGGAAACCCCGGTCGCGGCTCAGAGCGCAGAGTGCAGGCGCTCCCGTTTTAAAACGCCTGTTTCTGAGCCGCGGCCGGGGTGCCCTGCAACAGCGTATGCGGGCCGCTACAACAGCCGGAAGGTTACATGGATTATGGCGGCGGTAACTACTGGCTTGCCGCTTGAGTAACCCGGACGGAATTTCCAACGCGCGACGGCCGCCATGGCCCGTTCGTCGAGGCCCAGTCCGAGGCTCTCCACCACGCTGATGTTTTGAGCCAAACCGCGCGCATCCACCTCGATGCGGAGCACCACTTCGCCCTGCAGTTTGGATTTGCGCGCTTCCTCGCTGTACTCGGGCTCCACTTTGTAGATCAGCACGGGCTGGGTGGCATCGCTGGCGTACTTAGCCGCAATTCCCGATACACCAGACCCATCCCCGGGACCGTTGCCGGAACCAATGTGGTCGCCCACGCCCATGCCTTTGCCAGCGCCGATACCACCGCCCGATCCAGGGCCGCCCGATGCCGGACCTAAGACTCCATTGGGGTCGCCAAACGGTAAGTTGATCTTCACCACCGGCGCTTCGTAGTTACCCGGGATAGCTGGCTCCATGGGCAGTATCGGGTTCAGGTTTTCGTACTTCGCGACCGGCGGTGTGAACGGCTGTCGCGAGATACGCGGCAGTACTCCCTGGCTGGCCGGTGTGTCGGCGCGGACGCCTCCTCCGCCCCCGCCAAGGCTGGCGTGCGGCATGACGTACCGGTGAAAGTCGGGCGGTTCGTAAAGCACGACGTGCGTGAGATTGACTAAGGGAGCCTTGACCGCGGTGGTCATCAGGACCAGCCCGATGACCGCCGCGTGCAATAGCCCGGAGATAAGCGTGGAGCGCTTCGGCGATGCGTACATGTCAGGTCACCTGCCGCGGCTCTAACATGCAGATTGGTCGCCACTCGCATTCCCTTCATTACAATGAGCGAAGTTACCGGCCAACGTGGAAACTCGAAGACACCTGTGAATCGACGCTTCTGGAACTCCCCGCGTCAGTACTCATCGCGGCAGTAATCGGAGTTACGCCTAGCTCGCTGGCGCATCTGGACCGCGTTGTGGGGCAGGTTGGCAACCTGCGGCGGATTGGCAATCCGCCTGCCGGGAGTTGGCGCGCAGCCGAACTTCCACAAGCGACTTTCGAGAGTGCGGCGGATTGCTAATCCGCCCGCGCGATGCGGCAGCGAGCTGCCCGCATTTTGCGGCAGCGAGCGTGAATGTGCTGCCTTGCCCGTGGCGGCGCATCCGGGCGCGGCAGGCGGATTGGCAATCCGCCCCACATAGCGCCCCGGGCGACTTTCATCCTCCCCCTGTGCGCCCGGCGCACATCGCAAAGTCGCGGATCAGATCGCGCACGCGATCACCTCGCGTAACTCCTCCTCGGTCAGCACAATCGGATTGCCCTTCATGCTGCTGGCCTTGGCGCCCTGCTGCACCAGGCTGCCCACGTCCGCCAGCGTCACACCGTAGGTTCTAAGCGTCGGGATTTCCAAGCTGCGGCAGAGGCGGCCAATCCATTCGACACCGTCTTCCGCGCCGGCGTGCGGCCGTCCCGTCAGCAGCCGCGCCACCTCGTCATAGCGCCGCAGCGCTTGGCCCGCGGGCGCCCGGGCGTGCAGGGCGCGAACGTTGACCTCCATGGCATACGGCAGCAGGGCCGCGCAAACGGCGCCGTGCGGGGCTGCCCAACGCCCTCCCACCGCCGCCGCGAAACCGTGAACCGCCCCCAACCCGGCATTGGCCAGCGCCAGGCCGCCCAGCAGGCTGGCCCAGGCCATATCGGCGCGGGCTTCGCGGTCGCCGCCGTCGGCCCAAACGTGCGGCAACGCGGCGGCGGCGCGGCGCATGCCCTCCGCGCAGAACTGGTCCGTCATGGGGTTGGCGCGGACCGAGACGTACGGCTCAATCAACTGCGTCAACGCGTCCAGTCCGGTGGATGCCGTTGTGGCGCCGGGCAGGCTCAGTGTCAATTCCGGGTCCACCACGGCCAGCCGCGGCAGCATGCCGGGGCTGCGCAGGCTGGCTTTCACACCGTGCTCGGGCGCGGCCAGTACGGCGTTGCGGGTGACCTCCGAGCCGGTGCCCGCGGTGGTCGGGATGGCGATGAATGGCGCGCCGGGATGCGCCAGCGGCTGCGCACGGCCGATCACTTCCAGGTAGTCCAGCGGATCGCCCGGATTGGCCAGCATGGCCGCCACAGCCTTGCCGGCGTCAATGGCGCTGCCGCCGCCAATCGCGATCACCAGGTCGCAGCCTGCGGCCCTGGCTTGGTTCGTCCCGTTGCGGATCAGCTCAACGGTCGGCTCGCCCGCCACGCCGAAAGTCACGCAGGCAACGCCGGCCGTTTCCAGTCCCGCCCGCAGCGGCGCCGCGCGCTCGGGCGACGATCCCGTCACCAGCAGCGCGCGCGTGCCCATCGCCGCGGCCGCCGCCGGAACTTCGCGGACCGCGCCTTCGCCGAAAACGATGCGGCCGGCGGTGGCGAATTCAAACTGCATGGCGGTCCCTGGTAGGACAAGACCATCGCCTTTTGTGGTCTGTCAGGCTCCTCTAAGTCACGGGCGGTTGAAAGACAACAAACCCGATCGTTCTGTCCTTACTTTACCAGCCCGCGTCGGCCGGGTAAATGTTGGTGTAGATAGTTCGCGTGCGCGGCTCGGCGAACATGTCCGCCACCTTGGCGGCCCAGGCGTTGTAATGGGCGCTGGCGCGGTGGCTGGTCACGTCGTCGGGGCTGCGATAAACCTCCAGCAGCGCGAACCGCGTGGGGTCGTCAGCCTGCTGGATCAAGTCGAACTGCGCCACGCCCGGCTCCTTCACACTGTTGCTGGCGTTTTCGATGGTGGCCGCCTGGAACGCCTCGATGTGCTCCGGTTTGATCCGGATGTGTACGTGTACGATGTGCATATGGATGGCTCTCACACCTACAATAGCTGTAGATGAAGGCTCTGTGCACCATCCTGATTTGGCCGGCGCTGCTTTGGAGTGCCGGGGCGCAGGATGCCGCCCGTCTTCCTGCCCGTCAGCCCGCCGCCTGGCGCCTGGTCTGGAGTGACGAGTTCGCCGGCCAGGCCGGTTCGCCGCCCAACCGCGCCATCTGGACCTGCGATCTGGGCCCCGATCGCGAACTCACTGTCGCCGAGGTGCTCCCGGCCGGCAAACGGCTATGAGCGAGCACTCGGTGGCGGGCTCGCGCGGGCTGGGGAGGGACATTGGTCGACTGCTATCGGTGAATGTCGGACTTCCGCGCGACATCGAGTGGGCGGGTCACACTGTGCACACTGCGATCTGGAAGAATCCGGTGGATGGCCGCTGCCGGGCCGGCCGGTTGAATCTGGACGGAGACGGTCAAGGCGACGTGGCCGGGCACGGGGGTGAGCAGCGCGCCGTCTTCGTCTACCAGATCGAATCGTATCGCTTCTGGCAGGAGCAGATGAAGAGGACCGGCTTCGTCCACGGACAGTTCGGCGAGAACTTCACCATCGAAGGATTGCCCGACCATGCCGTGTACATCGGCGACCGTTATCAGATCGGCAGTGCGGTGTTCGAGGTCACTCAACCTCGCGTTACCTGCTACCGCGTCGGCATTCGGATGAACGAGCCCCGGATGCCCGCATTGCTGACATCCAGCGGGCGGCCGGGGTTCTACTTCCGCGTCCTGCAAGAAGGCGAGGTGGGAGACGGCGACGAAATCGTGAAAGTGGGAGAGGCGAAGGAGCGAATGACCGTCGCCGAGATCAACGCGCTCCTCTATTCGCCCAATCATCCACGCGATCGACTGGAGCGCGCAGTGCGCATCGAGGCGCTTTCACCCGGATGGCGCTGGTCGTTTGAGGCGTTACTGCGGAGCCAGTCGACTGGCGCGGCGAGTGGGAACGCCGGGCTGGCGCCGGCAGCAGCCGCGCATCCGGCTGCACCAGGATTTCGGGCGCTCGCGGTTACGGCGATCGATCAGGAGTGCGCGGACGTCCTCTCGCTGACGATGCAGAGCCCGGACGGCCAGCCGCTGCCGCCGGCTCTGCCAGGCCAGTACGTGGTCTTGCGTCTTCAACGGCCCGCCGGCGGCCCGCCACTTTTTCGCAGCTACTCGCTCTCGGGTCCCCTCTCGACGGAACGCTATCGAATCAGCGTGAAGATCGAGCCGAATGGGGCGGCTGGAACCTACCTGCGGGAGCATGTCCGGGTGGACGATGCTCTCGACGTCAGCTCGCCGCGCGGAGGCTTCATTCTGCAGCCCGGACAACGGCCGGTGGTGCTGCTCAGCGCGGGAATCGGGGCGACGCCTGTTCTGGCAATCCTGCACGCGCTGGCGGCGGCCGGCTCGACACGGCAGGTCTTATGGCTCCACGGGGCTCGCGATCGGCAGCACCATCCATTCGCCGCCGAAGTCCGCCGCCTCATCCTCGCCCTCACACACGGCCGCAGCTATGTTTGTTACAGCATGCCGGGCTCGCGCGACCGGATGGGTGAGGATTTCGACGCTGCCGGCCACCTGTCGCGATCGGTCTTAGACGAGGTCTGCGTCCCGCAAGAGGCGGATGTCTATCTGTGCGGGCCGACTCGCTTCATGGCAGACATGAAAGAGGCGCTCGCGACCCTGGGCGTAGCGCCGGAGCGGATTCACGTCGAGATCTTCAACGGCGGCGAGTCGATGACTCCCGGTATCGTCGGCGCCGCCACGCGAGCTCCGCATCTGCCCAAGGACGACGCCAGCACCGGTCCGCTGGTATCGTTCGCGCGCAGTGGCATCGCTGCACACTGGCAGGCGTCGGCCTACCAGAGCATTTTGGAGCTGGCCGAAGCGTGCGACGTCCCGGTCCGTTGGTCGTGCCGGACCGGTGTTTGTCACAACTGTGAGAGCGGTTTGGTTTCGGGGGCGGTCGTCTACGGACCGGAGCCACTCGAAAAGCCCGCCGAGGGTAACCTTCTGGTTTGCTGCTCACAACCGATTCGCGACGTCGTCATCGATTTGTGAGCTTGGCCCAAAGTGGCTGCGACCCTCCGGGTCGCGCTGGACTAATCGCGACCCAATAAGTCGCGACCCGGAGGGTCGCGACCACTTAGTCTGAATCTTAGGTCGGGTAATAACCTTCGCGCGTCTGCACCACCAGTTCCTTGCGCTTGGTCAGCAGATGGATCCGGTGGTAGCTGCGTTCCTCTTCCGTGCGGTCGGGCGAGTAGCCCATACTGTACTGGTTTCGCAGATCCTCTTCGATGGCCGCGTACACCTTGTCGATCGGCATCTTCTTCGAGACATCGAAGAACCGGCCGCCGGTTTCGCGCGAGATCTGTTCCAGCACCTTCTTTCCGTCGGGCAGGTTCGCGCCCCCCATGCCGGGGCGCCGTCCCATACCGCCGAAGGGGCTATTGCCGTATGCCTGCGAATCGGAGAACAGGATGGAGTACACCAGGGTGTCGGCACGCTGAGCCGATGCCACAGCTTCCGAAAGCGTCAGCTTGCTGCCGGTATCCACGCCGTCGGTAAGCATGATCAGGGCCTTCCGTCCCTGCTGCTTGTGCATCAGTTCGTCTGACGCCAGCACCACGGCGTCGTACAGGCACGTTCCGCCGCCGCGCCGCCGCTGTTGGCCGCCGGGGTAGGGTTGACCGCCTCCGGGGTACCCGCCGCGCCGCCTGCCCATGCCTCCTGGAAACCCGATCCCGCCGCCACCGCCACCACCTGGATAGCCGCCGCCATTGGGATACTGGCCTCCCTGCTGCCCGCCTTGCTGGCCGCCCTGCTGCTGATTGGCGTTGGCCACCTGCAACTCGTCCAGGGCTTTTTCCAGCTTGGCTCGCGACGAAGTCAGATCCTGCAGAAGCTCCACTTCGAAGTCAAAGTGAATGACAAACGCCAGGTCCTTGTCTTCCCGCAACACTTGTTCCAGAAAACGATTGCTGGCGTTGCGTTCGTCGTAGAGCACGCGCCGCTGGCTGCCGCTGGTGTCCACCAGCAGGCCCAGCGTCAGCGGAAGGTTGCTTTCGGTAGCGAAGTAGCGGATCTCCTGGGGACGGCCGTCTTCATCCAACACGAAATCGTCCTTGGTCAGATCGCGGACGATCTCACCTTTCTTGTTGCGCACCGTGGCGAACAGGTTTACCACCTTCACCCCGGTGGAGAATTTGGCCGTATTGTCTTTCGCCGCCGGCGGCCGTTCCTGGTCTGGGCGAGCCTGGTCTGGGCGAGCCTGATCCTGGTCCTGGCCCAGCAGAAGCCGGGAAGCCGGAAACAATGACAGAGCTGTTAACAGACTCCGGCGGGTGATGTGTTCATATCCCATGCTGTAGTAATTAGGGATGCGCAGGACGGCAGCCCGGTTACATGCGGCAAATCGCCACCGATCGACCACTACCAGAAATGCCACCACGGCCGGGGCAGCGGATAGCCTTCCAGCAGCCACAGGTCGGCGCGGGTGACCACCGCGGAAGTGGCCAGACTCTTTCCGTCGGGCGCCAGGCTGAGCCGGGCCTGGTAGGTGGCACCGCCCGAAATCACCGCGTCGCTGGCATAATCGGCGATCGTACGGACTGCCCCACCGGCCAGGTCGATCGATTTCAGGAACGTCCGGCCGTTTTCCCGCCCCGCCGCGTAAATCGTGCCGCCGTCCCGCGAGAAGGCCATGGCGGTGCTGTTCAGCTTGGGAAGCGTACGGTGCTTACTGCCGTCCGGGGAGAAAAGCTCAATTCCGCTGCGGGCCTCGCAGGCGATCCACTCTCCGGTGGGCGACCATTCTAGCGGCATCAGGCAGGTAGGCGCCCCCGCAATCACGTGCGGCGTCATGTTCGCGCCCACCTCCACAATGGCCGGCTGCCACGGGTGCTCCCGGTGCATCAACCCGGCGATGGAATTTCCGTCCGGCGACCAGGCCGGCGCCACCATGTATTCCGGCGACATGCGGATGGGCGCGCCACCCACGGTGGGTTCAATCCAAATCGTGGCCGGCTCGTTGGTGGAGTAACGGACAAAGGCGAACCGGTTGCCATCCGGCGAAAAAACCGGGTGTGCCAGGGTGGTGGCGGTGCCCGCGGGGAAATCGGCGGCGGTGACCACTGGCCGGTCGAGCCCGGCCTTGGTGTTATGAATCCAGATTTCGCCGCCGCCCGTGCGGTCGGTGGCATAGACCAACTGGTCCCCCGCCGGCGACCACGATGGCGAGTACATGTCTCGGCTATTGGCCAGCAGAGTGCGCTGGGCGCCGCCATCGAGCGGCAGTTCCATCAGGTCGTAATCGTCGCTGATCGAGGTGAAGACCACCCGCTTCCCGTCGGGTGACACCGAAGGGTCGCTCTCCCCCGCCGTGCTGGCGGTCAGCTTGCGAAGCTTCTCGCTTTTCAAATCGGCCAGCGACAACGCCGGCTGGTTGTTGACCCAGGGCGCAAAGGAGAGCACGGCATGCCTGCTGTCCGGCAGCCAGCTTGCCCGCGGCACTCCGCCAAAAGCCACGCCGGCGAACAGTCGCCGCGGCTGTCCACGCCCGGCCGGGAAAGGCAGCAGCCAGATCTGTGCGTCCACCCCGTTGGCAATCAGCAGCAGCCACGAACCATCGGGCGAAAAGTGAAGGCTGTTCCCCACGCCATCGAGCGGCGTCTCAAACGGCGTCGGCTGGTAGGGTTTGGGCGTTGCGCCGGGTGGCGACGAGATCCAGACCGAACCGCGCACCTGGTTGCCCGATTGGTTGCCAGGTTGATTCCCGGATTGATTCCCGGATTCCGTCACCCGCCAGATGGCCAGACTCTTGCCATCGGGTGAAATGGCCGCCGTGCGCAGATCTTCCAGTATCCGCGCCGGCTTTCGGCCCGCCGGGCTGATTCCCCAGAGTTCTCCCTTGCCGGCGTGCGTGGTGTAATAGATCACGGTGGAATCCGGCGCCCAGAACGGCTGGCTGGCACGGGTGTGCGTCCTGGTCAACTGAATGGGAGTAGGGGAATCCAGCGCGCGCACCATCAGTTCGGGAATGCCATCCACCGTTTTCAAGTACGCGATACTCTTGCCGTCGGGAGCCCACGCGCCATCGGTTTCGGGTTCATGGTCATTGGCGAAGGGCGTGAATCGATAAGCCGTCAGGTCGATGGGCTCCAACCTGGTGATGCGCGTCATCACCAGCCCCACCATGATCATCGCCACCGAACCCGCCACAATCGGCCTGGCCCACCGTCGCGGCCGCGGTACCGCAACCGTGGGCCCCGCGCCGCTCGCCCGCGTAGTGGAGGAACTGGTGGTGGAGGAACTGAGAGTGCGCAGCGCAAAGGCCAGGTCGCGCGCCGAGTGGAAGCGGCGGTCGGGCTCTTTTTCCAGGCAGTGGGCCACGATTTGCCGCAGCCCCGGCGGCGCCGTTTCCGGCAGTTCCGGCGGGTCCTCGCGCAGAATGGCCGTCATCGTCTCCACCGCCGTGGCGCGTTCAAACGTCTGGCGGCCGGTCAGGCATTCGTGCAGCACCAATCCGAAACTGAAGATGTCGGACCGGTGGTCCACCGCCGCCATGCTGACCTGCTCGGGGGACATGTAGGCGGCGGTGCCCAGAACCGCGCCCGGCGACGTGCGGGTAAGCGCGGCCGTGGAATCGCCACCGGGCGGCGTCACCTGCTTGGCCAGCCCGAAGTCCAGGATCTTGGCGCGGCCGGCGTACCCGCTGGCAGGTCCGGTAATCATGATGTTCTCGGGCTTCAGGTCGCGGTGTACGATGCCGGAGGCGTGGGCCGCGGCCAACGCGTCGGCCACCTGGCTGGCGATATCGATCGCACGGTTCTGAGGGATCGGCCCGCGTCTCAGCATCTCGCGCAGCGATTCGCCCTCGATGAGTTCGGTAACGATGTAGGTCAGCCCATCCTGGCTGCCGAAATCGAAAACCGTGAGGATGTTGGGATGGTTGAGCGCGCTGGCCGCCCGCGCCTCCTGTTCGAATCGCGAGCGCCGCCCTGGGTCTCCGGCCACTTCGGCCGCCAGCACTTTCAGCGCGACCGTGCGGCCCAGGCGCCCATCGCGCGCGCGGTAAACCTCGCCCATCCCGCCCGCGCCCAACAAGGAGACAATTTCGTAAGGACCTAGTTGTTTACCAGGTGACAACATGCCACAACATGCCTGTGGGCTTATGATACCCCACGCTTGTGATGTGCGCCGGGCGAACAGGGGACAGGATGAAAGTCGCCCGTGGAGCCATGTGGGGCAGCTTGGCAAGCTGCGGCGGATTGGCAATCCGCCCGCCGGGAGTTGGCGCGCCGCCGAACTTCCACAAGCGACTTTCGAGAGTCCGGCGGATTGTTAATCCGCCCCCGCGATGCGGCAGCGAGCCGGCCCGCTTTTTCGGCGCTTCCCGACGAGACCTTTCAGAAGCGGGTGGCCGGGCGCGGAACGGCGGGGTCGATTCTTCGGGTATCAAACGCTTCGGATCTGATTCTTAACAACCGCCTGCATCATCCAGTTGTGTGATGTGCCGGCATGAGCGGCCCGCACGAACTTGGCGACACTTCGCCGGAAGGCGCCGTACGGGAACGCATCGGCCAATCTGACTACGTAACCCTCCCGCTTCGTCAGGTCCATCGTGTCAGCCAGGTTGCTGGCGTAGGCTTCATCCCACAAGCCATCAAATAGGACGGGCACGGTGGCCAAACCGAGCACGCCAGCGTACAAGAGAGTTTCGTCCCACGACAGACAAGTGTTGTTCTCGTCCCAAATCGAGAAAATCATGAAATACGTGGGGAGATCGATGTAGTGTAACGTGTGCTGTGCGAACAGGTTTTCGCCGCAGATTCTCCAGCCCGGGCTGATGGCCGGCCGTATCTGGGCGTGAAGGTTCTTTACCCATCCCCGGCTCGGATGCGAATTACTATCTAGGCTTCGTGCGTGGATGTAGTCCGCATACATGGTCGTGTTTTCCCCGTCCATCTTTTCGGTAATGATGACCCGGCGGCCATTGAAGAGGCTGGTATCTTCGAGCACTCGGTCATCGTCAGTTCTTCCGGGCGACCATGGCAAGTGATAAGTTCTTGGATATTTCACCCGATCCCGAAAAACCGGGAGCATCCCGGCTGACGCCAGTACCTTGCGGACAGACTCATCTCCGAAGAGTTCGCCTTTCGTACGTGTGCCGTCCGCGTTGACGATGTTCCCCCACTTGTCATAAACGGCATCCCGATAAAGATGGTCTGGAAGTGCCACTTGTCGAATGCCTGCCGCCGCGCGAACCTCCTCGCAACTCAGGACGGTTTGTTCGGCCTTACGATGGCACCCGGCACGGCCCTCTCGATCATCGCAGAGGGTAGCGCCATTTTCGACATAGTAGCCGCCATCATCCCACAGTCTCCGCTCCATGATATGGTGGGCGTCAAGCGGCGGTTCGCTGGAACCACAAATCACACACCTATACCCGTCTCGCCTGAACACGCTCTCACGAAACGAGTCCCGATCCAACAGTTCCGATTTATCGTTCCGCATAGCATCGGCCAAATAAAATGCCGCTTTCCTTTCCACGATAGCCGAGGAGCCGTGGTTTGGGCAAATCGCCCAAACGCCCCCCATAAGTGGGCTGCAAGCCTTTGTGGGGCAGGTTGGCAACCTGCGGCGGATTGGCAATCCGCCAGCCGGACTGATATGCGGGCCTCTCTGTCGGGCCTCTCTGTCGGGCCCCTCTGTCGGGCCCCCACAAGCGCCAGAGGCACGCCATTGATATACTCAGGGCGAATCCCTTATGGGCAAGATCGCCGTTTGTCGTCTGTCGTAGCCGGCTTCGCTGCGCCTACTGCTTTGCCTCATTCAGAACGGCGACAATTTCCGTGAAATTGTTCGCCGAAGCGCTGTCGGCGGGCGTACGTCCCTTTCCATCCCTTGCCAACCTGTTGGCGCCGGCCAATAGCAAGGCGCGGACCGCATAGAGCCGCCCAAAGGCTGCCGCTATATGCAACGCGGATTCATGCGAATCCCGGGTGGGCGCGCCTACGTCGGCCCCCCTGGCGAGGAGAGTCTCGATCACGCTGACATTGCCTGAAAGCGCCGCCAGATGCAGCGGCAGGAACCCGGCCTTGTCGGGTACATCGATCTTCGCACCGTGTTCCAAGAGGACTTGGATAACCGGTAAACTTGCCCGCAGCGCGGCATCGTGGAGAGGCGTATTTCCTTCGGCATCGACACCATTCGGATCGGCGCCTAAGTCCAGGAGCAGCGAGACGACACCGGCTTCGCCCTTCGAAATGGCGTATTTGAACGACCACACCTTGCCATCAGGCCCCTCTCGGATCGCGCCCAAACGTTCCAATAAGAAGATCATTTGATTGTGGATTTCACCCGGCGGATACAGCCTGGCCAGAAGATGGGGCGTTTGACCGGCACGGTTCGGGGGGTACCGGTTGGCGTTGGCAGCCAACAGCAGGTAGACACAGGCGGGTTGACCCGAGCGAACGGCTTCATGAAGGGGAGTATTCCTGGCGGGGTCGTTCTCATTGATGGAAGCACCGGAAGCGATCAGCCGCTCCACAACCGCTACGTCGCAAGTACGGACCGCCTCGTGCAGCCCGGTTTCCGCTGAACCAGGTAGAAGGGAAGCAACCAGACTGACAGTCAGACTGACGGTCTGCACCAGACACCGGCGAACTCTCATGGATGGCGATGAGTATATCAGCAGCAAGAGACGGATTGCCAATCCGCCGCAGGTTAGCAACTTGGTTAGCAACCTGCCCCACAGAGCTGCGCTGGCGCGGTGATAGAATCGGTGCGGGCAGTCGTCGGTGGGTTCCGGGCTGGGAGGATACGGTGGCAGTTTTCTGCGCGTTCTTGCTGTGGGCACTGTGGGGAGCAATCGCGGACTGGCGGTACATCAGGCTCGGCGGTATGAAACCTACCCGCAATGACAAGATCGGGTTGTTCATTTCAATTGGGCTTTTGGTCGCTGTCATAGTGGTTTATTTGAATGCCAGGGACGAAGCAGATGGTCGGTTTGCAGGGCTCCTGGTAACCATCGTTTTTAGTCTGTGGGAGCTTGGTCGATGGAGCGTCAGACGGAAGCATCCAGTGCCCAAAACTCCGAACTAAGACGATTGGGAGACGTAGTTTCTAGCACAGCCATTCTGAGAATTCATCTCTCAGAATTCTCACGCGGCAAACAGTTCGAGAACCTGTTGAATCGGACGATCGGCGTTGTAGTAAGCCGTTTCGACCTTGCTGGCGGGCTTGCGGGCTTCGTCAGGCCGGTGATGAAATAGCGAGTTGGCCAGTGGCCCACAGACACGCTTGTGGAACAGGATAAACATGAGGGCTGCTTGGATGCCCTTATCGGTGAGAGGGTAGCGGTAGCCTCGTCCGATGCGTTCCAGCAGACCGTGGGCTTTCATCTTGCGCAGATCGTGGCGGAGTTGAGTGAGGGTGTAGGTGCTCGCCGATAGGCCGAAGGCGGCGAGGATGGCTGGCTGGATGTCGGCGGTCCGCCATCGGTCAGTTGGGTTCCCCCGTGCAGCAGCACCTCCATCAGCCGCTTCGCGAAGGTTTCCATCGGTCGCCTCCTCTGATGTTTGGCTCGCTACCAAAATCATCCGTAGGCGACCGGTGGAATCAACCAGGCCGGAGGTAGTCGTTGCGTTCTTGGCGTCTTGGCGTCTTGGCGAGAAACTATTAGAAGGCTGCTATGACCGAGAATGCCATTGCCACGGATTTTGTCGACGCCGCTTTCCGCATTCACACGACGCTTGGTCCGGGCTTGCTGGAATCCGTTTATCAAACCGTCTTGCCGTATGAACTCGGCCGGCGGGGTCTCCGCGCGGTGAGCCAGCAAGCGATTCCGGTGATCTATGACGGCATCCGCATCGACACCGGATTCCGGGCCGATCTGGTGGTCGAAGATAAGGTCATCGTGGAAATCAAGTCCGTCGAACTGCTGGCTCCGGTTCACAAGAAGCAGCTTCTGACCTATCTCCGACTCGCCGACAAGCGTCTTGGCTTGCTGATCAACTTCCACGTGGCGCTGATCAAAGACGGCATCACGCGAATTGTCAACGGTCTCGAAGACGGTTCTCACGCCAAGTCGCCAAGACGCCAAGACGCCAAGACGCCAAGACGCCAAGACGCGTAGGGATATCCCGTCACCCTCTCCTTGGGATTTCATGGGCGCAGCCCTTGGCTATGGTTAGGAACCGGCGCAATGGATAACCAGGCGCACCGGCCATCTGCATTCGTCCCGGCGGGCACGCCCGGAGCGCCGTGGCAGTTCACGTTTTTCCAGAAAATAACTCCTTTCCTCCCCATCACTTACTCCAATCCTATTTCAGAGTCCACCCCCTCCCCGTGCTATATCTGAACCGGAAGGCTAACTCATGCCGCGCTCGAAACCCAAACCAGTCTCTGGCGAACAACTCGCCGCCAATCGCGCCAATGCCGCTCGTTCCACCGGCCCACGCTCTCTGGAAG
>Ga0210402_10001593_pt1 | contig 23273 bp, 16 predicted proteins | sample IncBWC7MmetaG_FD_161055 | JGI IMG/M metagenome (GOLD analysis project Ga0210402, IMG submission 161055) | Forest soil microbial communities from Barre Woods Harvard Forest LTER site, Petersham, Massachusetts, United States - Inc-BW-C-7-M | ecosystem: Environmental > Terrestrial > Soil >... | reverse complement strand
CCTGCACCGTGATCCGCCCCCCATTCTGTCGGACGAACACGCCCGGGCGATACATGTCGGCCGCCTCCGCACCCGGCAACTCGAACGTCCCCGGCGTGACGGCCCGCAGCCGGCCCGCAAGGCGGCCATCCACAATCTCGGTGCCCACCGACGCAAGCCTTGAGAGGTCAGGCGGGAATCCCCGGTCCAGCAGTATGGCGGTCGCGGCGAGAAGCCAGAGCAACGAGGGCAGCGCGGCAACGATACGGGAATGGCGTCAAAGGCGCTGATCGAGAATTGGCTCAGCTCGAATTTCCGCATTTCTGTACCCGGACGGTGTGGCCGCAATTCCGGCGTTCGGTGCACGACATCCCTCGGAACATCGGAGTTGCTCGGTTTGCTGACCGATCGGGGGCGGCCATGGCCGTTTACGACATGTTATGCGGCATGGCGTGTCGCCTGTCGTCGTCGCCGCCAGCCGGAGATGCCTTCGCGGCGATCGACGAGGTGAAACCGGCGCATCAGGTCATCGCCTGGAAGCGGTTCCGCCGACCTCGTGCCGTCGCAGCCTCGGCTTCGGCGTCAGGGCGGTGACGGTCACGCTTTTGCCCGACCGGGATCGTGGTCCATACGCCAAATGTTCGGAGCGGCGCACCGGGACCGCATAACCGGCCGCCCCAACCAATTCTCCTCCGTCACCGCGCGGTCCTTACGTCATGGCCGGGCTTGTTGTTCCGGCAATCAGTCGTGGCGCTAGTGCCTCGGCACAGTGATTATGACTTCTTGACGGTGCCTGGATAAGTGCCGGCCAGCAGGCTGAGTATCCGGCGCTCCTGTTGCGCTGGCGGCCGGGGATGGCGCGGACCATCGCGAATTTGGTCGATCGTTCCGACTTGCCGTGGTTAAACCCAGGCCGTGTTCAACCGGTCCAAATCACTGTGCGCATGCACTGGTCAGCGCCTGCGCAGTCTTTTGTTGGCAGCATCGCAAAGCAAGGTTCTAAACGCAGATGCAAGACGATCCATGCAGACTCACGCAGATGGCGTCAGGTTGGACGATCTGTAGGGACATGTGATTGGCTGCGTGTTTACTATACTCAATACGCTTCGGACGCGCTTCCTGGGAAAGGTCTATGAGAGTGTGGTGGCAATTGAAGTGCGCGCTGCTGGCCTCGCGCAAGCTACGTCTGGCGATCAAACGCGTCGCCCGCGGTCTGTGAACCACACTGAGCCATCTGCATGTTCCGCGTGCATCTGCCTTCTTAAGATCTTCCTTGTTCCGCGGTGTCACAAGACTCGCAACGCGGACCGCGACAGTACGTGATCGCAGCCTCTCCTGGTCACGGCCCGAACACGCGCAATCGGTCAGAATCACTGTGCACGAGTACTAGCGGTGGTACGGATGGCCGGGACAAGCCCGGCCATGACGCTGTGGAAGCGTCAACAGTTACCGCGGTTGGTATAACTGGCCGCCGTCCGCGCTGGCGCGGCAACCGGCAATGGCGTACAGGCGATTGCCAACACACTGATCGCCGGAAGCGTGAGTCGGCCGGCGTTTCGGAAGTAATTGTCATACCGCAATTACCAGGAATGCATCAAACGGCACTCAATTTACTTTGCGTGCATTTAGGTCATTGCTTTTCCCGTACAGCCTGCTAGATACAGATGCGGCCTAATACCGAAAACGGAACATCTGGAGCCATATCATGCAGTCCAACGACAACCCGGCGACCCACGACGTCAACGACAACCCGGCGACCCACGACGTCAACGACGACCCGGTTGCCCGCGCAGGCTTCGTTTCCGACGACTTGGACGCAGGAACGGTGGCCCCTGGCCTGCCGCACACCTACACCGGCCCGGTCATCGGTTTGCAGCACGAGTACATCGGCATCACCAGCGACCATCTGAATATCGGTGTCAGCAATGACGATTGGTTCATCCACTCCGGCAGTGGCGACGATGCCATTACGGCGCACGGCGGGAACAATGTACTCGACGGCGGCACCGGATCGAACTTCCTGACAGGCGGCACCGGGCGAGATACATTTTTTGTCGATGACCGCTCTGCCTCGGCGGACATCTGGAGCACGGTTGTCAATTTCCACGCCGGCGACGATGCGACAGTTTGGGGTCTCACGCCGCAGGATTTCAATATCGCTTGGTCGAACAATGAAGGTGCGAATGGCTTCACGGGCTTGACCATGCACGCGACGGCAGCCGGCAATCCGACTGCATCCCTCACGCTGGCGGGCTTCACAACGGACGATATGAGCAACGGTCGGATCTCGGTCACATTCGGTCACGATTCTGCCAGCGGCAGCGCGTATATGAACGTTCACGCCAACAGTTAGGCATCTGCTGAGAAACCGCCGAACCAGTTTCGAACGCACCTTACGATGCATCGTCATGGCGGGGCCTGGCCCCGCCATCCACGTCTTCGCTGCCAGCACAAGGAGAAGACGTGGATGGCGACCTTCGTCGCCATGACGATATCGTTGTAACCGGTGGGTGACGCTCGGGTTTGTCGGTCGTGCTCTCCCGTTTCGGTGGGCACGGGCGTGCATCCGGCGCGCGTCACTCCGATCCCAGCACAGTGATCCGCCCCGCATTCTGTCGGACGAACACGCCCGGGCGATACATGTCGGCCGCCTCGGCGCCGGGTAACTCGAACGTGCCCGGCGTAACCGCCCGTACCCGCACCGCAAGCCGGAACCCCTGCTGCTCCGGCGTCAGCGCCACCACAGCGGCGTAGCGATCGTCTGCCCCCGGCTGCGCCTCGGTTTCGGACAACTTGCCGAGCCACGCCATTCCCGGCACATCACCGCCGCTCATTCGCCCCGCGATCTCCCACCCTGCCGGCAGACCATGCTGAACCATGGCGCGATGCGTCTGCCCGTCCTCGGCCTTGCCCTCCAGCAGCAGCACGAACACCGTGTTCTGCTTTAGGTGGTCGAGATCAAGCGGCTGGCCGTCCAGCGTGCTGAACTGGCGCGAAATGCGCATCTGCGCCCTGGCCGCCGGCAAGGGTGCCGCGGGAATACCGGTCACCGACACCGTCCGCCACACCGCCCTGCTGTCCAGGTTGCGCGCGGTCGCCGGTCCGTTGAGGACAACCGACAGGACCGGCGCAGGCGGCTGGTCCCTGCCGTCCAAGGCAATGCGGGCCGGCTTGCCGTCACGGCCGAGCACCGCCCCGGCCGCCGCGGCCCAGGATTGCTCCTGCGTGGAGAGCGTATCCGGAGAAAGATCGGCGCCCGGCATGCTATCCAGCAGCCCGGCGAGCCGATCCCCAGGCAGCCCGCTTTCCTTCAACAACAACGCAATAGCGACCTGATCGCGCACTGCGGTACCATAATCGAATGCCCACCAGTGGCGCGCGGGCGCGGCCAGCGCAGCGGCGAACGCAGCCTCGGCGCGTGGCTGGTCATGCGCCAGGGCGAGCGCGCCACCCAACTGGGCCTTGGCCAGCGACGTCGGCAGCCGGTCGATCCGTTCGGCGATCACCCGTGCCGCGCCCGGGCGCCCCAGACCGGCAACGGCCAGCACATAAAGCCGATAGGCCTGTGCGGCGAGATCGTCAGGCTTGTCGCCCGGCTCATCCGCCGCCCCGGCAATGAACTTCAGCGCATCCGCCAGAGCCTGGTCTGGGATCGCCGCCCCGGCACCTCGCGCCCGCCAGAGAAAGTCGGTCGCATAGGCCGAGAGCCATGGCTCAGCTTCTGCCGTGGCCGACCACAATCCGAACCCGCCGTCGAAGCGCTGGTGGTCGAGCACCAATCCAACGGACTGTTGCAGTCGCCCTGCCCGATCTGGACCTGCGAGTGGGCCATCCGGCAACAGCGCAAGCGGAAATCCGCGGCTGGTCGCCTGCTCGATGCAGTTCAGCGGATAGCGGTCCAGCGCCTGCACCATGCCCGCGACATCATAGCGCACCGCGCCGCCGAAGTTCGCCGATGCGCGCCAGCTTCCGGCAATGAACCGGTCGATCAGCGGAGCAAGCTGGGTCTCGGCTCCCGGCGCCAGTTCCCCGCCCGCGACGACGGTGGTCGCGCCGCGCGCCGGACGCACCGTGATGAAGGTCTCGCGCCGCACGCGGAACCCGTCCGGACCTGTCACGTCCAGCCTGACCATGCCGCGTCCGGTACCGGTTGCGGTCAGCGTGGTGAACGGCAGCGCCTGAGCGCCTTGTGCGAGCGTGGCGGCCAGCCGTGCCTCGCCTTGGATGGCAAGCGGCCCGTCCACCGACACGGTAGCCACCGCCTCACCGGTCGGCAGGTCGACGTTCTGCAGCAGAACGGTGAGTCGCGCCGCGTCGCCAGGCGCCAGGAAGCGCGGCAGCAGCGGTTCGGCCACCAGTGGATCGCGGACCAAGACGTCGGCTGCGGCGGCGCCCAGCTTCGTGCCGCTCCAGGCCACTGCCGTCAGCCGCACCTGGCCATTGAAGTCGGGCAGGTCGAGCGGGATCTGTGCCAGCCCGTCAGCGTCCGCCTGCACCGGCGGCACGAACAAGGTCACGGTCTTCTGGGGAATGTCGGGCAGTGCGAAGCTGCCTTCGTCGCCACCCTGGCGCAGCGCGGTCGCCTGGCCGTCGGGCGGGGCGATCAGCCTGCCCCAATCATCGCGGATATCCAGACCGAGCCGCCTGCGGCCGAGGAAATGGTTGCTCGGATCCGGCGAGACGAAGTTGGTGAGGCGCAGGATGCCCTCATCGACCGCAGCCAGGCTGACCCAGGCGCCAGGCGCGGTGCGCAGCCTGATCGCCGCACGCGCGCGCGACGGATATTTGTCCGCTGTTTCGAATGCGACCTGGAGCTTGCGGACGCCGGGGTCGATGCCGACCCAGGTGAGGCCGATGGCACGGCCGGGTCGCGAACGGGCATCGGCAGCGGTGCGGAACACGTGGACCGCGACGTAGGCGCCGGGGCCCCAGTCCGCCTGCACCGGAACGTCAACATCCATTCCGCCTGCCGGCACTGCAAGATCGCGGACCGAATGCACGCGGTCCGACAGCACCAGCAGCGTCGCCTGGCCGGCGAAGGGCGGGGCGATGTGAATGCGCGCGCTCTCGCCCGGCGCATAGGAATTGCGGTCGGCGGAGACATCCACCTGATCCGGCACGTCGGGGCTGCCCGACGACACCCAGCCGGAGCGGAACCGCATCGAGGTGGCCGCCATGCCGCCGTCCTCCAGCGCCTCGATGCGGTAGCGGCCGAAGTCGAGTTTGCGCGCGAGGTGATACGGCGCATCGGCTGGGATGGCGATGCTGGTGGTCTCCAGCGGTTCGTCGCGCCACACGGTCTCGTAGCGCGCCAGGCTGCCGTTCATCACCAGACGCCAGTCCGGCCGCTCGCGCACCAGGCGCAGTTTCGCAGCCATCGCCACGCGCGCGCCGTCCGGCCCCACCGCGATGACGTCGAACCCAGCCTCGGTGCCCGCATCGACCGCACTATCGGAGAAGGCCGGCTTGATGCCGATCAGGTGTCCGTCCGGGCGCACCGGGATCTCGGTCGTGGCCAGCGATGCGTGGCCGGACGGATCGTTGATCCCTGCGGTGATCGAAGCCTTCAGCGCGTGCGTCGTGTCGGGCGCACGCGGCAGGGCGATCGCCAGCGTCGTGTGGCCCTGCGCGTCGGTATCGGGAACCGTCAGGTCCTTGGAATCCGGGGCATAGGTCTCGTTCTCCAACCCGATGCGAAAGCCGGCCAGCACCGGGAAGGGCGCTGGGTCGATCACCAGCCGCATCTGTGCCTGCCCGGTGAGGCCGGCGCCCGGCGCGCCGTAGAGGAAGCGGGCGGTCACCGGCAGCGCATACGGCCGGCCGGGAACCAGCGGCCCCGGGACGGGTCCGACATCGACGGCCATTCGATCCGGCACGAAGGCATCGACCCGGAACTCCGCGCTGCCGATCGGCGGCAGTCCGGGATCGGCCTTCACCTCCACCGTCCAGGTGCCAACCGGAGCACCGGGCGACAGCGCCACGGGCAGATGGACGGATGCGTCCGCCGCGCGCATCGGGGTCGTTTCCAGAGAGACCTGGCCGTTCGGCCGCTTGATGGTGACACGGGCCGAGATATCGGCCGGCCGCCCCGCATCGTCGCGCAGCAACGCCATCACCTGCACGGTCTCGCCGGGCCGATAGATCCCGCGATCGAGCCAGACGAACGCGTCGAGCGGGCCGGGGTGCGGCAGGCCGGCGACGCCGCGGTCCGACAGATCGAACGCCGCGCCGTTCAGGTCGAGCATCGTGTAGTCTTCGCCGGCGAATGCCTCGACGGCGCGCGGCGCGACCGGCCCATCGCCATGCAGCAGAGGCGCAGCGAAACGGCCGACGCCATCGGCGTCCGTTGTCGTCTCGCCCAGGATGTCGTTGTTCTCAGCGAGCAGACGCAGGGTCACGCCGGCGCGCGGCAGCACATCGGCGAAGCCGCGCACCTGCACGGTCAGCCCATCGACGCCGCGCCACACGGTGGGCGCGAGGTCGGTCCGGAGGACCATCTGGACGCCGGTCGGTGCGTTGGGCGTCCCGTCGCCCGCACGCGCGATCAGCGCGAATAGGCCGGGTCCAGCCGATGCCAGCGCATCGGGCAGCGGCAGCGCGGTATGCGCGGCGCGGTTGGCCTCCCATTTCGGAATGTCGGCGCTGCCCTGCCACACCACACGGCCGTTCTGCTCGCTGATGCGGTCGGCATCCCAAGATTCTACCGGCTGGCCGAGCCGCGAATTGCGCACGAACGCCACCACGTTGCGCTCCGAAAGCCGCGCCAAGGTCAGCTTCACCGCGGACAGGTTGACCGTGGTCATCGCAAGCGCCGGGGTCTGGCCGCGCGGCAGCACGAACATCCGCGTGTCGAAGTCGATGCGAGGCCGCCGGTTGACCATGGCGATGGAGAACGACGTGTCCTTGACCAGACTGAGCCCGCTTTCGCCGGGCATTCCGGCGCGCAGCACGATCCGTGTGGTGGCACCGGACGGCAGCCCGGAGACGCAGATCTGATCGCCCTCGCGCGTCACGGCCGCGCCTTGGACAGGCGGATAGAGCCGTACCCAATCCTCTGCGTGGAAATCGTCCCGCCGCGCCGGGGCCACGGTGAAGCCGATGCAGGCGCGCGGCGGTTCGGCCTCGGGCTCCGTAGCGACATGGCGCACCAGAATGCCGGTCGCGCGCCGTGTGGCATCCAGCGCCTGGCGAATCTTCCCATCATCGGGCGTCCGTTCGGCCGCGGCTTCCAGCGTCTGGATTGCCTGGGCTGGCCGGTTCAGTGCTTTCAACGCATCGGCCATCAGCAGCAGCGCGGGCACCTCTGCTGCCCCAGCGTCGGACCTCGTGAAATTCTGCCATGCGGCCTGCAGCGCACGCGTGGCCTCCGGCGGAGTGCGGCGCATCTCGGCTTCCGCAAGGGCCATCCACTGGGCCGGCGATGCATCCCCCAGTCCCATCCGCGTTTCCCAGGCGGCGGCTGCGGCGACCCAGTCCTGTTTGCGGATCGCCGCGGCGGCTGCCTGCTCCGCCTGTCGACGAGCCTGCGGGGTGCCCCCGGCCGGAAAGTGCGCGGTCAGGCTGTTCGCGTAGGCGTCGCTGTCGGCCTCCAGGCCGGGCAGGCGGAACTCATCTGCCCAAGCCGTACCGCAGACGACACTGAGCAGCGCGACCAGCAGCATAAGACAACGGCGCATGATGGTCTCCCTCAGACCGCCGCCAGCTTATGCCACAACGCGACGAGAAAAGCGGGTATTCGCGGCTAATTCTGCCTCGGTTCGGTCACGGCTTGCGCCTTTAAAATATCGCGGATCTCGACCAGCAGCTGCTCCGCCTTCGGGCCAGCCTGGGGTCTTCCCGCATATGCAGCCTGGTCAGCGCCTTCACCACCCAGAATATGGCGAAGCCGACGATGAGGAAGTTGATGATCGCGTTGATGAACAGGCCGAGGTTCAGGGTCGCGGCGCCGGCGCGCTGGGCATCGGCGAGGTTGGCGTAGTGCTGTCCGTTCAGCGTGATGAACACGTTGGAGAAATCGATGCCGCCGATCACCAGCCCGAGCAGCGGATTGAACACATCCTTCACCAGGCTGTTGACCACACCTGTGAAGGCAACGCCGATGATGATGCCGACGGCGAGGTCCACGACACTGCCGCGCATGATGAAGGCGCGGAATTCGCTGATCCAGGACGGCGTCTTTGGCAGAAAAGTGGTTGATGGCATGCTGAGCTCCCCCTTGTGTTTACCGAGGTCGTTGGTGCGGTTTTCCTAGGTAAGCCAAATTCCGCAGTTTCGTACGCAACATGGTTGTGATGTCCGCTGGGCTCGTATTCGAGTGCGTGTCGCAATTATCGGTTGGCTCGATCAGCCCCCAACTCCGAGCCTGTCAGCTTACCAGCTGCACCTCGTTGAGGCTTGCGGCAAGACCAGAGCTGGAAACCGCCAATGAAATATGCGGCAGGCGTTGGTCGCAACAGCGCGGTCTCATCGCCCAACGGAAAAGCGAATGGATCCGTCAGTGGAATCGCCCTCTGGCATCGACTTCGCCGACCACCGCAATTGGTAGTCGCCAGCCGGAAGGCGCGGCCCAGAAGCGAAAAGGACTTCAGGCGCGGCGTCCAACGACGGCGTCAAGTTTCTGACGACCCGGTCGCCCTGTGTGATTACCAGGTGCGATCCACGATGATCGACAGGTCCGTCAAACCGAACGACATACTGCGCGTTGTTGCCGTCCACGATCGCCTGAGCTGCCGGGAAGCAATCCATCATTTGCAACGGTCGGGACCAGGCGTCATGCGCCGTCAGCAGCAATGTTATTCCCAGTACTTTCCGCGCCACATGTTTCTGCACACATTTCCTCGTACTGCTTTTGCTATGCACTATGAATGACATCCCAACGCTTGCCAGCCAGGCTGGCACAAATCCCAGGGGGCGCGGCGCTTGCAGTGTGTCTATCACTTATCCTCGTGACATGCGGTACTGCGCCCTCCAGTCGCGTGGCAGAGCCTAACCGGCTCGCTGCATCTACCCACAGAAAGCCTATCGGCTCAATAGCCGTCGAGCCGCCCACCCAGCTCCGGCGATCAGGGCCAGGACGCCAAACGCGGCGATCATGCTGCCGTCGGACAGCCATAGCGTCAGCATGGACCCCACGACTGCGGCAATCGCCGTGTACTTGTTTTCGATCAGCAACCGAATTTCCTCCGAGGTGCATTTACGCCTGACGGCAGCGCAGCGCAAAACAAGAACCTCAAGCCGCTACTCTGACGCCGCAGCGGCAAAGCCGCGCACCGTCACGATCGCCAGACGGCCGTCGGTGCGCCAGTGATCGCCACCGCCATTGCGCCCTTCGAGCCGGGAGTGGAAGCCATCGGTCCATTCGATCGACTCCACCAGGCCCGCTTCCCGCAGTCCGGTCAAGATGAGGTCGCGTTCCGCATCAACATCCGGACCGATGTGATGGGTGACCTGTCCGGTCGTGTAGCTGAAGCCGACACGCACATCGAATGTCGCCGCGCCGATCCACGCGGCCCGGCCGTCATACATCTGGTCCCAGCGCCAGAAGCGCACATGGTGCCGCTGGCGGGGACCGCCGCCGACGGGTTGCTCGAAGGCAAGGTCCTGCTTGCGATCGAACAGAAAGAGGTTGCTCACCGGTGCATCGTCGTCGGGCCGCCGCAGCACCGAGGCCGCAATGATTCGCATGCTGGTCCTGAAGGTGATCGGGTCGGCTGGATACCATCCGGCCGCCGTCATCGCGCGCACCACATCGGTATCGCTGCCAACCAGCGCGATGTTGACCGGATCACCGGGGTGCCTGTCCGCGGTTCGCGTGACACGAGCCACGTCCTCAACCGACGGGCGGTAGCGATAGTAAACCCTCCATAGCCTCGGTGCGAACAGGTAGGCCACGACGGCCCACGCGAGCACAAAGAGCAGTGCAAAATCCAGGGCGTCGGTCATGCCACAGTCTGCTCACAGCGGACGCCGATTGCTAACTTTATTCTGACCGGCGTGGTTCGGTAGGTCCTGGTTGAATGCCAGCTTAGTTCGAAGTTGCAATGTGGGTTGCCTCCCGGCGTTCACTTACGTGGCTGGGCCGACGGCTATGCCGGGAGCGCCCGCCACCAGGCGCGGCGCGTAGCGCTCCGTCAGTACCGGCCCAAGGATTGCCGTGACGAGCACCAGCACGAGGACAACGTTGAGCATGCGATCGTCGAGCAGGCGCTGACCGGCCGCACCCAGCGTGTCGTGGGCGACCAATGTCGCGGCGAGCGTGGCGGCCACCTGCGGCAGTGTCAGCGACCAGACCATCAGTTGCTCATCCCGGCGGTAGCCAAAAGCACGGCCTACGACCCAGGCAGCCAGCCATTTGCCGCCCAGCAGCGCGGCGATGATGCCGGCGACGAGCGGAAAATTGTCGATAATTCCACGAACGAATGTGACCGGGCTGATCAGGAAGCCGGTGACGATAAAGAAGATCGGAATGAACAGCGACTTGGCAAGAAAATCCAGCTTCGCGCTCGCCGGCTTGTCGCGCGCCGATGCGTTGACCGCCAGGCCTGCCAGGAACGCGCCCACGATCCCCGGCAACTGGATGGCATCGGCCAACACGGCCGCGATGGCAATGATGCAGAGCATGAGGACGAAGTAGGCGTCCTCCTCGTCCTCGACACGCTTCAGCACGTAGGCAGCGATGCGGCTGAGGCCGACCAGCACCAGGACGATGTAGCCGGCGATTTCGGCCAGCAGCAGCGCCAGCGCGGACGCGGAAAATCCGGTCGTGTAGATTGAGACGCAGATGGCAAACACCACGAGCGACAATGTGTCGGACATCACCGTGGCGCCCACCGTGACCGTCACCGGTTCCAGGCCCTTGAGCCCAAGCCGATCAAGCACGGGCAGAGCGAGCAGAGTGTGCGATGCCAGCAGCGATCCGATGACGATCGCTGGAATTGCGGTGTAGCCGAACGCGAGGCCGACGACGGTGCCGAACACCAGGGGAAGCACGGTGGTGGTGATGCCGAAGGCGATCGAGCGGTTGCGGGCGCGGCGGAACAGTGCGAGGTCGATCTCCAGCCCGGCGAAGAACATCAGCAGGAGTTTGCCAAGCTCGGCCAGGAAATCCGCGATCGGGCGGTCCGTGCCGAAGAGGCCGAGAACGTATGGACCGATGATGACGCCGCCGAGCAGCAGGCCGACGGCCGCGGGAACGTGCAGGCGGCGACACAGGCGGGGAATGGCGACGATCATCACCATTCCAAGCGCGAATTTCGCGAGCGCCGGCAGGGTGAGCAGGTGGTCCCGGATGAAGTCAACGATGTACGGGTTCACTGACGGCCCACATGGGCTGCCGTTGAACGCGGCGGCCCGATCAAGTTGCGAAACCTGTCCGAGGATGTCGGGCTTGTGTCGGCAGCCCAGACCGATGCTGCCGCACAGATCATGCCGCGAGAACGCCGAGCATGACGCCTCGGCTTGCGGTCGCGGAAAGGGGAGTTGGCATGGCCGTGCCCCTTGCAGATGACATAGTTGGAGCTCGTCGAAACGGACGGCCCTTCCAGGTCGCCCGCTTCGTCACGTTCAGGCGTAGCAAGAAGCTAGTCGCTCGGGTGACCAGCCTTCTTCATTGCGTCCAGGATCCCGGTAAGATTGTAGGTCTCGGGCGCCTGCAACGGTGGGAACTTCGCGTACGATCCCAACTCCTTCTCCCAGAGCTGCTGGCCAATCGGCAGCATGTTCCAGTCGTACTGGAATGCCGTCAGGGGACCGCCTAGCGCTCCTCCCAAGGCCATAGCTGTCTTTTGCTCAACGCCGACCGCCTGTTCGAAGGGATCGCGCTTGATGTTCTGAACCAGGGTGAAGTGGAACGGGATGAGTGGCAGAATCCATCCCTCTGGCCCAGGCTGTGACATGGTGTAGTACATCTTCCAGTTTTTGTAGCGCACCGCTGACGGCGTCGCGCCCGAGTAGTAGAAGAAGACGTCGCGCGCCGAGGCCTTCGACGTACCTTCAAGATAGTCACGCTGGTCAAAACCGTCGAGCGTCGTCTTGACGATGCCGGGGTAGGTGCCGGCCTCGATCTGATCCCTCAGTGCGTTGCCTTTGGGACCGCCGGCAATATCAACCAGCGTGGGAAGCCAGTCGAGCGCGGCAAAGAGCTGATTGTGCACCGTGCCGGGCCTGATGTGGCCGGGCCAGCGAACGACCATGGGTGCACGGTAGCCGCCTTCCCATGCCTCGCCTTTCTGCCCCTTGAACGGCGTGACGCCACCATCAGGGAAGCTGATCGCTTCCGCGCCGTTGTCGGTGGTGAATACGACGATCGTGTTGTCGAGCTGACCGAGATCCTCCAGCTTCTTGAGAACGACGCCGATGTTGTCGTCCATCTGCTTCATGCCGGCTTCGTTGACGCCCCAGTCCTTGCCGCCCTTGGTTCCAACCATGTCATAGTACTTCTCCGACAGCACGGTCGTGACGTGCATGCGCGCCGGATTGTACCAGACGAAGAATGGTTTGTTGGTCTTCTTGGGGTCATTGCGGTCGAGGAAGTCCACGACCTTGGCCGATATCTCCTCGTCCACCGTTTTGGACCGTTCGAGCGTCAACGGTCCTTCATCCTTGCACGTCTGGTTCTTCTCCGTGCCGTCGGACGACGTGCATGCGAGAACCGGGCGCGGCGGCGTCAGGCAGGTGGTGGTCAGGGGATCGACCGCACCGGGAACCTCGGGAACGCCGGGTATCGGCGTGTTCTTGCATGGTGGGGCAACACCCTGCACCAACGGGGTCGAATTTATGTCGGGGAAGCTCACCTGCTGCATCGCATCCAGGTGGTAGAGGTAGCCCCAGTATTCCTGGAAGCCGTGCGCCGTGGGCAGCGCCGCGGTGTGGTCGCCCAGATGGTTCTTGCCGAACTCGCCGGTGCTGTAGCCGAGATCATGCAGGAACACCGCAAGCGCCGGAGTGCCGGGACGCAGATAGGACGGGCTGCCGGGCAGTTGCGGCGGGATCATGCCGGTGCGCAGCGGATACATGCCGGTAAAGAACGCGTTGCGCCCCGAGGTGCAGCTCTGCATGGCCACGTAGTCCATGAAGATCGAGCCCTCTTGCCCGATGCGGTCGATGTTGGGCGTCTCACCCACCATCAGACCACGGTGGTAAATGCTCGGCTGCATGAAGCCGATGTCATCGCCCATGATGAACATGATGTTGGGCTTTTGCGCCGGTGCCTGTGCGTGTGCCACCGGCGTGAGTTGCGCCGGTACGAACAGCAGCAGGCCGACAGCGAGCACGCCGCAGGCCTGCGGTATCCTCGAACCGATGGTCATCTTGGCCCTCCATTGCTTGAGAGTTATGCAAAAGACAAATCGCATGCCTTCTCATCATCATGGAGGCGGGAGGCTCTGGTGACGCACCAGTCGCTTCATATTCCAGGTTGCCCGCCAACGCGATTCGATCAGGCGGTACGGTGCACGATCCCGCCGATTGGCATTGGACGCGATCCGGTGAACGTCACGCCAGTTCAGAGTAGCATCTGGCGCGGATTGCGCCAGCCTTTCGAGCATTGCACGACCCGTGGTACGCAGCAACCACACCGTCTTGTAATCACAGTGCAACAGCCGGCGTTTGATTTCCGCATCGCCCAATGCAATGGGGGTCAGCCTCAGTCATTGGCAATTCGCTCGCCTCGCGGGCGTGTACCACACATTATCTGGCGAACCGGAGCCCAGCCTTCCGGTGATGCGTGGTTGACAGCGTCGCCGGGCGACGGTCAGGCTTGCACATCGCAGGCCAGAGACGATCGGGGCATGACAGCCAGCAGCAACGCCATGCCGTCGATGCGCAGTCGCCGTGATGGCATCGCACGCACAGCCGAGCGCACGACCATGCTCGGCCTGATCGCGTGCGGCACCGTGCTGATCTTTGTCCCGCTTGTGCTGACGCTTTACCTCAGCGTGTTCGACGAGCAACTCATCATGTTTCCGCCGCGTGGCTACACGCTGCGGTGGTATCCAGCGATCATCCCGCAATTCGCCGGCCCGTTGCTCACCAGTGTCGAACTGGCCACGGCATCCATGGTCGGCAGCCTATTGCTCGGCGTCCCTGCCGGCATCGGCCTGGCGCGCTACCGCTTTCGCGGCCGCGGGATCGTCAGCACGCTGTTGCTCGCCCCGCTGACCGTCCCCGGCATCGCGCTCGGCCTGGCGATCTACTGCTTCGCGGTGCTGATCGAGGAAAACACCGGCGTGCCGCTCAGCGGCTCGATCTGGCCGATGGTCGGCGCACATCTGCTAATCACCACGCCCTGGGTGATCCGGCTCTGCCTAGCCGCGCTCACCAACCACGAGCGCGACACCGAGGAAGCCGCGGCCAGCCTCGGTGCGCGACCGCTGACCGTCATCCGGCGCGTGACGCTGCCGGCCATGCGGCAGGGCATCATCGCCGGCGCGCTGTTTGCGTTCATCTTCTCGTTTGGCAACCTGGAGACGACGCTGTTCCTGATCAGCCCTGGCCTGACAACCCTGCCGATCGCGCTTCTGAACTATCTCGAATACCACATCGATCCGCTGGTGGCAGCCGTGGCGGTCGCGCAGATGGTGCTGGTCGGCGGTGTGCTGCTGCTGCTCGATCGCTACGTCAAGCTCGGCACGGTCGTGCAGTGAACGCGACCGGGCATCACCTTCGCCTGCAGGACCTCAGTAAACACTACGCCGGCGCCGCTGCGCTCGACGCCATGACGCTCGACGTGGCGCGCGGCGAGATGGTGGTGTTGCTCGGGCCGTCCGGCTGCGGCAAGACCACCACACTGCGGCTGATCGCGGGGTTCGTGCAGGCCAGCCGAGGCGACATCCTGCTCGACGGAGCGAGTATCCTGTCGCTGCCGCCGCATCGACGTGAGATGGGCATCGTCTTCCAGAGCTACGCGCTGTTTCCGCATCTGACCGTGGCGCGCAACGTCGCGTTCGGGCTGGAGATGCGCCGGCTGGATACAAGCGCCATCGCCGCGCGGGTGGACGAGATGCTGCGGCTGGTCAAGCTGGAGGCGCTGGCCCACCGCCTGCCGCGCCAGTTGTCCGGCGGACAGCAGCAGCGCGTAGCGTTGGCGCGTGCGCTGGCGATCCAGCCGAAGGTACTGCTGCTCGATGAGCCATTGTCCAATCTGGATGCCGCGCTGCGCCAGGAGGTCGCCCGCGATATCCGCATCCTGCAGCGCGACGGCGGGCTGACCGCGATCATGGTGACGCACGATCAGGATGAGGCGATGGCGATGGCCGATCGCCTCGTGGTGATGCAGGACGGGCGGGTGCAGCAGATCGGCACGCAGGAGGACCTTTACGAGCGTCCGGCAAGCCCGTTTGTTGCGCGCTTCATCGGCCGCAGCAACATCGTGCAGGGTCGGCTGCGCGACGGAACGCATCTGGAACTGGATGGCGGCGCCGTCTTGGCGCTGGCGGCCCGCTATGCGGACGAGGGCCGCTGCACGCTCGCGGTTCGGCCGGAGCGGATCGCGCTCGGGTCCGGCATCGGCCGCGTGGCGGGTCGCGTCGAGCTTGGCACCTATCTTGGTGCGGTGGTCGAGCATGTCGTGCAGATCGCACCGGACACGCGCATCGTGGTCCGCAACGCCTCGGGCACGTCGCGTCTGTTCGCGCCGGGCACCACGGTGGCATTGTCCTGGAATTCCGACGGCGAGCGATTGTTCGACGCAGCGGATCGCCCGCTTTTGCCATTGAATGGCCTACACAACGAGCCAAGCAGGGAGACCAGCCATGCCTGACAAACTGATTCTGCCGCGCCGCACACTGATTGCCGGCGCATTGGCCATGCCGGGGATCCTCGGCCGCGCCGCATATGCCGAAGCCAGCCGCGTCGTCGTCGGCACCTGGGGTGGCGACTATGCACGGCTGCTGCACGAGAACGTGGAGCAGCCGTTGCTTGCACCGAAGGGGATCGACGTGGTGCAGGACGCCAACGACGAACCGCCGCGCATCGCCAAGATCTACGCGCAGGCGAAGCTTGCACGCGGTGCGCTGGATGTTGCCTGCATGCAGGCTGTCGGCGGGTTTCGCGTCAATGAATCCGGTCTGGTCGAGACGCTGGATGCGGCCAAGGTGCCAAATCTCACGCACGTGCGGCCGGAACTACGGACCGAGTACTTCGCCCCGCACATCTACAGCCTGCAGGTGCTGATCTACAACCCGGACAAGGTGCCAACGCCGCCGCAGGGTTTTTCCGAGCTGCTGGATCCCAAATACGCCGGCAAGGTCGGCATTGGCGACCAGGGCTATCTCTATGCGCTGATGGCTGCCGGACAATACGCGAGTGGCAACCACACCGATTTTGACGCGGCCAAATCGCTGCTGGTGAAGCTGAACGCGAACGGGATGCGGCTGTATCCCTCAACCGACAGCATCGCAACCGGGCTGTCTTCCGGTGAAATCACCATCGGACTCATGTGGCTGGCGCGTGTTGCCATGTGGCAGAACGCCGGCGTGCCGGTGAAGGCGGCCTTCCCGAAGGAAGGCTGCATTACCTACATCTCCGGCATGGTGGTGCCGAAGAACGCACCCGACAAGGACGCTGCCTTCGCCTATTTGAACGCCATGCTGGAGCCTTCGGCGCAAAAACTGTTCGCCGAGCGGATGGGCTACCTGCCGACTGTCGATAACTGTCAGCTCATCGGCAAGACCGCCGAGCAGCTTGCATTCCCAGATCCGCCACCAAAGGCGGTGGTCATCGACTACGCCGCGACCAGCAAGGCGCAGCCCGACCTGCTGGACTGGTGGAAGAAGACCATTCAGCATAGCTGAGCGGATGGCTGCGCGCGAACCGAGCCAGGCCAGGGCGGCGAGCGCTTTCCTCGCTCCCGCCACCTTGATGGTCGCGCTGATGATGCTGGCGCCGTTGCTGCTGCTGGCGCGGTTCTCCATCAACCGCTTCGACCAGACCGCGCTGATGATCGAGGCATTCACGCCGCAGAACTATCTGCGCTTCTTCACCGACCCGTTCTACGTCGACGTCATGCGGACCACGATCGTGGTATCGATCGTCTCGACCGTGCTCTGCCTGCTGTTGGGCCTGCCGATCGCCTATCGCCTGGCGCGTTCTGCCAGCCGATGGAAGTCGGTTATGATGCTGCTGGTCATTCTGCCGCTGTTCATCGGCAGCACGGTGCGCACCGTGGGGTGGATGATCCTGTTCGCGCATGGCGGCATGATCGACCTGCTCGCGGCGTGGCTATTTGGCGTGCGCGTCGATCTGATGTTCACGTCAAGTGCCGTCGTGGTCGGCATCCTGGCGATCAACCTGCCGTTTGTTATTCTTACACTTCAGGCGGTGATCGAAGGCATCGACGTGCGGCTCGAGGAAGCGGCGCAGGGCCTCGGTGCGCCGCCGGGACGCGCATTCTGGCGCGTGGTATGGCCCCTCGCCCTGCCTGGCGTGCTCATCGCCGGCATTCTTTGCTTCATCCTCAGCATGAACGCCTACGCGACGCCCGTGCTGCTGGGCGGGCCTCGGTTTCATATGATGGCGCCGCTGATCTACTGGGAGTTTGCATCGGACAACAACTGGCCGCTCGCCGCTGCACTGGCGTTCATCCTGATGGCAACAACGCTGGTGCTGACGACGCTGGCTAACCGGATGATCCCGCGGAGCCACCGAGGTTAGGCCTGCGACGCCAACCATCCGGGCGGAACCGGCAGGATCCGAGCAGCTGTGCCGTAACTAACGCTGATCAGATCGCCAATAACGGACGAGCCCGGATGCCGGGGCCGGCTAGACCTCCCACTCGGTGATCGACATGTCGCGGCCCATCTCAACCAGCTTCCGAGCATTGGCCGGATCGACTGAAAGAATTTTGCGTTTGCGCCCGCGCGCCTCGACAACCAGATATTCGTGGCTCAGCGCCTGCACCAGGATTCGATTCTGCTTGGAGCGCATCGCCTCGGGAGCGGTGGGATCGACCCAGAAGCACGCTGCCTTGTAGCCAAGGTTGGGGGGGACGTCGACGACGACCTTGGTGCGGTCGGGCCGAAACTCCAGCGGCAGCCGCCGGCTCGGATCCTCGAACGATTGGGTCGCGTGCCAGAGGCAGTTGTACTCGGCGCAGGACGGCGGCATCTCCGGCGTGCCGTGCACCCGGCAGCCCTTGCTCTTGTCGCAATTCACGCACCACGTGTACATCGGCTTCCCGAGTTCCTCGATGGCCTTGATCTTGCAACAGAGCGAGCAGGTTCCGCACAGGTTGGCCGACACAGATAACTCCAAATGCACCGAGAGGAGCGACAGAATACCACGCGGCAGCCGTGCGGAGAAAGAGATAATTGCGCCGGCATTAAGCCGACCAGCAAGCTCATGCTGACGATCCTGGCGGGCGCGGCGATCTGGTAGCGGGAGATCATGCTGGAGCGGCAGCGCGAGGGCATCGCCAAGGCGAAGGCCGCCGGCAAGTACAAGGGCCGACCCGTCTGTAGACTGCCTCGAGGCACAGGAGTTATAGAGCAGTTTGCCACCGGGGCAGGCAACTTCAGCATTGGCAGAGCTTGGTATCGGCTGCGAGGACCTGATGCCCACGGCGCGCGTCGATCTGATGTTCACGTCGAGCGCCGTCGTGGTCGGCATTCTGGCGATCAACCTGCCGTTTGTTGTCCTTACGCTCCAGGCGGTGATCGAAGGCATCGACGTGCGACTCGAGGAAGCCGCCCAGGGCCTCGGTGCAGCGCCGGGACGCGCATTCTGGCGCATGATGTGGCCACTCGCCCTGCCTGGGGTGCCGATCGCCGGCATTCTTTGCTTCATCCTCAGCATGAACGCCTTCGCAACGCCCGTGCTGCTGGGCGGTCCGCGCTCTCATATGACGGCGCCGCTGATCTACTGGGAGTTTGCATCCGACAGCAACTGGCCGCTCGCCGCCGCACTCGCGTTCATCCTGATGGCAACGACCCTGGTGCTGACGACGCTGGCGAACCGGATGATCCCGCGGCGCTACCGGGGATAGTGTCTCAGGCTGGCCTGACTTCGGCGACGAACCTCACTGGCCACCGGCGTATGCCGGCCCGCGACGATAGCGGGCCGGCATTTCGTCAAAGCGAGGTTATTTGGCGAGGGCGGTAACCATCTCGCGCAGCCTGTCATTCTCGGCCTCGAGGTCCCTGACATGCCGCGTGGCATGCGCCTCCGGATGGGTGAGCAGATTCGCGAGCTCGGCACCATTCGGCGAGCCGATCCCCGTGCAGGCGTCGGGTCCCGGGCGCGCACGGAACGCGCCGTTGTCGCCGGAGGTGATGTCGTTGAAGCAGAGGTGGTTCAGATATAGTTCCGGTGTGACAAAACCCAGCTTGGTACCGAACGCCGCGAACAGTCCGGCGTAGAGCGGTGCCACCGCACTGGTTCCGCCGATCGTCTCTCCCGCGCCGTGCAGGACGATCTGGTACCCGGTATTCGGATCTGCGTCGGCGGCCACGTCGGGAACCATCCGGCCGGGTCCATGTGGCGCGCCCGCCTGCCAGGGCGGCATCGGCTTGAACAGGGTCGAGAAGCCGCCCCCGGTTCCCTCACCGCTGGGGTGGCCGGGATTGTTGTTCCACACGGTCTCCGACGCGGGCGTCTTCTTCGTCCCGCCGCAGCCGATCACGTGCGGCGCCGAGGACGGAAGATCGACATTGGCCCGGCCCGGCCCGCCGTCGCTCGAATCGTTGTCGCCGGACGCGGCGAACACGATCATGCCGGCTGCCGTGGCCGCCGCCGCCGCCGCCTCCATGTCGCGACCGAGATGTGCGCCCCATTTGGCCTCGTCGGCGCCCCAGGAAATCGAGCACACGTCGCAACCGTCGGCCGTTGCCGCGCGAACCGCCGCGGCGATGTCCTGCGCCCAGTACACCCGGATCGTGGCGGGATTGCCGGTGGCCGCATAATACGCCGCGCCGGCCACCTCGATGTCGAGCGCGACCTCGCCGTCGGGATCGTGTTCGGGGTCATCCAGGTGCTGGTTCGGATTGTTCTTTGTCCCGTCAACCGATACGTCGGTGATCTTCGGGACCAGCTGGCCGATCCCACCGAAGAACTTGTCCATGTCCGACTGCAACCAGCCGCCGTCGAGCTCGACGATTGCGATCACGCCGCCGCCGGCAAGATTGGTCGGCCAGTTGTAGGCCTTGCAAAGGTCGGGAACCGTCCACGGCCCCCCCTGCGCCGCTGCATGCGCCGCTGCGTGTGTCGCCTTCATCCGCTTGAAGTAAGGCTTGACTGCGGGACGCTGCGGAACATGGACGTAGGAGTGGAGCGCGGCGTGGAGTTCGTCTTGTCTGTTCTGTGGCGTACTCATGGGTTTCTCCCGAAATGGCTGTATGCCGTGAATTGTCCGCAGCGGATCGGACCCAGGCGTCCGCGCTGCAGCGAACCTCTGGTCCCAGTCACGATTCGATTCTCGACACGCTGGGGTCGAGCGTTGTTCGCCGATGGCCTGTCGGCGAACAACGCGTTATCCCGCGATTCAAACGACGGGATGTGTGAACGGCGTCACAGGCGTCGGGCTATTTATAACGCCGATCGCAGTGCGGCGCGGCCGGACTGCAGATTACATAAAGCTGCTGAGATCACCCGCCGCCATTGATCGTCAGCACAGTGCCGGTCGTGTAGGCCGACAATGGACTGGCCAGAAAGGCCACGGCATTCGCTATTTCCCGCGGCGCCGCGGCGCGGCCGAACGGCATGCCGGCCGTCAGCTCCCGCCAGCGCTCCGCGTCGCCAAATTTTTGCACCGCTTCGGCGCGGCGCAGCATGACCAGCCGATCGGTCTCGACCGGGCCGGGATTGATCGCCACCACGCGCAGCCCATCGGCCGGGGCGCCCTTGCCGAGCGCGCGGGTGAACGCCATCAGCGACGCGTTGCCGGCGGCGCCCGCGATGTAGCCGGTGGGAAAACTTTCGCCGGCCGCGCCGATCACGTTGATGATCACGCCGGCCTTGCGCGCCTTCATCTGTGCGTAGATGACGCGGCAGAAGGAGATGTAGCCGAACACCTTCAGGTCCCACGCTTGACGCCACGTCTCATCGTCCACCGACAGCAGGTCACCCGGCGGGATCGCGCCCGCGTTGTTCACCAGGATGTCGAGTTCGCCCGCTTCGGCGGCCACCCGCCGCACCGCGGCGTCGGACGACAAATCGGCCGAGATCGTCCGAACATTGACCTGCCTGCGCGTGCGGATCGCGGCGGCCGCCGCGTCGAGCGCTGCCTGTTCGCGCGCCACCAATGTCACGTCGCAGCCTTCATCCGCCAGCACCTCGGCCGTCGCGCGGCCGATGCCCTTCGAGCCGCCGGTGATCAATGCACGTTTGCCGGCCAGTTGCAGATCCATCTGTGTCTCCCCTTGCTCCGTGTCATCATTCCGCGATTCTTATCGTCATACCCGCACTGCTTGTCATCATCTAGGCGCTTCTTATCGTCATCCCCGCGCTTCCTTTCGTCATGCCTGCGAAACACGTCCCTGCGTAGGCAGGGAGCGAGACGCAGGCACATCACAAGAGCCAGCGCCGCACCCCTGGGTTCCCGCTTTCGCCTGGTGTTGAGCCGGCATTCCAGCTCAAGGTGCAACGTGCGATGGTTCACACACACGTTGGTCCTCATGTACGGAATCCCTCCCGGCGAATATGGTCGGCAACGCGCAGCGCCTGGGCGGCGATGGTCAGCGACGGATTGACCGCCGCCGAGGTCGGCAGGAAGGCTGCATCCACCACGAACAGATTGGCGTGATCGTGTGTGCGGCAAAACACATCGAGCGCCGAGGTCGCCGGATCGGTGCCCATTCGCACGGTGCCGCACTGATGCGAGGGAGTGCGGCGGTCGAATGCGCGGGTGAGCACAAAAGGATAGCCGGCCGCCCGGAACACATCGCGCGCCTTGGCAACCAGGCGTCGGTGCGCAGTCATGTTTGTGCGCTGCCAATGCAGGACAACATCGGGGCCGTCGATGGTCACGCGGCTGTCGGGATGCGGCAAATCCTCGCTCATCAAATACCAGTCAATGGAATGGCGCGCGAGCCAACGCAGTGCCGTCTCAGGAACAAACGGCAGACTGGCTTTGAGGATGGGCGCCGTAATCTTACCGAGCAGTTGCATGTTGCCCAGCGGCTTGCCGCCGGCGTCATCGCCGAAATAGAAGTCGTTCAGCCCAACGGTCTTCTGATAAACGGCGTCGTTGCACTGGCGTGGATCGACGGCAAGCAGGGCAGTGCTGTTGTGGTTCATGAAATAGCGGCCGACCACACCGGAGCTGTTCGCGATATTGCCTGAACGCAGCAGCAGCGCCGCCGAATTCACCGCGCCTGCCGAGAGCACGAACAGCTTGGCCCGGAGCTGGCGGCACTCGCCGCATGCAACGACATCGAGTGCGACGATCCGCTTTCCGTCAGGAGAGGGCAACAGCCGCTTCACGTGCACGCCGGTGTGCAGCGATACGCCATTATGTCTCAATGCGTGGGCGAGAGGGGCCGTCTCCGCATCGAACTTGCCGCTGTGCGTGTCAGGGTAAGCATCCCACGGTGTCGGTGCCTGCTGGAGCCAGCGATCAACATCGACCGCGAGTGGCAGTGAGAACGGATGCAGCCCCAGTGAAGCAAGCCGAACGCGATGCGCCGCGATGGCCGGTTCATCGGGCACCGGCGTTGCGGCATACGGAGTGGAATGCGGCGGCTCCGTCGGATCCTGGCCAACCACACCGCGCACCTCAAACAGTTGTTCGGCGCGGCAATACCAAGGCTCCAGCACTTCGTACCCAAACGGCCACGCGGGCGAAATGCCATCCCAGTGCTCAAGCGCCGCGAAATCTCGTTCGCGGTAGCGGATCAGTACGGCGCCATAGAATTTCGAGTTGCCGCCCACGTAATAGTAGGTCCCTGGATTGAATCGGCGGCCGTGCTGATCAAGCCAGGTCTCAACCGGTCGAAAGACACCGCGCTGGAAGATCGCCCGCGCGTCACGCGCCGCGGGATGCGCACCGAGATGGAAGCCACGCTCAAGAACCGCGATGCGCGCGCCGCTGGCGGCAAGGCCGTAGGCGATAGTGGACCCGCCGATTCCGGAGCCAATGATCGCCACATCGACTGTTTCGGGTAGATCACCCATTCGACCGGGCGGCGTGCCGAGCATGTTGCTCACTGTATTGTTCTCCGATAAGCAGCACCGCGCGCCAGATCGAAAGCGAACCGGATAGGTTCGGCCATCGTTGATGCAAAGATCTAGCCGCCCGACATCCGCGCCATCATCGGCTGGGCGACCTCGACCGCCCAAGGACAAAAAATTATGACAAGGGACCT
>Ga0210402_10001592_pt1 | contig 23273 bp, 25 predicted proteins | sample IncBWC7MmetaG_FD_161055 | JGI IMG/M metagenome (GOLD analysis project Ga0210402, IMG submission 161055) | Forest soil microbial communities from Barre Woods Harvard Forest LTER site, Petersham, Massachusetts, United States - Inc-BW-C-7-M | ecosystem: Environmental > Terrestrial > Soil >... | reverse complement strand
CGATTCCTCGATGTTGCGGAAGGCGTAGATCCGTCCGCAACATCGAGGAATCGGTGTGGATAGCCAGACAGGGTATCGATGTCCCACGCAAAGGTCTGCCCAAACTCAGGGTCTCGACTCGGCTGCGTCCCGTGGTTGGTGAGATACCAGACTTCAAAGGGCACGCGTCCGTCTCGCGCAAGTGCCTGCCAAAGCGGCACCTGATACTGGATTGGGTGGGTGGTGAGAATTGCGAGCATTACGCGATCTGCCTGAGCAAGTCCATCCAGCGGTCTCCATAAGCGTCCCACGAATAGCGCTCGGCGCAACAGCGAGCGGCCGACGACATACGCACCAGGTCGCCCGGCGAGGTGATAAATCGCCGCAGCGCTTCCCTAAGCGCCTCGGCATCTCCAACCGGGATTATGTACCCTTCACGCCCATCGGTGATCAGATCCGGAGCGCCTGTTGCCGCAGTGGCAATGATCGGTAAACCGCTGGCCAGTGCTTCAAGCTGTACTTGTGCTAAGCCCTCGAAGTAACTCGGCAACACGAGTACATCGCATTGTCGTAGCACTGCGGGCAGTTCCCGGTGGGGCACTTTAGGGATTAGCCGTAAACCCGGTAGTGCAGGGATCAGCCGTCTGTGCCATTCGTCGAGTGGACCTACCAACCATAACTCCGCGTCATAGACGCCCAGCGAACACCACGCCTGCAGCAGCAACGGGACGCCCTTCCGAGCGCCCAAAGATCCCAAGAAAACGAAGCGTAACGGGCGCGATAAGTCGGGACGTTGAACCGAACAGAACAAATTGAGATCCACGCCGAAGGGAATGACCGCGATCTTTTCAGCCGTGATGCCGTTTTCGATCAAAGTTTCGCGTGCGAAGGAACTAGGCACTACGATCAGGTGTGCTTGCCGGTGCTCAGCTTCTTCGGCGAGTAGCAATTGTGGGAGGCGGGGCGAAAAGTCCTCCACCCATTCCGGAAATTGCTTGCGCAGGCTAGGTAAAAGCCGCTGATAACTCAGCGGATGTCCAATGCTTCGATCGAGGACAAAGCAGCGACCAAGCGCCAACACTCGCTCAACTAGTAACCATGCCGATGTATCGAAGCCAATTGTGACATCACTATTCGCAAGTTCCCGGACCGGGATATCTCGTTGAAAGACCGCATTTCGCTCCAACATCACCGTTTGATCATCGTCACCTGCACGCAACCGGCGCAGGGCCCTAAACTCGACCGACGGCTGAGTGCGGAGTTTGTGATTTGGCACACCCTCCAAGCGCCGATTGGCCAGCCGACGCTGGAATTGGTTGGGTAAAACCTGTACACAACGCCCCAGCATGCTGTCCGAATGGTAGGCGAAACCAGTCCAGAACCGGACCAAACAGTCGTGCCGCTGGAGTTGTCCAGCCAGCTTGAAGGAATACTGGGTTCCTGGGTGGACTAAGAGGGTTTTCATTTGGCGTTTGAGACTCTCAAACCATTGTGCTGCGGTCCCTAAGGCTCGTTTCTCGCAAATGTCCGCAACCTGTAGTTTCCAGTGTTTTCCATACGCCAGGAACGCGGTCAACAGTCATTGGCGCTCGGGTTCCAGGGACCGTTGATGCAATGGCCCGGCCGGCACGCCGGCGACTGTAGCGCCCGGCGGCACGCTCTTAGTGACCACGGCTCCCGCTCCCACCACACATCCGTCGCCCAGTTCGACGTTTCTCAAAATAACCGCCTTGGCTCCAATCCAGCAGCGGTCCCCGATCTTAACCGTACCCACAACCATCGGCTGATCCTCCGGCGCAAGACCCCGACCAAACTCGTGATTCGAGTCAGCGATGTAAATATCCGGACCAAACATGTTTCGGTCACCAATTTCAACCAAACCGCACGCATCGATCATGACGTTTCGGTTAAAGTAATTCCTGCTACCGATACGGATTCGGATACCCTCGTGATCCACGTCGTTAGGCCAGAGCCAGGCTCCTTGGGTGAAAGCGTTGTACGACCCCATCTCGATCTGCGAGCAGCGACGAACTCGCCCCCCACCCTCCATGCGGTTACGCTCACCCATTTTCATGCCAAGGAGGCGATAGATGACCAATCGGAGGCGGCTGGCGGCGCCACGAGGCATACGTAACAGAGTCGGCTCGAGACGGCGGAGTGTCATGATGTTAATCGGGGGCGGGCGTTGAGGAACGAGCGAATCTTGGCAGCCGGTAGTTGCCGCCGCTGAGACGCATAGTGGATTAAGGTGGCAGGGATGCCACACAAGCCAGCGCACAGACCAGCGAAGCGCCGCCGTCGGATCATGTCAAGAACTATGTTGCCGATTTGCAGTATAGCTCGCGGCCAGAGCCAAACGGGATAACGCAGGAACGCCCGTAGCGCGATATTCTGTACCATGCAGGCCACCACATCAGCCCTGGAGTGGTGAGAGAGTTGCGTATCGTGAAAGACACGAAGGCTGCGGCATTCAAGGATCCTCCATTCGAGCGCATGAAGCTGCATGGAGAGGTCTACCTCCTCAACGCCATAGGCGCAGGCGCGGTCGATATGTCCTGCCGTTTGACGATATGCTTCCACCCGGATTGCGTAACCGCAACCGGTATAGTCGGTGATCGTCTTCACCTCAGCCACGCGTTCCGATTGTACTTCACGCAGAAACTGAATCGTTGCCGCGAGAACTGCCACTCGAGGATGCCGCTCGAAAACGGTCACCACTTCCGCAAAAAAGTCCCGATCCACTGGCCAGGAATCATCATCAAAACTGGCGAAGAAGGGCTGCGTAGCCGCCTGGAGACACCGATGACGCCCGCCTCCCGGACCGACGTTCCCGACTGAAGAGAGTATGCGAATTGACGGAAACCGTGCAGCCAGTTCGCGGTCGAGTTCTCCGTCGGACTGGTCGACGTGGACGATCACTTGGGCCGGTGGAGGATCGCAAGCCCAAAGGTGTTCCAGCGTCTGCACCAATCGCAGACCACGCCCGAAGGTTGGAATGCCAACGGAAACAGGCACCGGTTTCATGGAGTTCTAAGCCCCCCGACGCGACATAAGCAGTCCAATTGCCCGGCATTCTCCGGCCAGCCTCGCAACCAGCGTACGCCACCCGCAGAGTTGAGTGAGCACTGATAAATCGGAAAATACCATCCACACGGCAAGCTTCAAGTGGTCTCGCAATCGAGTTCTCCCGAGAACTTGCTTCATCACGTAGTACCGATTCACGACCTGCATTTCGGCGGTAATCCCGGGATCGGATTTGTGACTTCCTCCCTGGGAGTCATGGTAAATCCGGGCGGTCCGTGCGTTGGCCAATTTCCAGCGTTTTCCTACCGTCAGCGACAGCGTGAGATCTTCCATCATGGAATACCCAGTAAAATGACCCGGAAAAGGCGGGTCGGGCAGGGCTTCACGCCGGTACAGGGTACAGCCGAGATTCAGCCATTCCACCGGAACGATCTCCGGAAGATCATCCCTGTCCTCCGGCAACAGATTGACAGCGGGGCCGAGCACGCGCCCAGCATACGTGGACTCCACGCGCCCGGCCATCAAACGGAAGACGAATCGGCTCATCCGGCCTGGCGAAACGTAGCGTTGATTGGTGATCATAGCATTAACGCCGCCAAGGCGAAGGTCCGAATCCAAGGCGCGCCACAGAAAAGCGATGCACATCGGCTCAAAAAGGACGTCGTCATCAATGAACCCGATCGCGGGCTGTGAACACATGCGAACCCCCTGATTGCGCTGGCTAGCAGCCCCCACCGTCTTCGCGGCATACCATGATACGGCGGATATCAAGCCCGGAATCGACGTCTCCAGGCACAAACAGCGGGTGGCTGTATTCTCAGAGCCATCCACAATGATCACTTGTGCTGGCTGAGTGGATTGTGCCGCCAGGCTTTCCAGGGTCCGACGTAGGGCTGGAGCCCGATTTCGAGTAGGGATAACCAAAGCCAGCGGTATGAGCTTAGGGACATTAGGAGGACTGACCTTCAAGGAACAGAGTGCCGGCCCTCTTCGCAAGGCCCCCGTCGGCACTGATTCAAGATTTGAAGCGCGGAACGGTTGGCACTGAACCTCACGACGACGTAAATGCTCGACAACTGACGTGAGGTGTTCGATCGGGTCCGCGGGGCAGTGCAGACCGTACAAATTACGCGCGGCGGAGACGTCCGCAATGAAACGACTGACTTCGGGCCGGCGGAGTTCGGTGATGTGAATTGCGGCGCAGCGACCTGTTAGTGACAAGACGCGTTCGGCGAGTACAACCAGATTGGTTCCCTTTCCGCTACCGAGATTGACGGGGGTGTCTGGGCAGCCGGAGCGAGCGGCTTTACAGAGGACGTCGATGAGATCGTGGATCCAGAGGAAGTCGAGAATCTTGTTTCTACCAAACACAGTCAGCGCTTCCTGGTTTATGGCTCTTTTGGCAAACAACGGAATAACCCGATCGCGATCCCGAGGGCCGTATACATTGGCCAGGCGGAAGATGACTACCTCTAGACCTTGAGCGAAAAAGGATCGGCAATACATCTCGCCAGCAGCTTTACTTGCGCCGTACATGTTCTTAGGTTCAATTGGCGCCGTTTCGGGAACGGGCAATGACCAAGGCTCGCCGTAAACCTCGCGGGAGGACGAAAAGATGACGCGCTTCACCCCGGCTGCCATGGCGGCTCGCAGGAGCTCATAAGTACCGCCGACGTTCGTCTCAAAGCAACAATCGGGATCCTGAACGGCCCCTAGAACATTCGACTGAGCCGCGAGATGATAGACAAGATCCACACCGGACATCCACTGCATAAGAAGCGCGCGGTGACGGACATCCCCCTCCACAACGCGTACTCTATGTAGGCTCTGAGACAGGTGCTCAGGCTTTCCCCGTGAGAAATTGTCAAAAACCACTACCTCGGCGGTATGATCCAGGATTAGACGATCGACGAGATGACTGCCGATGAAACCAGCGCCTCCAGTAACAAGAATTCTCATAGATTTTGTAGAAAGCGTTGAGTCGATAGGCTAAACACGAAAGGATGTTCAGGCTTCTTCTCGGGTACAGAAACCCGCCATAAAGTTGCCTCAGTGCGATAGGCTGAAATGCAGGCCAGCTCAGCCGCTCAGCACTCGTAAACCACACAGGTCGGCGTGGGCGCAACCAAAACGTTACGTCGGAACCTACGTCGTAAGCCCAACATGGGCCTCTCGACCAAAAGGTACGAAGCCGACGCGGCAGCCACAGTCCCCGAAAGACTCAACGGAAATCTACAGAATGCCATGGTACTTAGCGGATTGAAGAACACTTGCTGCCATAAGTATAGCGAGTAACTCAGTTTTCCTATAAACACAAGTGGACGGCAATTCAACAACCTGCCAGCGCTATCGCAAGGGGTAAACAGAAAGCGGGCCACGCATGCTGTCACGAGTATGTTCGTGAGGACCGCCAAAACCCGGTTCAGACTGCCAACATGGACATCCAGAACGTCTAGAATTAATATGACGGGTATTAGCGCCAAGGCTCGATAACCCGAGAGGAGCCCGCAGTAGCGCAGTATGTTATGTGCTTGGCGGCCTGCCATGGCCAAGAGACAACCCATCGCGAGCGGCCCAGCGACAAACGGGAAAGCATAGCGTAGATTGGGGTCCAATATCTGAAGCCCCGTGGTCGCATATATCGCCCGGATGATAATTCCTGCAAATACTGTAAAGATGGCAATGATTACGCAGGTGCGCATGCGAAGGCGGCCAATGGCAAGTGGCCAGAGCAGATAAAACTGCTCCTCGACACTCAAGGACCATAAGTGACCAATCCACCAATTGGAACTATAACTGAAATTCACTGTATAAGTCAGTGTGCGTACTATGTCGACGCGTGATAAGAACGAGGCCGAATATCTATCGAGAACAATCACAAACGATACGAACAAATAGAATGCCGGAAGGATTCGCAAGCCCCGGCGAATATAAAACAGTCTTAGGGATATATTACCGTAGTCGGCAAGTTCATTCAACAAGAGGGTCGTTATTAGATAACCGGAGATGATGAAGAATATACGAACGCCTAGTTCGCCGTGCGAGAAAAGTAAACGAAGTACGAAGGAGTGCCGGTCAAAGCCCGCGGAATGGGATATAACGACCAGTAAAATGGAGACCGCGCGTAAACCGTCGAGCGAAGGGATGGTCCTCGGCTCGGGTTGGTGAGCGGGCTGGGTGAATCTCTCTGTAAATACGACGGACATGAGCGAACCAAGGTCGCAGCGCTTCATGCTAGCCGCTGCCCACGATTAGCCGGCGTCTCGGTGTTCGAAGGAAAGGAGAGACGGGCTGCAGCCGCTCTCCCTATGCACCGCATCCAGAAACTCGACGGTTGATCGTCCGGCCGTAAGGATGAGAATGCCGCTTTGAGTCGCTGGGGATGGATCTGGTTCACGTAGTTGGCAGCCCAGACCACCTCGAAGTGATTGTTAAACGTTAGAAACGCCCGGAGAAGATACTGTTCGTTCCAGAATAGCCTCCGATCCTTGATCCAAGAGTGTGGATATTCGAACGGGAGGAAGATATCGTGCAGATGGACCAGTACGCCGGGCGCAAGACTCGGGATAATTCGAAAGAATTCGTGATTGACATCACTGCCGCACTTTGCGACGTGACTGGAATCGATAAACAATATATCGTTTGGGCTTAGTTCCTGAAAAAGATATAAGGGGACTTCCTGCACGGGCATTTCGATGCGTTCGGACGGATGTAAACACTTGTCGAGTAGCTCATGCCGTGGAAAGGGCTCTATTGATATCAGGCGGCAATCATAGTCCAGGAGTTCGGCCTTATTGGCTTCTATCGCCATGGACGTCACTTGAGTGGAATAGCCCGATCCTACTTCAATGATCGTCTTAGGTTGAAGATGACGTATCAGGCCGTAAAGCAGTTCGACATCTCCAGCCGTGAACCACCCATTATGCACGTGAAAAGCTGTTGGGTCAGCACAGCTTTCACGAGGGAAGCCGGCGTATTCGAGTTGGTATCGAGATGATAACAATTCTAGTAGGGCTAGTTGGCTGTCGTCATTCATGCGAATGCCGGCAAGTTCGTCAGGATCGTGCCACAGTCGCTCAGGCAAACTCTTGACATCAGGAACGGGTTCATAATAGTGGACCGGCGTGACGTGGTAGCCATGGCGCTCCCATAATGAAAAGTGTCGCTTCGCACTCATCAACCGGCGAGGTAACAAGGCTGCTAAGGATCGAGCCGCGGCATCAGCCAAGGCGCGACGGATGGTCGAGATCAACGTCTTCATTTGATCACTTGTTGGTCGAAGGGTTCACAAGTGAAATCAGCAAACCCGGCAAAGGTAGTATGCCAGACCGACCATTACGATAAGGGCGCGGAATACGCGGATCCAGGGACGACAGCATGATGCCCGGTACGGCCCAATGGAAAGCTTCGCCGACTCCGATCCTGGAAGGCAACGGCTATCGAATCGGGTTATGGCTTACAGCATTAAGAGGCGGCGAATCTGCACCGCGGCCGGCATATGATCTACAACTTCGGATAGGGCGTCTTGTGAGAGAAACCGAAGCCCGGCCAAATAAAATGTTCCAAACAGCAATGGAATCAACATCCAGGCGCGACTTCCATCTCCAGCGACAGCTGCATGAGTAAAGACCGCGCGGCATAACAGCGCCGATGCGCCTGCGACTACGGCCGGCGTGCCTAATTCACGAAGCAACGTGCCACTGGCAAGAACACCGCCCGTGATAAGCGGCGACGCCATCCAGACCAGTGTCAACATCTGGGTTACTGCCATACCGCTCAGGTATGCAGCGAATCCGCGGCGCAAGAGCAGCGTCAGGCAGGCGACCGCGCTCACCAGACTCAGAAGCTCGGCCACTACGCAGCGGTTCTGCCGAATATCCGCAAGCAGTAGGATGGTTGTCGTCTGGTATAGAGCTGCGACCACCCCACCTGCGAGAGCCCAGGGCAGTAATGGAATCGCTTCGTCCCATTTAGGTCCGTAGAGCAGCCGCACGAGTGGTCCCGCGACCAATGAAAAAAGAACCGCCGCCGGTATCACGATCCACGAAATCATCCGCAGAATCAGGGCGTTGGCGCGGCTGTACAACTCAGTACGGCGTGAAATACGAGTCAAGACCGGATAAACTGCGGTCACCAACGTTAACGGCATCCTCTGGCAGCACACTGCGGCCAGCCCGGTCGCCCTCCCGAGGATTCCCAGCGAAGAGAAGTCCGCCAAGTGCACCACAACTACGCCTTCGATTAGCGGTCGACCGGTTGTCAGCAACCCGCTGGCAATGCGGGCGAGGCCAAAGTTCCACGCGGTCCGGTAGTGATTCGCGTTCCAACTCCAGTCGGGCCGCCATTTCCGAGATACGAAAAGGTCGCAGATGAACGGTAACGTGTAGGCTATTGGAGGCAACACCAACGCATAAACCCCATAGCCTAGCAGCGCGAGCATCAACGCGAAGCAGGAGCCAGATAGGAGTCCAATTGCCTCCAAAGTCCGCAGCCGTGCCCAATTCATCTCGCGTTGGAGCATTTTCACGCGGAACTCGCCTGCCCAATCGAAGAAAAAGAACAGCGACATCACGTGTAGGACCGGAGCGATCTCGGCATACTTTGGAATAAAGTTCAGCACGGCTGCCGTTATATTGACCAGCACGAACATCGCGCCTTGCATGAATCCAGCGGCCGTAAAATGGCTTTGATAGTCAACGGCCTCGTGTGGACGCAACTGCAGCGTGTGCTCGAAGAAGCTGCGGAAGGAGAGCACGGTGAATAACAACATGACCGCGCTCACGAAGCTAAACTCCCCGTACACCGTTGGTTCGAGGAGGCGCACCAGGACGAGCATGGTGCCGAACTGGAGAGCCTCGCGGAAAACATTCAGGCCCGTAACCCAGAGGATTCCGGATCGAGCTTGCTGCGCCAGGTCGCCACCGGTCGAAGTAGCACCGTCGCCCGCGGGATCTAGCATAATCTCTGCGTCTACGGACAAGATGCTCACTGTCGATTCAACGTGACACGCCGCCCAGTACGACCAGCGACCAGGCACGCGACCAGTGCAACCGTCCCGTGCGAAAGTTGTCCAACATGCTCCTTGTTTCTTTCCCGTCTAACTGATCCGACTGCGCGGCGATTTCGCGCAACGAACTGAGATTCGCAAGCATCCAATCCCGAATCGGAAATGTGAAGCCCTTCTTCTTGTTGTTCGCCGCAGCGGTGACCGCTGAATCGTTTACGGCAGCCAGCAGCATGGGCTTGTTCGTGCCTGCTGCAACTTTCCTGGATCCGGCGACTCGTGCCACTTGCGAGACCACCTCGTGATCGAGGAAGGGAACCCGCGTCTCTATGGAATGCGCCATACTAAAAACGTCAGCATCCCGCAGCAACTGGTCGTGCAGGTAGCGCTTCAGTTCGAGGCGGTTGAACGCGGCAGCAAGGTTGTCAGTTAGTGCTCCCTCAAGCGGCAAATCATCCGCCAATGTACTCTCCACGATGGCGTTCACCTCAGCAGGACTGAAGCCAGTGAGCCGTGAGACCTGGCTGAGCGGTAAAAAACCTCGCGTTGCGAAGTACAACCCTGCATGGGACGCATGGTTTCGCAAGTACTGAAGCCGGTTCCATCTCTCCTGTCCGGAGAGGCAACCGTAAGCTGACGCAGCCAGCAACGCGACATGGCGCGCGATCGGCGGAAGGTCTAGTAAGCGGCGAAGCCAAGCCCGGCTTCCTTCCATCCAACGGTAGTGCCGATACCCCCAGAACACCTCATCCCCGCCGAGGCCGGACAGGACGACCTTAAGGCCGATCTGACGGGCGGCCCTGGATACGTAATAGGTATTGACGCCGTCATTCGTCGGCTGATCCACCGCGGCAAGAATTGCAGGCACATCCCGCATGAAGTCGGCGCCTGAGACGCGAATGTCTTGATGCTCGGTAACGAACCTTTCCGCCACTGAGCGAGCGTTCGCACTCTCGTCGTATTGGTGCTCGGCGAAACTAATGGTGAGAGTGGTCAGCCGAGACGAAGTGCGACTAGCAAGTGCGACAATGGATGCTGAATCCATCCCGCCACTCAAGAACACACCGACGGGAACGTCGCTCAGTAGGTGCCCCGTGACAGCTTGGCGAATCGTTTCGCCGATGCTTGCGGCCACCTCCGGGCCGTCTTCCTGTTCCCGCCGCTCCTCCTCTGGCAGATCCCAATACCTCTTCAGTTGCTGTTGGCCTGGGCTCTGGACGAGGTAATGTGCGGGCGGCAGGCACTGGATCCCCTCATTGATCGTCCGAGGAGACGGAACGGACCCGAAAAGCAAGAACCCGGCCAGCGCGATCCGATCGACGCCATCGGACCGAAGCTCTCCCGTCCTCAGCGCTCTAACTTCCGATGCGAATGCCAAGGCACTTCCGTCAACGCTAGTGGTATAGTACAGCGGCTTGATCCCGAACCGGTCTCGCGCCAGAACCAGTCGAGCATTTCGCGAATCGTATAGCCCGAACGCGAACATTCCTCGGAGCTTTGAGAGCAGCCGCTCGATTCCCCACTCTTCGTAACCGTGAATCAAAACCTCGGTGTCACAAGAACTGAGGAAACAGTGCTCGCGAGATCTAAGGTCCTTTCTCAGTTCCATGCAATTATAGATCTCGCCGTTATAAGTGACCCAGATCGTACCCTTCTCGTTTGACATCGGCTGATGGCCGCCGGACGACAAATCAAGAATCGACAGCCTTCTATGGCCCAGAACACATGTATTATCCATGTGGATGCCGCTGTTATCCGGACCCCGATGTGCTTGTGCCGCTATCATGCGCTCTACGGCGCATTGATCCACCTGGCTGGCGAAGCCCCGGATTCGAAATATTCCTGCTATCCCGCACATATCACTTGTGGTCAATCACTGCGTAATATTTTTTTAAATCGTTGTGATAAGATCGGTCACCGTAACCGTAGTAGGCGCCCGGCGCGAGCTTCGGATTCCAGTCGTTCAGGATGGTTCCCAGGACTCGCGTGTTATCCTCGGAGAAGAGCTGCAAGGCGGCCAAAACGGTGTCTCTCGTCGTGTGATTCGCTTTTGTGACGAGGATTACTGCGTCTGAGACACGGCCTACGACTCTTGCATCCGGAATGTGTAGCATCGGCGGTGTATCTATCACCACAGTATCGAATTCCTTCTTGAACTGTGCCAATCGTTCCGATAAAGCGCCTGAATATAGAAGATTCGTCGCGGCTTGACTCACTGGGCCACTGGGCAGAACGAAGAGGCCCTCAATCGCGGTCTGTTGCACCAGGCCGTCCAGTGCGTTATGAGGCAGGGGCTGCTGGTCCCCCAACAAACTGCTCAAACCTCGCTCGTTCGGGACGCCAAACACTTTATGCATCCTGGGCTTGCGGAGATCAGCGTCGATGATCAGGACCTTCCGACGAAGTTCCGCCAGGACTATTCCCAAATTGCTGGTTACCGTAGTCTTGCCTTCACTCGGGCCGGCGCTTGTCAGGACTAATATTCTTGGGCGGTTGCCGTTCTCACCAGAGAATAGAATCGAGGTCAGAGTGGCGCGAAAAGAATCGGCGATCAGGCTCCGTTTGCGATTCGACGCGATCAGTTCCACGCTATCGCAGGCGAAGGTGCGCGCAGAGCCGGGGCTGCCGTTGGATACCGGGGTGGGAGACGCCGAGGATAACAATGCTGTAGGAATCGCGGGTACTGGCGGGATGAGGGGAAGAATGGCAGGCGATGGTTCCTTGTATTTTGTGTTTCTGGGATGGTAGGTAGATACGCGTTTTTCGTTGCCCGCGCTAGGGATAACGCCTAGCTCGTGAATGTTGAGCCAAAAACGCGCATCGCCGGGCCCTTGCAGGCTGCGGTCCACACGGTCTCGCATGACTACAAACCCTACGGCGAGGAACAGTCCCGCGAAGAGTGCGAGGGCTGCGTTTATCTTGATATCGGGCTTATACGGAACTGTCGGCGGTTCGGCGGCGTCGACTACACGCACGTTGCTGGCATGCATTGCGGAGGCTATGCTCGTTTCCTTAACCCGTTGTAACATCGCTTCGTAAAGCTGGCGGTTCGAATCCGCTTCGCGCTTGAGGATATTGTACTGAATGGATTTTTCCGCTTGATCGCTGACTAGGCGCGACTGGGTCGCATATTCAGTAGCCAGGATCTGTTCGCGGCGAAGCGCTGCATCATATTCGTTGCGCATTCGGTCTACAATTCCTGTCCGCTCTTTCTGAAGCGCCGCTTCGAGCGGCCCGATCTGAGCCTCGACGCGCCGGACGCGATCGTGCTTCTCAGTGTAAATAGTGATTAGCTCCGCCTGCTGACGGCGCAGTTCGGTCACTTTGTCCTGTAGAGCGCGTAACGAGCTGTCGTTGAGTATGTCCAGTAAGGCATCTGGCGTACCGGCCTTTGTCATTTCGTAGCGCGACTGTTTCATAATGCGATCTGCCTGGGCTCTCGATAACTCCTCCTGAAGCTGCTTCAGCTTGTCGTCAGATACATTGGTCTTTTCCCCAGTGAATATTAAGCCGGAGCGGCGCGCGTATGCTTGCAGGTCGTCCTCCGAGCGCTCGAGCTTTCGGCGCATTTCCTCAAGTTGGCGCGTAAGCCATTCTCCAGTACGCTGGCTGGTATTCCAACGTGCCTCCATATTCGAGTCAATATACTGTTGGGCAAGGGTATTGAGAAAGTCGGCGGCGAAGCTCGGGTTAGTGGAGTCGCATAGAGCTTCAATGATACGGGTTTGGCCGACTACACGGACCTTCAGGTCGGGGGCGGCGCCCATAGCTTTCGGGGCTGGAGCGGGCAGATTCAGGGCCTTGCGCCAAGCGAGGATGCGACCAGTGGCATTAATATTCTCCGCGCTGCCATTGTTCACCTTCGCTATCACGCGCTTAACGAGCGTTTCGCTCTGGAGAATCTTGATTTGAGTCTGAATGTCGGACTGACCACCCCAGCCACCACCTTCGGAGAGTGGGCTCACCTGCTTCATATTCATGAAGTTGTCATTTAGGTCTTGAATTTCCAGTAGTATACGGGCCTGATAGATCGGCGTTTGGGCTAAAGTGAGAAAGATGCCGGCAACAAAGCCGAGGAACGCGATGAGGATGACGGTGCCTTTGTAGCGTCGGAGAATGCGGTGATATTCGACGAGCCCGCCGGATTCCGGCTGGCCGAAACGCCCGCCAGCGCCTACCGTCTCGGCGGATAGCGAATAGGCGCCGTTCATAGGTGCGATGGCGGCTCGTGGTGACTGCAATGGTGAGCGATCCATTTTGTTTGAATCCATAGCTAAAGAGGCCTCAGCGGTGATAGATCGCCAGTCCTGTGCCTACAGAGATGGCGGCTTCCAGGGTGCGGACGGCAATGTTCTTGGCGGCACTCGTCGGAACGAACAGAATGTCGTTGGCGACGAGAGAAAGATCATTTGTCTTGCCTCCCAGGACTCTCTTTAGATCCACAGTCGTTTCAGTACGGTTGGCGGAACCGGTCGAGTGGAGAATCTTAGCGTTGGCAGGCGCGGCGGTGCGATCAAGCCCTTCCGCCATAGCTAGCGCTTGGAGAACCGAGATGTGTTCGCGCTCGCTGAGAACGAACCCCCCGGCACGTTTTACGGCGCCGATTACGTAGACCAACTCGGCCCGGGGCACGGAGATCACGTCATTGGGCTGGATCTGGATGTTCTCCTGGGGATTGCGCGCTTCCATGATTGATTTGAGACTGACTTCAGCCACGCTGAACTCGCCCGAGCTATCTGCCGTTGCGGCAGGGAGCGGGATGGCGCCGAATTCCTTATGGCGAGTGATCTTGATACTGTTGCCGGCATCGTTCTTGAGGCCGCCGGCTTCAGCGATGACTTCAAAGAGCGTCTTGCGGCCGCGGACCTGGTGAATGCCCGGAGTGTTGACGGCGCCGAGAACGGAGACGGGCTGGAGGCGGAATTCAGAGACGGAAATGGTGACGACCGGAGTCTGGAGGAATTCCTTGAGGCGCGAGGCGAGAGCGGTTTCGAGTTGCTCGACGGTGAGCCCCGCGGCGTGGAGCCGGCCGGCTAGGGGCACGTTGATGTATCCGCGCATATCGATTCGGAACGGGCTGTCGCCAATCTCATCAAGATCGAGGACATGAATGGCGACCTGGTCGTCAGGGCCAAGGACATAAGAGGGAGCCGGCGCCGGTGTTTGGCCGAACGCCATCGCGCCGAAGAGGAGCAGCAGGAGTTTCATGAGATTACCTTCTCCCGCGCTAGCAGGAGCGAGACACTGGATTCCAGGGCGCGGACCCGCTGATCCAGATCCGATAGTTTGAGGGCGCAAACGTCTTCCGGGCCAACTGGTCCGGTTTGAGGCGCTGCAGCGCCAGGCGGGCGAGTTGCGGGTCATAGGTGTGATAGCACGACTTGCGCAGCTTCGTACTCCGCCTCGGTAAGGCGGAGGGTAATCATCTTTCTTCTGCAGTCGTTACCAGTCATAACGGTTCGTTCGGAGGATGCATGCCCTCCGTCAACCCGCCTGCGCGCTGAACCGCAACGGCTCGGACGGTCACGGCGCGGGGACCCATGCCCCCGGCGATGGGGCGAGCCCACGCGCGGTCGATCTCGACAGCGACGGACCGTTGCAGCAGGCTGACGGAGACCACCAGGCGATAAACCTTGTCCGTGTTGGTGATGATCCCTTCCAATCCCGCCAGAGGACCACGCTCGATGTAGACTCTTGTGCCAATGCCGAGGAAGGGCCAGGGATGCGCGTCGAGCCCGGAACAGAGGACGTCCCGCACCGCTTCAATCTCGTGATCGTCCACCGGGATGGGGATCCTGCCGGCACCCACAACACTGATCACCCCGGGAGCAGTGAGGATGGGCAAGCGGTGGCGCACGTCAAACCGACAAAACATATACCCGGGGAAAAGAGGGAGGTGAAGCATTTTCACTCGGTCGGACCAGCGACGTTGAGAACGGTACGTCGGCAAGTACAGTTCGTATCCCTTACCGCACAACGTCGCAAAAGCGGCGTTGCCCAGCTTGGATTGGATCTGGAGTGCGTACCAAGACAGGTTGTCGGGTTGCCGCAAAATCCTGCATCCGACTGCTGCATTTCCAGAATTGCTACCAGAGTCCATCGATGACATGATCACCCCATCTGGATTTCAGTTGGCACAAGCTACCGCCACAAAAGTCCCAAGGGAGGGAACCGCTCCCTGGCGACTAAATGGAGCTTCGCCTCAAGGAGTGAGAATACCTACGTTTCCAACCCGGATAGATTAAGAAAGCGCCGGACCCGTATGACGGATGAAATACAATGGCTTACAACCCTAAGCTATTAGGATATATGTACCTTTTCCTCGTGCATTCCCGGAACACACTGGCGTGAAAATCTATATTGTCGCTGCATCCAAATTGTGAGGATTGAGGAAACAACTCGTTTCCCAACGCCGTAATCCTCTAACGGGTGCCGCAGGCACATGGATTGCTGTCCCCCTAATCCACGATTGGACAACTGCGAAACGCTATGCGGGTTGGAACCGGCGTATGCGCGCCGCGGACCCCGGTAAAGCGGGCCTATGCCTTGCGGAAGCGTTTTGGTTCCGCTGGCGACTGGCATGCCGGGAATTCAGAACAGGGTGCATTGTAGGCTTGGCACAGCGTATGACGAAGCTGTCGAAGAAGCACGCAGACGGATGTGTGGCGTCGGACCCTCTCGGCATTGCAGGGGACGGCGGTGGGCGAAGGCAGCACCTACGAGGAAGCACTTGCCGACGTAAATCCGCCATCCAGTTTCACATCGCAACGCGTGGGGCTAAAGTTCTGCCTGATGCCCCAAGGGCGCATTGATCAACGTCGGCACATTTTCAGTTGACTGCACAAGCTACCGCCACAAAAGTCCCGATAGAGGGGGACGCTCCTGACCATAGAAGAGAACTTCGGCCTCAAGAATCTCACACTGAGATACGCCCGTTTCCAACCCCGGATATTAGTAGGAACCCCGCGTACACCAGTGCGAAACTATACATTAGGGGGGCATACCCCTCAAATCCTTCACCCCATAGGGCCAAACTCTAAGGCGTCACAAGCCAAGCATTCAGGCCCCACCTCAGACGTCGAATTATAGTTCGATTCAAATCCACTCGTCAATAGGACTATCGAAACATTCAGACGTACTAGAGGTACTGTCGATCCATCCAGCATCGCCACCGCGAACACCAGATCCTCGGGTTTCCATTGCCAATAGCATTGGGCCGCCCATCGCCTCGGGCGAGGGTGACGAGATCAGCGGGCAAGCCGGAGATGATGCGATCAACCAGCCAGTAATTCGGCGGCTCCTCTCCTAGACTAGTGTCCTGAGTTAGAAATGGGACGACCGAAACAACGCTGAGCCTACTGCCCACCGACAAAGAGAAGTTGACATTGTTGGCGCGACGTCCCAAGACTGCCGAACGCGTAGCCCTGCGCGCCAAGATCGTACTTCGAGCAGCCGGGGGCCAATTGAATCAGGAGATCGCACAGGCGTTGGGAATCACCGGTGCCATCGTAGGAAAATGGCGAGAGAGGTTTCGGCAGACTGTGGGCGATTGGGGTGAGGCGGATAGCTGGGCTTCGCCGATGCCGCGGGCTGTGTCTCCATAGGATTTCGGTGCGCTTAGGCTGGTGCGAATCTGAGGGCCTGCGGTTCATTCAACAGATGAAAAGGAAAGGAGAAACTGGTTGCAAGAACGATTAGCCACACTATGCAAATCGGGGCTAACTAGCGCTGACTCGGACCTGAGCGAGGGAATGCTCGACGATGTCCCACATTATTCGTGCTCGGTCCTCACACATACGGTGCCGCTTTCACATATTGAAACCTGGCGATCTGCCTAGTGCTAGTCGCATTCCGTCGACATGGGCGGGGGGCGCGATTCTATTTCGAGAAGGTGCGGGACCGGAATGTCTGGGATTTGCCTTGATGACCGTGGCTTCAGCGATTCAGGTATCTGACAACGTGATCGAGCGTATGCGACTTGCCGTGAACGGCGCCGCCGTTCGGCCGCTACACGACCCGCAGCGGTGGCCAGTAGAAGTACCGCGCCCGGGAACCACACGGATGGAGGCGGAGGCGTAACACATGGTCGCGGAAATATGGGATCGCTTTGAGGCCATCGAAGAATGCTACGAGTTCATGCTGGCGTACGCAGCGCAGGGTCTTACCAGTGACGAAGGTAGTGAGTCCGGCAGACAAATCCGGGAATTTCTGAATCGCCCGTTCGGATCCCTTCACGGACTCGCGGAGAGCTGTGAAACGTGCGGGAGGTAAGGCCGCACACAATAGGGCCGCTTCAACGCGTTCCTGGCCGTGCTGGACCCCGACGCCCGTGATTCGATCGCCGCCATGGATTTAGTACTTGCTCGGCCTGCGATCAGTTCTCAGTTGACCGATAACCTGAACGCATCGATGCATCGGCGCGCACTGCTCACCGACGTGTTTGTGCCGGCGAGGTTCTTAGAACCCAGCGAGCAGCGGCGAAACCAAGACGCCCGGGTCCTTTGTAGTATAGTACGCCTCAGTGAACACCCAAAGCCCGGCGGTGCGCGCACGAATTTCCGGTTTTGACGGGGCGCAGCTCGGCACGCCGATAGAGGCTTACCAGGGCAACTCAGCCGCTATGGTTCATACGATGATCAAGGACACATCTCGCTTCCCTCTGGTGATCCCTCAAAGATGTCGGCAATCATCATCGATAGCGTCAACCACGACCCGGCGCCCAAGCGGATAGGTCTCGGCAGCGATGCCTGCGGGATTATCTAGTCTAGCCTAGCAGGCTGCTGAAAGAGTCTCGGCCCTCGTTACCTGTTGAAACAAGAGCGCGTCATTATGTTTCAGAAGCCATGCGAGGAACTGATACCCAACAGAGTTCGATGTTTAGCTACCTGTCGCCGGAAGAGCGTGCACCTGAGAAGCATCCGTTGCGTCCGATACGGTTGATGGTGGATGAGGCGTTGAAGGCGCTATCGCCAACATTCAGCCAACTGTATTCCACCTTCGGACGACCATCGATTCCGCCGGAGAAGTTGTTGCGGGCATTGCTTTTACAGCTGCTCTATACGGTTCGCAGCGAACGGATGTTGATGGAGCGGGGGCGCAGAAACTACTTACATTTTGATGGGGCGAGAGTCGGATGTTGCCGAGCTCGTCGGCCAGCAATTGAGATGTTATGCCTGCTGCGCCCGCTCCGGCTCGGCCGGCTCAAACACAGGAAAATCGGCATCGTTCGCGGTCTTGACCCGGTCAGCGATGCTGCGATCGCGGCGGTTACGAGGAAGCGAAAAAAGCGCCCGACATTCGACGCGGACCTTTCTGACAAGAATGTCTTTTTCCCCGAATACCTGGATGTTTACGGTTTCCCGGACGGCAACTTCTCGCTGGTTCACCGCGGCCGCTCAATTGGTTTCGGTTTCAATACGACCAGAGCCGATGGCTGTGTACGCCTCTTCTGGATCAAGCGCCGCGACCTGATGCGACTTGGAAATAAGTGGCAGGCCGCCTTGGGCCGCCGGGCTGGCGGAGGTCGCAACTCCGCGTGAAGACTATCCTCAGTACCGCTTTCTGCGTGCCTGAATCGGCCGCTCGTTACGATGCTTTCCCGATGTGTAACGCCACACTCCAGACTGGGCAGAGGAGAGAGAAGGGAAAAAGCGTCAGCGGGCAGTGCTGTGGAGAGCCACGGCAGCCTCTACAGGCGTGAGCACCGTCGACATTTGAGAATTGGATCTGCCGCGCGCTGGTAGTGCCGACAAGAGGCGGGCAAATGCCCAACCGCACGGCTATGTAGGGGCATTCGACTGGCGCGCCACTTACAAGTTGGACAAGCCACTCCTCGAAAACGAAGAAGCGGGTACGGAATTGGGTTGGTTGGCGAGTTTGGCTCACGGCAGACTCCACGGTAACGTGGGCCACGAAGCCGATCGGTGCTCGCCGCCGAAGATCGAACCCAGAGCCATTGCATGGTAGCAGCGAGTCTGAACCTCCACCCGCCGTAATTCAGACAATCCTCTCCGGGTTTTCGTTGATTTCGAGTCGGTGCGAAGCCGACTGGTATAGTTTTCCACAGCATTTCCACGGAAATTGTACCGGCCTCAGTACAATTCGTTTTGGAATGTCTGTAATATACTGATTACAAGCTAGTTGTATAGATAGCAGGGGTTCGAACCCGAATGTCTCTCCGCCTGCCCCGTAGCGCTGCGCTCAGACAGCCGTAAGGGCGTTGACGGCCCCAGGGAGAGTTCAGTTCCACCGTACGTGCAACGCTTCGTGGCCACGCGAAAACCGTCGAAGGAATCTGGCCCAGAGGGCACCCGGGCGAGACCTCCTGATTGGAAAGTAGCACAGCGGTCAAGGGGTTTCGGGGGCCAATGTCTGTAACCAATTGAATTCAGGGCGAAGAAAAAGTCAACTTTGCCGTGACCGTTTAGCGGCCAAACTCGTTGAATGAGCGGCTTGCTTCAGTCTGCTGGGAAGCGCAAGAATTCCTCGCGTCACCCCGTCCAGTCCGAGGCCAGCCTGCTCTACCGAGCGATGCCGGTTCGGCGCCGGACGCATCGAGTCAATGCCTTCGGCGTGGGGCCGGCAGCGTCTGGCGGAACTTCGCCGAGGCCGTCTCCATCCGGGCAGCCAGTCGGGAGATGGAGCCTCGGGTTCGCGCCTGACTGCTGTGGTCTGCCCGTACCGGCTCATCGGCGGGCATTCGCATTTCGAATGCCAGGCAGGGGGCTTGCCGCGCTAAGAACTCGGTAGCGCCGCTACGTTGACTTCGGCTTGAGCAAGCTGCCTGGCCGCATCGTGCAGCCGGTTCAGTGCGCTAGAACGTCGACTCTGCCACGGAAGCAACGCCTGCCGAAGCCGCTGCGGTCCGCTGGTAAGCAATTGGATCGAAGCCGCTCTCCTCTGGTCCAGATCTTGTTCTACGATTCGAAGATCGCGGGGATCGATGCCCAGGTTAGCGTTGAACTGAAACTTTCGTTCAAGTTCGGAGCGCCACATGAGAAGGATTCCCCGCATGCTGGGGCCGAATCCCTTAACTAAGCTAATCTTTGCTACTTCGACGTCAAAGGCATCCTCCACATTGAAGGCGCGGAGCAAGCTCTTCCGGCCTGGACCAATACCAGGTAGAACAGCATCTTCGATGCGATATGGTTCGAGGAACTTTTGCAACTGCGGAACGCCAACGGAGCAACCCAGGCCGGACTTTGAGGCATTCACTCTTAGAGGACCGAGGGTTATGCTGCGACGAAAAGTCCAACCCATAAGATGATTTCAGGCGATGCAATACCATGCCAGTGTACAAGCGAGCTCTTACAAAGGCGCAACACAGCAGAGACTGTAGAGCCTATTTGGGTTCTGAAGGTTCTAGTACTGTGAAAGTCAACTGTGCTGCTACATTCGCGGGTATACTTCACTAATGCGCCGCTGTGTGCTTCTCCTGTTTGCCGCACTTCTGGTTACCGCTCCGGCATTGCCGAGCTCTAAGTGTATGTCATGCGCCCGCAATTCCAAGGGCCGGATCGCTCGCGCCGCCAGCGCCCGGCGCAAGTTTCAGCGCGCACACCCCTGTCCTGCGACGGGCAGTACCACCGGCGCGTGCCATGGTTATGTGATTGACCATGTGAAACCGCTGGCTTGTGGTGGGGCGGATGCACCTTCCAACATGCAGTGGCAGACCAACGCCGCTGCCAAGGCAAAGGACAAGCTGGAGCGCCGCGGCTGCCGCTAATCGCAAATTGCCATCAGGCACCTTTGGGACACCCGGCGCCCGCGCCAAAAATGCGGCCAAGACTCTCCCGCGCTCGTCTACGCGATAATCACTAATGTGGACAGAGAGGTTTACGCACCGGCCAGGAGCATTGCAGCCAAGCTCGTGGCCTACTTTCAGCATCGCGCGGCAGCCAGCTTTGGCAGGACTGAGGATGTCGCAGAGCTGCCTGACGCCCCGACCGTCGAAGCGTTGATAGACGCTGCTTTCTGGGCGAGTCTGCGTCGTGAAGAAGGGTACCCGCCACGGATTTCGCTGGCGTTCCTGGCGCCCGAAGCGCGTAGGCGCCCCCTCATATTCGAACGGCCGCTGCCGCTTCGCCCCGCCGTACTGGCGCGGGTGGCCCCCGCGGTCGAGCGCCAGGGGATTCATCTGGGCGTCTGGCGCGACGACAACCTGGACGACAGCGGGCTCTCGGTATGGGGAACCACCCGAATCATTCCACCACATTGCTTCGTGCTCGAAGTGTCGGCGCCCGGCCTGCTTGTGATCAAACATCAAAGCGCCGAGGATACCGGGAAATTCATCAATGTCGCGGTGCTGGAAGGCGACCAGATCAAAATGGTGGACGAGCGCGCATCCAGCTTGCCCGGCTGCCCGGCGCTGCTGACGTCATTGTTGGGATCCGATTCGCCAGGTGGGTGGGGCCAATCGGTCAACGTGCTGGTGCAGCTTGCGGTTTCGATGCGCGCCCACGGCCGGGGTGGATTGCTGCTGGTGGTTCCGGCCAGCGAAGGATCGTGGCGGGAGTCCATCGTACAGCCCATCGCGTACGCGGTTTCACCTCCGTTCGCCGAACTGGCGCGCTTGACCGGGGCGGCGCCGCCCGAGACAGACCGGCGCATTTGGCAGGATATGCTGGGCCGGGCAGTGGACGAACTGGGCGGCCTGACCGCGGTGGATGGCGCCATGGTGCTTACCGACCGGTATGAGTTGCTTGGTTTTGGGGCGAAAATCGGCCGCCGGAAAGGCTGGCCTCCCGTGGAGCGGGTGAGGCTTACCGAACCCGTCGAGGGTGGCGCGGCGCTGGTGATCCATCCGGATCAATTGGGCGGCACCCGCCACCTGGCGGCGGCGCAGTTTGTACACGACCAGCATGATGCCATCGCGCTGGTGGCATCGCAGGATGGGCACTTTACGGTCTTTGAGTGGTCGGGGTGCGAGGACATGGTGTGCGCGCATCGCATCGAAGCGCTGCTGCTGTGAAAGGCGACGGCCGCCGGGTCTTTTGTGGGGCTTTCTTACCGCCGAATAGCCGCTTCCAGCTTGTCCACCGAAACATCCATGTTTCGCCGCGAATAACGGATAAATCCTAAACTTCGAAGCCGGTTGAGATGAAACGTCACAACCTCCCGCGACGTCCCTACGTACTCGCTCAGAGTCTGATGCGTCAGCGTCTCCACCCGCATGGTTCCGTCGGGCATCTCGACACCAGTCCGGTGGGCAAGCTCCGCCAGAGCCATCATCACGCGCTCGGGTGTATTGTAGAGTGCCAGATTTTGCAATCGGTCCGCCATTTCCAGACACTGCCTGACCATGTACTGGCAGAGAACCACGCCGAGCCGTGGGTAGAGGTCCACCTGCCTCTCGATCTCACTGGAAGTCCATGAAATGAGACTCACCGGGCTGAGCGCCACGGCGGTCTCCAAGCGGTCCGATGGCTGAATCAGAGCCGACTCACCGAGCAGGCTGCCCTTGAACACCAACCGGCATGCCGTGTCGCCTTCATCTGGCGCAATGCTGACCTTGACGCGGCCAACCACCACAAGAGAGAGGTGCGTACAAGGCTGATGCGGAGAGTAGATGACACTGCCACGCGCAAGTTCCTGCGCGGAACGCTGGGGCAGCAGTTCCAACAACTCTATTTCTGGGTTCGCGGCTGGTGCAACCCGTGGCATTTTATACAAGAGTACCGCTAGAAGCGGCCCAGTTCATCAGGAGTTTGCCGGATATTCGCGAAATAAATTGCTATTGGTCGACGCCAGTGCCCGCCAACCAGCTCCAGCCCGCATAGCCCAAAATGGGGATTGACACGGCAATCAGAGACGCCTGCTTCATCGGGATACTCCTTTGCTCCTCGCGTCAGTACGCGAACCCGCCGTTTACCAGCAGTACCTGCGAATTGATCCAACCGCCCTCGGGCCCTGCCAGGAAGGAAACAACCCTCGCGAAGTCCTCAGGCTCGCCGAGCCGTTCCAGCGGATTCATCTTCCTTAATTCGTCGATCAGTGCCTCGCTCTTGCCCTTCAGGAACAGGTCCGTTCGCACCTGGCCCGGCGCCACCGCATTGACGGTGATGTTTCTGCCACGCAGTTCGTTGGCAAGCACGTGAACCAGGCCCTCGGCTCCCGCCTTGGAAGCGATGTAGGCTCCGTAAGTCGGGAAGGACCTGGCGAGAACACTGCTGGAGAAAGTGATGATGCGCCCGCCATCAGGAACATGTTGTGCCGCCTGCGCGAATACCAGGAAGGTTCCGCGCAAGTTGGTCGCGATCACCTTGTC
>Ga0210402_10001591_pt1 | contig 23274 bp, 24 predicted proteins | sample IncBWC7MmetaG_FD_161055 | JGI IMG/M metagenome (GOLD analysis project Ga0210402, IMG submission 161055) | Forest soil microbial communities from Barre Woods Harvard Forest LTER site, Petersham, Massachusetts, United States - Inc-BW-C-7-M | ecosystem: Environmental > Terrestrial > Soil >... | reverse complement strand
GCAAAACAGCCGCCACAACACGGGCTTGGATAACAAAGCAACACTCTCCTGGGAGCAGAACGACAAAGCGATTCTGCGATGCTAGGGTCTGAGCTTCAAAAAGCCTCAACAATATTGGATAGGACAGTTTACTAGATGCGGGGCCAGGGGCGCGGAGGTGTCTGGAAAATCAGAGGGAGGTGTCAGGTCTTAGGTATCAGGTGTCAGGAAGGGCCTGTGCCGAAAGGATCTTGGGTTCCTGACACCTGCCTAAAAGGAATCTCTGGTGGTGTAGTATCCGGCCCGATAGCGGGCCCGGTAGGGACCTCCAACAGGAACATTGGCGAGGTCGATTTGTATGCGGCGGAAGTCGTTGGGCGACTCGTGCTGCGACGGGTAGTATGCCAGCAGATATTGCAAGCGCAGTTCGTCACTGATCTTTTTGAAGGCGTCTTCCAGTTCCGGCAACGAACTCGCGTAGTAATACTTGCCGCCGGTGTCTTCGGAGAATTGAATCAGCGCGTGCTCGCCGCCCGTGTCGCGTCCCGCGCTGGCTTCGATGGGAACAATGATGACGCTGTAGATGATGGCTTCCGATTCCTGCGCCGCGCGCAGGGCTTGCTGGTAATTCACCTGGCTCATAGTGTCGCCGCCATCGGTGACTGCAACGATGACTTTTCTTCCCTGCCGTTTGCCCAGCGCTTCCGCGCCGAGGAAGACCACATCGAACAAAGCGGTGGCAGATCCGTTGCGGAGGTGGTCGATGCCGGCGTCGATCCGGCTCAGATCAGACGTAAAAGGCACGACCTGGGTGACTTCCTCGCTGAACTTGTAGACCGCCAATCCATCCTCGGGGCGAACGATGGCGTGCGCGAACTTGTGCGACGCCGATTGCTCGAGCGGAAGATCTTTCTTGGTGCTCAGGCTGGTATCGATCGCCAGCACGATCGAGAGCGGCAACGCGGACTCGCGGCTGAAATTCGCGATCTTCTGCTCTTTGCCGTCTTCCTTAAGAACAAAATTCTCTTTTTGCAGGCTGGATACAGGACCGCCCTGGGCATTGGTGACGGTGACAAAAACGTTCACCAGTTTGACATCCACTTTGAAGGTAGTGTCCGCATCCTGCGCCAGGCAGGCCAAGGCGGTGGCGCCGATCATCATCATGAGCGCTAGCCAGAGCTTTTTCATGCGGGGACAATCATTTGGATGCGGTCTGTCAGCCGATTGTACCCGCTGGCGGGACGATTTCTTCGGGAAACGGCTCGCCATCGGCCCAGACCGCACCGTCTTCGAAGTACTCTTTTTTCCAGATGGGAACGGTCTTCTTCAAAGTGTCAATGATCCAGCGGCAGGCTTCAAAGGCTGGGCCGCGGTGAGCGGAGGCCACTACGATCAGCACGCTGGTTTCGCCGATTTCCAGGCGTCCGAGGCGATGCACCAGGGTAACCGCACGCACCGCAAAACGGTCACGAGCCTGATCGGCGAGGGCTTCCATCCGTTTTACGGCCATCGCTTCGTAGGACTCGTAGTCGAGGTAGAGAGTGCGGCGTCCGCGGGTGTTGTTGCGGACCACGCCTTCGAAGATTACGGCGGCGCCATCCTCGCCCAGCTTTATGCGATCCACTTCAGTTTGGGTAGAAATCGGCTCTCGCACGATGCGGACACTCGCAACCGGAGGGACATCCGGTGCTCCGCCACTGACGGGCGGGAGTAGCGCCACTTCATCGTTTGCATGCAAAACTCGCTCGGGCACTGAATATTCCTGGTTCAAAGACAAGGCGACGGAAGGCAGCAAGGACCCCAACCGGGGAGACAGATTGGCGTAGTAGGCGACTACAGCGCCCAGCCGCGCGCCCTCGGGGAGATCAATCGTCTCGCAGGAGCGGCCCAGAACATCCTTCAGCATTCCGAAGAAGAGTACGCGAATTTGCATTGTTGCACTGTCAAAGAAGATTCCGGTAATCGCGGAAACCCGCCAAATGGCGCGTCCGGATTCGCCCTGTATCCGCGTCTTTGCCAACGACCGAATCAGTGTAGCGCGTCGGGGCCGGCAAACCGTGCCCCACTGTGGATGCAGACCAAGCACCCCGGCGGTCAATTACCTCCGTAATCGTGCAATAGGTCACTTTCCGTCATAGGCTTATGTCCGAAGGCCTACACGTCCGAGGAGGAGTCATCTCCACCGCAGCTCAAACCGATGCTATCCGCAATGCGTCTGCGCGGGCGTTTATCCACAGCCTGAACATTCTCGTTAAATACACTCGCCTGTACGGAGTAAAGCACAAGCGTACCGAAGGCCAGTTCGACATCACGTGGAAAGAATTGCGGGAAGGCCTGCCCAAAAATGGCGATGGCGGATTCCTGCTCGGCGTAGCCGACAACAAGCTCCTGCTTGACGGCACCCCTCTTGAGGCAGGGCAGGCCGAACGAAGCTTCGCTCAGTTGCTGACGGCGGCCGGTCTGGCCAGCATTCATTTTTCCAGCAAGGTTACCCTCGAGGACTTTACCCGCCTGGTCACCGCTTTCGCGATGGGCGGATCGAAGGCGCAGGACTTCGCCCGGCAGCTTAAAGAAACGCTGGGCGATAACAAGAACTCCTCCATCAAAATTAACGAAGTAAAGTTTGTCGCGGCTGATCCGACGACCGGAGAAATTTCCGTGGCGGCACAGTTGGCGGCACAATCGCTCGGCCCGGAATTCAAACAGTGGTTGAACGACCCGCAGAAAATGTTGCAGTTGATCGCTGCGGCGCAGGGAGCAAGCTCGGGTGGTTCCGGGGAACCGGGCGGAGCGCCTCTGGGCACGGTTCCGAATATTCCGGTCGCGCACGGCGGCGGAGCCGGAGCCGGCACGGGCACTGGCACCTGGACCGGTGGAACGGTGCCGCTGCAGGAAGAGGAAGTGATTCAGGCGATCCGCATGCTGACGCATTTCGGTCAGGCCGCGCAGGATCCCAACGCCAGCCCGGAGGCTTTGACTGCAGAACTGGCCAAGGCGCCGGAAGGGGCGAAACTAAATCTCGCGTCGCTGCTTGAGAGCTTGTCGAAACAGGTTACAACCGCGGCTGAAGAGAGCGACACTCCCCTGCTCATGAAGGCGGCGGAGCATATGGCGATTCGCTTCGCGCTCGACCGCTATTCAAAGGGCGAAGTCAAAGTAAATGCTGTGCACCAGATGATGGAGCACATGAGCCGTCAGATGGACACGCTGCGCCAGATTCTGCGCGTGCAGGAAGACAAGATGTCGAAGGCTGGCATCCTGGTCGATTCGCACGCCGACATTCTCGACCGAATGTTCTGGGCGGAAGTGCCGGAAGCGGGTAAGAAGAGCGTACTGCTTTCCAGCGAAGCGGCCTGCGTGCCTCCGCGCAATATCCGGCAGTTTGTCGAGATGCTGCTCGAGCGCGACGATCAGGAAATCGCCGCCAAGATTCTCACCAACTATTGCAGTTGCCTGGATGCGAAAGAGCTGGAGCCACGGCGGAAGACGTCCATCGGTCTGGCCCAGATTGCGGATCTCTACGCGACCGCTTCAGAAGAAGTGATGCCGAACGCCGTGGCGATGATCGGCGAAAAACTGGCCAAGGAAACCGACAGCGAAGTACAGAGCCTGCTGAGCGCGGCTTTCACGCGCTTCGGGCAGGAAGCCTGCACGCGCAAAAAATACAAGGCGATTGCGGAAGTCTGCTTGTCGCTGACGGATATTGGGAAGGAACGTCCGCTGCTGGTGCAGGATTTGCGTTCGCGCGTCGGCATCGAAAACCGGCTGCCGGAGATGCTCGAGGAGGCGATCAATGCGCCGACCGTCTCCGAGGAACTGATCAACGTTCTGCAGCAGATTCCGAAAAGCTCGGTAGAACATCTTTCCGACCGCTTCTTTCGTTCGCAGAAACGGGTGGAATGCGACCGGATTATGGAACTGGTCGACGAATTGGGCCAGCCGGCACTGGACGACCTGCGCGAAATTCTCCGCACCGGGCAGCCCCGGCAAGCAGCCTCATGCGTAGGCCTGTTGAGCCGCCTGAGCGTTGCCACCTTGCTTGAGTTGCTGCCTTCGCGCATGCCGGAATTCAACCGCTTTTACCAGGACGTAATCGTGCGCCAGATTGCATACGGCGCCGCCTCGGATCGTGGGCGCACGTTGCTGGAACTCTTGGAGTTGCTCGATCCGCTCATTCTGCCCGAGGCGATCGATGAAATCGGAATGAGCCTGGACCGGACAGCGAGTTCCAGCCTGATCGCGATGGCCAGCGCCGGTGAGGCTGCCTCACGGCCTCCGTTTGTACAGCTTAAGGCAGTCGAATCACTGGGCCGCCTGCGCGAAGTGGAAGCCGTTCCCGTGCTTCGCAGCATCGTGGAAGAAAAGAAAATCTGGGGACGCACGCAACACCGCGAATTGCGCGTGGCTGCGGCACAGGCGCTCTCGAAGATCGATCCACGCTATGGCGCCCAGGTGATGTCCGAGAGCGGACTGGAAGCGGCGGAACTTGGCATCAGTCCCCTGGATCCGGCACCGGCGTGCCCATGGGTGCGGCAACGGCGCTACGAACGCGTGATCCTGCCGAAGACATTCTCCGCACAGCTCAGCAGTTCGTGGGGGAAATCCAATGTGGTCATGCGTGAAATGAGCCTGGGTGGCGGCATGGGCACTCGCAACGACAACCTTCGCGTAGGGTCCGAAGCAAACGTCGAAATCTCGGTGGGCGTAAAGAAAATCCGCGGACAGGTCTTGCTCCGGCGCGCCCGCGTCAATGAAATCGGATTCGAATTCGTCAGCATGGATCTGGATAGCCGCTACCGGCTACGCCGTATCCTGGCCGAAGCGTCGGAGAAGGCGCCGGAAAATCGCGCGTCCACCTGGGACGGCGAACGCAAGACCTAGCTTAGTGGTCACACAGATCGACGTTTGTATCAAGTCGATTTCCTCCGTGCTCCTCGGTGTCCCCCGTGGTAAAAGCCTTTGACTACCGCGTCGAACGTTCCGACTGCATGGCCTCATCGGGGGCGAACCCGCAATCAACACAAAAAGCCTCCGCGATGCGGAGGCTTTTCTTTCGCACGAAAGCTTCTACACAACCTTGACGAAGATAATCACGAGCGTGAACAGCACCAACGACTCGATAAACGCCAGCCCCAGAATCAGCGCCAGCTGAATGAACGAGCGCGCTGCAGGATTGCGAGCCATCGCTTCGCAAGCCGCCGCGCCCACTTTGCCCTGGCCTTGTGCCGCAAGACCAGCCGCAATGGCGATCGCAAAACCTGCTGTGATCGCAACCCAGTTCGTACCGCCAGCCGCAGCGCCGCTGGTCTGCGCGAACGCAGGCACCGCGAGGACTGAAAGCAGCATCATCACAAACAACACCATCAACATCTTCCGCATTTGTGTTTCTCCTTATGAATTTGCCGCCAGTGGGTGGTTGACGCCGTGCCTTGGGAGGCCGGCGCCCTCACGCTGAAGGCAGGAAACCAGTTCTCAGTTCTCAGTTCTCGGTTCTCGGTTCCCAGTATCGTGTTCCTTTACTGAGAACTGAGAACCGGGAACTGAGAACTCCCTTCTAGTGTTCGTGCGCTGTCGCCTCACCCAGGTACACACAAGCGAGCAACACAAAAATGTACGTCTGAATCAAGGAAACAAAGATGTGCAATCCCTCGAATACCACCGGAATACCAAACGGGATCAGCGAGAAAAAGACGAGCGTCACCATTTCGCCGGCGAACATGTTGGCGTACAAACGAATCGTCAGGGACATGATGCGCGCCAGATGACTGAATACTTCAATCGGAAACATGAGCTCGGGCAATATAATCCGCACAACCAGGGGCATGTCCTTGTCTTGCGGTCCGATGAAGTGCTTCAGGTATCCGATCAACCCGTTGGTCCGTATGCCGTAGAAGTTGTAGTAAATCCAGGTCAGCAGCGCGCATCCGAGCGGAACGACCGGTATTCCCGTCGGCGTTTCCAATCCGGGCACTAGCCCGATCAGATTGCAGGACAGAATAAACATTCCGAGCGTCGTCAAGTACGCTACGAATGGGTCCGCATGTTGACCGATGGATTCGTGGGCAAGATTGTTGACGAAGCCGTAAATCGCTTCCATCGTGTGCTGAAGACTGCCGGGCTTTTCCACCGACAACCGCAGCCGTACGAGCACGAAGAAAACGGTCAACAACAGGACGACCAGAAACTCCATCGCGAACGCGTTCGAAATTGGCGCCGCCGGATGTTCCACCGGAATACCAAGCGCGTGCATCAAGGCCAGCACGGCACCGCCGAAGTGGTGGTTCAGAAATTCAGTGAATACCAGTTGTTCCATATCGTAGTGCGTTGCCAACTTCGAGCTATGGCCTTCGAGTTTGAAGCTAAAGCTGCAAGAATTCTTATTTCGGCGAAGAGTACCTGCTCCGAGCGTAGCTCGCAGCTCACTTCCGTCGAAACGCCACCCAGGCCTCGACTCCGGCTTCGGCCATCATGGCTGCTACGGGCAGGCACAGGCCCCACAGGAAGCCCCGGAAGGCCAAAACGGAACCTTTTAAGATAGCATACGCAGCGATCCCAACCAACCCGTAACGAACCAGAAACCGCAGTACGATGGCCCATCCGCGCTCTTTGCTTTGCTGGTTGACGATGCGGTCGCCGAGGGCCTCGACGACGCGCACAAGCGTGCGGAAATTAACGTAAGAAACGGCCGCGCCGGCGGCGACTCCAATTGCACCAGCCCAGCCATATCGCCAGTACACGGGATCGATCAGCAGCACTCCGACGACCAGCATGGTGCGCTGCATGCGAGGGATGGCGCGTTCGTGGAACGCGTCCACGGTCGCAAGGTCTTCTGCGGCGCTCGCTTCTGGGTTGGAGGGGTTAGTCATTCCTTCGGGAATTCATCCTCTGAGAATCATTCCTTCGAGGAGGATACGGCCATGCGAATCATCTGATAGAAACCGACTGCTGCGCCGAAGAGCAGCCCCACCAGGTACAACCACTTGGTGTGCAGCCAGTAGTCCAGAAGCTTGCCCAGAAAAAATCCAACGAGAATTGCCGCAGGGATAATGAAGCCAATCTCGGAGTAACGAGCGAGCGCAACGAGCGGGTCTCTTTTCGGCAGGACAGGCTTCGGCGGGACGGCCTTCGGCAGATCAGCCATGCGGAGATTCTAAATCAGCCGCGGGCTCCAAAGCTTCGGGCTAGAACTGGTCTCATCAGTGGTTTTGGGAAGGGGCACGGTTTCAACTGTGCCGCTACCGGCCAATAAAAACGCGGGCTTCAGCCCCTGAGGGCCTGGCTCCTTGCCCTGGAAACCAGTTATGAAACCAGTTCTAGTCCAGCCCTTATCGAACGCTCTCCATTCCACGACCAACTCCGGCCTTGTCCGGAAGTAGAAACGTACACCGCGCCGCCGGGGAGACCAGCGTGTCCGTTCGGTAGTAGCGTTCCAGGATGCCGAAGCTTCCCTTCGCCCAGATCAGCAGGTCGGGGTTCTCAGTGGCAAACTTTTCCCAGGTCTGCGCCTCCGTCACGCGCTTCATGCGCTCGCGGATCAGGAACAGGTAGGCCCAGGTAATCGTCTCATGATAGCGGTCGGGCTTGCCAAGTGCAGTGGCGAAGCGAAGCAACGCATCCGCAAATTTCTTCAGAGCATCCAGGGCTGGATATCGATTCAGATACTCGAAGGCCAGCCGCACATGGTCCGCATGGTGAAACGAATCGGCGGCAGTCAGACCGTGTTCGAACCGCTCGATCAACTCATCGCCCGTCAAACCTTGCGAACTTGTTGTCATCGCTCACTTCCCTTTCGCCCTTGTGGCCTTGCTCGCGCCCTGTGACTTCTTGATCTCGGTCAGCCGGTGGCTGGCATTCGAATCGAGATCGAGTCCGTAAAATTTCTTCAGCTCGCGAATACGCTGCAATGACTCCGAGCTGAAGGGACTCTTCCCGTCGAAGGCATGCAGCACGATGCCTTCCATTACGTCGCCCAGCGTCATGTCGTGATATTCGGCAAAGCCCTTCAGTACTTTCAGAATGCGCTTTTCCATCCGGACGCCGGTCTGGACGCGCTCCACCAATAGTTTAGGATCTGCAACCATGGTACAAGTGTACCACGGTACACGCGTTTTCATGTCTGGAAAAAAGCTAACCTAGCAGTTGTGCTGAAAGACTCTGCTTTTGGGTGGCGCAGCGGTTCACCGCTGCGATAACGTCGTTTTTGACTTGGGCTTTAGCCCGCCTGTATCCGACGAAGAGTTTTCAGGAACCACTCGACTAGGGTAGTGGTTCGCCTGGAGGCTCATCTAGCGGCCGCGTGTAGTCGTCAGCGCTGGTCACATAGCAGGGCAACCGACTCTTCCGCCGGGACAGATTCAGCACTGGGGCATCGGTCGCGTACTGCAACTGGGACGCTGGTCCACGCCAATCTCCTACGTCCCCTGTCAAAAGATGCGCCAGGTCTCTTCGCATTCATGGTCCTTGAACGCCTGTACTTCGTGCACTGTGAAATAGTGCAAGCCCTCGTCCGAAAGGCGGGGCTGATAGGGAAGGAAGTAATAGACCAGCTTCACCAGTTGTGATTCATCCTTGGTCAATTCCTTTTCCGCGATGAATATCTCCTCATTTCCGAAGAAAGACGAGCGCGGATAATTCCAAGCCAAGGCAATCAGTCGCAGACGCACGACTTCCTTCTTTGGCGAATGCCATCGCAGGTCGCCACGCGCAGTCTCCGGGCCGCACAAGACGCACATGGCCGCAAAGCCAAGAACACAGAGAAGTCCCGATCTGGCGAGACGCATGCAGTACACCCCTTCGGTTAGTTCTTGGATGCCCTTCGCACACAATCCGTAGCGCACCCCACCTATCAATATTTTGGGTATTGCTGCAACTCAGCCCGCTCTTGCCTGCCTGCCCTCAGTTCTTCGCGGTTGTTTATAATCGCTGATTCACGTCTCATCTCAAAGGATTCCATTGTCACTCGACGAAAATATCTACGAAATCCGCCGCGAGAAATTGAAGAAGATTGAGGCTCTCGGGCAGCTGGCGTATCCCACGAAGTACAACTTCAGCCATACCGTCCCGCAGATCCTCGCCTCCTACAGTGGCGAAACGGGCGAGGACCTGGAGAAGACGCGCGTCAATGTGCGCGTCGCCGGACGCATCATGGCGATCCGACTCATGGGTAAAGCCGGATTCGCGCATTTGCAGCAGGATGGACAGCGGCTTCAGTTCTACGTCAAGAAAGACGCCATCGGTGACGTTGGCTTCGAACTTTGGAAGCTGCTCGACCTAGGCGATCACATCGGTGTGCGCGGATATCTGTTTCGCACCCGAACCGGCGAGCTCAGCATTCACGCAGAAGAACTGACATTTCTCTCGAAAGACCTTCTGCCGTTGCCCGAGAAGTGGCACGGGCTAACGGATGTCGAGCTGCGTTACCGCCAGCGTTATGTCGACCTGGTCATGAATCCTGAGGTGCGGGAAGTTTTTCTGAAGCGGAGCAAGCTGGTGCAATCGATGCGGCGGCACCTGGATTCGCAGGGGTTCATCGAAGTCGAGACGCCGATGATGCATCCCATCGCCGGTGGCGCGGTGGCGCGTCCCTTCAAGACGCACCACAACACGCTCGACATGGATTTGTTCCTGCGCATCGCGCCGGAGCTTTATCTGAAGCGCCTGACGGTGGGCGGCTTCGATCGCGTCTACGAAATCAACCGCAACTTCCGTAACGAAGGACTAGGCTGGCGCTGGAATCCCGAGTTCACAATGCTCGAGGCTTACCAGGCCTACACGGATTATCTGGGCATCATGAACACGACCCAGGGCACGATCGAGCAGGCTGTCCGCGACGTAACCGGCGGCACCAAAACAAAGTGGGGCGAGCACGAGATCGACTGGGCGAGCACGAACTGGCGGCGCATGACGATGCGCGAAGCGATCGTCAATTTCTGGCCCGAGAACGCGGGAGCCAAGCCGGTCGTGAGCGACTTCGCGACCCACGAGTCGGTGAAGGCGCTCGTCACTCGCTTGCGCGAGGCCGGAATCAAGCTTGCCTACGACGCGAACGAACCGGCGGGCAAGACCATTGCCGGAATCTTCGAAGCCATCGCGGAAGAACATCTCTTGCAACCCACGATCATCTACGAATTTCCGACAGCGATCTCTCCTTTGTCGAAACAGAAACCCGACGATCCCGACTGGACCGAGCGCTTTGAAATGTTTGCGGGCAAGATGGAAATCGCGAACGGATTCAGCGAACTCAACGACCCAGAAGACCAGCGCCGCCGTTTTGAAGGTCAACTCAAAGAACGCGAACGCGGTGACGACGAAGCCCACCAGATGGACGAAGACTACATCCGGGCGTTGTCATACGGTATGCCTCCGGCCGGGGGCGTCGGAATCGGCATCGACCGGCTCATCATGCTTCTGACCGATTCACATACCATTCGCGACGTGATTTTGTTTCCGCTCCTGCGACCCGAAAAACATGTAACCGCGGAGGACGCTGAGAACGCAGAAAAAACAGAGCACGAGTAACAAATTGTCGTCCTGAAGTGAAAGGGAAGGACCTGAGTCGAGCACAGCACCGCGTAGTCCCCTCGGCGCGAACCCAAGGCTCAGATAGACTGCATCACCTCCCGCGTGGCAGGCATCAATAGCCCGAGACCTGACACCGATCTCTATGCGATTCGACCTCACACCTGACCTTCGCCGCAAGCTCGGCTACAAGCTCATCGACCACATCGACGCCTTCTACTCTTCCCTGCCCGACCGTCCCGTACAACAGCACGCGGACCAGCGCACCTACGGCCCGCTCGACGATCCAATGCCCGAAGAAGGGGCCGACCCTGCTCAAGTGCTCGACGACATCTGCCGCGAAATGGTCGACCAGGGCTTCCACGTCCCCGCGGCGAATTACTTCGGACTAATGAATCCCACGCCGACGTATATGGGCTTTCTGGGCGAAGCGCTGGTCGCTGGGCTGAATCCGCAGCTGGCAACACTGGCCCGTTCGCAACTGGCCTCGAAAATCGAGGTCGAAACCCTGCGCTGGATCGGCGAACGAGTAGGCTGGCCGGGCAGTTTCAACGGCACCTTCACCAGCGGCGGCAACGAAGCCAACTTCAGTGGCCTGGCGCTCGCGCTGGCGTGGAAATTTCCGAACGCAATCGACGACGGAGTTGTAACGATCGGGGCGCAACCTGTCGCCTATGCTTCCGCCGAGTCGCATCACTCGCTCGACAAGTCAGCGGGATTAATGGGCATCGGGCGCAAAGCATTGCGGCGGGTTGCGCTCAACCAGCGGCTGCAGATCGACCCCGGCGCGCTCAGCCTCGCAATCGAATCCGACCTGCGTGCTGGACGCAAGCCGTTCTGCGTGGTCGCGACCGCCGGCACCACTAGTTCCGGGATCATCGACGACCTGCCTGCGATCGCCGAGGTCTGCCGGCGTCACCAGCTCTGGCTGCACGTGGACGGCGCGTACGGGGCCTCGCTGATCTTCTCCGACAAACACCGGCTTCTCATCCGCGGGATCGAGCAGGCGGACTCCATCACCATCGATCCGCACAAGTGGCTGGCCGTCCCGTTTGCCGCGGGAGTGATCCTGACGAGCCATCCCGAAATTCTGGAGCGCGCGTTTGCGGTCTATGCGCCCTACATGCCGAAAGCGGACGGAGCCATACTGCCTGACAATTCGAAAATCAGTACGCAGTGGACTCGCCGCATGAACGCCATGAAGCTCTGGCTGACGCTCAAGGTGCACGGACGCCGGGCGTACGAGGAACACATCGACCGGCAGATGAATCTGGCGCGCGCATTTGCCGACTGGGTGACCAATTCCGGGCCGTTCGAACTGTCGGCGCCCATGGTGGTGCCGATCCTCAACCTGCGCTTGAAAGGAATCGCCGATCCGAAACAACGCGCTGCGTTACACAACGCGATCGTGGACGACGTCACGCGCGACGGCCAACGCTGGATATCGGAAACGATCGTCGACGGCGAGAGCGTAATCCGCGTGATGGTGGTCAGCTACCTGACGGAGGAGCGGCACCTTGAAGCGCTGCAACGGGCGCTGGTAATTGCGGCTGGCTCACGGTTGTCGGCTGTCAGTTCAGCGGAAATCACTTAGGAAGCTCGACGAGCAGCAGAGACAGCAAAGCGCTACCGACCCAGAGCCCAGGAGGCGCTACGGTAGCGCTGCCATGATCAATCTCGAACTGTTGTGAGCATGCCGAAGTGCGCGAACAAGTTCAAGTAATTGTTTAGATACGGGACCGGGCTCACCATGCAGGCAGCTATTTCGTCTCTTCTGAACTTTTCTTCGGCGTAGCCTTGCCGACCTTCTCCGGGCCGAAGTTCTTGGACAGGTAATTCAGAAGCGCAGCGCGATCGGCATCCGGGACGTCGGCGCCCAGGTTGACCATTTTGTCGAGTTCCGTCGACCACTCCTGCCGCGTCAGATGCTGCTCGGTGATGCGGGCGGCGTTGTGGCATTGTGTGCAGGTGGCCTTTACCTTGGCCTGCACGGGCCCGGGAGGCAACGGCTTGGTCTGTGCGCCTGCTAGGCTGAAGCTGGCAATCAAAAATCCTGCTAACAAAACCTTATCGAACAAAGCGGATCCCCAAGAACTCACGGCTTCCAGCCGATTAGAGTCACCCCAAAGGGTGCTGTTTCCATGGTAGGGGCGGAGGCGAATTGCGGTCAAGACGGAAACTCCTGTGGAACTCCGGGCAGGCCTGAACAAAACAAAAAAAACGAGTCATGAGAATCCCGGCGATTCTGTTGACTTGCCGCATCCTGGCTCCTAACATCTCAGGCCAATCCGATACTTTTCACGGAGGGCGCCATGTCGAACGAACGGGTGCTGAAGATTTTGCTGGTGTTGGTGGGACTGCTGTTTATCGCCGGAATCTATCCGGTGACGATAATCGTGTGGCAGCGTGACGAACCCGGATACACCGACGCCATGATGGGGACTTTGTACATCACCCTCGGGATTCTTTTGCTACTGGCGGCGCGGAACCCTTCGGCAAACCGCAGCCTGATTGCGTTTGCTGGGTGGTCAAGCCTGGCCCATGCGGCTGTGATGGCGATCATGGCATTACGGGACGCGCGCGCGCACGAACACATTCTGGGCGTGGTTCTGTTTGCAGTAATCGGTGTACCGCTCGCCGCGCTGGTTCCGGCTAGGCAAACTGTTTAGCAGCTGCCATACGGAAGTCTTCATTGCGACCTAAACCGGGGATCACACCCGCTCAATAGGGATTTCGACCTGTGCCCATCACTTACCAATTTTCGGCGGACAAGAGAACGATCCGGACAACCTGTACCGGGCATTTGACTCTGCCAGAGATCATCGAGCATTTCCAGGCCTTGGAGCGCGATCCGGAATGTCCGGCGCAACTCGACGTCTTCCTGGATTGCAGCGAAGTGACCTCTCTGCCGGAAACGCGGCAGATTTCGGCAGTCGTCACTCAATTGAAGCGGGTGCAACCCAGGGTTCGCTTCGATGCCTGCGCAATCGTAGCCAGCCACCACGCGCTCTTCGGGATGATGCGCATGTTTGAAGCGCTGGCAGAGGAAGTCTTTCGCGTCACACGTACTTTTCCGAGCGCGAGCGAGGCGGAAGCCTGGCTTGCCCTGCAACAGAAACCGGGTGAGACAAAATCCGCGGATGGAACCTGATCCGGCCGCAGTCCCTGCTTTTGGGTGACGCAGCGGTTCACCGCTGCGATCAATGCTTCGCTTTCGCGCTCGTTTTCGAAACCGGCTTGCCACTCGTTCTCGGAGCCACGTACGGCGACTGCTCGGGACTGAAATTCGCGCTGAAGTAATCGATCAATGCGTCACGGTCCGCGGGATCAACCGGCGCGCCCCATTTCGTCATCTTGTCCATTTCGCGGGCCCACGCGGCTTTGCTTAAACGCTGCTGCACGATAATGCGCGCCTCGTGGCAACTCAGGCACGCGGCGGCAGCCTTCTCCTGCATCGGTCCGGCGGGTAACTGCTCGTTCTGAGGCGCTGCGGCAGCCGACACCACCGCCGCACACACAAGAGCAACGGTCACGAGGTACGCGCTAAGCCTGGACATAGACCTTCACCTGATCGTAGGCGTTGTACAAATAACCGCTCGGATTCCACACGGCCGCGTCGGGCTGCACTCGTCCCTGGCTGTCGGTGGCGCGGGAGAGGATTACGTAGTCGCCGCTCTTTGCGGGCTTCCATGCGTAAGTCCACAGGCGCCAGGCATACTTGGCGTGATCCGTGCCGAGTTGCGCACCATTCCAGGACGCGCCGCCGTCGGTCGAAATCTCAACCTTCGTGATGTCCGCTTCGCCCGCCCATGCGACGCCTTTGATTTCCTGTTTGCCCGGCTTGAGCTTCGCTCCGTCACCCGGTCCGGCGATTAATGACTTCACGGCGAGTCCGGTCACGGAGTGGGTGTCCTCGGGTTTGACCGCCTCCCCGGGCTTCACGGGAGTGTTCGGAAGACGATAGCCGGGACTCATGAAATTTCCTTCCGCAGGCTTGTCGAGCACAGTGATTTCGGTCAACCACTTGCAGGATGCGGCACCGGCCCATCCGGGCGTGAGCACGCGGGCTGGAAATCCGTGGTGTGTGGTCAACGGCGCATCGTTCATGTGGGTGGCGATCAGGGTGTCGGCGTCAATCGCCTTTTCAATCGGAATGCTGCGAATGAACGGCGGCACTTTGCCCGGCACTTCGTCGAGTCCACGAAACATCACGTGTTTGCCGGTGTCTTTGACTCCGGCCTTCTCCAACAGAGTTTTCAAACTTGGCCCGGAGAACTTGCCGTTGCCCACCGCGCCTTTGCCCCACTGAATTCCCGGCACCTTGGGACTCTGCATCGAGCGTCCATTCCCGGCGCACTCCATGGCGTTGGTGACGGTGTGCTGGGGAATTTTCTCCAAGTCAGCCAGCGTAAGCGAAAACGGCTTGTCGACTTCCCCGCCGATGGTCAGCTTCCAGGTGCTCGGATCAATCTTTGCAGGCGCGAACATGTGATTGCGCACATAGAAGTGCTGGACCGGAGTGATCCACTCGGTCATGAGTTCCACTGGCATTTCCAGATCGAGAAAGCGATAGGAACGGACAATCATGCCCTCTTTGCCCGGCACGCTGATGGCAGCGGCATCGTCCGCCCAGGTGAGAAGCGGATGAGCCGCTCCGGCAGCCAGGGCGACGGCAGATGCAGTCTTGAGAAAATCACGGCGGGAAGTCATGCAGTGGTCTCCACGAATTTAAACCCTACTATATTAGTAGGGATTGAATCAAGTAATTTTCGGGCCGCTCTCCTACCGCTGGTCGATCATCCGCAGGGCCTCCAGGGTCGTGTTGCCGACGATTTCCAGGCTGCGCGGGCTCAGCTTGTCGATCGTGTCCTGCGGAGTGTGGTGGAAGACGTTGTTGTAGCCGTAATCCAAATCGATGACGTCGAGGCTGGGAACGCCGAGTTTTACGAACGGCATGTGATCGTCTTCAATGGCGCCGGCGCGCGCGTAGAAGTGCGACTGCACGCCGCTACGCTCGGCGGCCGCGTACATCAGGTCGGTCAGCCAGGGCGTGGAGTTGGTTTCCTTGTCGATGTTCAGATCGGCGTCGCCAATCATGTCCATGACGAGGAGGGCTTTGATCTGCTTCAGCGTGCCGTCTTTTTCCCAGCGTTCGGCAAGGTGGCGCGCGCCGTAAAGGCTATCGGTCGCACTCCATTGGCGGACTGCTTCTTCGCCATCCGTCCAGACCAGCCAGACGCTGTATCCGTCGCGCTTCTTGCCGCGCAGGTGGTTCGCGTATTCGAGCAGGATCGCGGCCGAGGAACCGCCGTCATTGGCGCCGACGAATCCGGTATCCCGCAACGGATAGTTCGTGTCGTAGTGGCCGAGGATCACGATGATTCCGTCTTTCGATCCCGGATACTTGGCGATGATATTCCTAACCGGGAACTTCCCTTCCACCGTGTCGGCGGTGAAGGCGTCGTCTTCGACTTGATCGCCCTTTAAATGCGCGGTGATGTAGTTCTCGACCTTTTTGTGATTCTCGCTGCCCATGGGACGCGTTCCGAACGCGACGATGTCTTTGATGTACTGGAAGGCGCGCTTGGAATCGATTTGCGGTAGCGGGCCGGCGTCGGCCACAGCATCAGCGGACGGCGCTGCTGGTTCCGGTGCGCCACTCGACGCCGCGTTGACCGGCGTCACCGACGTTGACGACGAACCCTTGCTGCACGCTGCGAGGACGAATAGGAGCAACGACAGCAGAATACCGATCCACAGAGAAACACCGGGGAAACCGCTGCGATTAAGTTTCAATCCGTGTTTCTGAGATACCGTCATCGCTCGTCCTCGGTGCCTCCGTGGTTAGGATTTCTTCTCCGCCCGTTTCTTCCGTTGCGCGGGATGGACCAGCCAGGCGATGCCGATGCTCAGTACATACAACGCAACCATCGGCGCCGCGAAGATGCACATGTTCAGAATATCGGTCGTCGGCGTCAAGATGGCCGCGACCACAAAAATCCCAAGGATCGAATAGCGCAGATTCCGCCACATCCAGCCGGCCGTCACGATGCCCATCAGCGACAGGAAGAACACCAGAATCGGCATCTCGAAAATCACGCCGAGACCGATGATCACTGCCAGAAACAGCGAACTGTATTCGCCCAGAGTAATCATGGGCTGAAATTCCTTGCCGTAACCGATCAGGAAGACGAGCGCCTGCGGCAGGACCAGTTTGTATCCGAAATATCCGCCGGCAAGAAAAAGCGCGACGGTCGAGAACATGAACGGGAACACATAGCGCTTTTCGTGGCGATAGAGGCCGGGCGAAATGAAGAGCCATACCTGATACAGCACGAAGGGTGAGGCCACGAACAGGCCGGCCATCAGGCCGACTTTCATGTACAGGTTGAATGGCTCGGTCGGGTTCAGGTAGACCAATTTTGCCGCGACGTGATTTTTCTCGAGCGCCTCGATCACCGGGCGCTGCATGACTTCGTATATCCGCTCGGCGTATCCCCAGCAGACGAAGAAGCCGCCCGCCATGGCGATGATCGAATAGATAATTCGACGCCGCAATTCCTCGAGATGCTCGAGGAAACCCATGGTCGGCATTTCATCCTTCGCCGGTTCGTTCACCGAGGACGCGGTCGCCTCAGGCATCGGGAGCCACTTTCGGCGCGGGCGTGGGCTCGGTTTCAGTCGCGTGTTCGACTGCAGCTTCCGCCTCGGCTTCAGCGGCTTTCAGCCTTTCCGGCGGAGGAGGATTGAAAATTCGGCTGGCTAGAGAATTGAGCGGAGCGTGCAGCGGCGGAAGAATTTGCGGGGTCACTTCACTTTCCAGGGAATTAATTTCCGATTCGATCTGCGCCTTGAACTCGTTCGAAGCCCGCTTGAATTCGTTCATGAAGCGGCCGATCTGCCGTCCCACTTCCGGCAGCCTCTTCGGGCCAAAGATCAGCAGGGCCAGAATGAACAGGAACACCATCTCTGAAAAGCCAAGGTTCATATTCGTATGATAATGCGAGAGAGGCATGGCGGGCCACTCTCATCGAAAACCTTGCGCTCGCAATCGACTCGCACGGAACAAGAAAAAGCCCCAGGCTTTAACGCCTGGGGCCGATGCGTCGGACGACTCACTACGGCCGCAACTATTGGGCCAGAGTGTGTACGTCGTTGAGAAGCGTATTGGCCTGGCTGACGAGACCGTTCACGACCGCGTCATCCAGTGGTACACCTTTGAATTCGGCGTTTTCCAGCAAGTGTCTCATCTGGTTCATCAGGGTGTTTCGCCGGCCCGTAAATTTCATCAGTTGGGATTCCAGCGAATTATAGGTTTTGTCACCTGGGTCATTACTCTTCAACGCCTTGGTGGAAATCTTCAGGCTGTCGAGTCCAAGTTGGGCAACCGGTGCGTTGATCTGCTTGTAAGCCGCCGACAACGCGATAAAAGCAGGTTCATTGCTCAGGCCGGGCGGCAGTACGTCGCCGTCCAGGTCTTCGACCAGTGCCCGGCCGTCGTGCAGGTAGTCGTCCTTAAAGCCAGCCAGCATCAGCATCGTCGGACGAATGTCGGTGTGATCTGACCAGGTGTCTCCGTCGATGCCTCTGGATTGCACACCGGGGCCAACCAGACCCAGCCACGTGGTAACGATGTCGGATTGCACGTCGCCGTGGTTCCAGGCAAATCCCGGGCTTTCGGCGACGCAGGGCGAATTGCAGTTCTGCGCGCCGGCGAACATGAAATAGTTGGAATCGCCGAACAGAATGAACGTCGGTGTCCGGGCGGGATCAGCGGTGACCATGTGCAAAAGTTTCAGTTCGACCGGATCCGCCATAAACACGGTGAGCGGGTCCGTATTGCCGGTAATGGGGTTGAGCGCCGTCAGATTCCCAACAGCACGCTCGAAGAAGCGCGTGGTGGAGTCCTTGCGGCTTGGATTGTTCGTGATGTAGATCGCGGGTGCGTCGTCGGAATGTACCGTGAACGGCGTCTTGACGCTCTGCTCTGTAGCGAGCAGCCCGGCCAGGTTGGTGCTGATTTCGCCGATCTGCGCGTAGGTGCAGGGAACGTTGCTGCCGTCGCAACCGTCGGGACTAGCCGCGCCGCCAACAAAATGATCGTTCTCGTCAGCGGTAACAATGAACAGCGTATTGCTGCGGTCGATGCCTTCATTCCCGAGACGGGTGAAAAACTTATTGAAGGCGTCGTCGTAAGCTGCCAGAGCCGCTACAAAACCGGCCTGGCCAGGTCCGTAGGCGGGACCGCTGGGATGAGCGTCGTGAGCGTCAGAGATGTACGCGTAGGTGATAGGCACGCCCGCTTCCTGCATCGCCGCCACATACCCGAGTGAAACATAGGCTGACATCCCGTCGAAACCGGGAAAACCAGGATTGCCGCTCGGATCCATGATCACGTTGCCATTCAAATCAGTCAGGGGACCACTCGGACTGATCACGGGCGCAACGTACTTGTGGCCGAACAGTCCGGAAAATCCGCTGTAGCCTTTCGGTTCGTCCGGCAACAGATCGGCCTCGCCTCCGTTGGGTGTGGAGCAGCGGTTGCTGGTCGCGGCGCAGTGAATGCCGATTCCAACAAAATCCGCGTTCGCCAGCGTGGGGTTGCTGATCACTTCCGCCTGTTGATCGGAAGTGGGACCAAACACCTTCGCGACGTCAACGGTGATGTTTTCCAGAATGGTGTTAGCGGCGGCCACCGCGCCAAAGTCGCATCCTGCGCGCGTGTAAGGTACCCATGGAGCTGGCGCGTTCAAGCCCTTCTCGGTCAGCATGTTTTTCGTTACGTCGGTCTGAACCGCCGGCAACGACGGATCAAAGATCGAGTCGGTCCAGTACGCGAACGAAACGCCGGGATTGGTCGTGCCGTCCGGGTTGTAGTAGCGGAAGCTGTTGGCGATGGGAACGCCATGCCGGTCTGGATAAACACCCGTAAGCGACGTGAGGATGTCATTGGCCGTGTGCGAAATCAGCGGGGTGTGGTGGTTGGTGTGTAGCGTGCCAAAGCCCTGCAGGAAGTTCAACAGGTGGGGCATCTGTTCGAGATCGGAAGGAACGTTAGGATTGTCTCGCGTGAAGTGGACGTTATCGAACTGGAGATAAATGATGTGTTTGATTTGGGTGCCGCCGTTACTCAGCGGACAACCAAACTGCGCAAACGCGGTTGAAGAAATGAGCATCATGCCAAGCACCAGGGCGCCGGCACATGCCAACCGCAAACGGGTGGCAACGAACTTGTTTGATTTCAACGCACTCACCTCCACGGTGGGATGCGCTGGTTATATGGGAAGCCCCCGCAAGCCTTGGTTAACGCAATATGAAATTGGCATGAATAAGATGGCCAATCGTTTGCACAACTGTGGATAAAATTTAACAGTGGGTTTACATCAGCGTGGGCCGTTTTCAGCGCCCGCCAAACGTATATCCGATCGAGAGGCCGTAACGCACTGCGCGCCCCGAGCTGAATTCCTGGTTGTCGTGGACCAAATAAAGGTGCGCTTCCGGCCGAATGAAGAAGTTTCTTGTTGGATACATCTTCAATCCGACTCCGAAGTGTCCCATAAAGTGGTTGATGGTGACGTAATTCTTGCAAGTGTAAAAATCGCAGGTCTGAAAAGGCTGGTAGTAGCGCGTCGCCTCGGAACCGATTCCGGCCAGAAATTCCATGGCGGCCCGATCGGCGAGTTTGGGCGCGTAGATCGCGTTGAAGTCGTAGAACATCGGACGGTAAGGTTGCACTCCCTGCCAGATTCCGCGCGACGCCTTCCACGCGAACTCCCCCTGAAATCCGAGTTGCTTGTAAAACAAGATATCGCCGCTGAAGCTGGGGTACACGCCTCCCGTCAGCGACTGTGGGAAATGGCTCCCGGTGGCCTCGTTCGCGGAAGGCGCAGTCAGCGTGTTGATGCCGAAAGCGATATCAATCTGTTGTTGGGCGGAAGCAAGAGCGCAGAGCGTACAGAGCATCACGGCGAAAAACAGGGTACGTGCGGAAGCGAATTTCATGTGGCGCACAACCTCCGTAAAACGGGCTTCGCGATACAAAGTTGGATGCGGACGGTGGGCCTGGTGCTGTTGTGACCTTAGTCCTGGAACCTGCGGCGCTGATCCCACGAACGCCAGAGCAGAGGCGCTAGGATGCCAACAGGATTCGTAAGTCACGCAAATTATTGCCCGTAGGGCCGGTCACAACCACGTCTCCCAAGGCATCAAACAAAGGGTAGGCATCAAAACGGGTCAGCGCCGTACGGACACTTGCGGGTCCGCCGGCGCGCGCGAGGGTCGATCCGTCGATCACGGCACCGGCCGCCGGACTGTTGCCGTCCACACCATCGGTACCCGCGCTCAGGACAGTGATATCTTCGCCGGCAATCTTTTCCGCGCACGCCAAAGCGAACTGCTGATTTCGTCCACCCGTGCCGCCGTTCCGCACGTTGACGGTCACTTCCCCACCCGATATCAGGCACACCTTCGAAACCGAACTGCGCAGTTCGCGGACTCGATCGAGCAGGTAGTCGGCCGCCTTCTCATAGTCCCAGTCATCGCACGAGTTATCAACCTCGACGGCGAAACCAGCCTGCGTGGCAGCCAGAGTTGCCTCCTCCACCGCGACTCGATTGGAGAGTACCGTCCACCAGCGCGCGCGCACGAAAGCAGGATCGTCGGACTTCGGCGTCTCCTCGATCACGTGTTGATGGAACAGGTCTGCTACGGACGTCGGAAACTGGTCGATGAGTTTGTACTTCGCGACGATGCGTGCGCAGTCCTCGACTGAGGTCGAATCCGGCATCGTTGGTCCGGAGGCGAGCGCGTCGGGCGTGGCGTCAGGAACATCAGAAACGAGGATCGAAACCTGTTGCGCAGGATACCCTGCCTGCGCCAGTCGTCCCCCTTTCACGGCCGAGAGATGCTTGCGAATCGCGTTGATGTCCGCGATGGGTGCGCCGCAGTGAACGAGCGTGCGATAGGTTGCGATCAGATCGGGCAGCAAAAGTTCGTCGTCCATGGGCTTCTCGACGATCGACGAGCCCCCGCCGGAAATCATGAAGATGACCAGCGCCGCCGCGTTGAGAGAATCGAGAGATTTCAAGATGGCTTTGGCTGCCTGAATCGATTCCTGGGTCGGCGTTGGATGTCCGCCTTGAAAATATCGGAAGCCGCGGACCTGGTTCATAGGCTGAACCGACGAAGCGACGATGCCCTCCAGCCGGTTTCCCACTTGAGATTCCAGCGCCGCGACCATGGTGTGTGCGGCTTTTCCTATTGAGACCACCAGGATTCGGGAGTAGGCATCGAGATCGTGCAGGTCTTCGCCGATGCGCAACACGCCGCGTGAGCAGCTCACGTGGCGCTCGAATGCATTTTCAATGGAAGCGTTCTTGAGCGCAGCGGCGAAGATCGTGCGCGCCGTTTCACGCATATGACGGAACTGCTGTTGTCGTTCGGGAGTGATCTCCGTCATGTCGGGAATTATAGTAGCGTTGATTTCCGTGCGACCGTCCGATTCGGACTCAGTGACGCACCTGCTTCGCGAGAAATTCGCGCACCCAGGCTTCGATCGTGTCTCGCATTTCCTTCAGTCGTCCTTCGAAGAAGTGATCTCCGGCCTCGATGCGCACCAGTTTCCTGGGCTCGGCAAACGTGTCGACCAGCGCTTCGAGTTTTCCGGCGGGCCCGAACTGGTCGCGCGATCCGCTGACAAATAGTTTCGGTTTGGTACACGAGCGCAGGAATTCGAAGTCATAAACCCGATCGTCCACTGGGGTCGCGGGCAGGCCCAGGCCAATCAGTGCGGTGACTCGCGGGTCCGGACACGCTGCGCGTAAACCAACCGCAGCTCCGAACGAGAATCCGGCAAACACGATCGGCAGCGAGTACTCGCGTTCCATCCAATCCAGCGCAGTTCGTACGTCTTCAAGCTCGCCCACGCCATGCGCATGCTCGCCTTCGCTCAGTCCCGTGCCGCGGAAGTTGAAACGCAGCACGGGAAATCCGAAATGATGGAGCGCTTTCATACTGTGAAACACAACCTTGTTGTGCAGCGTCCCGCCATAAACAGGGTGAGGATGACAAACCACCGCGACGTGGGTTGCATCCGGCGCGCCGGCATTGAGCAGCGCTTCAAGGCGTCCGGCAGGACCGTCGAGAAAGAGCGATCGGATGCTGTTGGATTGGGCGTGCATCAAGTCGTTGGCCGTCAGTCTGATCGTCAATTGCTGGTCGTTAGTATTGCAGACTCGTCCGCCGGCGACCAGCCAGCAACGACTAGCGATCAACCACCAGCGGCTGCTACGCTCTTGCCATGGATCTGTTCGCCCTCACGCGCCGGCTCGTGGACATCGAGTCGACCACGCCCAACGAAGGACCAGTCGGCAATTTTCTTTGTGACGAACTACGGCAACGGGGTTTCGAAGTCAACCGCATGCAGGTCGAAGGCGCGCGCGCCAACGTCGTCGCAACCTCGCCCGGGCATCCGCGCCCCGAGGTCGTTCTCTCGACCCACATGGATACGGTCCCGCCCTTTATCGCTTCGCGCGAAGACGACACGAAAATCTACGGACGCGGCGCCTGCGATGCAAAAAGCATCATCGCCGCGCAGATTTCTGCCGCCGAAAAATTACGCGCCGAAAACATTCACGTCGGGCTCCTCTTCCTGGTCGGCGAAGAGCGCGACTCCATCGGCGCCAAGGTGGCGAACCAGCATCCCATCGGCGCAAAGTTCATGATTAACGGTGAGCCCACCGACAACCGGCTAGCCATCGCCACCAAAGGCGCCCTGCA
>Ga0210402_10001589_pt1 | contig 23284 bp, 21 predicted proteins | sample IncBWC7MmetaG_FD_161055 | JGI IMG/M metagenome (GOLD analysis project Ga0210402, IMG submission 161055) | Forest soil microbial communities from Barre Woods Harvard Forest LTER site, Petersham, Massachusetts, United States - Inc-BW-C-7-M | ecosystem: Environmental > Terrestrial > Soil >... | reverse complement strand
AGTAGGACTAAGGCCAGCAGCAAATGTGAGGGCACGGAGGCGAGCACGATCAGAAAACTCAGCGTAGCTATCACCAATATTCCGGCCAAGAAGGTTCATGCGCCTGATAAGGACAGCTGCCGCCCCAAAGAGAGTGTCAAGGTCACGATAAATCGGACGAGACAGAGCTGCTGCGTTGGGTTCGAGATCACGATGAGCGACCTCGGTGTTACGAAGCTGGTGCAGCCTTGCGAGAGCGTCGCGTATACGGGGCTTCTTGAGCGCTCGTCCTAATCGGATCAACGCCTCGAACTCCATGTTCGCCCGTACTTCGGCGTTGGCGGCATCCCCTTGGGCAGTCGCTTCGAAGATTGCGCGATCCTCATCCGAGAGGGGAGTCACGAGCGCCAACCTCGCGGGAAAATCTAACTGAACGGCAGTCCGTTGCTGGACGACATATGCTCGGACTTCGGGAAGACACAAGTCCCTGCAAATGTTCTTGAGCGACAGCGGCCGCTTGCCGCGCACATCCTTATCGAACATGCGTGTAAGCGCAATTACAAGCGCCTCGAAGATTGCGCTTCGGACTTGGAGATATCCACCTGTAGCATAACCTCTGCCAAGACGTTCGACTAAGTGTTCATCGTAAGCAAGAACGCACCAGATGTGGAATCTCTGCAATGCAAGGTAAAACTCGTTGGTCGCCACTTCCAGGTGGCGATTTGCCACATTGAGTGCCTCAGGTCTCCCGTCTGTTGGCACATGTGTCGGAACAATGGTAGCTACTTCGTCGCTCATCGCCTATACCCTGATCCAGCCATACCTCAATGAAGCCGAGGTCTCCGCAACGGTGGTCATAGAGCGTCGTCGTGGGAGTGGATGGGGACACGCCGACGAAGCGACCTTGCGCTGATAAAATTTCCTAAAGCTGGCCTTGCGACCGGGCAATAGAACTGGCCAATAGGATCCGAGGGTGACCGCTCAGGTGACGTTGCAAAGTAGAGCAACGATGCGGAGATCACAGCCCAGCAACCACCCGCCAAATCACCCCGATACTTGCTGTTCGACGATTGTGGTAAACCGCCCCTCACCGCGGATCACGGCCGCGAAGGCTCCCGGGGCATGGATGTTGAACACCACGATCGGCAGCTTGTTCTCGCGCGCCAGGCTGATCGCGGCGGCGTCCATCACCTCCAGGTCGTTCGCCAGCACGTCGTGATAGGTCAGCTGCTCGTAGCGCCGCGCATCTGGCACCTTGCGCGGATCGGCCGAGTAGACGCCATCCACCTGGGTGCCCTTCAGCAGCACGTTGCAATGCATCTCCGTCGCGCGAAGTGCCGCGGCGGTGTCGGTGGTGAAGAACGGGTTCCCGGTGCCGGCGGCAAAGATGACCGCCCTGCCCTTCTCCATGTGACGCTCGGCGCGGCGGCGGATATAGGGTTCGCAGACGCTGGACATCGGGATGGCGGACTGCACGCGGGTGGCGACTCCGCGCGTCTCCAGCGCGGACTGCATGGCGAGCGCGTTCATCACGGTGGCCAGCATGCCGATGTAGTCGGCCTGGGCCCGTTCCATGCCGGAGGCGGCGCCCGACACGCCGCGGAAGATGTTGCCGCCGCCGATCACGACGCAGACCTGCACGCCCAAGGCCACGACATCGCCGATATCGGCGGCGATCGCGCGGACGGTGTCGTTGTCCAGCCCGTAGTCGCGCCGCCCCATCAGGGCCTCGCCGGAGACTTTCAGCAGGACGCGTCTGTACACCGATCGGTCTGGCATGCGGAATCGACCCCTGAAGATCGCGCGGCACCCTACTGTCTGGGCCGCGCCGGAACAAGGCGAGGCCAGTCAGCGCGCCAGACCGGGGCTCCCCGCCGGCACCGCGTAGAAGTTCATCGTCAGCGAGACGCAGGTGTAGTAGCCCATCAGCACGATCACATCGGTGATGCTCTCGTGCCCGAGCACCTTCACTGCCCGGTCGTACAGCCCCTGCGGCACCAGCCGTTCGCCGGCGAGCGCCATCGCCACCTCATAGACCGCCTGCTCGCGCTGATCCTGGAACGACGTCGGCTGGCCGGCAATGATTGCCTCGACCGCGGCGGCGGGCAGTCCGACCTCCTTGCCGCGCTTCTCGTGCGCGTTGTTGGGATAGGCCGAGTGCCATTTGCTGGTGATGACGACGACGGCGATCTCGCGTTCGCGTTCGGACAGCGACGACCGGCCGGGCGTGAAATGCTGCCCCAGGGGCTCCGCCGCGTGCACCAGCTTCGGATTGTGCACCCAGACCTTGTACGGTCCGGGCAGCCGTCCGCGCGGGCCATCGACGAGGAAGCGGTAGCCCTCCTGCTGTGCGGGCGTCATCTGGTCGAAGGGGATTTCGGTGTAGCGGCCGAAGGTTGGTGCATCTGACATGCTGGCGTTTCCTCTCTGCGGGACGGAAACACGAACATACCTGCACCCATCCGTTATTTGCACCCATCCGCGCGCTCGCGGCAGGATAGCGGGCGATGGCGCTCCTGCGGTCCAGACGTGTCATGCTGTGGTTCGGCGTTCTGCTCATGGCGCCGATGCTGTTCACCGCTGCGTCATCGAAGACCGAGGATACGCGCCCTGGGGACACGCATCCGGGCACATCGCTTGCCGGGCAGCTTCTTGTCGCCACGCCCGAGATGGGCGATCCCCGCTTTCAGCACACGGTCATCCTGATGGTGCAGCACGACCAGAAGGGTGCGCTCGGGATCGTCATCAACCGGCCGCTCGAGCAGGTGCCGCTCGCGAAAATGCTGGATGCGCTCGGGCTCGACAGCAAGGGAAGCGATGGACAGGTCAGGCTGTTCGCCGGTGGCCCGGTGCAGCCGGAGATCGGCTTCATCGTGCACAGTGCCGACTATCACCGCTCCGGCACCGTCGATATCGATGGTCATGTCGCAATGACAACCGACCCCGAGGCGCTGCGCGACATCGCCCGCCACGAAGGTCCTCGGCAGAGCCTCGTTGCGTTCGGTTACGCCGGGTGGGGTCCAGGCCAACTCGATGGCGAACTGGCAGCAGGCGGGTGGTTTACGATACCGGAGGATCCAAAGCTTGTGTTCGATGTCGATCGCGACAAGCTGTGGGACGAGGCGATGAAGCGACGCACCATTCCGCTTTGAGGTGGCCGCAGGGTCCGGTGCGAGTGAAACAAATCAGCTGGGGCCTCTTGTTGTCATCCCCGACCTCTTGTTGTCATCCCCGGCCTCTTGTTGTCATCCCCGGCCTCTTGTTGTCATCCCCGCGAAAGCGGGGACCTAGGACGACAGCATGGTGCGGCGCACCTGGGTCCCCGCTTTCGCGGGGATGACAATAATAAAAGGGAGCATGGCATTGGACGACCGCATAACGATCTACGGCAGCTTCACGTCGAGTTCGACCTACAAGCCGATGCTCTACCTGGCATTGGCGCGAATCGCATTTTCATTCCGCACGGTGAACCTGAAATACGGCGCGCAGAAATTGCCGGACTACCTGGAGGTCAACCGCTACGGCAAGGTGCCGACGCTGCGGCATCGCGGTCTCACCATCGTTCAGTCGAACGTGATTCTCGACTACCTCGCGCGGGCCACCGGTCATTTCGAACCCGCCACCGAGCAGGATCGCTGGCGAGCGCGCGAATGGCTCTCGTGGGAGGCCGACGCCATCACCAACGTCGCCAGGGTGCGTCACTACCACCGCTTCCGCACCGTCGATCCGGCGGTGATGGCGTATTTCCGCCCGCCCGCGGAGGAGGCGCTGAGCTTCATCGACCAGACGCTCGCCGACCGGCAGTGGCTGGTGGGCGAGACCTGCTCGATCGCCGACATCGGTTGCTGGGGCCGCATGGTGTTCATGGCCGAGGGCGGGTTCGATATCACGAATTGGCCAAATCTGCTGGCGTGGTCGGAGCGGCTCAAGGCGATGCCCGGATTTGCGCTGCCCTACGACCTGATCCCGAGCAAGGACCGCGAGATGGTCCCGGCCTGAGTTTGAATCGATATCGCTCACTGCTCCTGGTTCGCGGTCTCCCGCATTCCAATGGCGAAGACGATCACGGCGACCGCGGCGATCGCCCCCAGGCTCAGGAACGTAACGGTGTAACCGTAGCGATCGACAATCACGCCCGCGGCCAGGCCGCTCAATGACGCGCCGATCCCCTGAACGGTGGCGATCGCGCCCTGCGCCAGATTGTAGCGCCCGGTGCCTCGCATGATGTCGGCGATGACAAGGGGCGTGAGAGTGCCGAAGATCCCTGCGCCGATGCCGTCCAGCAACTGGACACCGATCAGCCAGAAGCTGTTGTCCGAAAAGGTATAGAGCACCGCGCGGATCGGCAGAACGGCGAACCCGATCAGGAACAGCGGCTTGCGTCCCCAGGTGTCGGCCGTGCGTCCCACCAGCAGCGCGATCGGCAGCATCACCATCTGCGCGGCGATGATGCAGGCCGACATCATGGCCGTCGCTTCCTTGGGATGGGCGGATGCCAGCTTCTGTCCGACCAACGGCAGCAGCGCCGCATTGGCGAGATGGAATAGCATCACACACACACCGAAGATCAGCAGCAGTCGGGACCGGAACAGAATGCTGTAGCCCGCGGCACCGGCAGGTGTTCCGGCTTCGTCCGGTGCGTCATTCAAATCTCGCGCCCGGTCGTTGTCGATGGCGGCGGCCGGGATGGACAGCACCGCCACGGCCGCGAGCACGGCGAACATCGGCACCAGAAGAAATACGGCGCGCTGCGAGATCGCGTAGCCGACCGCACCCGCGGCCACGGCGATGGCGACGTTGCCCGCGTGGTCGAAGGCGGAATTCCTGCCCATGCGGCGGGCCAGCTGATTTCGTGCATATAGGCCAAGGGTCAACGCCGCGATCGCGGGGCCGAAAACGTCGCCGGCGATTGCCATCAGGCTGTTGGCGATTGCGACGGGCCAGAAGCTTGGAACGGCGAAGATGACCGTGGCCCCGATGGCCAGCACGGAGAGCGCCATGACGATCACTTCCCTCTTGGCGCGGGTCGCGTCGATCGCGGCCCCGATCGGCGTTTGGACCGAGAGGCCGAGCAGACCGCTGACGGTCGTCACCAGGCCGACTTCGGACTGGCTCCAGTGCTGCTGGGTGACCAGGAAAACGTTCAGATACGGCCCGAGCGCCCCGCGGACATCGGACAGCAGGAAATTGATCGCGTCGAGCGAACGGGCTTCCCGTGTCAGCCGGCGCATTGCATGCTCCCCGCGTCACGCCACCGCTCGGGATGTGCCATGTCGGAGCCTCGTCTTGTCACGGTCTATATCGACTACAAGAGCCCCTACGCGTACCTCGCGAAGGACCTCGCCTATAAGCTCGAACATGAGCTGGCAGCCCGACTAAGATGGCTGCCCTACGTGCTCGACATTCCCAGCTTCCTTGGATCGGCGCGCGTCGACACCGATGGCCATGTCCTGGAGGAAAGCCGCAACGCCCATCAGTGGCGTCGCGTGCGCTACAGCTACATGGACTGCCGCCGCCAGGCGCGGAAGCGCGGACTGGTAATCCGCGGCCCACAGAAGATCTGGGATTCAACGCGCGCGGCTGCCGGCATGCTGTACGCGCAGCGCGCAGGCGATGCGGTGTTCCGCCGCTACCACGATATCGTGTTCGAACGCTTCTGGCGGCGTGAGCTGGACATCGAAGATCCGGCTGTGATCGCCTCGGTGCTGACGGAGGCCGGCGCGGACGGCGCTGCATTCCCCGCTCAGACGCAGGCGGGACGCGACGAAGTGGCCGAGATCAGCCGCGCGGCGGAGGCAATCGGCGTGTTCGGCGTGCCTACCTTCGTCGTAGACGGCGAGCTGTTCTGGGGCAGCGAACACCTGCCCGACATCCGCGCGATGCTGACGATGTGATCGTCGCAACGGCGGCACGATCGGCGAAGGCGCCAATCGTGCCCACCGAAACAAAGCTATGTGCGTCGCGACAGCTCTTGTCACACCTGCGTCGTCAGCTTCGCTTGGATGATTTGCCCTTTGTCCCAGCGGGGCGTTCGTCGTCAGGGTTCACCGGTGCCGGCGGCATGCCGCCCTGCGGCTCTGGGTCGGCGACATATTCGAAGTCTGGCTCCTCGTTCCACGGACCGCGAACGTCCTCTCCCTGTGACAGATTGAACACCAACTTCACGGTGTCATCGGGCGCCACATTGCCGAACATCGGATCGGTCAGCTTGCCCATCGCATCGAGTGCCTTCATGAACATGTTCGCGTGCGTGATCTCGCGCGTCAGCAGATGCGTGAGCACCTTCTTCGTGCCCTCGTCGTCGCACGCCTTGATGAGCGCCTCGTAGGTCTGGCGAGCGCCTGCCTCCGAGGCGATGTTCGCCCGCAGGTCGCGGACCACGTTGCCGCCCTCGTTGATATAGGCGGCCGTCCAGCAACTGCCCTGGCTGTCGAGAAAGTGAGGGCCGCCGCCTTTGAGCCTGAACAGGGGCGCATCATAAACCGGCGTCTGATCGATCTTGCTGGTGTGCTGCGCGATGAGCTTCCCGACCATCTCAAGATGGCCAAACTCCTCCATTGCGATGTCCTGCAACATGTCGCGGATGCCAGCGTTCTCGACATGGAATGACTGAACCCAGTACTGCAACGCCGCCGTCAGCTCACCGGTTGCGCCGCCGAACTGCTCCAGCAGAAATGTGCCGAAGCGTGCATCAGGCTTGCCGACCTTGACCGGCTGGATCAGTTCCTTGCGGTGTAAAAACATGCTGTCGTCCTATACGAAATGTGGATTGTTTCGGCGGTTTCACACGGATCGCGCAATGCGAACGCGTTGACCACCTCGTTCGCACGCAGCGACCATACAAGCCGTTCGCAGCACACTTTTCGGATAGCGAATGAGGCAGCGTAACGAGCCATCCGTTAGCAGTACGGCCGGTTCCTCTTGTTATCATCCCCGCGAAAGCGGGGACCCAGTTGCCGCCCTGGGTCCCCGCTTTCACGGGGATGACGACATGGGCGGTGGAACGCCACCGTCAAAAGACGCGCCTATTTCGCCTCGGGTCCTAATTCGGTGCGCAGATCCTAACGCAGCACGCTCACGTCGCCCGGATTGACAAGATCAGGGGTCGTCCACCCACCCAGATCGTATTCCGCCATGCAGGTCTCGGCAAAACCCTTCCACCGCTCGTACTGCCCGGATGCGATCGCCCCGAACAGCGCATAACGACGGATCTCCTCATGGCTGCCGGAGTAATTCACTTCGTAGAGTTCGTGGCGGGCGCCGAACTCGGTGCCGACCGCGTCCCACAGGAGTTTCATCAGTTTGACACGCTCGACCGCCGACACGCCGCCGGAGCCACGGACATAAAGGTCCAGGTACTTGCGCAGCTCCGGCGTCTCGAAATCCCGCGCGTGCGAATTGAGATAGATCAGGCCGCTGGCGATGGTCTTCTCGATTAGGGTCTTCACCTGCACATAGGCCTCGGGCGCCAGCACCTGATAAGCCGAACCAGCCTCCATGCCCGGCAGCACGCATCCTCCGGTCCAGGGATCCACCGACTTCGCCATCGCATCGGACAGCCCCCACATCGCATTGCGCCAGGCGATGACCTCGCCCAGGTTGGCCTCCACGCCCCGAAAGGAACGCGATCCCGTCATTTCGGTTGCCTTGATGAAAAGCCCGGTGATGAAATCGAGCTTCACCGCCAGTCGCGTGCACCCATGCAGCAGCGCCCGCGGCAGGAAGCCGGTGCGAGGAAAGAAGTTGTTGGCCTTCTCCACATCGGCATAGACGAACACGTTCTCCCACGGAACCAGCACGTCATCCATGACAAAGATCGCGTCGTTTTCATCGAGGCGGCTCGACAACGGGTAATCGAACGGGCTTCCGAGTACCGCCGCGCGCTGTTCGTTCGACACGCGGCAGATGAGTTTTACGCCATCGGCCGAGGTCGGGACGATGAACACCATCGAAAAGTTCTTGTCCTGGACAGGGATCAAGCCGTGATGCGCCACGAACGTGAAGTGCGTCAAAGCCGATCCGGTGGCGACGACCTTGGCGCCGGAGACGCGGATCCCCGCGTCGGTCTCCTTGGTCACGTGCATGTAAATGTCGGTCGGGCCGCCTGGCGCTCCGGGCGCCATGTTGCGATCCACCGGCGGGTGAATGATCGCGTGATTGATGAACGGCACGCGCTCCTGGCTGAACCGATACCACCGGCGGGCATTGTCCTGATACGGCGCGTAGAACTCCGCGTTCGCTCCCAAGGTCGCGAGGAACGCCGCCTTATAGTCAGGCGACCGACCGAACCAGCCGTAGCTCAGCCGCGCCCACGCGGCGATGGCGTCGCGCGCGGCAACCTGCTCGTCGGCGGAGCGGGACGCGACAAAGTACTTGTGCGTGAAACCACCCCATTCCGTAGCGCAGGTCAGCACACTTTCCCCCGTGGCGTGATCCGCATGCAGTGCGTCGTAAAGGCGCGCAATCATTCGGGCACTGTTTCGGAACGCCGGATGTTCGGTGATCCGTTTCACGCGCTCGCCGTAGATCCAAACCTCCCTGCCATCGTCAAGGCTGTCCAGAAACTCCTTGCCGCTGTATGGAAGTACCGCGTCGGGGCTGCTCGTTGTCGTTGTCATATCCGTTTCCGCTCCACCCGCCTGTTACCGTTGCATTTCCCGTGGGGCTGTCCCTCCCCAGCAGGTGGGATAGGATGCCAGTTGCAGAACACCGGGGGAATGCCATGCGAGCTGCCATCTTCCGCAACGGCGACATCGTCGTCGACACGATCGCTGATCCCGCTCCGGCCGAGGGCCAGGTGCTGGTGAAGACGCTATGCTGCGGCATCTGCGGCACCGATCTGCACGCTGCGAAATTCACCGAGCAGTTCGTCGAGCGCTCCCGCCGCACCGGTGACCGCTGGAAGCTGGACCCAACGCGCGACGTGGTGTTCGGGCACGAATTCTGCTGCGAGGTGGTGGAGTATGGACCGGGCACCGACAAGCGCCTGAAGCCCGGCACGCTGGTCTGCTCGGTGCCGATGACGCTCACTGGCACCACGGTCCAGGGCATCGGCTATTCCAACGACGTCGCCGGCGGCTACGCGCAGTACATGCCGCTCGCCGAACGCCTGCTGCTGGAAGTGCCAAACGGACTGCCGGCCGACAAGGCGGCGCTGACCGAGCCGATCGCGGTGGGCTGGCACGCGGTGCAGAATGCCCACCTCGCAGCCGATGATGTGCCGCTGGTGATCGGCTGCGGTCCGGTCGGGCTTTCGGTGATCGCCGGCCTCGTCATTCGCGATGTGCATCCGATCATCGCGGCGGATTTTTCGCCGGCGCGGCGTGCGCTCGCGCTGCGCATGGGCGCGGACGTGGTGATCGATCCGGCGGCTACCTCGCCGTATCAAAGTTGGCAAGACGCGGCGACGCCCGCGGGCTATGACGGCAGCCGCTACGCGCAACTCTTCGGCAGCGGTCCGAAGCAGCGCCCGGCGGTGATCTTCGAGTGCGTCGGCGTCCCCGGCGTTATCCAGCAAATCATCGACGGCGCTCCGGCGGGGGCGCGCATTGTGGTCGTCGGCGTGTGCATGGAGACTGACCGATTCGAACCGTTCTTCGGCATTGTCAAACAGCTCAACCTGCAATTCGTGCTTGGCTACACCGGCGAGGAATTCGCCGCCAGCCTGCGCAATATTGCCGAGGGCAAGGTGGACGTGACGCCGTTGATCACCCGCCATGTCGGGCTCGATGGCGTGAAGGGCGCATTTGCCGAACTGGCCAACCCCGAGCAGCATGCGAAGATCATCGTGCAGCCGTGGGGGTAGGAACGTGCCAGGCAAGGTGTCGCTGTATGCGAGCGTCGGACCCGAATTGACGCACTACGATGTGGACGTGGAGGGCGCGGCGCTGACGCGGCGCGGCACCGTCGGACTGCCGGCCAACGTGCAGTATGTCTGGCCGCATACTTCCCGGCGGTTCCTGTACGTCGCCACCAGCGACAGTGCGTCGGGCATGGGCCAGCAGGGCAACACGCATCATGTGACGGCGTTTGGCATCGGTGCGGACGGTGCGCTGAACCCGCATGGGCCGCCGATACGTCTGCCGACACGGCCGATCCACATGGCGACCGACGTTCCCTCGCAATACATCCTGGTCGCGTTCAGCAATCCCAGCGCGATCCGCGTCTATCGGATCAATGCCGATGCGACGCCGGGCGAAGAGGTCGCGCAGCCTGGGCCGATAGACCCCGGCATCTTCGCGCACCAGGTGCGTGCGACTCCGGATAACCGCTTGGTGATTCTCGTCACCCGCGGTCACGATGCGGCAACCGGCAAGGCGGAAGAGCCCGGCGCACTGAAGGTGTTCGACTTCAAGGACGGCGTGCTGAGCAACGAGGTCTCGGTCGCACCCGATGGCGGCTACGGTTTCGGCCCGCGGCATCTGGATTTCCATCCGTCGAAGCCGTGGGTCTATGTGTCGCTGGAACGCCAAAATGCGCTTGACATGTTCGAGTTGGCGAACGGCGCGATATCGCCGGTGCCGCGCTTCCGGAAGAACGCGCTGGGCAGTGCGTCTATCACGCGCCAGGCCGTCGGTACCGTGCACGTGCACCCGAACGGCCGCGCGGTCTATGTCGCCAACCGCGCAGCCACTGCGGACGGTGAGAACTCGCTGGCGGTCTACACGATTGACCAATCGACCGGTGAGCCGCACCTGATCGAACACGCCGACACGCGCGGTGTTCACCCGCGGACGTTCCATATCGATCCGAGCGGCAGGCTGATGGCTGTTGCACACATCACCGGGGCGGTGCTCTCGCTATTCCGCATCGGTGAGGACGGGGGGCTGCACTTCGTGCGCGCCTACGACATCGATGTAGGGAACCGCACGATGTGGTGGATGGGCATGGTCGAGCAGTAGGATGCCAACCATCATGGCCGGGCGTGACCCGGCCATCCACGCCTTCCTTGCAGCAGACGACAGCAAGTCGAGGATGACCCGGCCAGGCCCGGTCATGACGGGGTGCGGCAATTACCAAAGGAAACGATAATGAAATTCGGCGCGTCGATGTTCTTTACGGACTACTCCATGACTCCGCAGGAGCTGGCGATTGCGCTGGAGCAGCGGGGCTTCGACATCGTCTGGGCACCCGAACATTCGCACATCCCGCTGTCGCGCAAGACGCCGTTCGTGCTGGGTGGCGACCTGCCGAAGCGCTACTACGATGCGATGGACCCGTTCGTCACGCTCAGCATGGCGGCTGCGGCGACGAAGACGTTGAAGATCGGCACCGGCGTCTGCCTGATCGCACAGCGCGATCCGATCCAGACCGCGAAGCTGGTGGCCTCGATCGATCAAGTCTCCGGCGGACGTTTCGTGTTCGGCGTCGGCAATGGCTGGAACCAGGATGAGATGGAAAACCACGGCACGAATTTCACCACGCGTCACAAGCTGGCGCGCGAGCGGATCGAGGCGATGAAGGCGATCTGGACGCAACCCACCGCCGAATACCACGGAGAGTTCGTCAACTTCGATCCGATGCAGGCGTGGCCCAAGCCGGTGCAAACGCCGCACCCGCCGATCTTGGTGGGCGGCGCGTTTCCCTACAGCGCACGCCGCGCAATCCGCTACGGCGACGGCTGGATGCCGCAGACGACGCAATCGGCCACCACACCGCTGACCGAGTTGATCCCGCGCTTCCGCCAGATGGCAGCCGAGGCGGGTCGTGATCCGGCGAAGCTGCAGATCAACATCGGCGGGCAGAGCGGGGATGTCGACCTGATCAAGCGGTATCAGGATTTGAATGTGGATCGCATATCGACCAGCCTGCCGTCGGAAACGGCGGAAACGATCTTGCCGGTCCTCGACCGGTGGGCTGAGATCATCCGCACGGTGAACGGGTAACGGAAGGACCGAGGGGACATGGACTACAACGCAGCCTTCGCCGGCGTGAAGGTGATCGATCTCAGCGGCGGAGTTGCCGGGCCGTCCTGCGCCATGATGCTGGCACAGCACGGCGCGGACGTGATCAAGGTGGAGACGCCGCACGCCGGCGGCGACTGGTCGCGCATTCTCGGGCGCCGCTACGAGGATCATTCGGCGTTCTCGCTCTACGGCACGCTTGGCAAGCGCAGCCTTGCGCTGGATTTGAAAACGCCGCAAGGCAAGGAGATCCTGTGGCGTCTGCTGCACGGCGCGGATGTGTTCATCGAGGGTTTTCGTCCCGGCACGATCCAGCGCTACGGCTTTGACTATGACGCGGTCAGCGAGCGCGAGCCGCAGATCATCTACTATGCGATCTCCGGCTTCGGGCAGACCGGACCGATGGCGTCGCGCCCCGCGATGGACCCGGTGCTCCAGGCCATGACCGGCATCGTCAACGAGAATCGCGGCGAGCATGATCTGCACCCGCACCGTATCGCGATCTCGCTGATCGACATGTTCACCGGACTGCTCGGGTTGCAGGCGATCGCCACTTCGCTCTACGCACGACGCGAACTGAAGCGCGGGCGGTTCATCGAGGCCAGCCTGATGCAGGGCGGCGCGATGCTCTCTGTCATCCGGTTGATCGCCAACTACCTGGAGCGCGGCACGACGCAACGGAGCAGCATGCCCAGCGGCGTGTTCAACACGGCGGACGGCCAGCTCAACGTCACCATGGTGCGGCCGACCGACTGGGTGCCGTACTGCGAGGCGATCGGCCAGCCGGAGCTCGCGCACGATCTGAGGTTTGCCGACCCGAAGGCGCGCGGGGAAAACATCGAGGCGCTCCTTGCCATTGTCCGCCCGATCTTAGCCGCGAAGCCCACCGCGTGGCTGGCCGAGCGTCTGACCGAGCGCGGCATCATGAACGGCCGGGTGAATACCTACGAGGAGTTCCTGCGGGAAGCACAGGTGAACGCCACCGGCATCATCTCCTGGCTGGACCAACCCGGCGTTCCCGAACCGGTGCCGATGCCGAACATCCCCGGCCTGCCGCCGCTGCGCAACGGCACCAAACGCGCGCACGCCCCGCGCCTCGGCGAGCACAGCGTCGAGGTGCTGGCCGAGCACGGCTACAGCGAGGCGGAGATCGCCGATCTGCTGGACCGGAAGGTGATCGGGGCGCCACGGATGAAGGTTCCGGCCGAGTAGGTCAGGTTGACTTACCGCTTAGTGCTAATTACTACTCATCAGTATATCACTGCAAGGATGGAACAGCATGCCCGGTCTGCAGGCGAGGGAAGTTGACGTAGCCATCGTCGGGGCCGGCTTCGCGGGCATGTACATGCTGCATCGCGTGCGCGGTCTCGGGATGTCGGCAGTGGTCTTCGAGGCCGGAGCGGGCGTCGGCGGTACCTGGTACTGGAACCGCTACCCCGGCGCGCGCTGCGACGTCGAGAGCATGCAATATTCCTACTCGTTCTCGCCGGAGTTGCAGCAGGACTGGCAGTGGAGCGAACTGTTCGCCTCGCAACCCGAAATCCTGCGCTACGCGAACCACGTTGCCGATCGCCTCGACCTGCGCCGCGACATGCGGTTCGACACACGCGTGACTGAAGCGCGCTTCGACGAAGCGGAGCACCGCTGGGACATCCGGACGGATCGCGGCGACCACGTATCAGCGCGGCATTGCGTGATGGCGACCGGCTGCCTGTCGACCGCGCGCGTGCCGGACTTCGAGGGGCTGACGAGCTTCAAGGGCATGACGTACCACACCGGCCATTGGCCACACGAGGGCGTGGATTTCACCGGCCAGCGCGTCGGGATCATCGGCACCGGTTCGTCCGCCATCCAGGCTATCCCGGTAATCGCCGAACAGGCCGCGCACCTGACCGTCTTCCAGCGCACGCCGAACTTCAGCATCCCGTCGCGCAACGGGCGGATGACGCCGAACTACGAACAAGCATGGAAGTCGGCCTATCCGCAGCGTCGCGACCAGGCGCGGGAGGCGCGCACCGGTGTCCTCAACGATCCGAACGACAAGTCCGCGCTGGAAGTGTCGGACGCGGAACGGCAGCGCGAATACGAGGTGCGCTGGGAAGCCGGCGGCACCAGCTTTATGGCCGCGTTCAATGACCTGATCTTCAGCCAGCCGGCCAACGACACCGCGTCCGAGTTCGTGCGCAACCAGATCCGCGGCATCGTGCGCGATCCGGCGGTGGCCGAACTGCTGGCGCCGAAGAATCACCCGATCGGCACCAAGCGCATCTGCGTCGATACCGACTATTACCAGACCTACAACCGCACGAACGTCACCCTGGTCGATGTCAAAAGCGCGCCGATCACCGAGATCACGCCGAACGGCCTGCGGGCTGGCGAGCGCGAATATGAATTCGACAGCATCGTGTTCGCCACCGGCTTTGATGCGATGACCGGCGCGCTGACCAGGGTCGACATCCGTGGCAGAAATGGCCTCGCGCTGCGCGACAAGTGGGAAGCCGGGCCGCGGACGTATCTCGGCATTATGACCGCCGGATTCCCCAACCTGTTCATGATCACCGGCCCGGGCAGTCCCTCGGTGCTGAGCAACATGATCGTGTCGATCGAGCAGCACGTGGACTGGATCAGCGACTGCATCGCCTGGCTACGGACCCACGGGCTGGACTGCATCGAAGCGAGCCTGGAAGCCGAAGACGCCTGGGTCGATCATGTGAACGAGGTCGCATACGGCACGCTCTATCCCAGCGCCAACTCCTGGTACATGGGCGCCAACATCCCCGGCAAGCCGCGCGTGTTCATGCCCTATATCGGCGGCGTCGGCGCGTATCGGGGGATATGCTCCGACATCGCCGCCAAGGGCTACGATGGCTTCCGGGTGGCGGCGTCGCAACTGGCCGCCGCCGCCGCGGAGTGACGTCGCAGCTTCACGCCGTCATGGCGGGCCCACGGGTCGGGCCAAAGGCCCGCCCGAGGACAGGCTCCGGCCCGCCATCCACGTCTTTGCCGCGAGGTCCGCGACGAAAAGGCGTGGGTGGCGGGCCTTCGCCCGCCATGACGATAGGGATGAGGCTACACCCCGGCCGTCGCCGCTACTTCGCTGGCGAAATCGGGACCGTCCGGCTTGTCGATGCCCTCGCCGAGCTTGAACCGTGCAAACCCGGCAAGCTTCACGCCGGCCTTGGCGACTACCGCCTTCACCCGGCTCTCGCCGTCATGCACCCAGACCTGCTCCAGCAGCACGACCTCCTCGTAGAACTTCCGGATGCGGCCCTCGACCATCTTCTCGATGATGTTGTCAGGTCGGCCGGAGGCGCGGGCCTGCTCGGTCAGCACCGCCTTCTCCCGCTCCAGCGCCGCGGGATCGACGCCGTCGATGTCGACCGCCTCGGGGGTACTGGCGGCGATATGCATGCCGACCTGGCGCCCCAGCGTCTCCAGCGCGGCCATCTCACCGGCGCCCTCCACCGCAACCAGCACACCGATCTTGCCCAGGCCCGGCTTCAGTGAGTTGTGCACATAGGTCGCCACCACGCCGCCGCCGACGCTCAGCACACGGGCGCGGCGGATGTTCATGTTCTCGCCGATCGTCGCTACCAGCTGCGTCAGCTCCTCGGCGACGGTGCGGCCGGAACCGGGGAACGGCGCCGCCTTGATCGCATCCAGGTCCTCTCCGACCTGCAGCGCGATCTTCGCCACCGTCTCGACGAACGCCTGGAACGTTTCGTTGCGCGCGACGAAGTCGGTTTCGGCGTTCACCTCCACCATCGCCGCGCGGCCCGGCGCCGACACCACACCCACCAGCCCCTCGGCTGCGACGCGGCCGGACTTCTTGGCGGCCGCGGCGAGGCCCTTCGTGCGCAGCCAGTCCACCGCGGCTTCCACATCGCCGGTGGTCTCGATCAGCGCGCGCTTGCAGTCCATCATGCCCGCGCCGGTCTTGTCGCGCAGGTCCTTCACCAGGGCAGCTGTGATCTCAGCCATTTAGAGCTCCGTCGCTAAGCGTTGGCGTGTTCGGCCGGCGTTCCGAGATCCGGAATGGCTTCCGGCGGCAGGTTCTCGACCGCACCCATATCCTGGCCGGAGGCGGCCATCTCGGCGCTGATGCCGTCCAGCACCGACCCGGCCACCAGGTCGCAGTACAGCGTGATGGCGCGGATCGCATCGTCGTTGCCTGGCACCGGGAAGGTCACCCCGGTCGGGTCGGAGTTGCTGTCCAGCACGGCGACCACCGGAATGTGCAGCTTGTTCGCCTCCTCGACCGCGAGCTTCTCCTTGTTCGTGTCGATGATGAACAGGATGTCGGGCAGGCCGCCCATCTCCTTGATGCCGCCAAGCGCGCGTTCGAGCTTGTCCTTGTCGCGGGTGATCTCAAGGACCTCCTTCTTGGTGAGGCCCTCGATATTGCCGCCGAGCATTTCCTCGATGTGGCGCAGGCGCTTGATCGCGCCGGTGATGGTCTTCCAGTTGGTCAGCGTGCCGCCGAGCCAGCGGTGGTTGACGTAGTACTGGCCGCAGCGCTTGGCCGACTCCGCCACGTATTCGGCCGCGGCACGCTTGGTGCCGACCAGCAGCACGCGTCCGCCGGCGGCGGTGGTGTCGCGGATGGCGCGCAGCGCGCGGTCGAGCAACGGCACGGTCTGCTGGAGGTCAATGATGTGGACCTGGTTGCGCACGCCGTAGAGGTACGGCGCCATGCGCGGGTTCCAGCGGCGGGTGTGGTGGCCGAAATGGACGCCGGCCTCGAGAAGCTGGCGCAATGTGAATTCGGGCATCGCCATGGGGGCGGTTCCTTTCGCGTCGTCCGGTTGTGCCTCCGCGGGGATTGCGTTTCCGCACCGGACCCGCCCATGGGATGAACCTGACCGGGAAAGGCGCCCCGCGTGTGAATTACCGGGGCTGGGGGCCGCCGGCGGGCGGGATATGGCGGAGAACCGGCGGGAACGCAAGGCGGATGGCATCGGTTGGGGGGCGGCGCCAAGGCATGACGACGGCCATGCGTGCCGCTTTGGTAGAGGCAGATTTTTACGCGGAGAACAGCGGAGAGCCGCTGAGGGCCGCGGAGCAGATCAGAAATCCTCCGCGGCCCTCAGCGGCTCTCCGCTGTTCTCCGCGTAATATATTGGCCGCCCGACGGGCCAGCGCGTTTGCCGGTGGCTACGCCGCCCGCACGTTGCCGAACAGCCCACCAAGCCGCGCAAGCGTGGCAAGGTGCGTGTCCGCGTCGCCGAACAGCATGTCTATCATCGTCATCCGCTTGAAGTAGTGGCCGACGTTGTACTCCATGGTCATACCGATGCCGCCATGTAGTTGAATCGCTTCCTGGCCGATATGCCTGCCCGACCGGCCGATCTGCACCTTCGCCGCGGCCATGGCGCGCCGACGCTCCCTGGCGTCGTCCTCGGCCGCCATGACGGCGGCGAACATCGCCATGCTGCGCGCCTGTTCGAGCGCCACCAGCATGTCCACCGAGCGATGCTGCAGCACCTGGAACTGTCCGATCGGCCGGCCAAACTGCTGGCGCGTCTTCAGGTACTCCAGCGTCGTTTCGTGCATCGCCTGCATCGTGCCGACCGCCTCGGCGCACAGCGCAGCGATCGCCTCGTCGATCACATGGTCGATCGCGGGCAGCGCCGCGCCCGCGTCACCCAGCACATCACCGGGCGCAACGCGTGCACCCGACAGCGTAATTTCGGCGGCACGCAGCCCGTCCTGCGTCGGATAACCGCGTCGCACCACGCCAGCCGCGGACGGATCGACGAGGAACAGGCCGATGCCCGTGCGATCGCGACGGTCGCCGGAGACGCGCGCGGTGACCAACAGCCGATCGGCGCAATCGCCGTGCAGCACGACGCTCTTGGCGCCGTCCAGCACCCAATCCGCACCGTCCCGCCGCGCGGTGGTGGCAACATCGGCGAGGTCGTAGCGCGAATGACGTTCGACGTGCGCGAAGGCGAACTTCAGTTTGCCCTGCGCGATTTCAGGGATCAGCGCCTGCTGCTGCGCCGGCGTTCCGGCCCGCCGGAGCAGGCCGCCGCCAAGGATCACCGTGGCGAAATAGGGTTCCAGCACGAGGCCACGGCCGAAGGCCTCCATCACGATCATCGTATCGACCGGACCGCCGCCAAAACCGCCGTGCTTTTCCTCGAACGGCAAACCGAGCAGACCAAGTTCGGTATATTGCTTCCAGGCGTTGCGGCTCCAGCCGTCCGGCTCCGCCAGGTATTTCTTGCGCTGCTCGAACTGGTATTGATCGGCGATCAGCCGGTCGACGCTATCCTTGAGTAGGCGCTGTTCATCGGTCAGGTCGAAGTCCATGTGTCACCTCGGCGGTAGCGGCCGACCCGGCCATGACGGTTGGATCAAAGTCCCAATATCGCCTTGGCGACGATGTTGCGCTGAATCTCATTCGAGCCGCCGTAGATCGAGACCTTGCGATAGTTGAAGTACATGGGCGCCGCTTCGGTGGCGTAATCGGGGCCGATGACCGGCTCGTTGCGGCCGTCGAAATCGCGCTGGTACGGCAGGATATACGGACCAACCACATCCATCAGAAGTTCGGTAAGCTGCTGCTGGATCGCCGATCCCTTCAGTTTCAGGATAGACGACGCGGGGTTCGGCTTGCCCTTCTCGCGCTTGCGTTCGTCCGCCACGACGCGCAACTGCGTCATCTCCAGCGCCTTCAATTCGATCTCGACCGCTGCGAGCTTTTCACGAAAGCGCGGGTCGTCAATCAGCGGCCGGTCGCCGACACGTTCCATCGACGCCAACTCCTTGATGCGCGCCACCTTCGCCTTCGATGCGCCGACACGAGCGATGCCGGTTCGCTCGTTGCCGAGCAGGAACTTGGCGTAGTCCCAGCCCTTGTTCTCCTGGCCAACCAGATTCTCCACCGGCACCTCGACATTGTCGAAGAACACCTCGTTCACCTCACGCCCGCCATCGATGGTGACGATCGGGCGGACGGTAATTCCGGGCGTCTTCATGTCGATCAGAATGAACGAAATGCCTTCCTGCTTCTTCGCCGCAGGATCGGTTCGCACCAGGCAGAAGATCCAGTCGGCGTATTGCGCCAGTGTGGTCCAAATCTTCTGTCCGTTGACGATGTACTTGTCGCCCTTGCGCTCGGCCTTTGTTCTCAGGCTTGCAAGGTCCGAACCAGAGCCCGGTTCCGAAAAGCCCTGGCACCAGAAGATGTCGGCATTGGCGGTCTTGGGCAGGAAGCGCTGCTTCTGCTCATCGTTGCCGAATTGCGCGATGACCGGCCCCACCATCGTCACGTTGAAACCGATCGGCGTCGGCACGTTGGCCTGCTGCATCTCGTCCTGGTACATGTAGATCTGCACCGGCGACCAACTCTGGCCACCCCATTGCACCGGCCAGTTCACCGTCGCCCAGCCGCGCGCGTTCAGGATGCGTTGCGAGGTGACCATGTCGTCCTTGGTCAGTCCCTCACCTTCAGCTACCTTGTCGCGGATCGATTGCGGGATGTCCGTGCGGAAGAAACGCCGCGCCTCTTCGCGAAAGTCGCGTTCTTCGTCGGTGAAGTTCAGGTCCATTGGGGAATCCTTTCACTCGGCTGCCGCGCGCTTCAATCGGTCGGAGAATGTCTTGCGGAATTTCGTGACTTTCGGCGCCACCACGGCCTGGCAGTAGCCGGTCCACGGATTGCGTGCGTAGTAGTCGTGATGCTCGGGCTCGGCTTCGTAGAAAGTCTGGAGCGGTTCGATCTGCGTCACGATCGGCGCGCCCCAAACCTTCGCGTCGCTAATCTCCTTGATCACCGACTGCGCGGTCTGCCGTTGCGCGTCCGAATGGGTCAGGATGATCGAGCGGTATTGCGGGCCGACATCGTGACCCTGCCGGTCCTTAGTCGTGGGATCATGGATGGTGAAGAACACGCGCAGGAGATCGGCGTAGGAGACCTCGGCCGGGTCGAACCTGACCTGCACGACCTCGGCGTGGCCGGTCGTGCCGGAGCAGACCTGCTGGTAGCTGGGGTTGGGGAGATGCCCGGCCGCGTATCCCGACATCACGCCGGTCACGCCGCGCAGGTCCTTGTAGACGGCCTCCAGGCACCAGAAGCAGCCGCCGCCGAGGGTGGCGATCTCTTCGCTCATGCTTGTCGCTCCCTTAATTCGTGGCCCGCATCATAGCGGGAGAACCCAGCCTCGCCATAGCGGTGGGTCTAGGCCGTGTTGCGGCCGCGGTAACGGCGAACCCTCAGGTCCGCCTGCTCCTTGTGCGCGGCGAAGTTCTCGATGGCACAGAGCCGCGAGCAGTACTCGCCGATCATCGCGGTCGCCTCGGGGCTGACCTCCTGGTAGGTGACCGTCTTCAGGAACTTACCCACCCACAGCCCACCAGTGTAGCGCGCGGCCCGCTTCGTCGGCAGCGTGTGGTTGGTGCCGATCACCTTGTCGCCGTAGGCCACGTTGGTCTCCTTGCCGAGGAACAGCGACCCGTAATTGGTCATCCGCTCCAGGAACCAGCGCGGCTCGCGCGTCAGCACCTGCACATGCTCCGAGGCGATCCGGTCGGCCTCGGCCGCCATCTCCTCATCCGTGTCGCACAGGATGATCTGGCCGTGGTCTCGCCAGGCGACGCCGGCAATATCGGCGGTGGACAGCCGGGCAAGCTGGCGATCGATCTCTCCCTGTAGTTCATTCGCGATCTTGGCCGATGTGGTCAGCAGGATTGCCGGCGACGTCGGACCGTGCTCGGCCTGGCCGAGCAGGTCGGTCGCGCACATTTCGGCATCCGCCGTGTCGTCGGCGATGATCAGCGTCTCGGTCGGTCCGGCCAGCAGATCGATGCCGACGCGGCCGAACAATTGCCGCTTCGCCTCGGCGACGAACGCATTGCCGGGGCCAACGAGCATATCCACGGCTGGGATGCTCGACGTGCCGAGCGCCATCGCTGCCACCGCCTGAATGCCGCCCAGCAGGTAGATCTCATCGGCCCCGCCCAGCGCCATGGCGGCGACCGTGGCAGCCGGCGGCACGCCGTTCAGCGGCGGCGTGCAGGCGGCGACCCGCTTCACCCCGGCCACCTTTGCGGTCAGCACGCTCATGTGCGCGGAGGCGACCATCGGATAGCGGCCGCCGGGCACATAGCAGCCGACGCTCGCGACCGGGATGTTCCGGTGGCCCAGCCTTACGCCCGGCAGCGTTTCCACCTCCACGTCGCGCAACGCGGCACGCTGCACCTCGGCGAAACGGCGGATCTGGGCCTGGGCGAATTTGATGTCCTCGATCACCTGCGCGGGCAGGCTGTCGATCAGCGCCTGGATTTCCACCGGCGACAACCGAAAGTCCTTCGGTTCCCATTTGTCGAACTTCGCCGAGAGTTCGCGCACCGCCGCGTCGCCGCGTGCGATGACATCATCGAGGATCGCCTCGACTGTCTGACGCACCTTGCGGTCGGCGGCGAACTTCTCTTCGTCGGTCGCGCCGCGCTTGAGATAGCGGATCATGGCAACTCCTATTCCGCGGTCCAGCCGCCATCAACTACGAGCGCCGTCCCGGTCACCAGCGCCGCCGCATCGGACGCCAGAAACACCACCGCGCCCATCAGGTCCTCCACCGTCCCCAACCTGCCGAGCTTGATACGCCGCACCACATCGGCGTGGAACGCCCGGTCGTCCCAGAACGGGCGGGTGAGCGGCGTGTCGATGAAGGTGGGGCCGATGGAGTTCACCCGGATGCCGTGCGGCGCCAAATCGATCGCCATCGCCTTGGTCAAGCCCTCGATGCCGTGCTTGCTCATGCAATAGACCGTCCGGCGCGCGCCTCCCACGTGTCCCATCTGCGAGGAGATGTGGATGATCGACCCGCCGCTGCGCGCGTCAACCATGCGGCGTGCGACCGCCTGAGCAACGAAGAACGCGGCACGCTGATTCAGGTTGGTGATTGCATCGTAATCCTGCTCCGTCACTTCGAGGAACGGCGCGGGCCGGTTGGTGCCGGCGTTGTTCACCAGCACATCGAACGGCCGCTGCATGCCGATAGCGCTATGCACGGCAGCGAGATCCGTCACATCCAGCACCAGCGCCTCGGCACTGCCGCCCTCTTCGCGGATCTGCGCCGAAGCCGCTTCGATCTCCGCTGCCGTGCGGGCCGCGAGCACGACATGAGCCCCGGCCTGAGCCAGCGCGGCAGCGCAGGCAAGACCGATGCCTCGGCCTGCACCGGTCACCAGTGCGCGCCGACCATCCAGTCGCAAAGATGGCGTTCGCGGCAATGCCATCGCGCAGCCCAGCCAGTGATCACTTGGACTGGTCTACACTGGCCACCTGCGACTGACCAGCCGAGTGTCGCGGCCCCCCTGCAATGCGGCGCCGCGTTTGCGTCTTCGTCGCGCGCGGCATCAGCCGATGAGGAACCATAGCCGAAAGAGCAACGTCTCGTGCCAGGTCTGCCTTCTGAGACCCGGCAGGCGCAGCGCCCTCAGCCGTTCAAGGGGGCCGCCGCGCAGGGCGCGGTACAACTGCCGGGTGACGGGACGCGTGTCCTCGCACAGCAGTTCCGGCTGCACGACCAGCGCCTCCAGATGCTGACGCAGCACGTTCATGAATATGCGGGGCCCTCGCCGCAGCGCGGCGATCGCTCGTCGCACCTGCGACGGTGGTGCGCCAATAACATTGCTCCCATGCTGGCGATACAATGCCACCACGGCATTATCCACCAGCACTCGGCCGCCGGCGGCAGTTACCAACAGGTAGCACCACCAATCATGCGGCGACGCACTGGGAGGCGCGCTGGCTGCCACCAATGCGGCAGCACTCCGGTTCAGCATTATCGTGCAGCCAGCGGCAACGTTCTGTGTCAGGGAAGCGGGAAATCCGCATCTATCTGGGGATATGCTGGTTTCTGTCAGACGCCGAAGACGTGCATTCACGACCATCAGCCGGGCACAATACAGCGTTGGAATATCCGTGTCGGCGGCAGCCAGAGCGGCAAAGCCGCGGGTCAACTTGTCCGGCATCCAGACATCGTCCTGATCGACGAACGCGACGCTGTCCTCGGCGCCGAGGGCTGGAACGGCCGCGCGCAGCAGCGCCAAGAAGCTCGCGGCGGGGCGGAGCCGGCCCGGGGGTTCCACGACCTTCACGCATCGCCCAGGACCGATCTCGCCTGCGAACTCCGTCAGGATGGCAACGGTATCATCGCTCGAGCCGTCATCCCGCCAGTAGAGCACCCAGTTATCGTGTGTCTGTGTGAGCAGGCTTTGCAGTTGTGCACCCAGATACGTTGCACCGTTATATGTTGCGAGCAAGATGAAGACCCGTGCGGTCGGTCGCGAATGGACGGTAGACATCCCGCAGTGCCCGATAGGATTGCATGCTACGGCATCCATTAGCCCCGAACCCCCGGAGTCACGCTTGCATCGTTCAGTCCAGTTTG
>Ga0210402_10001588_pt1 | contig 23298 bp, 23 predicted proteins | sample IncBWC7MmetaG_FD_161055 | JGI IMG/M metagenome (GOLD analysis project Ga0210402, IMG submission 161055) | Forest soil microbial communities from Barre Woods Harvard Forest LTER site, Petersham, Massachusetts, United States - Inc-BW-C-7-M | ecosystem: Environmental > Terrestrial > Soil >... | reverse complement strand
AACGCCGCGCGAACCGACAAACCGGAGGTATCAGGCGATAGCTGTTGTTTTTATTTGCCGTACCGGCATGCTAGCGTAACAGCCGGCGCAACACGCGAAACCTGAAGGACTCGCGAATCGGTTCTATGCGGCAGGCTGGAGCGAAAACGCGTCGAGCGAAACGCTTTGGCACAAACACGTCGGGAGGAGTTAAATGAAAAGTTTTCGCCATCTCGTGGGCGTTGGTCTGGCCTTGCCGCTCGCCATCGCGTCGGCAGGGCCGACCGTTGCGGCCGACGCCACGCCGGATATTTCCGGAATTTACTGGGCGACCGAATACCGCGCGAAGATTGAGCTCGTCGGCGGCAGCGAACTACCACTCACGTCAGAGGGCAAGGCCGCGTATGAGAAAAACGTGGCCGGCTTGAAGGACGGCTCGATCGTCGACAACGCCCGCAGGTTCTGCGTGCCCGATGGCCTGCCGCGGGTCCTCGCTAACCCCTACCCGTTCGAGATCATTTACGGACCGCCCGGGCAGATCACCATCATCTACGAACTCAGTCACCAGATCCGCACGGTTGCTATGGACAAGCCGATGCCGAGCGATGACGAGCTGGAGACGTGGCCGTTCTACAACGGCCATTCGGTCGGGCATTTCGAAGGCGATACTCTTGTGATCGAGACCGCGGGCTTTAACGAGAAGACCTTCGTGGACGCTACCGGCGCGCCGCATACCGACGAGATGCGAGCGGTCGAGCGTATCCGCAAGATAAGCCCGACCCAGCTTGAGGACGTGATCACGATTCATGACCCGAAATACTACACGCGCGATTGGCAGGCGCGTTTTGTCTACACCCTGCGCAACGACATTCGCATCGAGGACTATAATTGCGGCGAGCCGCATCGCGACCTGTCCGCCGTGGCGGGCGTGCGCCGTCCATAGGTGACAAGGGTCGGCAGAGTCAACGGATCCCAGCCGGAGCCTGCCATCGGGCCGGCCCGGTGACAAGGATCCGCGTGTCCGCCGCTGCTTTTCACGTGGGCACGCCGCGAAAACGCAACTTTGTCCTCCCGTTGTGTGTGATTCCAGTCGGCGGCATTCTAAACGAAAGAAAGTACTGACGATGAAATTCCCATCCAACCTAGCGTGCATAGGGGCCGCATCCGCACTCACAGTCGCCTGCTGCCTCGGCATGGCGGTCGCCCCTTCGTCGGCCCAGACCGCCGCGAAGAACCGGATCCCCAATCTTGCCTCGACCAGCTTCGCCTGGCTCTCCGGCGCCGATTGGTTCGACCCGCCGCCGGGCACCGGCCGCGGCCCGATACGACAGGATCCCGACTATCCCTATGTGGGCAATGTCGGGGCGAATGGCCGGCAGGTGACGGTGCGTCTCGGCAACTACAAGGACCCTGTGCTCAAGCTTTGGGCCGCCAAACAGATGCGCGAATCGAACGAAGAGGTCATCGGTGGCAAGCGGGCGGTCGGGTTCGCGGCGCAGGCCCGGTGCTATCCGGGCGGCGTGCCGGGACAGTTGCTCTATCCGGCGGAGCCTATGTATTTCATCCAGACTCCGAAGCAGGTATGGATGATCTGGCAACGCGATCACATGGTCCGCCGCGTCTATCTGACCGACAAGCATTTCGACAACGTGAAGCCGTCATGGTTCGGGGAATCGATCGGCCGCTACGAAAACGGCGAGCTTGTCGTGGATACGATCGGTCTATCGACCCGGAACAGCTACATCGACAATCTGCGTACGCCGCATACGGAAAAAGAACATGTGATCGAGCGCTTCAAGCTGTCCGCGGACGGCAATACGCTTGAAGCCTACGTGATCGTGGAGGATCCCGACACGTTCAACGAACCGCTTCACATGGTCCAGCGCTGGCGCAAGGTGAAGAACCAGCTGTTGGAAACGGTCTGCGCCGAGAACAACGAGGATCACTTCCACCAGAACCTCTTCCCGCTTCCGGAGGCCACGACGCCGGATTTTTGATCAACCGGTGGGGCGCTGCATAAGGCCACGGCTCGGGACGCCGGGTTGGACATGGCGTCCCGTCTCGTTTCGAGCCCAGTGTCCGCACCGTGGACGAAAAAGCCGACAGCCGAGCGGAGGAAACACATGAGAAGAAACATTTCGGCCATAGCGTATCGCTCGTTGGCGGCGCTCGTGCTGCTGACCGGTTGCGCGGGCTCCATTTTGGCGGCCGAAGAGACGACCGGGGAAATCGCCCCCACCGGCACGTTGCGTGTGGCGATCGCGGTCGGCCCGGCGGCGTCGACTTTCTGGGCGACCCGCGATGCAGTATCCGGCGAGGCGCGCGGCGTGACGGTGGAACTGGCGAAAGCCGCTGCCGCAAAGCTGCACGTGCCGTTGAAGCTTGTCGAATATCAGAACTCGGGCGAGATCGCTGCTGCCGCCGCGAAGGACGCATGGGACATCTCCTTCATGCCGGCCGACGCCGAGCGCGAGAAGTTCGTGGACCAGGGACCACCCTACGTGGTGTACGAGAGCACCTACCTGGTGCGAGCAGGCTCCGATATCAAAACCATCGCAGACGTCGACCGTCCCGGCATCCGCGTCGGCGCAATCGAAGGCACGGCGACTTCACGCACGGTGGCCAGATCATTGAAGCGTGCCTCGCTTGCGACTTTCCCTAAGCCCGAAGCGGCCGCGGAGCTGTTGGGAAAAGGCCAGATCGACGCCCTCGCGATGGGCACGGAGGCCCTGGTCGATCTCGCCAACGGCCTGCCCGGCACGCGCGTGCTCGATGAACCCGTGCAGTCGACGGGTGTCGTGGTCACAGTGCCGAAGAACCGTCCCGCCACGCGCGACTGGGCAGCGCGTTTCGTCGAAGGCGCGAAGGCCGACGGCACGGTGCGCCGCGCCTTCGACAGCGCCGGTTTCGTTACTGTGGCAGTCGCCCCGCCGCGAAAATAACACGCGCCCGGATTTTTTCGAGCGTCGCTAAAACCTGACGGCATCAGGCATCCAGAAGACGCCGCCGCTGTTTGTATTCGCCCCGATCAACCTTGCGGCGGCCAAGCCGCTCATTCAGGAGGTCGAGTGCGTTTTCGCCGTGAAGGCGTGGCTCAAGGCCGCGCATTATGACAAAAAATATCGTTGCAGAGGAAATGATCACGGAGATCATCACCATCATCATAGTCCAGAGCATCGGCCAATAGGCACCCGAATAATGATTGATCCACCACATGACGCTTCTCCATTTCCGAAGCCAACACAGAGTGCGGCACGCCCGGGGCGAGCGCGTTGATGTGGGTCAAATTCTCCGATGTTGGTCAGCGCCGCCTGCACCCTTCGATCGCGGTTGCAGATGTCGTCGCGCGAGCGGTCTAAGCGAACCCGCCCACGACGTAATCAACCTTCGATTCAAATTTTCCGACTGTCATACGCCCAGTGCAAAAGCGCCTGCCGCTGCCGCGTACGGCAGAAGAGGTCGCCAGGTTCGCAATGCAGCTGGGCTTGCCGGATATGTCGGCGCGTCGCCCTCCAGCGCTTGATTTGGCGCTGGTTCTCCTCCGCCATGCGCCGGCCCATGTAGTAGCGGCAAACCATTGGAGCCAGCCGCGCGGGTCGTCGGGATGAATCCATCCGCGCTCGCGCCAGACCGAAAGCAGCTGGCTGGCATCGACGCCGAAATAGTTGAGCAAGCAATCGCGTCCCCGCCCGGGCTGATCGGCATCGATCACCGATATGCGGATGCAGGCGTGGGTGTTGAACGCTCCGAAATTCACGTTGACAGACAACGTCTGATCGCAGATTGTGAAAGTATGAGAGGCGCGATGACAGATATCCATTCCGACCGGGAGCTTTCGAGCATACGCCCGCGAAGCGGGGAGCTTTTGCGCGCTTTCAGCTTTACCAACTTTTCGTCGTTTAGCAGCTGGAGGCCGCCGCAAGCTTAAGTGTTTTGCATCGAGTAGCGGTTCGAGCCTCCAGGATCTTCCGGGAGGCTTTTTCTTTGCCCGGGCGATTCTTCTGCGATCCACCATGACAAGAAGATGAAAGGCCCCCTCAAATGGGATTCCGCGACTAAGTCCAGAACGTCTCGATCGTTATCTGGCGCTGCGTGACTTGACCGACCCGGATCAGGGTCGACACGCCGTCAATATTCTGATGACCAGCCTGACTGTGGCCATCGAACGATGGTCGGGTCTTCCCGCCGACATCATCCGGCGACCACCCGTCGTTCTAATTACTGACAATTACGATCGGCTGTTCTACGAACCTGACGCCATCGCGCGCTCGGCACGCTATTCGCATTACATCGATCGAACCCGCATGCTGCGGACCCACACGACGGCGTCGATCCCAGCATTGCTGGCGGAAACCGAGAACGATCGGCTGATCGTGTGCCCCGGATTGGTCTATCGCCGCGATATTGTGGATCGCTTGCATGTCGGCGAACCGCATCAAACCGACTTCTGGATCGTCCGACAAGCGCGGCTTCGCCGAGCAAATCTTCTGGAGATGATCGCGGTGGTCGTGGAGACCATGCTGCTTGGCCGTGCCTATCGTTGCAACGAGACCTGTCATCCTTACACGATGAACGGACTGGAAGTAGAAGTGCAGCTTGGTGATCGGTGGATCGAGGTCCTCGAATGCGGGGAGATCCATCCGTGGCTTCTCAACGACAGTAACTTGCCAAGCCAGCAATGGTCGGGATTGGCGATGGGCATCGGGCTTGATCGTCTGGTCATGCTGATCAAAGGGATTGACGACATCCGCCTGTTGCGCAGCAGCGATCCTCGGATCGCCCCGCAGATGTTGACCCTGGACCCCTATGAGCCGGTCAGCAATCAGCCGGCGGCGCACCGCGATATGTCGATCTGCATCTCCGATCCTGACATGGAGTTGCTGGGCGACCGGATCAGGAACGTGCTTGGTAAGCGAGCTGGATGGGTGGAGAGCGTTGAGTTGCTTTCGGCATCCGACTATGCGTCGGTCCCCGAAAAGGCGCGCCAGCGGCTCGGCATGTCTCCCGGCCAGCAGAACCTCCTGATCCGGGTTACCCTGCGCTCTCTGGACGGCAGTATCTCAAAGGAGGAAGCAAACCGGATCTATGACCTCGTCTATGCGGAGCTGCACGAGGGGACGGCGGGCTATTACCGCGTCAATTGAGCGGCTCGCGCCAGTTCGCGCGTCGCTCTCCATATAGGCCGGGCGGCTTACCCCCCCCGGCAGCTTCCGTGCCGGCTGGATGCCGGCGACGGTGGAAGTGGGCCACAACCGGACTTAGAAAGTGCCGTCGATAATTCTGCGGACCCGTTACCATGCTGCCGATGGAGGATGGACTCTCCGGAAATCGCACGGAGAGTCGCGCCCCCTCTGCGCGTGCTTCGCCATCCGGGCTGACGGGTGTATACTCAGCCCGCACGTTACCCCTTTTGGGAGATCAGAAATGAGCACGATGAGGGTTATGGCGGTCGCCGCCATGGCGGCGGTATTTGCGGTTTCCACGGCATTGGCGCAGCAGCAGACCCAGCGCGTTGCTGGCACCATTGATAAGGTCGAGGGCAAGACGCTGTACGTCAAATCGGCCAGCGGTCCGGTCACCCTCACGCTCGCTGACAATGCGCTGATCGTCGCCCGGGTGAAGGCGACGGCCGCCGACATCAAGGCGGGCGACTATGTCGCGAGCGGCGGCGTTCCGCAGGCCGACGGCACTCAGAAGGCAGTGGAACTGCGCATCTTCCCCGAGACCATGCGTGGCAATGGCGACGGACATCGGCCGGGGTGGCCGGGCGCCCCCAACGGCACCATGACCAATGGCGCGGTCGGCCAGACCGTCACCAGTGTGGACGGCCCAGTCCTCACCGTGAAATATAAGGACGGCGAGAAGAAGCTCGTCGTCGGACCGAGCGTGCCGGTTCAGCGTTTGGAGATCTCCGACAGCAGCGAGCTTAAATCCGGTGCCGCCGTCGCGGCCGCCGCCGCCACCAAGCAGCCGGACGGCACCTTCACCGCCGCCCGCATCGATGTCGGCCGCGGGGACGTCGTGCCCTGAGCGGCAGCTTGGTTCTTACGCGGAAATTGCGGCCCGGAGGCCGACGCACGCGTTGGCCCGGGCCGCGGGATATCTGAAGGGGGTTGGTTCCACGCCGTTGCGTGAACAAGAGTTGTCGGGCGACGCTTGCAACTCGGCTGCCGGCCGAATGGCGCAAGGTCACGGACGGTCTTCGCGGCTACGGTGACGGAAGGACCGGTGTACCCCAATCAAACGACACCCCTCCGCGGGCCTGAAAGTCGGCTGCAGCGGGTGACAAGCCGTCATCATGCTCCTTCCAAGGGCGCGGGCTGACGGGTGACGTAGTGACTGAGATGCCGGAGGGACGTGCCGAAGGCCTCACGGCGCGGCCGTCCTTCGCATCGAAGGAAGATCGGAGATGGACCGCACGCAGCTGGCCAGCCGCCGACGGCCAGCTGTGAGATCCCCAAGCCCACGCTTGCTTGCCATCTCGACAGCGACAGCCAAGATAAAGTGCGTCATGCCGCCCCGCATCAACGGATCGGTTACGCGGTCCTCAAAGAAATCTGCCATGCGCTGGGCGCGCGCTGACTCATGGGCGAGAGTAGTTGGGGAGCGCTCGTTCTCGGGCCGGGCCATTTCCCGACCCCATACGGCGATGCCGTCGCACATGCTGCGCGCCGCAAATTCCAGCCGAAGATACGCCCAATCAGATGCGTGCGACGCATTGTGAAAGCGTGGCCTACCACCGAGGCCGTCGAGATAGGCGCAGACGAGCTGGCTGTCTTCCATGCCGACACCGGCATCATCGACCAGATAGGGCACGCGGCCTGAGGGATTGATCAGATAGTAGGGACTGCTAGGCGTGCGTGTTTTCGCCTCGATGACTCGACGTGGTCCTCAAGTGCCTTTTCGATGACGATGATGCGCGCGAGGCGAGCGTAGGGCGAGCAGTATGTGACGTCGGGCTGCATATTCACACTTTCGAGGATGGCCCGGGAGGTTTGGCGGCACCTTCCCAACATCCCCAGCGCCGATCAAAGACACCGCTCTCCGCGTTTCGCCGTCCCATTTTGTGGAAACGAACTAAGTTGAAATTCCGCATTGAAATCAACGGGTCGCTTTCCCCTCGCCTCCCCGCCCAAGCCGCTCACGCCCCCTCCCCTCATCGCGCGCCAGATGACCTCCGCAGTCGCCGGCATCGCGATATGCCGCACGCCGAATTCCGACAGCGCATCGACCAGCGCATTGGCAACGGCCGGCATCGCGCCGACCGTGCCGGCTTCGCCCGCTCCCTTGACGCCCAGCGGATTGGTCCTGGTCGGCACCGGGTTGCTCTTGATCGCGATCGCGCACAGATCGCTTGCCCGCGGCATGGCGTAATCCATGAACGATCCGGTCAGAAGCTCTCCGGTGACGGGATCGAACCTGATATCCTCACGTAGAATCTGACCGGCCCCTTGGGCGATGCCGCCGGTGATCTGGCCATGGAGCAGCAGCGGGTTGAGCACAGTGCCGACATCGTCCACCACGCTGTAGCGCACGATCTCGACCGCGCCCGTTTCGCGATCGATCTCCAACTCGCACACATGGGCGCCGTTCGGAAAGTTCTCGACTTCGGCACGATAGACCGCGGTCGCGATCAGTCCCGGCTCCATGCCGGGCGGCAGCCTCGCCGGGGTGGCGGCGAGCCGCGCAACTTCCTTCAAGGTCAGCGTCTCGTTGGTGGCCGGCGCCGAGAACACGCCGTCCGCGAAGCTCAACCGCGCGACATCGGCCTTCAACGCGAAGGCCGCGATGGCGCACGCCTTCTCGATCACCTTGCGGGTGGCGGCATCGACTGACGATCCACCGAGCGTTGCGGTGCGCGAACCGCCGGTGCCTTCGCCGAAGAATACCTGGTCGGTGTCGCCTTGAAGATACTGGATGTCCACCGGATCAAGACCGAGGCGGTCGCACATGATCTGCTTGAAAACGGTTTCGTGGCCCTGACCCTGGTTGATGGCCCCGCAGAACAGCGTCACGGTGCCGGAACGGTCGAACCTGATTTCTGCACCCTCATAGCTTGGCGCGCCGGCGCGTTCGATGGTGTTGGAAATGCCAAGCCCGCGCAGCTTGCCCCTCTTCCGCGCCTCGTTGCGGCGCGCCGCAAACCCGTCGGCGTCGGCGAGGCGGAGCGCCATCTCCAGGTTCTTGGCAAAGTCGCCGCTGTCATAGGTGAAAGTAAGCCCGGTCCGAAACGGCAGCGCGTCCGGCGGGATCGCGTTGCTCTGGCGCAGCTCGACAGGATCGATGCCGATCGCGTCCGCCGCGAGGTCGATCATGCGCTCGATCACGTACGCCGCCTCGGGCCGTCCATTGCCCCGATAGGGCCGGACCGGATTGGTGTTGGTGAACACCGCCGTTACGTCGGCATGGATCGCGGGTGTGCGGTAGACGCCCGCGAGCGAGCCGAGATTGCCGACGAAGGCAGGCGTCGCGGTTTGCAGATAGGCGCCCACGTTGGCGATGGTTTTCACACGCAGCGCGAGGAAAGTGCCGTCCGCGTCAAGCGCAAGTTCGGCATCGGTGACGTTGTCGCGCCCTTGGGCGTCGGAGAGAAACGCCTCCGCCCGGGTGCTGACCCATTTCACCGGGCGGGCGGTGAGCTTTGACGCCAGCAATACCAACGCTACTTCGTTGTAGACTGCGGACTTCATCCCGAAGCTGCCGCCGATATCGCCGGCGACAACGCGGATCTTGGACTCCGGCACCTTGAGCACAGTGGCCAGCTCGGCGCGAAACGGATGGGCGCGCTGCAGCGTGGTGTAGATGGTGTAGCGGCCGTCGTTGGCATTGTAATCGCCGACGCTGCCGCGCGGCTCCATCGTCACGGCGGTCACGCGATTGATCACGAAATGCTCGCGCACCACATGGGTCGCGCGCGCAAAGGCGGCGTCGGTCGCAGCCTTGTCGCCTTCCAGGTGAACGAAGCAGATGTTGTTCGGGCAATCGTCGAACACGCGCGGCGCGCCGGCACCAGGCGCGTGGGCAGTCGAGACCACGGCGGCAAGGGGCTCGTAGTCGACCGTGATGAGTTCGGCGGCGTCAGCCGCCTGGTGCCAAGTCTCAGCCACTACGAAAGCGACGTAATCGCCGACCCAGCGCACGCGGTCCCATACCAGCGCCGGATAGCGCGGCCGATACATGGGGCTGCCGTCGCGCCGCCTGAGTCCGCCCGGCACGGGCAGGTCGCTCCATCCGGAGGCGCACCAGTCGGCGCCTGTCAATACCGCAAGTACACCCGGCGCGGCCTTGGCGGCCGCAACGTCGATCGAGCGAATTTTGGCATGCGCGTGAGGCGAGCGCAGGACGAAACCGAACGCCATACCGGGCAACGCAATGTCGTCCACATACCGTCCGCCGCCGCGCACCAGCCGCGGGTCCTCGAAGCGGGACACCGGCTGACCGATTCCGAACTTCCGCACTGGCAGCCCCCTTAAACACCCCTCATTCGCGCGTAGACGCCGGCGGGATGTTAAAGGGGGCGGATATCAAGTCCAAGGGTGTGCAGTCGTCTCTGGCACCACGTTCAACGGCCGTCGGGACGGACTTCTGCAGCCCTTTCATTTCCGCTATTGGAGGCAGCGCGGCGATAATGGTTATCATAATAGTGATGATGGTGCCTGAGCCCCAAGCCATGGGCGATATTAGGACCGGCCACAAAACCGATCACGCCGCCAGCCACGAAGCCGATCGGACCGCCTACGAGTGCACCCGAAGCGGCGCCAAGCGCCCCATCGGTCACCCGCTCTCCGGCGCCTGCCGCAGTTGGCGCCAACAGCGCCGCAGCCACGAATGCTATCGCAACGACTTGTCTCATGCTTCCCCTCCCGTGATGTTGGCGGCTGCGCCATGACCGTGCAGCCGCCCCCACCCTTCCCTCCCCCGCAAGCGGGGGAGGGAAGGGTGGGGGCGGTATGGCCTTGGATTGCCGAATGGTTCAGCGCCCTCCTTCATTCGCCTTGTCAAGCAGCCGCCGGCATGCCTCAAGCTCCGCAAGTGCCTGCTTGAGCCGACCGAGATCTTCGGCCGTGATGCGCTTGGATGAAAGCGCAGTCGCGGGTATCGGTGCTTGACCAACTTGAGCCGCCTCCACTTCTGGAGCCGCGGCCACTGTCACGGAACTAGCCTCAACCATGGGGCGGTTTTGGGGCGCAAATTCTGGTTGCGCCGAGTCCTGTTCGTCGGCGCCATCACCCTTTTTATTGGACGCACTTGAGTCCAGTGTCGAAATGAAATCGAGAGCTGCCGGCTTGCCGTTCGCCCCGTCCTCTGCATCGTCCTCATCGTCTCGCGGCAGCACCGGCAAATTGGGAGTCTGCCCCTGCCCCACGGATTGCACGGTGCGAACGCCCTGCTCGCGCAAGATACGCTGCACCCCGCGAATGGTGTAGCCGTCGCCGTAAAGCAGATGCCGGATGCCGCGTAGAAGATCGATATCCTCGGGACGATAGTAGCGCCGGCCGCCGCCACGCTTCATCGGCCTGATATGCGGGAAACGACTCTCCCAGAACCGCAACACATGTTGCGGCAGATCGAGTTCGTCCGCGACCTCGCTGATCGTGCGGAATGCGTCGGGCGCCTTGTTCAAAGCCGCCTCTTGCTACGGGCCGAGCGTCTCACCGCCGGCGTTGGGGTCCGGACCCCCGTTGATGCGCTGCTTGAGAATCGCTGACGGCTTGAACACCATAACCCGTCGCGGCGAGATTGGCACTTCGGTCCCGGTTTTGGGGTTGCGGCCGATGCGTTGCCCCTTCTTGCGCACCACGAAAGACCCGAACGACGAAAGCTTCACAGTTTCGCCACGCTCAAGGCAATCGGTGATTTCCTTGAGCACCAATTCGACGAGCGCGGCGGATTCGGTTCGCGACAAACCGATCTTCTGGTACACGGCCTCACACAGATCCGCGCGCGTAACGGTCTTCTCGGTCATCGCCAGCCTCGATGCACCAAACGATATCTTACTTAAAGTTCAATGATATGGCGTCGGATGCTCGGGGTCAATCCGGAGTCATCCGAACTCTCCGCCGTTGTGGCCCGGACGCATCACCACCGCAGAAGGATGGCTCCCCAGGTAAACCCCCCACCCATGGCTTCGAGCAAGACGAGGTCGCCCCGCTTGATTCGGCCATCATCGACGGCAGCGCACAATGCAAGCGGGATCGATGCTGCAGAGGTATTTCCGTGCCGATCTACCGTGATGACGATCTTTTCCGGCGCAATGCCGAGCTTCTGGGCCGACCCCTCGATAATTCGCCTGTTGGCCTGGTGCGGCACGAACCAATCCACATCTGCCGCGGTGTAACCGGTCGCCGCAAAAGCATCGACGACCACATCCGTGATCATGGCGACCGCATGCTTGAAGACCTCGCGGCCTTCCATGCGCAGATGCCCGGTCGTCCCGGTCGACGAGGGCCCGCCGTCGACATAAAGCTTGTCCTTATAGCGGCCGTCGGAGCGCAGGTGTGCCGTCAAGATGCCGCGGTCCGCCGCGGTGCCGGTCTGCGATACGGCATCGAGCACGACGGCGCCCGCCCCGTCTCCAAACAGCACGCAGGTGCTGCGGTCGTTCCAGTCGAGCAGGCGCGAAAAGGTCTCCGCCCCGATGACGAGCGCCCGCTTGAAGCCTCCGCTCTTGAGGAGTCCGTCAGCGGTGGCAAGCGCGAAAACGAAGCCCGAACATACCGCTTGCAGGTCGAATGCCGCCCCGCGTGTGATGCCGAGGCCGGCCTGGACCGAAACTGCCGTGGCTGGGAAAGTGTTGTCGGGCGTCGACGTTGCGAGCACGATTAGGTCGATTGATTGCGGATCGACATCGCCGTCCGCCAGTGCAGCGCGCGCGGCCGCGAGTGCAAGGTCGGACGTCACCTCACCTTGAGCCGCAATCCGACGCTCGCGAATGCCAGTGCGTTGGACGATCCACTCATCGGAAGTATCGACTTTGCGCGCCAATTCGGCGTTGGTGAGAATGCGGCTTGGCAGGTAGCTACCGCAGCCAAGCACGACCGACCGCGTCACTTTCACGGGGACATGCTTCCTACGGCGGATGGTTTGATTGCTATTCTGCAGCATGCTGGCCGAGCATCTCGGAGATGCGCGCCCGCAATTTGTAGCGCACCATGTCATAGCCAAGATCGATTGCCGCCGCGAATCCTTCGGCGTCGGCACCGCCATGGCTCTTGATCACAAGCCCATTGAGGCCGAGGAAGACACCGCCATTGACCTTGCGTGGATCCATCTTGTCCCTTACCGCTGCGAACGCCTTGCGCGCGAACAGAAATCCGATCCTGGCCGACAGGGTACGGCTCATGGCGCTGCGCAGGTACTCGGCTAGCTGTTTGGCGGTTCCTTCGGCAGTTTTCAAGGCGATATTGCCGGCGAAACCTTCTGTGACCACAACATCCACCGTGCCCTTGCCGATATCGTCGCCCTCGACAAAACCAACATAGTCGAGGTCGGGATGCCCCGTCTGGCGCAAGATGTGGCCGGCTTGGCGGACCTCTTCAAGCCCCTTGACCTCCTCCACCCCGATATTGAGGAGCCCGACGGTCGGCCGCTCGAGATCGAACAGCACGCGGGCCATGGCGCTTCCCATGACGGCGAGATCGACCAGATGCTTGGCGTCCGCCCCGATCGTGGCGCCAACATCGAGGACAATCGATTCGCCCCGCAGCGTCGGCCACAGGGCTGCGATCGCCGGCCGGTCGATCCCAGCCATGGTCTTGAGGTGGAACTTCGCCATTGCCATCAGGGCGCCGGTATTGCCGGCTGAAATCGCCACATCCGCATCGCCCTTCTTGACCCCGTCGATCGCGACCCACATGGAAGATTTCCAGCGGCCATGGCGCAATGCCTGGCTGGGCTTGTCGTCCATCTTTACCGCCACATCGGTGTGAATGATGCGCGAGACAGCGCGCAGCGCCGGCCGCTCAGCGAGCAACGGTTCGAGTATTGCTCGACAGCCGATCATGACAAATTCGGTGTCCGGATGCCGCTCGAGCGAAATGTCGGCACCCGCCACCACGACCGGCGCACCGTGATCGCCTCCCATGGCGTCGAGAGCAATGCATACGTTCTGTGGCATCGATCGACCTTGGCCGGCCTCAGCGCCAGATTTCGCCGTCCGTCGACCGGGTGCCCGTTCGCGGCGGGGGACCATAGCGCGTTGGATTGTCAGGGAACAGGGGTTACAAGCCAGCGGCCAACGCAAAGAATGGTTGAATCCGCCTCCCTACCCTTCCCCGCCTGCGGAGGAGGGTAGGGAGGGGCCAACATGTCAATTTCTCGCATTCTTAAGCTTGGCCAGCGCCGCAAACGGAGTTGCAGCAGTGCTTTCTTCAGTGGGTGGCGCAAACTCTGCACCGGGCTTGCGGGGATAGGGATCGATGCCGAGCAGCAGGAGCTCCGTCGCGATTGCGCCGAGATCGGCCGTGCCATCCGACAACACCTCTGGCGGCTCGTCAGCCTCGAATGCCGCGTTCTGGTCGCCGAAATCTCCCGTGGTAGAAGCCGCAAATATTACATCTATCGACTCATCTATGTGACTTTCCATTGGCTCGAGCGTGACCACACAGGTTTGACCGACCGTTGCGCACACCCGTCCGGTCGCCCGCAGGCCGTCGCCATGGCGGGCGAGATCAATTACCGCCTCAAGTCGGGGCATGTCCGGCACGCCCGCGAGCGCCGCAAGACCGGCGCGCACGTGTTCGTCAGCGACAAGATCGAGATGCAGTCCGGTTTCCGGGACGTCCTCAAGCCGGACCGGCACGTGCCAAGGTTGCGCTGGCTGGATCATGAGTTACCTCGCTTCGCGAACAGGGGCGGCGTCAGCTCGAGTGGAGAATGGCGACCGGATCGGAAAATGCAAGCTGCCGACCCGGCAGATGCCAGCATGACGAATCGACCTTCGACGAGGTCGCGACCCCGAGACCCGAATAGAAAGAATACATGGCGTCCACGCCACGATGACGCCATAGAAACTATTGAGTGTCAGCGGCACTGGAGGGGACAATAAAGAGCAGAGAGCGGTCAGCCTGATCGAAAATGGACTGGTTCGGGTGCGGCGCACACGCCTGTTGTAATTCATCCGGGTGCGGGTTAGTTCATCTGGCCTTCGACGCAAAAGGGGATGCTGGAATTTGAGTCGGATCGACGACTTCAAGGGGCGTTTCAAAACTTGGCATTCATTCGCCGTCGGCGCGGCGCTGCTCGCCGGCGTGTCGATCGGTGGTTGCACCCAAGTCTATCATCACGGCTACATGATTCCGGAAGGGGCGCTGGAGCAGCTTCCGCTCGGCTCCTCCCAGGAGCAGGTGCTGATCGTGCTCGGCACGCCCTCGACGGTTGCGACCATCAGCGGCGAGGTGTTCTACTATATCTCGCAGCGCGCCGAGCAGATCTCGTTTCTGCCCCAAAAGGAAGTCGACCGCCGCGTCGTCGCGGTCTATTTCGACAAGAACCGCAAAGTGCAGAGACTTGCGGACTATGGCCTCAAGGACGGCAGGATCTTCGACTACATCAGCCGCACCACGCCCTCCGGCGGCGCGGAGCAGAATTATCTCGGCCTCGTGTTCAAGATCATCAAATCCTGACGAAGCGGTTCGCCTCTATTCGCCAGAATTGGATGCGCCGCCAAACCGTTTGAACAACGCCTCGGCATTGCGGCGCTCCATGGCGTGGAACTCTTCCCCGTCGAAGTGCCACATCGTCATGAGATCATCGAGTTGATCGACCACGAAATTGCGCTCGACAAACGGCCAATCGCTGCCATAGAGAATTCGCCCGGCGCCCGCGAGTTGGGTGAGAGCCGCCATCGGCGGTCCACCGCCAGATAGCGCCACGTCGTAATAGAACCGATCGAGCCATGGTCGCACGCCCTCCGGGAAACGCTCATGAAACGGCCGCCCGGCCCCCAGCCGTGGAAACGGCGGCTGGTGGGTCTCAAGCTCCTCCATCAATCGCAGACGAGTCGAGAGATACGGAAAGGTCCCGCCCGCATGGGCGAGAATCCAACGAATGTTCGGAAACTCCCGCAGAACTTCGTTGTAGATCAGGTTGACGCCGGCCCGCGTGGTATCGAACGCATATTCGATATAGGCCGGCCACAATGGCAGATCGAGACCGCCCGGCAGATAGGGCGGAATGGTCGGATGAATGAACACGATCGCGCCGCGCCGGTTCATCTCGTCGTAGACCGGCCGATAGCGCGGATCGCCCACATAAACGCCGTTCTGATGGGAGAGCAGGATGAACCCGTCCGCGCGCAGCACATCGAGCGCGTAGGCCATTTCGACCAGTGCGCCATCGATGTCGGGCAGCGGCAGCGGCGCGAAGAATCCCAGCTCGGAACGCGCACCGGCGAACTTCGCCAGTGCCTCGCCAACCGAGCGGGTAAGATAGCGCGCATTGGCGTCATCGCCATGATGGACGCCGGCAACCGACAGCGGATTGACGACAGCGGCGGCAACGCCGAACTCGGCCATTTTCTCGCACACGATCGCGGGCGGGTCGCCTTTGCGGAACGGCCGCGACGGATCGATGGCCTTGGAGCGCTTGAGCGCGGCCTCGTATTCCGGCAGGACGACGTGGTGATGGACGTCGATCAGCTTCAGGCCGGAAAGCATGCGGGTGCGATCGGCGTTACTCAACGCATTGATCCATCGGATGTGTGAATGCACCGCGTGCTCAATTCGCCTTGATTCCCGACTTGCGTACCACCTCGCGCCATTGCACCACGGTGCGGCGGATTTCGGCGGCCAGTACGTCCGGTCCATCCCCTGCCGCCTCGAACCCGAGCAGCGAGAACCGCTTCATCAGTTCGGGGTCGCGCATCGCCTCTCCGACCGCTGCGGCGAGCTTTTCGACCACCGGCGGCGGGGTTCCGGCCGGCGCCAGCAAGGCGGTCCAGTTGGCGACATCGAAGTCGACGGCGCCGGTGCGTTCCGCAACCGTGGGCGTGCCCGGCGCCGCGGGGGAACGCTTTTTCGTCGTAACGGCAACGAGCTTGAGGCCGCCGTTCTCCACGTGGGGCACCAACGGCACGACCATGGAGAAGATCGCATCCACGTGGCCGCCGATGAGATCGGTCACCGCCTTGGCGGACCCCGCGTAGGGCACGTCGGTCCAAGCCGGCAGGCCCAGGCGCTGCTGGAACATGATGCCGGTGAGATGGCTGACCGATCCGGTGCCGGTCGAGGCGACCGTGAGATCGCGACCCTTGCGCCGCGCCTGGTCTATGAATTCGTCGAGGCTCGCCACACCGAGATCGCGCCGCACCGCCAGCGCGCCCGGCGCCCGCGCGAGGATCGAGACCGGCACGAAGCTCGTCACCGGATCGTAGCCGGGGTCCCGGAACGTGCTGACATTGGCCGTGAGCGTATCGGTAACGACGAGGAGCGTGTAGCCGTCAGGCGGCGCCTTGGCCACATAGGTCATGCCGATGTTGGTGCTGCCGCCGACCCGCTGCTCGACGATGAAGCTCACGTTCATCCGCTGCGACAGCGCCTGCCCGATCGCACGGGCAACGATGTCGGTGGTGCCGCCAGCAGTCGATGGTACGATGAGGTGTATCGGCCTGGAGGGGTAGGCGTCCTGTGCACGACATTCTGGCGGGGGCGCGGCCAGAGCGGCCAGCAAGACGGCCCCGACGGCGCCCGATCGGGGAGTATGTTCCCAAATATAATGTGCCGCTCGTGTCATCCTCGCAGTGTGGCTCAAATCGGCACCAGAAAAAACCCCGCGACTGGCATCGCGGGGCTTGTTTCATGGCGTCACGAACGCCACGCGCCGAGCCTCAATGCGCCAGGACCGCCAGCAGCAGCAGCGCCACGATATTGGTGATTTTGATCATCGGGTTGACGGCGGGACCGGCCGTGTCTTTGTAAGGATCGCCGACCGTATCGCCGGTCACGGCGGCCTTGTGGGCGTCGGAACCCTTACCGCCGTAATGGCCGTCCTCGATATACTTCTTGGCGTTGTCCCAGGCGCCGCCGCCCGAGGTCATCGAGATCGCCACGAACAGGCCGGTGACGATCACCCCGAGCAGCATGGCGCCGACCGCCGAGAATGCCGCCGACTTGCCGCCCGGTCCGCCGCCCGCGATGGCGTAGATGACGAAATAGACGAAGATTGGCGACAGCACCGGCAACAGCGACGGAATGATCATCTCCTTGATCGCCGCGCGGGTCAGGAGATCGACGGCGCGGCCATAGTCCGGCTTGTCGGTGCCCTTCATGATGCCGGGCTTTTCCCGGAACTGCCGCCGCACTTCTTCGACAATCGCGCCGGCAGCCCGGCCGACCGCCGTCATACCCATGGCGCCGAACAGATACGGGAGCAGGCCGCCGAACAACAGGCCGACCACCACGTAAGGGTTGTTAAGCGAGAAATCGAGCGAAACGCCCTGGAAGTAGGGATGGTGCGCGGCATCGGCGATGAAGAACTTGAGGTCTTCATTGTAGGCCGCAAACAGCACCAGCGCGCCGAGACCGGCGGAACCGATCGCATAACCCTTGGTCACCGCCTTGGTGGTGTTGCCGACAGCATCGAGCGCGTCGGTTGATTTGCGCACTTCTTTCGGCAAGCCGGCCATTTCCGCGATGCCGCCGGCGTTGTCGGTAACCGGCCCGAAGGCATCGAGCGCCACGATCATGCCGGCCAGCGCCAGCATGGTGGTCACCGCAATGGCGATGCCGAACAGGCCGGCGAGCGAATAGGTGACCAGAATGCCGGCGATGATCACCAAGGCCGGCAACGCGGTCGATTCGAGCGAAATGGCGAGGCCCTGGATGACGTTGGTGCCGTGGCCGGTGATCGATGCCTTGGCGATCGACTGCACGGGACGGAAATCGGTGCCGGTATAGTATTCGGTAATCCAGATGATCAGGCCGGTTACCGCGAGCCCCACGATGCCGCAGAAGAACAGCGACGCCCCGCTGAATGGCACACCTGGCAGATCGCCGAACCCGACCAACAGATCGATCACCAGCGCAATGCCGACGAGCGACAGCGCGCCCGTGGCAATCAAACCGCGATAGAGCGCCCCCATGATCGACTGGTTGGCCGGCAGCTTCACGAAGAATGTACCGGCAATCGACGTGATGATGCAGACGCCGCCGATGGCCAGCGGCAGGGTCATCATGTTGGCGAGAATCGGCGTGTTGGCGAAGAAAATGGCGGCCAGCACCATGGTGGCGACGGTCGTCACCGCATAGGTCTCGAACAGGTCGGCCGCCATGCCGGCGCAGTCGCCGACATTATCGCCCACGTTGTCCGCGATGGTGGCCGGATTGCGCGGATCGTCCTCCGGAATGCCGGCCTCGACCTTGCCGACGAGGTCGCCGCCGACATCGGCCCCCTTGGTGAAGATGCCGCCGCCCAAGCGGGCGAAAATCGAGATCAATGACGCCCCGAAGCCGAGCGCCACCAGGGCGTCGATCACGGTGCGGTCATTGGGCGCGAGATGAAGCGTGCCGGTGAGGAAGCCGAAATAGAGCGTGACGCCGAGAAGCGCGAGGCCAGCCACCAGCATGCCGGTGATGGCGCCGGCCTTGAACGCGATTTCGAGGCCGCCGGCAAGCGAGCTGATCGCGGCCTGGGCGGTGCGTACATTGGCGCGGACCGAAACGTTCATACCGATGAAGCCGGCCAGCCCCGACAGCACCGCGCCGACCGCAAATCCGACCGCAACCAGCCAACCGAGGAAGTAACCGACGATCAAGAAGATCACGATGCCGACGATCGCGATCGTGGTGTATTGGCGTTTGAGATAAGCCTGTGCGCCTTCGCGCACGGCCGCGGATATCTCCTGCATCCTGGCGCTGCCGGCATCTGCTGCCATCACCGACTGGATCGCCCAGACCGCATAGCCGACCGCCAGCGCGCCGCACAGGACGATGATCCACAAAGCTGTCATTGATTTTCCTCGGCTGATATTGGCCGGACGGACGCCCGCCCGGCACAATGGAACTCTTGCCCCCTCCCTACCCTCCACATGCGGGGGAGGGTAGGGAGGGGGAGGCGGCCGCCCGCCTCGATTGGGCGCGGACATTGCCAAAAACGCCCTCGCCGCGCAATGGCGCAATGGCCCGCACACACGCGACTTTTCGCTTCGTAATTAACGACGCTTGGAGAACGTGGGATGGGTTGAGCGACAGCGAAATCCATCAACGGCCTTGCCGGAAGGGAAACGCCCCGATGGGTTTCGCTTCGCAACCCATCCTACGGGCTTGTATGAGCTTTCTTCAGAAATGGCTGTAGGACGGGCGCCGGAATGCGAGCGTGCGGCCGTCCAGGTCGCGAAAATGCGCCCCCTGCCCTGCCCCGATGGTGCCGATCTGCGTCACCGTCACGCCCACCGCAGCGGCCTCCTGACGCAAGGCCTCAAGCCGGTCGGGCGCGACCGTGGCGATGACTTCGAAGTCGTCGCCGCCGGTCAGGACGGTCTCGATCAGGGCCGGCTCGGCCGCGACGGCCTGGCGCGCCGCCGGCGACATCGGCACGTCATTGACTGCGACATCGGCCGCAACATCCGAGACCCGGCACAGCTTGGCGAGATCGCCCGCCAGCCCGTCGGACACGTCCATGGCGGCGCTGGCGTGACGGCGCAATGCCTCCGCGACGGCGTTGCGCGGCTGCGGCAACAGATAGCGATCGAGCAGATGATCCCGCATGGCGGCATCGAGCTCCCAGCGCCCGGCCGCCGCGGCGTCACGACGCAACAGAAGCCCCAGCGCCGCGTCCCCGATGGTGCCGGTCGCCACCACAAGGTCGCCCGGCCGCGCGCCCTTGCGCCGCACCATGCCGCCATGCGGCACGGTGCCGAGCGCCGCAATACAGACCGTGATGGCGCCGGGACTGCGGTCGGTGTCGCCGCCGAGCAGCGGGCAGCCATAATGCTCGGCATCCTCACGTAAGCCCCGGGCGAAGGCTTTCAGCCAATCGGCCGGCAGCCCGGCCGGCAACCCGATGGAGAGCAGGAAGCCGAGCGGCGCCGCGCCCTTGGCGGCGAGATCGGACAGATTGATCCGCAACGCCTTGCGCGCCACCGCGTCGGCGGGGTCTTCGGGAAAGAAATGCACGCCGGAGATGAGCCCGTCGGTCTTGAGCACCAGATCGCACCCCGGCGGCGGTGCGATGGCGGCAGCATCGTCGGCGAGATCGAACGCGCCCGGATGGGTGGCGATCGGTCGGAAGTAGGTGGCGATGAGGCGGTCCTCGGCGGAGGCTTCGGCGTGCGGTTGCGCCGACGCCGGGGCTGGCGTTGGGGCCGGTCTGCCGTCGGTTGGCTCGCCGTCGTGCTTTGCCATGAATGCGCTGGTTCTTCAGAGGATGCGACGATTTGCTGACCTTAACACTTGCTTCAGTCATTCCGGGGCGCCACCTTTAGGTGGCGAGCCAGGAATCCATAATCCTCGGCCAGTGATTATGGATTCCGGGCTCGCGCAAGAGCGCGCCCCGGAATGACGCCGAAAGGGGAGGCCGCTTCGCCCCCGAATTCCCTGAAAACAGGGAAAATAACAGGGAATTTTCTGGATTTTAGACCTTTGGGCGATTCGTGACCTCAATTCACGAAGCAATTCCAGTACGTTGCTCATGGATTCCCTGCTCAACTGGAACAGGGTATTTTTCTCGCCCGAACAGGGAATTCAGCCGTCGGAAAGGGGAACCGCCATCTTTTAATTATTGATATCATTTGTCTTTTCGACGCCGTCGTGCCGGGTTTGATCAGGCCGGCGCGCATCAACGATAAAATACAACTTAAGATACCGGACTATTCCTATTTTGTAAAGCTCAAATTGTGCTTCGCGACGACGCCGCCTCCGTTGCGTCTGTCGTGGTTGGCGGACAAAGCCGTCCGTTGTGAAATCGCAGGTTCGCGCGTATGCGTTCCGCATCTCGCCGCCCTCGGGGCGCCCGAGCCCGAGATGCAGCCGTTCGACGAGAGCAAGTTCGAGCCGATGCCCGAGGTCGAGATCAACCCGAAGGATGAGTATTGGGTCGACCCGGACAAGTTGGAGTGATGGACAGCAACAAGCACCAACCTGTCATTCCCACTCTTCTCCCCTCCCCCTTGTGGGGAGGGCGTTGGGGGTGGGGGTCGGGAGATGCGGCAACGCTGTGCCCCACGGCACGACCCCCCACCCCAGCCCTCCCCCACAAGGGGGGAGGGAGTCGCGGGTTGGCCACTGGGCATCCTCTCGAAGCGTGGGGGTTACTCGGTCGCCCGGTCAAGCCGGGCGACGACACCATCGTGGGGGCCGTGGGACCGTGGGCGTCTCGCCCGCCGCTTCCAAGAGAGCGGGCGGGACCAAAGTCGGGCTTGCCCGACTTTGGCACTTTGAGATGTCGAAATCGGCAATAGCCGATTTCGATCCCGCGCTCCCACGCCAGCACCTCACGTCACGTGCCGCCAAACTCCCCCGCACGCGCGTTTCGCGCCAGCCGGTCCAGCACCGCGTTGACCATCCCGGTCTCGGTCTTGTCGACGAACGCATGCGCCACGTCGACATATTCGGACACGATTACTCGCGCCGGAATATCGGTGCGCTTCTCCAGCTCATAGGCGCCGGCGCGCAGCACCGAGCGCAGGATCGCTTCGATGCGCTTGAGCGGCCACGTCGCTTCGAGGGCAGCGTCGATGTGCGGATCGAGATCGCGTTGCGCATCGATCACGCCGGATACGATGTCGCGGAAGAAGGCGGCCTCGGCCGGCAGATATTGCTCGCCCTCCACTTCGCGGCCGAGCCAGTGGCTCTCGAACTGGGCGAGGATCTCGTTGAGGCCGGCGCCTGTCATGTCCATCTGGTAGAGCGCCTGCACGGCTGCGAGCCGCGCCGCGCCGCGGCGGTTGGCCTTGCGGGGGCCGTCGCCGGGCTTCGGGGCGCGTCCCTTCGGGTCATCGCCCTTCCGGCCGGCGCCCTTCTGACTCCCGTCGTGCGGACCGCCGGTTTTGGGAGCGCGTGTCATCGCAGCTTGCGCGCGATCAGGCCGCGCTTGAGGCGTACCAGCGCCAGCGCGGCACTGGCGGCGGTGCCGCCCTTGTCGCCCTGGTCGAGCGCGGCGCGCGTTTTGGCCTGAGCGGCGGTATCCACTGTGAGGATGCCGTTGCCGACCGGAATTCTCCGAGCAATCCCGATCTCCATCAAGGCGCGGGCGGATTCGCCGGCCACGATATCGTAATGGCTGGTCTCGCCGCGGATCACGCAGCCGAGCGCGACGACGCCATGGTATGTTTCTTCTGCGTCAGGATGTGCCTCCGGATTCTTGGCGCCCCGCGTTGCGTCGAGGATGATCACGATCGCCTGCGGGATCTCCAGTGCGCCCGGCACCGTCGCCACGTCATAGGCAACACCCGCCGCATCGAGCGAGCGCTTGGCGCCCGTGAGCAGCGTGTCGGCGATGTCTTCGTAGTAGCCGGATTCGACGATGAGGATGCGCACGCCCTTGAGCGGCGCGTTCTGGGCCTGTTTCCGTCTTCGCGGTTCGACCATCTTGAATTCCGGTACTCGTCATTGCCTGTGGCACGGCATCCTTTTCTCCCCTCCCCCTTGTGGGGAGGGGGCGGGGGTGGGGGTCGATGAGTAGGGCACGTCTGTGCCTAAACCTCCCGACCCCCCACCCCGACCCTCCCCCAGCCGAAACCGCGTATACGCGGGTTTCGGCCACCCAATAGAGCGGTCAAAATCGGCAACAGCCGATTTTGATGGGGGAGGGAGCAGGGAGCGCCGTGCTCAAATGCAATCGTCCCGCCCTCCAGGCGATATTGCCCCGCTCTCGCCGCGTCAGTCCGCGCCGTCAGTATCAAGGCGCACCGGCAAGCGCAACTTCACGGCCGCTCGATCAGCCGCGCCGCATAGCGCGCCATCAGATCGACTTCGAGATTGACAAGATCGCCGGCGCACAGCGCCCCGAAAGTCGTCACGTCCAGCGTGTGCGGAATGATCAGCACGGCGAAGCGGTCGCCCTCGACCTCGTTGACGGTGAGCGACACCCCGTCGAGCGCGACCGAGCCCTTGGCGGCGGTGAAACGCGAAAGCTGTGGTGGCGCCTGGAAGGTGAGTCGCGCCATATGCGCGAGGTCCTCTCGCGCCACAAGCTCCGCGACGCCGTCCACGTGACCCGCGACGATGTGGCCGCCAAGTTCGTCGCCGATCTTGAGGGCGCGTTCGAGATTGAGGCGCGTGCCGTGGCGCCAAGTCCCGGCCGTGGTGACGGCCAGCGTCTCGGCAGCGGCATCGACCGAAAACCAGGTGTGATCGTCGTCGATGCCCGCCCCCACGACTGTCA
>Ga0210402_10001587_pt1 | contig 23299 bp, 21 predicted proteins | sample IncBWC7MmetaG_FD_161055 | JGI IMG/M metagenome (GOLD analysis project Ga0210402, IMG submission 161055) | Forest soil microbial communities from Barre Woods Harvard Forest LTER site, Petersham, Massachusetts, United States - Inc-BW-C-7-M | ecosystem: Environmental > Terrestrial > Soil >... | reverse complement strand
CCGGTCTGTGATCTTGTCCTTGAGGCTCGCAAACAGCGCCTCCTGGACGCGCGCCGAGCCGGCCTGCGGCTTTTGGGCGGCGCCGGGGGCCCGCGGCATCATCATCGCCATCATCTGTTCGATATAGCCGCGCTTGCGGAAGAAAATCCGGAATGCCTGGTCGAACAGCACGGAATGCTCGTGCTTTTTCACGAACACCGCATGGAGCGTCCAATAGAAATCGTGCCGCTCACCTACGCCCGCAGCCTTCACGGCTTCGAGCGCATCGATCACCGCGCCGGGCCCGACCGGAATGCCGGCCGCGCGCAGCGCGCGGGCGAAATAGAGGATGTTCTCGGCGAGGCGGCCGCCTTCTGTCATTCCGCCGCCCGCAGCTCCGCGCGCAGGCCGTCGACCAGTTCCTTCGCCTTGGAGCCTTCGATGCGCGCGATATCATCTTGATATTTGAGCAACACGCCGAGCGTGTCCGACACTGTCGCTGGATCAAGCGCAACCGCATCCAGTTCGGTGAGCGCGCCGGCCCAATCGAGCGTTTCGGCAACACCTGGTGCCTTGAACAGATCCTCCCGGCGCAATGCCTGCACGAAATGGACGACCTCCGCCGACAAACGCGCGGCGATGCCCGGCACCTTGGCGCGCACGATCGCGAGCTCGCGCTCGGCGGTCGGATAGCCGACCCAATGATAGAGGCATCGGCGCTTGAGCGCGTCGTGGATCTCGCGGGTGCGGTTCGAGGTCACGACCACGATCGGCGGGTGGGCGGCCTTGATGGTGCCGAGCTCCGGGATGGTGACCTGAAAATCCGCCAGCACCTCCAGAAGAAACGCCTCGAAGGCTTCGTCGGTGCGATCGAGTTCATCGATCAGCAGCACCGGCGCGCCCGCGGTGTCCGACTCGAGCGCTTGGAGCAGAGGCCGCTTGATCAGGAAGTTTTCCGAGAACACGTCGTGGGACAACCGCTCGCGGTCGGCTGTGCCTTCGGCTTCGGCGAGCCGGATCGCGATCATCTGGGCGGCGTAATTCCACTCATAAACCGCGCCCGCAACATCGAGACCCTCGTAGCATTGCAGCCGGATCAGCCGGCGGCCAAGCGTGGCGGACAGAACCTTGGCGATCTCGGTCTTGCCGACGCCCGCTTCGCCTTCGAGGAAGATGGGGCGCCCCATGCGCAGCGCCAGGAACAGCACGGTGGCGAGCGAACGGTCGGCGAGATAATGGGCAGAAGCGAGCAGCGCGAGCGTCTCGTCGATGGATTTGGGCAAAGTGGTCACGAACAAGCCCTCCGCATCGGATATAAGGCCGATCGCGGCGGCCGTCCACCCTCGCGCTTCTTTTCCGCGCTTCTTTCGGAGGCGCCTGAATTGAGCTAGCTTCAGTATCCCAAGGGGAAACGCCATGAAACTTCCGCGCCGTCGATGTCTGCAACTCGCATTGGCAACCGCTGCCCTCTCCTTGATTTCACACTCGGCGTCGGCGCTCGATTATCCGACCAGACCGGTGCGGGTGATCGTTCCGGTGGCGGCCGGCGGTGGGGCCGATATCGTGGCGCGCCTGACCGGGCAGTGGCTATCGGAGCGCTTTGGCCAGCAATTCATCGTCGAGAACCGGCCAGGCGGCGGCACCAATATCGGGACCGAGGTGGTGGTGCACGCGCCGGCCGATGGCTACACGCTCCTGCTGGTCAATTTGACTCATGCGATCAACGCGACGCTTTACGAAAAGCTCAGCCACAATTTCATCCGCGACATCGCGCCGGTCGCCGGCATTGTCGGCGTATCCAACGTCGTGGAGATCCACCCATCGGTGCCGGCCAAGACGCTCCCCGAGTTCATCGCCTATGCCAAGGCCAATCCGGGCAAGATCAACATGGGTTCAGCCGGCAACGGCAGCTCGTCCCACATGGCCGGCGAATTGTTCAAGATGATGACCAGCGTCAATCTCGTCCACGTGCCTTATCGCGGCCAGGGGCCCGCCATGACCGACCTGCTCGGCGGACAGCTGCAGGTGATATTTGCCACTACGCCCGGTACGACCGAGTATGTCCGGATCGGCAGGCTGCATGCACTCGCGGTGACGACGGCCCAGCGCGCGGAGGCACTGCCCGACGTTCCCACAGTGGCAGATTTCGTGCCCGGCTACGAATCAAGCCAGTGGTACGGCGTCGGCGCGCCCAAGGGCACGCCGACCGAGATCGTCGACAGGCTCAACCAGGAGATCAACGCTGCTCTCGTCGATTCCAGAATGAAGCTGCGATTTGCCGACCTTGGCGGCACAGTGCTGCCGGGCTCGCCCTCCGACTTCGGAAAGCTCATCGCAGAGGAAACCGAGAAGTGGGGCAAGGTGGTTAAGTTCGCCGGCATCAAGGCGGATTGACCAACGGATTCGCAATCACTTCTTTATCCCCCGCCCTGCTCGCGAAACGCCTGAGGCGTAATGCCGGTTTGCTTGCGGAAAAAGCGGGCGAAATGGGAAGGGTCCGAGAAAGTGAGATCGTAGGCGATCTCGTGGATCGGCTGATTGGTGAAGATCAACTGGCGTTTCGCTTCGGTGAGCACGCGCTGGCGGATGAGATGGCCGGCCGTCACGCCGGCAGCACGCTTGACATGATCGTTCAGACGGTCCGGTGTCATCGCGAGCTTGCCGGCGTAGAAGGAAAGCTGGCGCTCCTTACGGAAGTGCTCCTCGACCAGGTAGCGCAACGCGTCGACGGTCGGGTCCGCCGGCATCAGCGTCGCGGCGCCGGTCCGAGCGCGGCTCGCCGCCAGACGCGCCACCGCGATGGCGATCAGCGCAAGGTAGCCCCGCATGGCGAAGCGGTGGCCCGGACGAGCGAGGAAACGCTCTTCATGGAGATCGGCGCAAAGCCGGCCGATCCGATCCACCTCGTCCTCGCCCGAGAGCGGCACAACCGGATCGGCGGCAAGCGCGCGCAGACCGGAGATCGCCTCGCCTGAGCGTTCGCCAAGTCCGTGCGCAACATCTTCGGTGAAAGTCAGCACCCAGCCCTCCGTCGCGTAAGGGCGGAAGCGGAAACCGTGGGCGATGGTGGCCGGCACAATGATGGCGGCCGGCGCCTCAAAAGGAATCACCTGGGTCTCGAACGTCATCTCGCCGCCGCCCCGGGCGATCAACAGGATCTGAAACAGATTGCGGTGGCGATGCGCCCGGATCGTCCAGTCGTGGACGGAGGAGCGCGAAGAAATGGTTTCCACGTGTACGAAGTCGAACGCCTGATCGTCAGGCGGATCGCCGTAAAGATGGAACAGTGGCAGGACGGAGCTGCGCGGCATGAGGGGCAGTGTAGCGCAATTCCGGTCAGCGGCGAAAAACCCGACATGGCGTATTTTTTCCAGAAAGCATTCATGTTGTTGAACGCTTCGCGGGTGACGGGCAGCCAAGGCCGCCCCAGACTCTAACGACCACCGCCGAACAAGGAGAATTTTCCATTCAGGCCGAGTCCGACCTGAGGTCCCCAAGACGAGTTGAAGCCGGTGGGCACGAATTTCAAGCCGCCGACCACGCCGCCGCCCAGTTGCAATGTCACGTCCTCGAAGTTGAGAATTCCTATCTTGTTCAGGTTTATGTTGAAATTCAGCGGAAATCCGCCGGCGGTAGCGGTGACGTTGGCGGGTCCGGTCAAATTGCCCTGACCCTGTGCCTGCGCATACGGGGCCCATTCGAAAATGCCGGATCGGCCCAACGATTCGACCCACGTGGCCTGGGCGAAGCAAGCCAACGTGAAGTCATTGCCATGGGCGTCTTGAAAGCCGATCGGCGACTGCAACAGGCATCCGGTGGCGATCTCCAGATGGTCGGTGCTATTAGGCAACTGCTCGCGCTTGAACACGCTTTGAAATCCGATAGCGAATGAATCCTGCGGATTGTGGAACAAGCCGTCGAACTGCCTTTGGGATTGCGAGATCTGTTGCCATTCGACCACGATCCGAGTACCCGGCGGCATCACAACCTTCGGGACGGGCACCGGGTCCGCGGCTCCCGCCGGCGTGATGGAATCGTTTGCGAAGTCGCCGTTCAATAGTCCAGGCGGAATCGGCAACGGAATCGGGATCGGAAGCGGGATGCCGAACCCGATGATCAGATTCGCGCTGCCGGGGTTTCGCATCGACAAGGTCCTCGGCACTGACGCGGTCTTGGCCCGCTGCCCCCAGAAGTTGATGGTCGCCCCGACCAGCGGAAACAGCGCGGAACGCGTGATCGGCCCGACAATTCCATCCGGCGGCAGCATTTTCTTTTCGGTCTGGAACCGCCTCACCACCCGGTCGGTGTTGGTGCCGAAAATTCCATCCTCGACCAGTAAGGGGTGCCCGTAATACTTGTTCAGGCCTCGTTGGACCGCTCGCACGTCCGGTCCCGTCGAGCCCATCATCACGTTGCGAAGCGGCATTAGCTCCTCCCGGGAGACCGAAGCAGCTGCGGCGCTGCCTCGCCTTTGTTCGCCTTGCCTGATTCGTCGTTCCGGCCTCGGAATTGGTTCAACGAACAAAAGCGTAAGGGCAATGCCCCGCAAGACACTTGTGACGGCCGTGGAGCGCGCCAACAAGAATTGCGGCCCCGAACTGCCCCATTCTGTAGGTCTGAATGCCTACGACTATGCGGGAACCGGCGCGAGCCCCGGCTCGCGCGCGCGGCCCGCTCTCGAAGCAACGCTACTCCGACAGACGCGCCTCAACTTTTGGATCCACACAAAAATCCGGTTGACGCGCCGCATATGCGACGCACGCTGCGACGGACCGGCCCGCCACCGGGTATTTCTCCCGATACCAGTCGACCACATGGCACGCCCGCTTGTCGTTATCGGCCTTGCGGCCTTGGTATAGCGCCGCATTTTGTCCCAATTCGACCGGAAGCCAAAAGCATTCCAGGAAATCGCCCGTATTGCGATAGAATCGCCCTTTGAGGACCTTTTCCCTGAACGCATTCGTGATCAGCCTGCCCTCGGAAAACACGATGATGTCCTCGTAGAAATTCTTCACTCTTCGCCGGCTTTGATCGACTTGCCGCAAGAATTCCTCTTGCTTCTCTTTGTCGCTTCCGAATTTGACGCGATCCGTCAATCTGGCGGCTGCAGGTGCAGCTTTCTGATAGACGAAAGATTTGAAATACTCCTCGGTCAGCTTCGACAAGTCGGCCGGCGTCATCTTGTCGCCCGACACGAGATAGTAATAACGCTCCAGCGTCAGCCTTGCCTTCCACATCTCATCGGAATTGAATCGGTTGAGCAGCTCGCTCGATATCTGTCGCGTCTCGGTGTCGACCGATTGACTCCACGCAAACACCGCAGCGGCGGCCGCGACCACGGCCCCGAGGGCGGCGACGGCTTCCCACCGCATAAAGCCACGGGTAAGGCCCGCCGCAGCCCCGACCCCGGCGGCGATCCTGCGCCACGCCGCCTTGAATGGCGCGGCGATCCAGCCGCCGAGCGCGCCGATGACGCCCAGCAGCGCCGGCCTGGATTTGGGCGGAGGCGTAGCCTGTCCCGGCCGAACCTTTGCGGCACTATCCTTCTGCGCATTGTCCTTCAGAATATTGGGGCCTGCCATTGACGCCTCATCCGGCTGCAATCTCGACGACATAGCAAAATGCTTCGCGCGGCCATGAGGGCTATCCCGGCGCGCGGTCCGACATTTGGGGATGATCTGAAACAGTGCTTCCGGATAAACGGAACGCGGATGCGTCAAGCACCCGCTCTCCCCCCTCGAATCTGCCTACACCCGCTTATAGGCACGATTGTGGTAAACCAGCGCCGGCCCGGCGGCCCCCAGTCTGATATCCACCACGGCGCCGAAGATGACATTGTGGCTCGCCACCGCCCTGATTTCGATCACCCGGCAATCGAAAGCGACGACGGACGATGCCAACACCGGAGCGCCTGTATTCAGAGTGGACCACAGCCCCGTGGCGAAACGTTCCGTCTTTACAGCGCCGGTCCGCCCGGCAAACACGTCGGCGACGTCCTCGCAATCGGCGCCTAGGGTGTTGACGCAGAACACTTTGTTTTCGCGAAGGATGGGCCCCCCCTGGCTCTTGCGGTTAAGGCACACGAGTAGGGTCGGCGGGGCGTCCGATACCGAGCATACCGCCGTCGCCGTGAAGCCTGTTGTGCCCCCCGGCCCGGCCGTCGTCACCACATGGACGGCGGCCCCGAGCCGGCACATGGCATCGCGAAACGCCGCCGCCTCGACGGTGACGACCGGCTCAGGCCCGATCGCCTCGAACGCGCCCGCCATGGCGTCATCCGGTCGCTGATCGTCAATCCAACTCATGGCACACAGATACCATATGGGGTAGACGAGCGAGGCTTCGCCTCAGACCGACGAGGCGTGTTTCCAGGCAAAACCTTTGTCCAGTCGTTCCGGGGCTCGGCCGAGGGCCGAGAGCCCGGAATCTATAACCACGGGCCAGTGAGTATGGATTCCGGCTCGCCTCCGCTTCGCTGCGGCGCCCCGGAATGACGCGCTTGACCAAAGTTGACACACCAGCACCAAGAGTCCTGACTAAAGCAGGGCTAGTGAAGTGCTTCAACTAAATTGAAGGGTCTGCGAAGACATTCGCCTTCGTAGGGGCGGCCCTTGTGGCCATCCTGTGGGCCGCAGCCCCCGGCAGTGCGGGCGGGCACAAGGCCCGCCCCCACGCAATGCACTTCCTTCAATTTTGACGACGCACATGACTAGCGCAACGTAATCCGCCAACCACGATAGGCGGTGGGTTACGCCTTCGGCTAACCACCTACTCCGCCGCCCGCGCGGCGCGCGACCCGAAATGCGACACGTCGTCCGGATTAACCCAGGTCGTGCCGGTCCAGCCGTGCTCGTCGTAGTCGGCCATGCAGGCGTCCGCGAGTGCGATCATCCGGTCGAGCGCGCCGGAACTGCGTGCATTCCACATCGCCTGAATGCGGATATCCTCGTGGTTGCCGGCATAGTTCATCTCGTAGAGCTCGTGGCGGCCCCCGAACTCGGTGCCGACCGCGTCCCACAACAGCTTCATCACCTTGATGCGCTCGCGATAATCGATGCCGTGAGAGCCGCGTACATACTTGGCAAGATACTTGTCGATATCGGGGTTCTCGAAATCGAGCACCGAGGAGGGCAGATAAATCAGCGCCGAAGCGACAATCTTCTGCACGATCTCCTTGACCCGGCCATAGGCGTCGCCGGCGAAAACCCGGTAGCTCGCGCCCGACTGCGCGTTGGGAAGCACGGTATCGCCGACCCACGGCACCGGATTCATCGCCATGGCATCCGAAATCGCCCAGAACAGGTTCCGCCACGCGATGATCTCGCCGAGCATCGCCTGGTTGCCGCGGAACTCCTCGGCGCCGGTCGCCCGCAGCGCCTTGGCGATGATGCCGACCATGAAATCGAGCTTGACCGCAAGCCTGGTGCAGCCCTGGAACTGATAGCCGTTAAGGAAGCCGGACCGCGGATAGAACACTTTGATCTTTTCGATGTCGCGGTGAAGCAACACGTCATCCCACGGGATCAGCACGTTGTCGAACACGAAGATGGCGTCGTTCTCGTCGAAGCGCGACGACAACGGATAATCGAACGGCGTTCCCATCACGCTTGCGGTCATCTCATAGGATGTGCGGCAGAACAGTTTCACGCCCGGCGCATTCATCGGGGCGATGAACATCACCGCAAGATCGGAGTCATTGATCGGCATCGCGGCGTTCTGGCCGAGGAAATTGTAGTGCGTGAGCGCCGACGACGTCGCCACGACCTTGGCACCGGAGACATAGATGCCGGCGTCGGTCTCCTTCTGGATGGTAATGAACACGTCCTTGACCTGATCGGCCGCCTTGGCACGGTCGACCGGCGGATTGACGATGGCGTGGTTCATGAACAGCACGTTGTTCTGAGCGCGCCGGTACCAGTCCCGGGCATTGCCCGCGAACTTGTCGTAGAAAGCGTCGTTCGCCCCGAGCGTGTTCATCAGCGAGGCCTTGTAATCGGGGGTGCGCCCCATCCAGCCATAAGACATGCGTGCCCAAGCCGCGATGGCATCGCGCTGGCCGACCAAATCCACGCGCGAATGAGCAACGCGGAAGAACTTATGCGTATAGCCGCCGTTGCCGGTATCGGTCAGGCAGGTCAGCACGTCCTTGGTAGCGGGGTCGTGCAGCGCGTCATAAAGCTTCGCGATGGTGCGCGCAGCGTTACGAAACGCCGGATGGGTGGTGACGTCGGGAACACGCTCGCCATAGACGTAAATCTCACGGCCATCGCGGAGGCTTTCGAGATATTCCTTACCGGTGAAAGGCCGGTTGGGGGCGCCGATGTAATCCTCGGCTTTGGTCCGACCCGTCGTCGGGCTCATGGGTATCCTCCGCGGAATGTTGCACTTCCCCCAGCCTACCCTCCCTCGCAAGCAGGGGAGGTCTTTATTTACCCTCCCCCGCTTGCGGGGGGAGGGTAGGGTGGGGGTACGCGGCGATCATTGGCCCGGCGAACAGATCGGTGAAAGATACGAAGCCGGGTATTTCTGGAACAATTCCCATGCCGCGTTGCCGCGCCATGACGGCCCTGTTAAGACCTGCAGCTTCGAAGCACGGCGCTTCTTCTCCCTCCCCTCTTGTGGGGGAGGGTTGGGGGTGGTCGGGAGGTTGTGGCACGGAAGTGCCCCACTCCAACGACCCCCACCCCCGACCCCTCCCACAAGGGGGGAGGGGAGAAGGGGGCCTTGCTAACGTAACGACGTGGGCGCCGCAGACACATGGAAGTATTCGTCCAGCAGCTCATCAATGGAATCACCCTGGGCTCCATCTATGGCCTGATTGCCATCGGCTACACGATGGTGTTCGGAATCATCGGCATGGTGAACTTCGCCCATGGCGACGTGTTCATGGTATCGGCGTTCATTGCGCTGATCGTCTACCTGATCGTCACCGCCTGGCTCGGCATCGCGTCCGTGGTCGGCGCGCTCGTCATCATGCTCGTCGTCGCCATGGCGCTGACCTCGCTCGTTAATTGGACGATCGAGCGTGTCGCGTATCGGCCGTTGCGCGGTTCATTCCGCCTGGCGCCGTTGATCTCGGCGATCGGCATGTCGATCTTCCTGTCGAATTTCGTCCAGGTCGCCCAAGGTCCCCGCAACAAGTCGATCCCGCCGCTGCTGCAGGGCGAGTTCGTCCTGATGGGGCGCGAGGACTACCAGGTAACGTTATCACACCGCCAATTGCTGATTTGGGTCGTGACCGCGGTCCTGCTCGCGGTGTTTTGGTATTTGGTGAGCCGCACTTCTCTCGGCCGTGCACAGCGCGCCTGCGAGCAGGACCAGAAGATGGCGGCGCTGCTCGGCGTCGACGTCGACCGCACCATCTCGATCACCTTCGTGATCGGGGCTGCGCTGGCAGCGGTCGCCGGCACCATGTATCTCATGTATTATGGCGTGGTGAACTTCAATGATGGTTTCACGCCGGGCGTGAAGGCCTTTACGGCGGCGGTCCTCGGCGGCATCGGCTCGCTGCCCGGCGCCGTGGTCGGCGGCCTCCTGATCGGCCTCATCGAGACCATGTGGTCGGCCTATTTTTCCATCGACTACAAGGACGTCGCGGCTTTCTCGATCCTCGCCATCACGCTGATCTTCCTGCCCCAAGGCCTTCTCGGCCGGCCGGACGTTGAGAAGGTGTAGGAGCACATGTCGCTGTGGATGGCCTCGCGGTCCGAATTTTCATCCCTCGAATCCGGGTGGTGGACAGTCCCCCTCACCCCGACCCTCTCCCCGCAAGCGGGGAGAGGGAGCAGAAGCGCTGCAGCGGGTGTGAGCATCCGCTGGTTTTCGCGAACTCGATCTGTTCTAAGCTCTCTAGCGTCGACGCGAAGGAGCGATTCTTCATGCGTGGCGCAAAGTTGGGAAAGACAAATATCGCGCGACAGCTCCGTCGCAATGCCACGATTGCGGAACAGCAACTTTGGTATCGACTCCGTTCGCGCTCGCTTTACGGAATGAAATTCGTCAGGCAAGAGCCAATTGGACCCTACATAGTTGACTTTGTTTGCCGGGAACAACGCTTGATCATTGAAGTAGATGGGGGCCAACATGCCGAAAACGAACGCGATGTGGTTCGCGATCGGTGGTTACGGGATCACGGCTACCGGGTGTTGCGCTTTTGGAACAACGATGTGATCGAAAACGCCGACGGAGTTTTGGAAGCTATTGCCGAAGTGCTGGGCGCTTCTCCCTCTCCCCGCTTGCGGGGAGAGGGTCGGGGTGAGGGGGCTTTTCCACAAGCTCAGACTCGCAGAGATGCCCCCTCACCCGACCTCTCCCCGCACACGGGGAGAGGTGAAGGCCGCGGCAAAGGTTGACGGCCGTGACGACCCCCCCTGCCCAGAGCAACGTCGCCCGCGCCTTCAAGGACGCCGGCTTCTGGGCGCTGGTGGCGTTCGGACTGTTCTTGCCGCTGATCGGGTTTCGGGCGGTCCAGGACATCCGCAACGAGCTTGCGCTGGAAACGCGGTGGCCGCTGCTGTTCGGTTTCGTGGCGATAGTCGCCGCCGGGCGGCTGTTCCACAATCTGGTGATCGCGCCGTGGCGGGAGCGGCGCGGCCGGCGTCTCGCCGCGCGCGCCGCGGCCGATGTGCAGCACTGGAGTTCCCGGGTGACCGGCGTGCTCGCGCCCTGCGCCATCGGTTTTGTGCTCGTCTATCCGGCAATCGCAGTGTGGCTGGCGGGCGCCGGCGGTGCGGTGAAGTGGCTCGACAATTTCGGCATCCAGATCCTGATCTATGTGATGCTCGGCTTCGGCCTCAACATCGTGGTCGGGCTTGCCGGTCTGCTCGATCTCGGTTACGTGGCGTTCTATGCGGTGGGCGCCTATTCCTATGCGCTGCTGGCACAGGACTTCGGGCTCTCGTTCTTCACGCTGCTGCCGCTGGCCGGCATTGGGGCGGCGTTCTGGGGACTGATGCTCGGCTTTCCGGTACTGCGGCTCCGCGGCGACTATCTCGCCATCGTGACCCTCGCCTTCGGGGAGATCATCCGCCTCGTGCTCATCAACTGGGTGCCGCTGACCAACGGCTATGCGGGCATCACCGGCATTCCGCGCCCGACCTTTTTCGGCATTCCGTTCAACGCATCGGATGAAGGCTTCGCGGCCGTGTTCGGCCTCCCGCTCTCCCCGATTTACCGTTTGATCTTTCTTTACTACATCGTCCTTGGACTTGTCCTTCTGACATCGTTTGTGACCGTACGGCTGCGCCGGCTGCCTGTCGGGCGCGCCTGGGAGGCGTTGCGCGAGGACGAGATCGCGTGCCGTTCCCTCGGCATCAACACCACCAACACTAAGCTGACCGCATTCGCGATCGGGGCCGGTTTCGGGGGCTTCGCGGGCGCCTTCTTCGCTGCGCGGCAGGGCTTCATCTCGCCCGAATCCTTCACCTTTATGGAGTCGGCTACCGTCCTCGCCATCGTGGTGCTGGGCGGCATGGGCAGTCAGGTCGGCGTCGCCGTCGCCGCCGTCGCGATGATCGGCGGCACCGAGGCACTGCGCGAACTCGACGTGCTCAAGCAGGTGTTCGGCAACGATTTTGATCCCACCCAGTACCGTATGCTGCTGTTCGGATTCGCCATGGTGCTGATCATGGTGGTGCGTCCTCGGGGGCTGATCTCAACTCGCGAGGCCTCCGTACATCTTGCCGAGCGCAAGGCGATTTCCGGGGAGCTCGTGCGGGAGGGGCACGGATGAGCACGCTCCTGCGGGTCGAGCACCTCACCATGCGTTTCGGCGGCCTCGTCGCCGTCAACGATCTCAGCTTCACGGCAAATCGCGGCGACATCACCGCGCTGATCGGACCGAACGGCGCCGGCAAGACCACGGTGTTCAACTGTATCACCGGCTTCTACAAGCCGACCGAGGGCCGGATCGCACTCGCTCACGGCTCGCCGCGGACCTGGGACGATCTGGAGGCGCTGACGCGCCGCGACGCCCGCAGCGTCACGCGGCCCGACGGCGCGCTGTTCCTGCTCGAGCGCATGCCCGATTACCTCGTCGCCCAACGCGCCAAGGTTGCCCGCACATTCCAGAACATCCGGCTGTTTTCTGGTATGTCGGTGCTGGAAAACCTGCTGGTTGCCCAGCACAATCCCTTGATGGCGGCGTCCGGCTACACGGTGCTCGGCATTTTCGGGATTGGCAATCACGGCCGCGCCGAGAGCGCCGCAATCACGAAAGCACGCCACTGGCTCAACCTCATCGGTCTGATCGATCGCGCCGACGACCCGGCCGGCGACCTGCCCTATGGGGCGCAGCGCCGCCTCGAGATTGCCCGCGCGATGTGCACCGACCCGGTACTGCTGTGTTTGGACGAGCCGGCCGCCGGCCTCAATCCGCGGGAAAGCGCAGAACTCAACGAGCTCATCCTGCGCATCAGGACCGATCACCATGTTTCGGTACTGCTGATCGAGCATGACATGAGCGTGGTGATGAAGATTTCGGACCACGTCGTGGTGCTCGACTACGGCGTCAAGATCGCGGACGACATTCCGGCGGCGGTGCGCGACGATCCGAGGGTCATCGCCGCCTATCTGGGCGTCGAGGACGAGGAGGTGGGAAAGGTCGAGGCGGAGGTCGGGCTGTGACGAGGAGCGCTGTGCGGGCGACTCCCTCTCCCCGCTTGCCATCAGGGCGTTCACGCCCGTCTGCGACGGGCTACGGAGAGGGTAGGGGTGAGGGGGCCTCGCCACAGGCTCAGACTTGCCCCCACGCTCAGACACGCGGAGAGGCCCCCTCACCCGGAGTGAGCGCGAAGGACGCGCTCACTCCGACCTCTCCCCGCAAGCGGGGAGAGGTAAAGGCTGCGGCGAAGGACGCCTGCCTCGCGATCGGGGGTGCGCAATGACCTCCCTCCTGTCCGTGCGAGGCATCAAGGCCTACTACGGAAATATTATTGCGCTCAGGGGTATCGACGTCGACGTCAACCAGGGCGAGATCGTCACCTTGATCGGGGCCAACGGCGCCGGAAAGTCGACCCTGATGATGACGATTTTCGGCAAGCCGCGCGCTCGCGAGGGCAGAATCGCGTTCGCCGGACGCGACATCACCGAACTGCCGACCCATGAGATCGCGCGTCTCAGCATCGCGCAATCGCCCGAAGGCCGGCGCATCTTCCCGCGCATGACCGTGATGGAAAACCTGCAGATGGGCGCGCTGGCGGGCGGCGGCGGTACCGGCGCCGACCTCGAACGCGTCCTCGACTTGTTCCCGCGGCTTGCCGAGCGGCTGGGTCAGCGCGGCGGCACGCTGTCGGGCGGCGAGCAGCAGATGCTGGCGATAGCCCGCGCCCTCATGGGCCGGCCCCGCCTGCTTCTGCTCGATGAACCCTCCCTCGGCCTCGCCCCGCTGATTGTGCGGCAGATCTTCGACATCATCCGCGTCCTCAATGAACGCGACGGGCTGACGGTGCTCCTGGTGGAGCAGAACGCCTACCACGCGCTTCGGCTTGCCCACCGCGGCTATGTCATCGTCAACGGGGCTATCACCATGACGGGCACCGGACATGAGCTGCTGGCGCGGCCCGAAGTGCGCGCGGCCTATCTGGAAGGGGGGCGGGGTTGAGTGCGAGATCGTAGGGCGGGTTAGCGCGCCCTTCGCGCGCGTAACCCGCCGTTACGGCGTCAATGGCGGGGTTACAGAGCGCCACAATGGCGGGTTAAAGAGAACCCGCCCTACGGGCGCTACGCGTGTCAAATCGTGCTCGCTCGGTTATGATGCCTCATGCTGGATTTCCTCTCGGACAATGCCGGACCGTTCCTGCTGGTGACCGTCGTGCTGGGGGGCGGGGCGGCGTGGCAGGCGGGGCGCGCCATTGCGCAAACTTGGCGGCCGTGGTGGCAAGGCGTGCTCTACATGTTAATCCTCAGCGCCGCGGTGCGGTTCATTCACTTCGCGTTGTTCGACGGCACCCTGCTGTCGCTTCCCGCCTATGAGCTCGATACTGCGGTGGCGGTCGGCTGTGCCGCTTTGGGCTTCCGTACGACGCGCGCCCGGCAGATGGCGCGCCAGTATGGCTTTCTGGGCGCAGCGACCTGACAAGGGGCGTCAGAGCGCCGCGCGACGGCGAAACCGGCGTGACTTTTGCAGGAAATTTCGTATCAAATGCAACCGGACAGGGAGAACGACAATGCGGATCAAAGGTTTGGGAAGCGCAATCGGTTTGACCTTCGGACTGGCGGCGGGACTCGCGATCGCCGCGGCGACCTACGCGCAGGCTCAGGTCAAGCTTGCGGTGGGCGGCCCGATTACCGGCGGCAGCGCGGCTTTCGGGGCTCAGCTCAAGAACGGCGTCGAGCAGGCGGTCGAGGACATCAATGCGGCCGGCGGCATTCTGGGTCAGAAGCTCGTAGTGAGCATCGGGGATGACCGCGCCGACCCCAAGGAAGGCGTGTCGACCGCCAACAAGTTCGCCGCCGATGGCGTCAAATTCGTCATCGGCCACTTCAACTCCGGCGTCACCATCCCGGCTTCCGACGTCTACCTGGAGAACGGCATGCTGGCGATCACGCCGGCCGCCACCAATCCCAAGGTCACCGATCGGCCCGGCATGTGGAACATGTTCCGGGTGTGCGGGCGCGATGACCAGCAGGGCATCGTGGCGGGCGCCCTCATTGCGGCGAAGTTCAAAGGCAAGCGGATCGCCATCGTCCACGACAAGACCACCTACGGTCAGGGCCTCGCCGAGGAGACCCGCAAGGCGATCAACGGGAAGGGCCTCAAGGAGGTCATGTTTGAGGGCATCAACAAGGACGACAAGGACTTCACTGCTCTCGTCTCCAAGATCAAGTCGGCAAATCCTGATCTCGTCTACTGGGGCGGCTTGCACGACACCGGCGGCCTGATCGTGCGTCAGATGCGCGACCAGGGCGTCAAGGCGCCGCTGATGGGAGGCGACGGCCTCGCCGACGACGAGTTTGCCGCCATCGCGGGCCCCGGCGCCGACGGTACGTTGATGACCTATTCGCCCGACCCGCGCAACAACCCGAAGAACAAAGAGATCGTCGAGCTGTTCCGCAAGAAGCGCGGCTTCGAGCCCCAGGCCTATACGCTCTACAGCTACGCCGCCGTACAGATCATCAAACAGGCGGCCGAGCAGGCGAAGTCGCTCGATCCCAAGAAGGTCGCCGACGTGATGCATTCCGGCAAAGTGTTCGACACCGTTGCGGGCGGCATCTCCTTCGACAAGAAGGGCGACGTCTCCAATGACGGCTACATCATCGGCGGCAAGAAGAAAGAGCGCTACGTGCTCTACACCTGGAAGAAGGGCCCGGACGGCAGGATCAGCTACTTCGAGACCGAGTAGGGCGTAAAACGCTGTCGAGTTAAGCGGTTTTGAATTTCGAATCATCCGCTCGGTCGTTCCGGGGCGCCGCGAAGCGGCGAGCCCGGAACCCATATCCACCGGCCGAGGGTTATGGATTCCTTGCGGTGGCGCCCCGGAATGACTGACTGGGTTTGTGGACCGCTCCCGCGCATATAATTGGTTTCGTCGAATCGGTCCACGAGTCCTTCGCCTCCCCCGCTTGGGAGGCGAAGAAGCTCTACCCGATCCGCCCGAGCGCCGGGAACCATTCCAGCAGATAAAAGCTCGCCTCGCTGACGAAGCCGGTGAGGAACGCGATGCCGGTGAGCACCAGAAGTCCGCCCATCGCCTTCTCCACCGTCTCCAGATGGCGCTTGAAACGCGCGATGAAGGCCGCGCAGGGCTCGACCGCAAGCGCTGCAAGGATGAACGGAATGCCGAGCCCAGCGGAATAGACTGCGAGCAGTCCGGCGCCCTTTATTACCGTCTCCTTGGAGGCCGCCACCGCGAGGATCGCGGCGAGGATCGGCCCGATGCAGGGCGTCCAGCCGAACGCGAAGGCGAGTCCCATCGCATAGGCGCCCCACAGCCCGACCGGCCGGGCCATCGGGGCGCGCCTCTCGAACATCAGCACGGCGAACCGGGTGATCCCGAGAAAGTGCAGGCCCATGATGATGATGGCGACGCCGGCCACGATGCCGAGTTCCGCCGACCACGCCTGTACGAGGCCCCCGATGGCGCTCGCGCTCGCTCCGAATGCAATGAACACGGTCGAGAAGCCGGCCACGAATAGCAGCGCCGCAAACACCGTGTCGGCCCGCACCATCGGTTCCGGCTCGGCATCGGCCAGCCGCTCCAGCGAGGTGCCGGCGAGGTAGACGAGATAGGGCGGCACCAGCGGCAGCACGCAGGGAGAAAGGAAACTCAGCACCCCGGCGAACAGGGCGGCAGCGATGGAGACATCGGCAGTCATGGGTACGCACCGGTATTCATTTGCGCCTTGATGCGCCAAGGCCGGGCGATACGCAAGGCGGCCAGGAGTCCAGCAACGAGGACGTGATCGGACGTGATTGGAGCTGACCGCCTGAACGGCGGTTCCAAGTCCAGATCACATCAAGCTTTGGGGTAAGATCAGACCGGGTCTGATTCCCGCAACTCCCTGACATCAGTAAAAATAACAGGGAACTTCGCGAATTTCCTGCCCGATTCGACGCTTGCCGAGGTTCATTCATGAAGCAAGTACCGGCAGTTACCACCACCCGAGGCGCTCATTTGACCGCTTTCGATGCGCTCAGCGTCTTGCCCGCCGAATGGCGGGCCAAGATGGCCGAGCATGAACTGGTTCCGGTCACGTCCGGAGAGAGCGGCGCCTGCGTGTTTCGAATTCTCGACGCTGCGGCAGGCGATCGATATCTCAAGATTGCAACGGGAGCCGGCGCCGATCACCTGCGGCGTGAAGTCGAACGAACGGAATGGCTGGCATCGGCCGGCATCCGGGTCCCCGAGGTGCTCTTGCGGTTCGACGGCAATGCTGCATTTGCGGTTACGATGGCGGCCCTCGATGGTCAGTCCGCAGCCTGTACCGGCGCCGAAAACTGGCGGCCTGTCGTTACGGCGATCGCACAGGCATTTGCGGCGATTCATGCGTTGCCGGTGAACGCCTGTCGTTTCGACGAGACCTTGAGCGTGCGGCTGGCGCGGGCGCATGACCTCGTACGAAGAGGCGAAATAGACAGCTCTCAATTCGATGCGCGAAACGCCGCAGTAGCGCCGCAGCACCTTTATGAACGCCTGATGGCCAGCATTCCGGATCGGGAAGATGGCGTCGTGATCCACGGCGATGCGACACTGTCGAATTTGATTTTCGCAAATGACGGGAAGATCGGCTTCGTCGATTGCGGCAACTGCGGCAAATCCGACCGCTACGTCGATCTTGCTCCGCTCGTCGGCGAACTTGCAGACCGGTTTGGATCCGAAGCGCGAAGCGTTTTTTTGCAGACGTACGGCAAGCCCGAATGGGATGATCGGAAAGCGGAATTTTATCGCGACCTCTACGAACTCTTTTGAAGGCCCTATGCCTCTCCGCCGCAACCTCCTCACCGACATCCCCGGCATCCGGGTCGGCCATGCCGACGACGCCCGCGTGGCCTCCGGGGTCACGGCCATCCTGTTCGATGAGCCCTTCGTCACGGCGGTCGACGTGCGCGGCGGCGGGCCCGGCACCCGCGAGACCGACTTGCTCGATCCCGCCCGCACGGTGGAGCGCATCGACGCCATCGCGCTGTCCGGCGGATCGGCGTTCGGGCTCGATGCGGCGTCCGGCGTGCAGGCTTATCTGCGCGGCATCGGACGCGGTTATGCGGTCGGGACCGCGCGGGTGCCGCTGGTGCCGGGCGCGATCCTGTTCGATCTTCTCAATGGCGGCGACAAGAATTGGGACCGCTATCCGCCCTATCGCGAGCTTGCCTATGCGGCGGCCGAGCGCGCAGGCGCGGATTTCGCGCTCGGCAGCGTCGGGGCGGGTCTTGGCGCCACCACGGTGAATTTCAAAGGCGGGATCGGGTCGGCGTCGGCGGTGACCGAGGCCGGCTTCGCGGTCGCGGCACTGGCGGCCGTCAATGCGGCCGGAAGCGTTGTGATCGATGATGGACCGTGGTTCTGGGCAGCGCCTTACGAGCAAAACGGCGAGTTCGGCGGCCATGGCGTTCCCCTCGCCATGCCGGCGCGGGCGCTGGCGGCCCGCACCAAGGGAGCGCCGCGCCAGAACACCACCCTGGTGGTGTTGGCGACAGATGCCGCGCTCTCCAAGGCGCAGGCGCAGCATCTCGCCGTCATGGCTCAGGATGGACTCGCCCGGGCCATTCACCCGGTCCATACGCCCCTCGATGGCGACATTGTATTCGCGGTCGCGACCGCGCGACGCCTGCTCGACAATCCGGTCTTCGACCTGACGGCGATCGGTACCGCGGCTGCCCAAGTGGTGGCCCGCGCCATCGCGCGCGGAGTGTTCGAAGCGGAGTCCTTGGACTTTCCACAGGCTTCACCCGGCTATAGACACAGATATTAATGCAGTGCTTCTGTATCTGGTTCGCCGCAACGTTCCGCCGCCCCGCCTGTCGTGCAACGGAGATTTTTCGCTTGCTGCATTTGCCACAAAAAACCCGCTAGATATGCGGTACGGTGCCGCATTGTCGGGTTGGAAACTGAGAAATTGTTTATATAACGGTAGTTGGGAATCAGGCATCTCCTTGGCAAGGTTGATGGCGACCCGATTTGATAGACGCTGGTCATGCGAGGTAGTGATATGAGGCGCCAAGTCATTACAGGCGGAGCGATTGTCGTCATTTCGGTTGCATCGGCGGCAGCCTACGGCATCGTGCAGGGCCGATGGTTCAACACCGCAACGCCGCGGAGCGCGGCGCAAGTGGAAGCCAACACCTCGTCCGGAGCCGGGCCGAAATCCGAAGGCCTCGGCGAGGTGTCTCGCGAAACGAACCCCTCGTGGTCCGAGCAAAGCGGGACGGCTGAACCCGGAACGGTGCCGGGGGCATATGCACAGCAATCCGTCACGATCGCGCAGATGCCCGGCCAGCAGACTCAACCAGCCGCTGCCCGGCCGCAGGCAACGGCGCCTCAATCAACAGTCCCGCCCGCCGTCGCGAAACCGGCCATTGCGTGCGCCAATCCGAACGCAATGGGCGTTGCCCGCGTGGTCGAGATCGACACCGGTGGAGGGCCTGGCTTCGGCTCCCAGCACTTCAAGACCTATGACTTCCTGCGCGATCACGAGGTCGCGCTTACCTTCGACGACGGCCCCTGGCCCAACAACACCCAGGCGGTGCTCAAGGCGCTTGCAGACCAGTGCTTGCGGGCGACCTTCTTCCCGATCGGAAAGCATGCGACCTATCACCCGGAAATCCTCAAGCAGGTGGTCGCGGCCGGGCACACGATCGGCAATCACACTTGGTCGCATCAAGACCTTCAGGCCGTAATGAAAAAGAGCGGCCAAGACGCCGCCATCGAGGAAATCGAGAAGGGCGCGAGCGCGGTACACATGATGGCGGGCGCCCCGACGGCACCGTTCTTCCGCTTCCCTGACCTGCGCCACCCGCCCGAAATGCTTACTTATCTGGGCGGGCGGAACATCGCGAGCTTCTCTACCGACATCGATTCATTCGACTTCAAGATCAAGAAGCCCGATGAACTTACCAGGTCCCTGATCGGCAAACTCAACAAGCTTGGGAAGGGCATCATCCTAATGCACGACTTCCAGAAGGTGACCTCGATCGCGTTGCCGCAAATCCTCGGAGAGCTCCAGAAGAATGGCTTCAAGGTGGTGCACATGGTGCCGAAGGGCACGCTCACCACGATCCCGCAATATGACGAGGCTGTGCTCAAGGAGAACAAATTACCGACCATGACCGAGAACAAGCCGACCGACAGCGTGGTGCGCACGATCGGTGGTCAGTGAGAGGGTGCTCAACTTTGACACGCTCCTAAGACGTTATTGGAGCAGAGCAACGAATTCCTCGACGGTAAAACCGGCTTGCCGGAGGATCCCCCGCAGCGTGCCCGGCTTCAGGTCTCGTCCGGAATGCACGGGAACCGATACTGTGCGCGCGGGGATTCCCGGAAAGACTAGAACATGATGACTTCCGACGATACGGTCGACGGCGAATCCCGCTCTCGTCAATGCTTTGATTACGCGTCTGCCGTTGACGGCCGGCAGTCGCACAACAGCCATTTCACGCGGCCACGGTTACGCGACGAATTTCTGGCTGGGTGTCGGCAGGAATAGCAATTCCGTGATCGCGCCGGTAGGAGAGAATCGCTCGGATGGCCTCGTGCGCATTGGCGAGTGCTTCCTCCTCGGTATCGCCTTCCGTGACAACTTCAGGGAGTGCCGGGACGAGCACGGTAAAACCGCCGTCCTCCTGCGGTTCAAGAACGACAGAAAAGCTGAAGCTTTCAGCCATCAGACTACTCCTAAATGTTGCACGCACCCAAAGTACAGCGTCAGTAGCACGGCAGCCAGCGCCCGGCCTTTACGGCACGAGAGCATACGATTGCTCCACGCGGGCTACAATGTGTCACCTGCGCTGCTCGCAAACCGCTCCGCTCCGTAGGGTGTCGGGTCGCAGAATGGCGTTGTTCCCGTCATCATCTCGGCGATGAGCCGGCCCGTTGCGGGTCCGAGCGTCAGCCCCGCGTGGCCATGACCATAGGCGAGCCACAGCCCGGGCTGGTCGGGGGCGCGGCCGATCACGGGGCGCGAGTCCGCAAAACAAGGACGCGCACCGATCCAGGGTTTGTTCTCCACCGCATCGCCGAGGGGAAACAGGTCGCGCGCGGCCGGCAACACGCGATCGAGCTGAGCGGGAGTCGGAGCGGCGTCACGGGCGGCGAATTCAACACCGGTCGTGATGCGGATGCCCTGTTCCATCGGCGCGATGCAATAACCGTTGTCGGCATCGAGAACGGGCCGCGCCAGACTTGCGTTGCCGCGCGGAGCGAAATGGCGATGATAGCCGCGTTTGACGGCGAGCGGCAGTTTGATGCCGAGCGGGACCAGCAGGTCGGGCGCCCACGGCCCTAGTGTCACCACGGCGGCGTCAGCGTCGATCGGACCTTGCGCGGTTTCGACCCGCCACCGGGCGCCAAAACGATGCAGACTGCGCGCATCGCCCGCGACCGTAACGCCGCCCAGCGCCGCGAAACGTGCCGCATAGGCGCGGGTGACGCCGAGCGGATTGGTGACGCTTGCGGCCTCCTCCCAGAACACGGCGTGATGGAAAATTGGCGCCAGCGCAGGCTCAAGTGCGCGGGCGGCGTCGACGTCCATGACGCGCACCGGCAGGCCGAGTTCTGTCGCCAGTGCGCGTTCGCGCGCGGTGCCGGCGAAACCGCGATCGCTGCGATAAAGCTTGAGCCAACCGGTGCGCCGCAGGTAGCGGCCTGCGCCCGCCTCCGCCATCAAGGCCTCATGTTCCGCGAGCGCTCTCCCGAACAGCGGCCGCATCGCCCGCATGGTGGCGACCAGACGCTCGGGCGCCGAATTGCGGCGAAACGCCAGCAACCAGGGCGTAACGCGGGCCACAAAGCGCGCGTGATAATTCGCTTCGGGCGCCAGCTTGAGGGCGATGCGGAGCAGCGACTTCAGGCTAGTCGGAAATGCGGCCGGAAACAGCGTATTGGCCTCGATGATGCCGGCGTTGCCATAAGATGTGCCCTGGCCAGGTTCGCCGCGATCGATAAGCGTAACCGCGAGGCCGCGTTTGACAAGATGCAGCGCCACCGAGACGCCGACAATGCCGGCGCCAAGTACGATCGCGTCGGTGCGGGCCATCAAATCCCTCTGCTGGAATCAACAGCTTGAATTTGTCATTCGAGGCACAGTCAAATTTGGCCTTTTGGAAATTTCGACCCATCGATGCCCGCCGGGGCCAACCTTAGTGCGCGCCCATCGTTGCTAGGTTCAAAATATTTTCCCATCCCGCCCCCAGGTCGTGAAACGCTGTTGCCTGCGACCGCAAAGATGAAGGCGGCTAAAGTCCGCGGATACCGTACGGTTAAGTTGCCGGCAGTGCGGGCGATCGAGCAGCGCGGAAAAGGTCATCGCGCTGCAATGTTTTCAGTGCCAGGATTGCCGAGGCGAGTATTATGACCACGCGCGCGGTCCGCCGCTGGTGCCGGCCGCCGGTTGGCAAAACGAGGAGCGGCCGCACGTTCCGGCCGCCGCGACGGTGAACAATGCATGACGGATCAGCAATTCTGCCGCCTCTCTGCCCCCCTGGCCCTTGTGATGAGGGTAAGCGAGAAAAAATTTGTGCGCTGACACGGCGGCGTGCCATCCGCATCGTCGCAGCAGCGGCCGGGCTGCCCCTTGTAATTGCGGCGGTGCGCGCCGCCGCGCCGTCGGGGCAATTGTTCAGTTGGCAAGGCGAAGTACTGGGGGCGCTGTCGGAGCTTACGCTGTGGCACACCGACGCCGCGTTGGCGCAGCGCACCATCCTGCGGGTCCGTGGCGAAATCGCTCGCTATGAGAGCATTTTCAGCCTTTACCGGCAGGACAGCGAAATCTTGCGTCTCAACGCTGCCGGCACGCTCGGTAAGCCATCTCCTGAGCTGCGCGGGCTCGTGGAGGAAAGCCGTCACTTTAGCGTACTGAGCGACGGCGCCTTCGACATCTCGGTGCAGCCGTTGTGGCGCCTCTACGAGGCGAATTTCTGGTCGCACAGCGACATCCAGCCCGACATCGCGGCCCGCGCCCGCGACGTCGCGCGAGATCTCGTGGATTTCCGGAATATCGATATCGGCAGCGCGCGCATCGCGTTCGAACGCGCCGGCATGGGCATTACCCTGAACAGTCTCGCGCAGGGCTTCATCACCGACGCGATCGCCGACCTGCTGCGTAATGAAGGTTTCGAAAGTGCCGTGGTGGATCTCGGAGAGTTTCGCACGCTGGGCCGCCATCCGGACGGCCATCCCTGGCGGATCGGCATCCGCAACGCCATGGCGGAGGGCGGCATCGCCCGCACGGTCGAGCTTGAGGATATGGCGCTCGCGGTGTCGGGAGGGTACGGCACCACCTTCGAGCCGACCGGACGTTTCCACCACATCTTCGATCCGCACACCGGCGCGTGCGCCAACGGCCTTGCCGACGTAGCGGTGATCGGGCCGCGGGCGACGGCCGCGAACGGGCTGTCGACCGCCATCTGCGTCGCCGGCGAGGACCGCGCCGCCGCGCTTCTTGCGGCCTATCCGGGGACCCGGGCAATCCTTACCCGTCCCGACGGGACGGCGGTGACGATCCCGGCGCGCACCGGAGCGACGACCTAACTAACTAAAGCGCATTCCGGTGAGATCGCAGCGGCTAACCTCTCCCCGCGTGCGGGGAGAGGTCGGATCGCGCGTTTGCGCGATCCGGGTGAGGGGGCCTCTCCGCGAGTCTGAGCTTGTGGCTAGGGCCCCCCCCCCCC
>Ga0210402_10001585_pt1 | contig 23324 bp, 13 predicted proteins | sample IncBWC7MmetaG_FD_161055 | JGI IMG/M metagenome (GOLD analysis project Ga0210402, IMG submission 161055) | Forest soil microbial communities from Barre Woods Harvard Forest LTER site, Petersham, Massachusetts, United States - Inc-BW-C-7-M | ecosystem: Environmental > Terrestrial > Soil >... | reverse complement strand
TATCCTGCGCGAGGCAAGATTTTCGTCGACAAGATCCTCGAGCGGCATCACACCCGCCACGGGCTGCTCTCTGTCCACTGACCAGATCTGCTGCCTCACGATTTCCGCAAGCGCCATGGGATCTCCGGAAGTGCGCACGGCAAGATACTCCGGCTCGTACCCAAAATCCTGCTGCTGATACGGCAAATACATTTCCGCTCTCGCAGGAACGTCGAGACCTGCCTGATGGACGTCGCCGGCGATTCCGATCACCGTGATCCACGGAGATTCATCGCGATAGGTGCCTATTTTAAAGCGTCTGCCGATGGGATTTTCGCCAGGCCAATAGTTTCTTGCCATAGTCTGGTTGATGAGGCCGACGGGAAGAGTGCCGTTCGCGTCGCGCGATTCGAACGGGCGGCCATCAACGAGCTTCATTCGGAGCGCGAGCATGTAATCCCTGCTAATGATGCGCACGTTTGGAATGAGCAAGTTCCCCGGCGCGGGCTCCGGTTTACCTTCGATGGTGATGCCCGTGGCTCCGCCGTCATTCGTCAAGGGAACCCACGTGGTGTAGCCGGCGGAGACGACGCCGGGAAGATTTTCCACTTGCGCGAGGACTTGATCAAAAAAAGCTCTTCTGCGCGCGACAGGCTCGTATTTAGGCCTTGGCAGAGGCGTGCGCACTACGAGAACATGATCGGCGCGAAAACCGGGATCGAGATGATAAAGATTTTGCAGGCTTCGAATCATCAGCGCGGCGCCGGCGAGCAAGACGATGGCAAGAGCGACTTCGCAAATGACGAGAGCATCACGCAAGCGGCGGCCGCCCGAGCCGACGCCGCTCTGGCCGCCGCCCTGTTTCAACGAATACGTGAGTTGAAACTGGGAGACACGCGAGGCAGGGATGATTCCGAACAGAACTCCTGTCGAGAGCGAGACAAAGAGGGTGAAGAGAAGAACGCGTCCGTCGACGCCGGCCGCCGCCGTTGGCGCGATGCCAGCTGGAATCAGAGCCGCGAGAAACTTTGTTCCCCAGACGGAAAGCAGCAAACCGACAGCTCCCGCGAACAAAGCGAGCAAGATGCTTTCTGTCAGCATTTGCTGGATGACGCGGCCCCGAGTAGCGCCAAGAGCGAGGCGCATGGCCAGTTCGCGGCGGCGGCCGGAGGCGCGAGAGAGGAGAAGATTTGCAACGTTGGCGCACGCGATGAGCAGAACAAAACAGACTGCTCCGACGAGCATAAGGATGGCGGGGCGAACATCGCCGGCGAGTTCCTCCCGGAGCGGGACGGCAAATGCTCCGACCTTGGCGTTCGAATCGGCGTGTTCCTTTTCTAACGCCGACGCGATGGTGGCAAGATCGGCATTCGCGGTCTTGAACGAGACGCCGGGTTTGAGCCTGCCGAATACATTCAGGTAGTGACTACCATGATTGGCCAACTGTTCCTTGGTGAATTGAGCGGGAATCCAAATCTCGGTCTTGCGGTCCGGAAACTGCATCTCCCGCGTCATCACACCGATGACGGTACACTTCTGGTAGTTCAGCGAAATTTCTCTTCCGACAATCTGGGGATCGCCGCCAAACCGTCGCAGCCAGAGACCATGACTCAAGATCGCAACATGAGGCGCGCCGGGAACATCATCCTCAGATCGAAAGTCGCGGCCGAGAAGTACACTCACGCCCAGGAGGGAAAAAAGATTTGCCGTGACCTTTTTTCCGTCTAACTGTTCCGGCGTTCCATTTCCCGTGAGATTGAAGTAGCCGCCATACGGGAGCGCAGCCACGTCTTCGAAAACCTGGTTTCGCGATTTCCAGTCGGAAAAATTCCCTGGGGCGGGAGTGTCTTTCGGAAATCCATAAGCGGAGGCGTCTTCCCAGACCATTACGAGCCGGTTCGAATCGCGATAAGGAAGCGGGCGGATCAGTACAGCGTCGGCGATACTGAAGATGGCGGAGTTCGCCGCAATTCCCAGAGCGAGAACGGCAACGGAGAAAAAAGTAAAACTTGGGCTCTTGCGGAGCATGCGAAGGCCATAGCGCACATCTTTGAGCAAGTTCTCCAAATAATTCACGCGGCGCGTGTCGCGGCATTCTTCCTTGACTTGCTCGACGCCCCCGAATTCGCGCACTGCGGCAAGACGGGCCTCACTCGGGGTCATTCCCGCGGAGAGGTTCTCTTCGATTTGGCGTTCGATGTGGAAGCGCAGCTCCGATCCGAGTTCCTGCTCGACGGTCGCCGGTCGAAACAACGAGCGAAGCCAGTTAAACGTATTTTGGACCCAGCGCATGATGCATTCCTCCTCAGACCGTTTTCAAGACGAGTCCGATCGCTGATGACAGGCGTTCCCAATTCGATTCCTCAGACTTGAGATACTTCTGGCCGGCGCGTGTGAGGGAATAGTATTTTGCGCGGCGATTGTTTTCCGATTCGCCCCATTTGGATTGGATCCAGGCCTGCTGTTCGAGTCGATGCAAGGCGGGATAGAGTGCCCCTTGGTTAACCTGCAGGACGTTATTGGAGACGCGGCGAATGCGCTGTGCGATGGCCCAGCCGTGCATGGGCTCGAGGGCGATGGTCTTGAGGATGAGAAGGTCCAGAGTGCCTTGGACGAGGTCGGTGGGCTTGGTCAAGAGCGCTCCCCTTAGTTACTGACAGGGATTATGCAAGGACTCCTGTCAATAAGCAAGGGGAAGGATGACCGCACAGATCTAGTGATGGAAGGCGGCCGGCCTCGGAAAGCCGGCCCTGGAATCGCTGCGAAGGGGCAACATTGAAGAGCGGACCGAGGAAGGAGCCAGATTCTTGCGAAAGTTGTGGGCTGGCACAGATTGGCGGAGATAAAAAAAGAGAGAAGCTTTTTGGCCTCTCCCCTTTTTTGGTTTGGAGTTATGTTTAGAAATCGATGCGCATACCGAACTGAATCCAGCGAGAGCCGGCATTGCGGTTCGCGGGAATCAGCTGAGTGCTCACCACGCCGAAATTCGCTTGGTTGGTTGTATCAAGCGTCGGGTCAAGGAAAGTCGGGTGATTGAACGCGTTGAAGAAGTCGAACGAAAACTCCAACTTCGCCCTTTCGTGGATGGTGGTGACTTTCCCGAGCCGCATGTCGAGGTTCTTGAACCAGAACCCACGCAGCGGGTTGCTGCGCCCTGTGGAAGTGTCGCTGGCCAGGAGGATTGGCCGGAAGTCCTTCAGCGCTGCTGACGGATTGCTGAAGTAGTTGATGCCAGAGCCGCCGGTCGCGGGGTCGCCAGCCGTGCCGACGCCGTTCGAACCAGCAACGCCGTTATGCACACCCCCGCCGAGCGAACCCGGGTTGGTCAACGGTATCTCGCCAGTGGCGAAGGCAAAGATGGCCCCGCCACCGAACACCTGATTGCTTTCTTGTACGAGGATCGGTGCGCCGCTGCTAAAGCGTACGACGCCAGCGGTGTACCACCCACCGATGAACTTGTTGATGAATTCGTGATCCGAGCTGCCGAGTTTATGGCCGTGGCCGAAGGGCAGATCATAATTGAACACGGCGTTGATGATGTGCTTGTGGTCAAAGAACGATGACCCGTATTCGATACTCGGGTCGAAGCTGGTCGCGTAGTAGCTGGCGGAGTTCTGTACGGCGCCGACGGTGTCCAGCGACTTCGAGAATGTGTAGTTCGCGTCGTAAAGGATCCCGTGCCATGGGCGGTTACGCAGAGTAACAACCATGGAATGGTAGTTGGAATAGTCCTTGTGCGAGCGCATGAACAGGTCGAAGACCTGCAAGTTATTGAATGTTGGCAAACCTAGGTTAAAATGCCTGTAAATATCCATGCTAATAAACAGGTTCGTGACGTTTCCGTTCTGAAAGGAAGCGGCGTTTCCAGCTGCAATGCAAGCGGTGGAGGTTATGTTCGTGCCGCCCGGCCCGCACCCGACACCGAAGTTAGGAAGCAGATTCTCGAACCAAGGCTGGGTGGCGATCGGCGTACCGGCGCGGATTGAGGTTGCCACGGAGTCAAAGGCCTGAGCGAAAGTCTGGCCGCTGGTATTGTCCTTGAAGAAGTATGGTGCAGAGTTGAGGTTGAAACTTCCCGGCAAGTCGCGTCCGAGACGGCCGACATAGCCGATTTCCAGGATGTTCTGACCCGGTAGCTCCCGCTGCAAGGTAAAGTCGACTTCGTGGCTTTTGCCGACCTTGAAATCAGGATCGTTCTGGAAGCTCAGCGTTTCACTGTACGGGATGGATGGCACGATGGGAGACTTAACCGCGGTTGGGTTCGCTGGCAAAGGAATCGTGCCATCGACGCCTACGCGGAAGCTGGAAAGGCCAGGATTGGAGCTTGCGGCGTTGCAACCAGCACCTCCTGCCCCCGTAGCGTTGCATGGCGGTGTGACAACGTTGATGGTTTGAGCGAAGCCGACACCCAGCATGGGAATAATGACGCTTTGGACGGAATTCACGCGGTCGTAAGCTATGCCATAACCCGCGCGGATTACTGTCTTTTTGTCGCCAAAGAGATGGCCCATCGGGCCGCCCCTGCTGCTGGGGTTCCAGGCAATCGACAGGCGTGGCGCGACATTGCTATAGTCGACGTTGAAAACGTCACTCCGACCGGAGTTCTTGACCGGAATGTAAGACAGGGTCGGATCGTAGAATTGACCTGCCTTGGCAGCGGCCCCTTTGGCCGCGAAGTACTGCGTCGTATCGAGGATCTGATCGCCCGCGTCGTGGTTGGCGACGAGTGTTTGTTGAAAGTTTTGCTCGTGCGGTGTTGTCTGCCAACCGTAGCCGATCCCGTAGGTAAGAGTGAGGGAGGGGGTCAATCGCCAGGAATCCTGGAAAAAAAACTCCTGAATGCGGTATGTGGTTTTGGCGATTAATGATGCCCCAAGCGGTTTGGGATTGAGGCTGCCATCACGTGCGGCAAGAATGCCGACGTTGTCAACCAAGCCAAGAGAAGCTGCATAGAATCGATCCCAGCGCTGTACGTCCCCTGATTGGAGACAATTCGTAGTGACTGCAGGAATCGCGGGATTGCCGCCACTTGCCTGTATCGCTGCGGCGCAAGTTGGCGGGCGGTTCGCGGACGAACTCCCGAGGAAGTTTACGTCCGCGTCCATGGCAACAACGAGAGAATTCAAAGAGCCAACAACCTTGTCGTCGCGGTCATGAATGGTGGGAAGCCAGCGAAAGTCCGCGCCGACTGTGATGTTATGCTTGCCCTTGATCCAAGTCAGGTTGTCGTCGTACTGCTTGTTGCTGTCGTAGATGGCCTGGTGACGGGCACGCTGGGTGTCCACGTCCACGACGGTGTCAATGAAGCCAGTTGCCGCCAAACCTGGGGCCAGGGCGATGAACCCGTCAGCCGTGTTGGTACCGGGCAGCGCCAATTGGGCTGCGGAATCGCGAGGCCGGACGACGGTGAAGTCCTGCCGGGCGCGGATGAAGCCGCCGCGGAAGCTATTGGTAAGATTAGGGCGAATTTGCCAATCGAGACCGCCATATTCACCGTCTCCGCGCAGGTTCGTATTGCTCGGTGTGATCGGGGACGATCCGCGTAGATCGACCTGAAAGTCATTGGGAGCGATGTTTCGTGAATAGATGTATCTACCGAAGAATTGAACCTTGTCCGTGAACTTGTGATCCAGCCGGAAGGTTATGAAGTCGGTCTTTAAGGGAGCCGCCAGGTTCAAGTGGTCACCGAGCGTGTTAGTACCGTCTCCAATGGAGGTGTCCGTTCCTTGAGGCATCATTCCCCAGAGTTGGGCGATTGTGGGGCTGATGCCAACATTTCGCGGGTCGCAAAGCGCAGTGCCCGAGGCGCCGCAGAGTGCGCTAATGGGCCCTTTTGTCTTGTTAAAGTTGTACTGGACTACATTTCCGCCGATGCAATTGCCACTGGAGTCGAAGCCCTGTGCGCAGTCCTTGAACTGCAAGATTCCTTGACGCAGCAGAGCGCTCGGCATGATGCGAGTGTCCTGGAGCGATTGCGGGAAACGGCGGATTTCATAGTTGGCGAAGAAGAAGGTCTTGTTCTTGAAGATCGGGCCGCCAACACTCGCGCCGACGCGGTTGTCGTGCGTCGGTGGCTTGGTAATTTTGTTGCGGTTGTTGTCCCAGGAGTTAGCGTTCAGCGCGGAGTTCTGGTGGAACCAATAGGCGGAGCCGTGGAAAGTATTTGTCCCGCTCTTGCTAATGATAGCGATCTGGCCACCGGAAGAGCGGGCGAACGAAGGATTTTCGTTAGTGATCTCAACGCGAAATTCATCGACGCTCTCGACGCCAATCGGAATGATGGGCTTTTCCGTGCCGCCGCCAGCGATGACGTTATCCGTGATATCGATGCCGTCGACGACCGTGCTGTTCTGATCGCTGCGTGCTCCGGCGATGGTGCCGCCGCTGTTGCCGAACCCGGTCTGGTTGCTGTCGTACGGAGTGGATCCTGGCTGGAGAGTGAGCAGCTCGCTAGCATCGCGGCCGAGAGTGGGCAGGCGGGTCATCATCTGGCCGCCAACCACGTTTCCAACGACTGCGTCGGTGGTCTGCAGCTCGGCGCGCGCGCCCGCGGTAACTTCGATCACCTCTTTGGTAGAGCTGACTTCGAGAGTGGCGTCGTAGGTGTAGCTCTTTGTCACGTCAACCTTGATATTCGCAAAGGTGATGGTGGCAAAGCCGGCTTTGGTGATCTTGAGATTATAAGTACCGGGCGAAACATTCGGAAAAACGTATTGGCCGGACGCACCGCTCACGGTGGTCTTGGTGTCATTGGTAGCGGTATTGGTCAGGTCGACGGCGGCATCCGGGACGACGGCGCCACCTTTGTCAGTGACTGTCCCCAAAACGATTCCGGAATTTGTGGATTGCGCCTCAGCGGCAATTCCGAGTGATAGCGCTCCGAGAACCAAAAGTGCGGCAAAAAGAAAGCGAACGAAGAGCTTCATAATCCCCCCCCGCTTTAGCTGGCTGATCAACCGCGGAGTGGCTCTCGTAAAACATCTCATGGCGCGACGGGCGGCAGTACCCGTCGTGCGGCAGTCATGCCCTTCTACCTGGAGGAAGAAGAGCACCTTCCAATTAAGAGACAAAATTAGACAGCCGCCTGAGATGAGAAACAGTGAATGACCACTCGCAGGGTCCCCCACCACTAAAGATGAGGCACTGCTTACACCAAAAACTCGGGGGGTGTCAACGGTTGATTCAAACGAGCAAAAAAATGAAACGTCTGTTGCTTCCGGTGTGACGTGCCTGATTGTGGCTTCTGGAGGACGGTCCGGAAGACGAAAATCGAAGCGTAATTCGAGCTGGGCTTGATGGAGACCAACGATGAAACAGTTGGTGAAGACTTTTCCGGTGGGAAATCCGGAAACAAAAAAAGGAGGCGGGACAATCCCGCCTCCTGGCCGAAGTTAGAAAATGCAAACTAGAAGGAAACGCGCAGCCCGAGCTGAATCCAGCGGCTCCCCTGTGTGCGATCGGCAGGAATCAATTCCTGGCTGATGACACCGAAAGTTGCCGGATTTTGAAGATTCAGCGATGGCTGGAAGAAATTGACGTGGTTGAAGAGGTTGAAGAAGTCTGCCGAGAATTCAACCTTGTAGCGCTCGTGGAAGGAAGTTGATTTACCAAGGCGCGAGTCGAAGTTCCAGAATCCGAGGCCGCGGAGCGCGTTGCCTGTGCCGTCCCGCCCGTCGGTGCTGATGTTGACGGCCCGGAAAGCCGCAGCCGCTGCGTCTGGGTTGCTAAAGAGGTTGAGGCCGGTTCCTTGCGGAGCGCCCGTGCAAGCGGGTCCGTCTCCGTTAGAGCCGAAGCCGTTGGCGCCGCTGCAGACACTGCCATGGAGGCCGGCGCCGAGCTGACTCGTGCTCGTGAGCGGAATGGCGTTCAGAGTGTTGCCAAAGAAACCGCCGCCCAAATCACCATCCGTAACCGTGAGCGGAGGGCCGCTAGCGGCGCGGAACACACCCGAAACGTACCACCCCCCGATGATTTTATTGATGATGTTGTTGTTGAAACCGAACTTATGACCATTTCCAGCCGGCAAGTCATAGTTGAAGATGGCGTTGAAGATATGGGTACGGTCGAAGAGCGACGGCCCATATTGGAAGTTCGGGTTAAAGCTGGTGGCGTAAGTGCCGGCGTTGTTCTGCACGGTACCGACTTGGTCCAGCGACCTCGAGAAGGTGTAATTCATGTCAAACTGCAAGCCATGAGACGGCCGCTTGCGGAGAGTCACCGTGGCCGCATGATAGTTGGAGAGATCGTTGTGAGTGCGCATGAACAAAGCAAAGTTGATCTGATGATTGTTGAAAGTGGGCAATCCAAGAGCCGCCCGGTCGGCATCGATTTGACCAAATACGTTTCCGACGGACTGGCCGATAAATGCAGCTGAGGCCTCGCTGGCCAAACAAGTAGTTGGGCTGCCGCAACCGGCACCGGTCAGGCCTGCCAACTGATTATTGAACCACGGCTGATCGGTGACGGGCTTTCCGGCGGCAAGTTCGTGGGCGACCACGTCGAATGCTTGAGCAAATGTCTGCCCGGAGGCCTTGTCCACAAACTGATAGGGAGATGAGTCAAAATCAACGCTGTTGGGTAGATCGCGAGCAATGCGCCCGATGTAGCCCACTTCAAGCAGCATATTGCCAGGCAATTCACGCTGAACAGTGAAGTCTATGCTGTAGCTCTTGCCGACTTTGAAGTTGGGATCCACGGCGAAGGACAGATTCTCTCCGCCGAGAGCCGGGACGATTGGGGAGGAGACTGCCGGCACTTGCGGAACGGGAAGGTCGCCGTCCACACCGACACGGAATCCAGACGCGCCGATATTCGTGGCACCCGCAGCTGCGTTGCAGCCCGGACCGGTAGCACCGGTATTCAGGTTGCAAGCAGGCGTGGCCAGGACCAATGTTTGTGCAAATCCAACTCCGAGTTGCGGAATTTCCACGCTCTGCACGTTGTTAATGCGGTCGTAGTAGATGCCAAAGCCGGCGCGGACAACGGTCTTGCTCTGACCGAAGACGTTGCCTAGCAGTCCATTCTTATAAGAAGGATTCCAGGCGACCGAAAGACGCGGTGCGATATTGCCATAGTCTGTGTTCCAAATGCGGCTGCGGCCTGAGTCCTTGATAGGCAGGTAGCCGATCGTTGGATTGAATACCTGACCGCTCAAGGCGGCCTGGTTCTTAGCCTGGATGTACCCGGCAGCCGTCAGGATCTGACCAGTGCCGTTATCAATTTCAAAGGTTTGCTGGTCATGGGCTTCTGTCGGCGGTGTTTGCCAGCCGTAGCCGAGGCCGTAGGTGAGGGTCAATGTAGACTTTATGCGCCAGGTATCCTGAGCATAAAAGTTGTACGCTTGCTGATTGGTGTCGGCAATCAATGGCGTGCCAAACGGCTGAGGCGAGAGGCTTCCGTCGCGGACAGCCAGCACGTTTATATTGTCCACGATGCCGAGGGTTGCGGCATACAAACGGTCCCACCGAAGAACGTCGGTCGGCTGCAGGCAAAATGTTGAGAGCCCACCACCGCAGGTCGGCGGCCGGTTGATTGCTGGAATGGTCTGGTTGGTACCGAATACGTCGGCATCTTCCGTGGCAACGAGAGAGGCCAGCGAGCCCACGACTTTATCGTTGCGCTGGGCGATGAGCGGCAACCAGCGAACGTCGCCACCGGCCGCTATGGTGTGGTGACCTTTGATGTGCGTGAAGTTATCCACAAGTTGCTTGTTTCGCTGGAAATTGCCTTGTGTGCGGGCCCGTTGCGTGTCCACGTCAATCGGTACGTCGATGAGTCCGGTCGCAGCAAGTCCGGGAGCGAGGGCCACGAACCCAGCCGAGGTATTTGTGCCCGCAAGGGCCAAGGTCGCCGCGGAAGCGCTGGGGGACACACCAGGGATGAAATTGCGGCTGCGAATCCATCCATAGCGAATGGTGTTGTTCGTGAATGAGTTAAATGCATAGTCGAGCGCTCCGATAGCCCCATCGCCCCGAAGGTCGTTACCGCTCGTGGCGATGGTCTTGTTCCCCAGCGTGTCAATCTGATTGGGGGTTACGTTGAGCGACCGTGAATAGATATAGCGGCCATAAAAGTGCATTTTGTCCGTGAAGTTGTGGTCCAGCCGGAAGGTAACGTAGTCATCCTTCACTGGTGTTGAGGCCGAGGCGACAAAGCCGGTCGTGTTGTTTCCATCCACTCCGGGAAGGCTGGGAGCGTTGCCGGCTGGGTTGAGCTTGTAAAGAGTTTGTATCGTCGGACTGATGCCTATGCCGCGAGGATCGCATGGAAGGTTTCCGGCGGGCCCGCAGGCGGTGGACGTCGCCAGGTTATACTGCCTTACGACTCCACTGGCGTCCTGGAAGGACAGGATGCCATTCTGCAGGTTAGTTGTCGGAACAATGTGGCTCACCTGGGATGCGGATGGGAAACGGCGAACCTCGTAGTTGCTGAAAAAGAAAGTCTTATTCTTGATAATCGGTCCACCGACGCTGACCCCTTCGCGGTTGTCCTTGAAAGGCGTTTTCCTCGTGAAAGAATTTCCAGTTGCTGCGTCCGGAGTGTGGTTCAAGTCCCACGAATTGGCATTGTATCCATCGCTCTGGTGGAACCAGTAGCCGTCTCCATGAATCGTGTTGCCGCCGCTCTTGCTGATCAAAGTAATGTTGCCGCCAGAGGATCGGCTGAAATCGATGTTGGAATTGGTCACACCTACCCGGAATTCTTCCAGGCTTTCCACCCCCGTGGGAATGAAGTTGACGGCCGTTGCGCCGCCACCGACGGTGTTGTCCGTAATGTCGATGCCATCCATGGTGATCGCGTTTTGGTCACTTCGCGCGCCTGCCACCGTTCCGCCGTTATTTCCAAAACCACCGTTGGCTGGCGTGTCATACGGGGTGGTTCCCGGCTGGAGTGTTAGCAGTTCCGAGGCGTCACGCGTCAGCGTTGGCAGCCGCGAAAGGGTGGTTCCGCCAATGACGTCTCCGACCTGGGCGTCCGTCGTCTGGAGTTCAACTCTGGCCTCCGTCGAAACTGTGACGGTCTCGGTGACTTGGCCGAGATCGAGCGTAACGTCCACGGTGTAGCTTTTCGTAACGTCCACGGTCAAGGAAGTGACCGTAGCGGATCGAAAACCTTCCTTCTTAACCGTGACTTCGTACTCTCCGGGAGCAACATTGACGAACGTATATTGTCCGGCTCCATTACTGGTCTGAGTTACCTGGTTATTTGTAGCTCGATTGCGAAGAACTACTGTAGCGTCGGAAACTGCGGCACCGCTCGGATCGGAAATCGTTCCGACTACGGTTCCTGTTGTCGCGGTTTGCGCCCAACTAACGGCCGGAAACGTGCATGCGACCGCAATCAAGAACGTGCAAATGGCAAAGCAAAGGCTAACCTTTCTCACAAAGACACCCCTTTCCCCATACGAGTAGGGCATCAGGTAAGGAAGGAAGCAGCATGGGTCCACAAAAGTACTTACAGCAATCTCATAACAAGAATCACCGCATTCCCATTAAGAGAGAAAGACCCGGAACAGCCCAAGACTACCCCGTACCACCCAACCACCCCGGAACCCACACCTCTCTAACGAAAAGGTGTTATTCAAAGCATCAGACGCCAGCAAATCGGGAATGGTTATTCTGAAACTTAAAAAGTATTCTTAAATAAATCTAAAGAGATTCTTGTTTCCGGAAAAACGTATTTCCAAGAGACCATTTCTGAAAAATTGTAGAAAAAAAGAGTGCCGTTGGAACTTTGTGAACAATAAGCCGCGACCAGTTCACGACGTGATATCGGGAAGGCAGGCGCTCGGGCGAGCTAAGGAACTTGAAAGTTTCTCCGTCGTGTGCGGCGCAACGTAACGACGGGCAGGCCGTTCTGGCCTGCGCTTCTCTGGTTGAAAGATTACAATCCCGTGAACGTAATTTCTTCCATTGATTCCACAGACCGTTCGGCACTCTACTGTTTACCATATCTCGTTCCACTCGACACGAGTCATGGTTCCCGGAAAGCCGAAATCACGCTAGAATTGTAAGTGATGCTCACGCAAATAGAAGGGACAGACGCAGCGGCAAGCGGCCGTCCGCGACGCAAGACCTATGGCGTGCGCGTTGGTCACGTCCTCGTGGGCGGAGGCGCGCCGATCGTTGTGCAGTCCATGACGAACACGGATACCGCCGACGTGGCGACGACCTTCAAGCAAACCATGGAGCTTGCCGAAGCGGGATCTGAAATCGTGCGCTGGACGGTCAACGTGCCGGAGGCTGCGGCCGCCGTCCCCGAAATTAAGAAACGCTTGCTCGATGCTGGTTGTAACGCGCCAATTATCGGCGACTTTCACTACAACGGCCACGTATTGCTGACCAAATATCCGGAGTGCGCAAAGGCGCTTGACAAGTACCGCATCAATCCAGGGAACGTGGGAGCAGGCCAGCGGCGCGACGAACAGTTTTCCACCATTTGCAAAATCGCCCGCGACAACAGCAAGCCCGTGCGCATCGGCGTCAATGGCGGCTCGCTGAATCAAGAGCTCGTCATGCTCAAGATGCAGGAGAACACGGACAAGAACCTTGGCAAGGAGTCCGAAGAGATTATTAATGACTGCATGGTGCTGTCGGCGCTGCAGTCGACGGAATTGGCGCTGGAGAGCGGGCTGCGTCACGATCAAATTATTATTTCCTGCAAGACCTCGCGGCCGCGGGACTTGATCACCGTGTATCGCGATTTGTCGAGCAAAACAGAGCAGCCGCTGCACCTTGGCCTGACGGAAGCAGGGATGGGCATGAAGGGCCAGATATGGTCGGCGGCGTCGCTCGGGGTTTTACTATACGAAGGAATTGGCGACACGATTCGGATTTCGTTGACGCCGAAGCCCGGCGGCGACCGGCGCGAAGAAGTTTATGCTGCGTGCGAATTGCTGCAGGCCCTTGGGCTGCGTTCATTCTCTCCGAGCGTGACGGCTTGCCCCGGGTGTGGACGCACGACCAGCACGACCTTCCAGGAACTAGCCGAGCGCATCCAGACCTACATCCGGGACAGCATGCCCATCTGGAAAACGCAATACGAAGGAGTGGAAACGATGACGCTGGCTGTGATGGGCTGCATCGTAAACGGCCCAGGCGAATCGAAGGCCGCGAACATTGGTATCAGCCTGCCTGGAACCGGCGAAGCGCCGCGTTGTCCCATATATATTGATGGAAAGAAAGATGTGACGCTCGAAGGAACGTATGACGAGTTGGCTATGGCGTTCCAGGCGCTCGTCGATAATTACATTGCGAAAAAGTATCCGCGCAAGACCCCGGAAGCTGTTCCTGCCGGGCGCTGACCTGACACATTAAAACGCATTTTACGGAAGACGAGGCGATTGGGGAGTTGCAATACTGCGCAGCTTTTCCAGCACCATCAAGCGCGCGCGCGAATAGGCTTGTTTGTCCTCAAGAAGCTGGTGCGCCCAGTGGGCGCCGATGGCGATGGCGTGAAATTCGAAGGCGAGGCGCGTGGGGTCGAGTTTCGGGTCAAGGTGGCCGGCTTCCTGCGCTTTTTTCACGGAGCCGGTGATGCAGGCAATCCATTCGTGCATGATGGCCGCGATGCGGTCGCGCACGACACCGAGACGGCCGTCGAACTCGAAGGAAGCGGCGGTGAAGAAGCAGCCGCCTTCAAAGACTCGCTTTTCCACCAATACCAGCCAGCGATCGAGCAAAGCCCACAAACGCGGCATTCCTTTGGGAGCGGCGATGGCCGGTAGCGTGACTTTATCAATGAAAACCAGGCGAGCGGCTTCGACAGTGGCGAGCTGCAATTCTTCCTTCGAGCCGAAATGGGCGAAGAGGCCGCTCTTGCTCATGCCGAGTTGCTCAGCGAGAGAACCTACGGTGAGGCCTTCGAGGCCTTGCGCGGAGGCAATGTCAACGGCGCGGGCGAGGATGGCTTCGCGAGTGCGAACCCCTTTGGCCTGTTTGTGAAGGACGACCTGGCGGGACGCCTGTTTGGAGCGAGGTTTAGCGGGCTTTGCAACCGGTTTTCCGCCGGAACGGGAGCGCAGAGCAGCGGGCATTAAGGTACTGTAACACAGGGAACAAATTAGCACGAACGTTCGTTTGCTGTGGTATGCTTTTTCGCCTGAGGTGTGCTCATGGCCTACGCCCCCGTCTTACACAACTTCTCGTCTCCCGAAATGCCGCGCCGTGCGAGGTGCTCTCGAAACGCGCTTCGCGCAACTCGGCGACGCCGTCGCTCGCCAGGATTTGGTCGGCGAGCGGGACACGCCGCTATGTCGCGATGGCTGGCACATCTTGCCGGACTGTTGGCGATTCTTTTGTATACGTACATACTGCCCCGCGTCGCAAACGCCCAGGAACTTCCGCTGGAGCGCTGCGACGCGCTGCCGGTGATCGATGTGCAGGTTGCGGGCCTGCATAAGTTGTTTCTGGTGGACACGGCGGCAACCTCGATTCTGAACCTGGAATCGTTTTCTGCGGGCCAGGCGCGCGACATTCGAGTTACTTCCTGGAGCGGCACGCTGGCCACCAGCGCGAAGGAAGTCACGCTGCCAGACCTAAGCGTCGGCAGGACCAAGCTCCTCAATGTAAAATTGCCGGCCATCGACCTCTCGCCGATCGGAAAAGCCTGCGGCCGGAAAATCGACGGCATCCTGGGCGTCGATCTTCTGGGAAAGCTGGGCGCCAGCATCAATCTGAAAGAGCAGACGATTCACGTCGCCACCGCGGATGAAGTGCACGGCACGGAGCTAGTGAGCGCCATGCAACAGGAGATGCATCGATGCGTCGACGCCTTCAATGGTTCTGACGAGCAGAAGTTCGGCGATTGCCTTGATCCGAAAGTTGTTTTGTTCTCCGTCGATACCGAACTTTATGGCCGGGAGCAAGTCGTTGGGTTTTTCCGCCAGCGTTATTTTCATCAGCAGCCCCCGGCAAAGCTGGAAATGCTCGAACGGGCTTTTCATCCCATTGGCGAAGCCGTCTGGTACGAGTACGAATTTACGATTGAATCCGCCAGAGGCAAGCTGCACGGCCGCGGCATGGCGATGTGCAAGAAGTCGGATGGCCAGTGGCGGATGGCGAGCATGCATCATTCGATTGCGCAGTTGGAATCCGCATCCGCTCCCATGGAAAAGGGAAAACCCTAGACCGTGGATCGCCCGGCGCGGTCGGCGCTGGCGCCTTGAGGTTTCGCCGGGAACCATTCTTCTCTAGAATGCGTAGAGCACACTGGCCCTGCGGGTAGTCCACACCTCGGAGAAGAGATGAAAATGTACCGTGCTGCGACGCTCGTTCTGACAACATGCCTTTTGGTTATGCCTCTGGCACAAGCGCAGAACGGGGCGTTTACCGAGGATTTGAAGAAAAACCGCGGCGCGATCAGCGTGCAGGACGGGAGGCTTGCAGGGCCAAGCGCGGAAATTCTCCGCAAGGCACTGGCGGAAGCACAGTTTGTGGCGCTTGGAGAAGACCATGGCATTCGCCAAATTCCGGAGTTTGCTGCGGCGCTTTGCGCGGAGCTCGCACCGCACGGATTTCATTACCTGGGACTCGAAATCGGCGCATACGTTGCGCCCGAGCTGGAAAAAAAGGCGCGCGGCGCGGACGGCGCGAAGCTACTCGCGGAATTCGAAAAAAAATATCCGGAGACGATCGCGTTCTACAACTGGCAGGAAGAGTTCGCGATGCTGCAAAAGTGCGAAAACGTGGCCGCGCCAGGGCACATGACGATTTGGGGGCTGGACCAGGAGTTAATGGGCGCATCGGGATTTTTGGCCGACAGGATTCTCGCTACCAATCCCGGCTCCGAGGCCAAGGCTGCCGTCGAGGAACTCTTAAAGAAGAACAATGAAGCGTATGCAGTGGCGGCCAAGAGCGGCAACCCAGGCGATGTGTTCATGATGAGCGCCAAGCAAGACGAGCTCGACCGTGTGCGGGATTTGCTGAAGAAACAGGGAAAAACGGAGGCGCAAAAGCTCTTTGACGCCTTGCTGGTGAGCCGCGAAATCTATCAGAAGAATATGAGCGGCGACTACTACGATTCGAACAGACAGCGCGCGTTGCTGATGAAAAAGAATTTCGCCGAGCCGTTTGCGGCTGCTTCTCAGAGCAACGGCGTGTTGCCAAAGGTTTTTTTCAAGTTTGGCGCTTATCACATGTTCCGCGGGATCAATCCTCTGCATTCGAGCGAGATGGGCAATCTGATCGGCGAGGCTGCCGAAGCCAATCAATTGAAGTCGGTGCACATTTTGATCGCGGGACTGAAGGGCGAGCAGTTGCGGTTTGCGGGCATCGGAAAGCCGGCTGAGGCGGAGCCGCTCGATCTGGCGGGCGACAAAGACTCCTCCTTTCTCTTTTTGAAGCCGCTGCTTGACGCGCAGGTCGAAAATTCTTGGACGCTCTATGATTTGAGGGCATTGCGTAACCGCTTTTCGAAGTACGGAAAAATGGACCCGGAACTCGAGCGTGTGATCTTCGGCTACGATTTTGTGGTGTTTATCCCGGACCCAAAGGCGTCCCACGTGATCCAGTAGCCGCCCGGCCGTGTTGAAGGGATGTGCTAGAATTTTGCTGTATTTCAAACGAAATGAAGGCGGAAACTCACCTTGAAAATCAGCCGCGAAGACGTGGAAAGAGTGGCGGAGCTGGCCTATCTGGATTTGAACGGGGCAGAGTTGGAGATGTATCGCAAGCAGATTGACGAAATCCTCGAATACATCGGGAAATTAAACGAATTGGATACGTCGAACGTCGAGCCGATGGCCCAGGTGTTGGCCGATGACCAGACTGCCGACGAGACGCTGCGGGACGATGCGGTGGTTCCCTGCCAGATCGCGAGCGATGTGTTGAAGCACGCTCCAGACCCGGAGCCGCCGTATTTCCGTGTACCGAAAGTCATTGAACGATGACCAAAGCATGGACAATTGACGGGGTGAAAGAGGCGCTGGCGGCAAAGAAGGTTTCCGCGCGGGACCTGGCTGCGGATTTCTACAAGCGAATTGGCGAGCGCAACGCCGGCCTGAATGCTTATCTGACGCTTTCCGAGGAACGCGCCTACGCCCAGGCGGACCGCGTCGATGCGCTGGTTGCGGCGGGGAAACCGTTGCCCGCGCTGGCCGGGGTTCCGGTGGCGATTAAGGATGTGATCAGCACGCGCGGGGTGCGGACTACCTGCGGCTCGAAGATTCTTGAGAATTATGTGCCTCCTTACGACGCTACAGCGGTGGAGCGACTGGAAGCGGCTGGAGCAGTCATTCTCGGAAAAACCAATTGCGACGAGTTCGCCATGGGCAGTTCGAACGAAAACTCCGCATATGGCGCAGTCCGAAACCCGGAAGCGACAGACCGCGTGCCGGGGGGCTCTAGCGGAGGATCTGCGGCGGCCGTGGCGGCGTGCCTGGCTGTAGCATCGTTGGGAACGGATACGGGCGGGTCAATTCGGCAGCCTGGGTCGTTCTGCGGAATTCCAGCCATGATGGGAAGCTACGGACGGGTGTCGCGCTACGGACTCATCGCTTTTGCGTCCTCCCTGGACCGTATCGGCCCGTTTGCTACCAACACGCGGGATGTGGCCGCCATCCTGAACGTCATCGCCGGGCGCGACGCGAACGACTCGACTTCCACATCTGCACCTGTGCCGGATTATCGCGCCGCCATGGAACGACCCGTCAAAGGAATGCGCATCGGCATCCCGAAAGAATACTTCGGCGAGGGGATGGACGATGGGGTCCGTCAAAAGATCGAAGCTGGGATCGAGGTTTTCAGAAGACTTGGGTGCCAGCTCCATCCAATCAACATGCCCCATACGGATTATGCGATCGCGACTTACTACATAATCGCGACGGCCGAGGCGAGCTCGAACCTGGCGCGGTATGACGGTGTGAGATACGGCCTGCGAGTCGAAGACGATTCACTGGTGGCGATGTACCGAAAAACGCGGGGCGCGGGGTTTGGAGCCGAGGTCAAGAGAAGGATTGTCCTTGGAACTTACGTATTGTCTGCGGGCTACTATGATGCTTACTACCTCAAGGGGCAAAAAGTACGAGCACTGATCGCACAGGATTTTCGAGATGCATTTAGCAAGGTGGATGTGATTGTAACGCCAACCTCGCCGGTCCCAGCCTTCAAACTGGGAGAGCGCACGAGCGACCCCTTACAGATGTATCTTGCTGATATATATACAGTTACAGGGTCACTGGCGGGTGTACCGGGGATCTCAGTGCCTTGCGGAAGAATCTCTGGGAAGCTGCCTGTGGGTTTGCAGATTTTCGGGCCTCCTTTTGGCGAGGCTACTGTTTTGCAAGTTGCGCAGGCTTTCGAGCAAGCTGGTGGCGGCTCAGTCTGATCAGCCGAACGGAACTCTATCCGTGCCTCCTAAAATTGATTCCCTCATCGCCAGTTTGGCCAAAACCCAAACGGGACTTTTGCGCGCGGCCGATGCGGTTCCCGCGGAAGAATGGAAGACCAGGCCAAGCGAAGAGCGCTGGTCGGCGGCTGAGTTGGTCGCGCATTTGATGATGGTGGAGCGGGCAGTCATCGCAAAAGCGGATCGCGTGGCCCAGAAGTCACCGAAGCCTATTCCATTACTAAAGCGAATTCATCTCCCGATGGCGCTGGTGGAATCGCGCTTCATCCGAAGGAAAACACCAATCCCTATCGATCCAGAGATGCTTCAAGATAAAGAAGTAATGCTGGCGGAGCTGCGTGAAGTCAGAGGGCGCTCCCTGGCCTTTCTGGAAGAAACGAAGAGCCGGGAAATGGGTGGCTATTACTGGCCGCACCCAGCCATTGGAACACTCAACACTTATCAATGGTTCCGATTCATCGCGGCGCACGAATTCCGGCACACAAAACAGATGCGGGAAATTGCAGCGAGTCTACCGAAAGCCATAGATAGTTTGCAAAAGTAGGACATTTTTTCCTCTTGGTTCCACTTCGCTTTGCTCCGTACCAGGCAGAAATAACCTTCAAGAAATTGGATAATCTCTTTTTACACAGGAGGTTGAAACAAAAGTACTAGGAATTTCGTTTTAGGTTATGAGAACGGAACGACTATTGCTCTACAAACAGTGCATCTCATAAGCTTCAAAAAGCATCAAAGAAGTGAATTGCGAAATGCGGCAAAGAGTTAAAGGGACAAGGCCATGGTTACCGTCAAATCGAGCCAAAAGATTTTTACTGACGCGGAAATCGCCAGTCTGACCGGGATTTGCGTCGACCATATCCGCAATTTCGCGAAAAGCCGGCACCTGGGTTTTATTGCGCGGGCTGCGGAAGCGGCAGGCAAGCAGGCGGACCAGTGGCTGTTCACGCTCTCCGACTTGATGGTGCTGGTCACTCTTTTCCCCCGTTGTACTCACTAAGTAATCCAGCGAACTTCGGTTCAAGAAAGGCTCTTTCCGGTACACCGGAAAGGGCTTTTTGCTTTTTGGGGTAGTTGCGGGACTGTGGGCGGCGGGGTATGCTCGCCAGAGGGCAAACCGATTCATCCAGCCGGCATCTGATAGCCCAGAAACCGCTATGATTTTGCGTTCTACTCTCGGATTGATCCTTACAGTGGCCGTGGGTTGGGGAGTAATGATCTGTCAGGGCGCCCCGGCCCCAGCTCGCGCCGCGAGGCAGGCTGGAATGGGTGCCACAAGCCCTGCAGCCCAACAGACGGCTCCCGCCACAGAGCCAGCGCGCCTTCCACGGGGCAAAAAGCTGATGCTGAAGGATGGAAGCTACCAGCTCGTCCGCAACTATGAACGAAACGGCGAACGAGTGCGGTATTTCAGCGTAGAACGAGGCGCCTGGGAAGAGATCCCCGCAGCCATGGTGGATTGGGACGCCACCAAAAAGGCGGAAGCTGCCGACGAAAAAACGGCCATCGCGCTTCTGGAGAAGACCCGGATTCAAGAGGCGGCCTCAAAAGCGGAAACGCCCGTTGACGTGGACGCGAGTTTGATGGTCGGCCCTGGCGTGTTCTTGCCGGATGGGGAGGGCATGTTCGCGACTGAGGGCAAATCGGTCAAACGGCTCGGGCAGGTTGGCTCCGCAGTTAAAACCGACAAGAAGACTGTCCTTAAACAGATCCTCTCGCCTATACCGATCATCCCGAGCAAACGGAACATTGAAATTCCGGGTACAAAAGCTGAGGTGCGGCTGACGAGCACGGTGCCTGAGTTTTTTCTGCGCGAACCGACACCGGACCCGGACCAAGATTCGACAATCATGAGAAGCAGCCGGCAAGGCGTGGATGGACCGGATGTCGCCCTGGTGCGAGCGAAGGTGAAGGGCAACAAGCGAATGCTGGAGTCCATCCGGAGCCTCTTTGGACAGGAGTTGGCGCAGGACAGAGATGAAATTGCGATCCAGCGATGGGAAGTGGCGCCGAATATATACCGATTTACTTTGAGCGCGCCGCTGCCTCCCGGGGAGTACGCTCTGGCGGAAATCCTGCAGGATGGATTGAACTTGTACGTCTGGGACTTTGGTGTGGACGCTGCGCCCGCAGCCAAGCCCGCCACGCACTGAATCGGGGAGCCGCTGGTTAAGCCCCGGTCAGTACCACCGAACAATCCACCCCCCTCCCCCTTTTTTTTGTAAGTGTTCATTCTAAAGGGTTTTAAGTCCTGTGTTTTGGAAGTGCGGATTCTAAAGGGGTTAGGGGTGTGTTTTTCGTAAGTGCGGATTCTAAAAGAGTTAGTGATTGGTGACGCGTGATTGGTGACTGGTGGAAGAATGGAAGCTAAGTCACAAGTGGAGCTATGCCTGGCGGATCGGGGCAGGTGCCGCGCGCAGGTAGCATGCATAGACAGATATTGGACAGAGGCGGATGGAAGTTGGGAGTGCGGGCGGGGCGGGCGTAGGTGGAATCCTTCGAGGCTCAGGGTAAACATAGGAAATGGTAGCAGGGAGAATACCGGGAGGTAAAGTGTTTTACAGGGAATGGTCGAATTTGGGGGTTGAATGGTGGTTCTGAGGGGGCGAACGGCAAAGGTCGAAAGCCGAAACTCGAAAACCGAAAGTAAAAGCAAGAGAAGAATCTCCGCAAGCTCCCTGCGCGCCGAAACTCGAAGAACTGGCTGAGGCAAGAATCATGAGCTCAGGAGATTTTGGCGTCGTATGATCCCGTGCGCGGAGCCAGGGGCAGATCATAACTACGAAGGGTTGGCCATGCGAGCATACTGCTCGGCCTCCGCCTTCAGTCCCAGAGCGCGACATGTCAGTTCTAGCCATCTCCAGATTACTCCGTCTCCCAGGTACGATTTGTCCGCCGTTTTAGCGCAATTCTCAAGTTCGCGCTTTGCCTGCTGATAGTCGCGAAGTTCATAGTAGGCCATCCCAAGTTCGCAATGCGCACGATACTCAAGGGATTTGGGGAGGTCGCCAAGTCTTAGGGCTTCGGTGAGTTTTTGCTCCGCCCTAATGTAGTCATGGGCAGCCAGATGACAGTGCCCCAAGTAGAATGCGACGCCCTCTCGGTATTCTTTAGGTGACTGTATCTCTTCTAAGATAGGCAGAGCCTCTTTCCATCGGCCGAGGTCGGCAAGTATAAAGGCACGGCGGATTTGGATGGACTCGTAAAAGTCGCGTGAATACAGGTCTTTCGGGATTCGGCTGTCTCTCTTGCTGGTGGACTCAAGGCTGTGTTTCTTGATTACTGCCTCGAATCTACTGAGCGTAGCCTCTAGGTTCTCGCTTCGCAGCCAGGCGAGATTTGCGTCCTCATAGTCGAGAAAAAGTTCTATAGCGGCGAACTTTTCATCCCCTCGCGACTTTGCGGGCCGATACTCCTCTATCAAAGAACGCGCTGCGCAAAGCTCGCTGTTCGCGGCTTCTGTTTGGCCCGACATTTCGAGTGTGTTAACGGCGTGGAGCAAAGCGCCCGCCTTGTCCAGAGGATCGTTTTCGCTTTCTGCTATCTGAACAAATTTGCTGCGGGCCTCCGCCAACTTCCCTTCATCTCGTAGCCGGCAAGCTTGCAAAAAGCGCTGTTCGTCCATGGTCGTAGGTCGGTACCTGGTTGACTCGGTTAGCCCACCGGGGGACACTTCCCGGCTGATTGGATGAAGGCGTCGGCTCCTACTCCCGAGTAGACTTGGTTGGCGGGTGGGGCAGAGATAGTTTTTTCTTCTTGACGGGAGCGCACTGGGCTAGCATACCACTTCTGCAATTGGCCGAGGGTGACAGGCGGGGTGCCGCACCCCCAAAGTCAAAACTAAGTGCTAAGACTTTGCCAACCGCCGGGGTAAGCCTTCTTCCGGCTGGGGGCATGCTGCCCCGCCGTGGTTGCTCTTACGCTTACCTTTATTCCGGCGTGGTGCCCGGCGGGGAGGCCGCGAAGACATCTTGGAGAGTGGCGAGAACGTCGGAAACGCGAAATGGTTTCTGCAAGAGGCGGGGTTCGCCGAGACCACCCTCGAGCTCCGAGATTTCCATCAGATCTCCGGTCATATAAATCACCGCTGGTTTGCGATCGCCTGCCGCGGCGAGGAGCCGCTCGACCGCCGCCTTGCCGCTGTGACGGCCGCCATCTGGAGTGAGATTCAAGTCGCAGAGAAGAACGTCTGGAGAATGCCGGGCGACGGAGGCCAGGGCCTCTTCCAAGGTGGCGGCACAATCGACGAGCAAGCCGTGGGCGACAAGCCCTTCGAAGAGCAGGCTGCGAAGACTTTCCTCATCGTCAAGAACAAGAATGGAGCGACCCTTCAAGAGGTCAAGCGAGCCGGGCGACGATCTGGGTGAAGGAGTAGGGGTGGCAAAAGTGAGAGCTGGCGGCGCTTGATCGGTGGCCACAGGAAGATAGACGGTGAATGCGGAGCCGCCCGCGGGGAGGGCTTCCGCTTCAATTGTGCCACCGTGCTCGCGAATGATAGACAGGCAGATGCTCAAACCGAGGCCGGTGCCGCCCCCCGGACGTTTCGTAGTGTAAAAGGGATCGAATAGGCGAGGGAGAGATTCGGGACGAACGCCAACACCATCATCCTGAAAAGTGAGGGAGATGGTAGAGCCGAGACGAGCGAAACGAATCTGAATACGGCCCGAATCGCGGACCTCGCGAATGGCCTGTTCGGCGTTGCTGACAAGATTGAGAAACACCTGAATGAGCTGATTGGCGTCGCCAATGACGCCGGGCATATCCGGCTGAGGATGGAAATCAACCTCGACACTGTTTCTGCGGAGCGAGTGTTCGTGCAACTGCAGAGTGCGCTCGATAATGCTATTGAGGTCGACGGATTTTTTCTGCGGCGAGGCCGGCCGGGAGAATTCGAGAAGATTTTGGACGATGCGCGCGGCGCGGCGTGCCTGACGATGCGTCAATTCGAGCTGGCGTTTGGTGGCTTCGTCCTCCGTCGGACGATCTCGAAGCAATTCCGTGAC
>Ga0210402_10001582_pt1 | contig 23380 bp, 23 predicted proteins | sample IncBWC7MmetaG_FD_161055 | JGI IMG/M metagenome (GOLD analysis project Ga0210402, IMG submission 161055) | Forest soil microbial communities from Barre Woods Harvard Forest LTER site, Petersham, Massachusetts, United States - Inc-BW-C-7-M | ecosystem: Environmental > Terrestrial > Soil >... | reverse complement strand
GAATCAAAACCTTCGTCTCCATCGATCAACAAACTAACGCCCAGAGGGGGGATTATTAGCTGGCCAACCGGGGGGAAAGTTGGATGGCCGTTGACAGTAGACGATGACCGAACCGAGAATGGAGTTGATGGTCATCTCCAGCGGATGTTTGTAGAACGAGGTGATGACCTCAATCCGTTGAGGGCTGTGGTGGATCTGATGGAAACCGAGCCAGAGAAAATCGACTTCGTGGCGCCAGCGATGCCACCAGTAAAAGACAAATGTGGCGATGAAGTAGGCGATGAAACCGCCCAGCGATGACGGCACATGCTGTGACAGATGAAAGAGCGAGCGTGAGGACAACCAGCGCTCCCAGGATATGCCGGCGAGAACAACGATCCCGAGCTGTACGACGTTCACGGCAACGACGCGCAATGGCCAGGTCCTGACGCGCGGCAGGTTCCAGCCGGGTATGACTCTCTCGATCACAAAACAGAATGCGAAAACCGTCAGGATCAGAGGCAGCATGTCTATTTCTACGATCGGCTCCGTGTGAGGTTCTGGTAACCGTATAAACCATCGCCGCGTTCAGACGTTCAAGAGCGCATGATGCTGAACGTCATCACAACGCTCGTTCTCACGTTCACCCTGATCGACATCAACGATCCGGCCGTCCACGGTGTCTTCGCGGCGCTCTTGCGGAATGCGCGCTACGGCTGCTCGAGCCAGGAGCAGGCGGCCTTCCTGATCCGCGACGCCCGCGGCGCGACGTTCTTTCTGCGCTGGCGCGGCAACGGAGAGCTGAACCGCGCCGAATGGGATGGTCCGCTTCCCGCCGGGACGGTGGCCATCATCCACACGCATCCGAACTGGCTGCCGCTGCCGTCGAACCGCGACATCCGCGTGGCGCGCGAGGCCTCGGTGCCTGTCTACGTCATCACCCTGACACGCATAGCCCGCACCGACGGCGGCGCCCCGGTCGTCGTGGTGGCCGGCGACTGGAGCAGAAGCTGAATCCGGGAGTGTCACTCCAAGCCTCCTGAAGTGTCCCCGGACTCATGGGGTAGTCCCAGGACTCATGGGGTAGTCCCCGGACTCATGGGGTAGTCCCTGGGACTCATGGGGTAGTCCCAGCGACACATGGGGTAGTCCCAGGGACTCATGGGGTAGTCCCAGCGACACATGGGGTAGCTCCAGCGACACATGGGGTAGCTCCAGCGACACATGGGGTAGCTCCAGCGACACATGGGGTAGCTCCAGCGACACATGGGGTAGCTCCAGCGACACATGGGGTAGCTCCAGCGACACATGGGGTTGTCAAAGAAAATGCCGGATGGCGTTCAACGCTCGATGATGGCCTTTAGGGTCTCGTTTCGTTTCGTCAGGAGATTTCTGAGGTACCAATGTTTCGCGAGCTGCGCAGCTACCGGCGCGGTTCCGTCAAGGCACAGAGATGTTGCACCGATTCGATTCGCGGTCGCATACGCTGGCTCAATGAAACGGATGTTGCTCCTGCTCGCGTTGACACTCGCCGAATTGCCGGGCCACTCGAAAACGATCACGATCGACCGGCTGGACACCAATCACTCCACCGTCCTGTTCAAGGTTCCCATCATGACAGGCATGTCCGAGGTCACCGGCAAATTCACCGACTTCACGATCGTGATCGCGTATGACGAGGAGGACTTGACTCGCTGCCACGTCAGCGCCGTGATCAAGACTGCAAGCGTCGACACCGGAATCGCGGATCGCGACAAGCATCTCCGCACCGCCGACTTCTTCGACGCGGAGAAGTTCCCGGAGGCCAGGTTCGAGAGCTCGCGCATCGAGAAGACGGCGGACGGCTTCCGCGCCTTGGGCACGTTTACGCTGCGAGGGGTTTCCAAACCGTTCGTGATCCCGTTCCGGATCACCGGCAAGCATCGCGACGACGAAAACAAGGGAACGATCTTCGGTTTCTCAGGCACCGCGAAACTCAACCGGCAGGACTACGGGGTGCGCTGGAAACATTCGGTCGATCCCGCGTTCGTCGGCGATGACGTCACGATCGAGATCCATCTGGTGACCAAGCTGATCCGGGATGCGGTTGCACCGGCGAATTGATCCCGAGACCCGCGGACCCTGCTATCCTCCACTTCCATACCTGACCGCCGGACTCCCCGCCGGATAGAAGACGCCTAGCAGCCGCATCTCCCCTTCGCCACGGTTCTCCACGCAATGCACCTGTCCGTGCGGAAGGAAAATGCACGAGCCGCATTCGATCGGCGTATTCGACGAGCCGGCCCACATCGCACCTCTCCCGTCGAGGATGACGATCACCTCTTCGTACAGATGGTAATGATCCGGCGCGCGGCCGGGAGGAATGCCGCCGACGAACTGCGTGACCTGGGTGCTGCCGTCGTCGGCGTTGATGATCTCGCGGTACCAGCGGTCGCCGGTACGTTGGACGGCCCGGTCGTGCATGGAAACGACGAACGGCTCGCCGTGGCCGGGCTCGTACCCCTCGAGAATGGCACCGGCATCCGGACATTGCGAGCTGACGAGGGTCAGCGTTTCCGTCGCTTCGATCTCTAGTGTTGCGGACGGCGGGAGGTAGATTCCGGAATCGGTCGTGATCGCCGAACCAACCGCCGAGCCGGAGCCGGCGACGACGTAGAGCACCTCGTCCGACGACTCGTTCCGCAGCGTGGCCCTCTCCCCTGCCAGCAACTCAAGCACGCGCAGCGAGATCGCCCGCGCACCCGCTTCCCGGCCGAAGTGCTTCCAGATGCGCAGCGGGCCTTCAGATGACGGTTCGCCCTCCTTCAACCCCACTACGCGGCAGCCACCATCCAGTATTGCAAGCATTTCGTGGGATTATGCTCCCCGCATGCAGACGAAAGAAGAAGGAGTCCGGGCCACCAACCAGGATTTCATCCGCTACGACCAGGTCGAGAAGCAACAAAACTATCACCTCGCCGAGGGTAACTCTGACGAACAGTTCGACGACGATTTTGAAATCCGCACCGTCGACATAGGCCGGTTCTTGCACGGGAACGCGGATGACAAGCGCGCCTTGGCCACGGAGCTCGGCGATGCCCTGCACGACATCGGCTTCGCCATCCTCGAAGGTCACGGCGTCGATCCGGCGCTCTACGACGAAGCGGGCGGAAGGATCGAGGAGATCTTCAGCACGCTCACGCTCGAGGAGAAGATGCGCTTCCGTGCGGAGCGCTTCGGCTCCGTCAATCAGGGCTACTTCCCGATCAAAGAGACCAGCAACATGCACCCCGATCTGGTGGAGGGGTGGGTGTTCTGCCGCCGCGCCTTCGAAGACACCGGCTCATTCTGGCCGATGCAGAAGCAGGCGGAGTTCTTCCGGCAAATCGTCGAGGGTCACGAGAAGCTGATCCTCCCGGTGATGCAATCTCTCCTGACCTACCTCGGATGCGATGCGCATCTCTTCGATGCGAAGCTGACCGGCACGAACTTCGGCCTGCGCCTCAATTACTACCCGCCGGTCTCCGACGCCGATGACGCATCCGGCGCTGCCCGGCTTCTCGGGCATGAGGACATCGATCTCTTCACCTTCCTCCCCGCCCCGCGCGTGGAAGGGTTGCAGGTTCTCAATCGACGCAACATGAAGTGGGTGCGCATCGAGGCGCCGCCCGGAAGCATCGTGCTGAACACCGGCGACTACATGCAGCGGATCAGCAACGACATCTTCCCCTCGACGACGCACCGTGTCAGCAAGCCGCGTGATCCGCGGCAGCGCCACGAGACCCGGGTCTCGTTTCCGATGGCGGTCTACTTGTGGGAGGACGAGATGCTGGAAGTGCTGCCGTGCATTGCCAACCCGAAATACCCGCCGGTGAAGGCGATCCAATTCCACACGAGCATCACCAGCAAGTTCTATGGTGATGGCTACGCGGTGACCGAGGCATGAATGATCCGCTGCTCCGATTCCGCGAACGTTTCCCGATCCTGAGCAGGACGAAGTACCTGGTCTCGCATTCCCTCGGCGCGATGCCCGAGGCCACGCGCGAGGCGCTGTCCGAATACGCCGACCTCTGGGCGTCGCGCGGCGTGCGGGCTTGGGGCGACCGCTGGTGGATGATGTCGATCGAGGTCGGCGACATCATCGCGCCGCTGATCGGGGCGCCGCCCGGCTCGGTGGTCATGCTGCCGAACGTCACCACCGCCGAGGCGGTGGTGTTGTCGTCGTATGAATACACGGTGCCGCGCAACCGCGTGGTGATCGTCGACGGCGAGTTCCCCTCGGTCCGCTATATCTACGACCGCCTTGCCCGCCGCCTCGGCGCGGAGATCGTGAACATACCGCACGATTCCTCCGGCCTCGGCTTCGATCTCGATCGTTTGCTGGCGGCGATCGACGAGCGGACGCAGATCGTCCCCATCGGCCACATCCTCTTCGAGTCGTCGTACATGATCGACGTCGAAGCGATCGCGCGCCGTTGTCGGGAAGTAGGGGCGACGCTGGTGCTCGATGTCTTCCAATCCGCCGGCATCGTTCCGGTCGACGTCACCGGCTGGGATGTGCCGATCGCGGTCGGCGGCGTGCTGAAGTGGCTTTGCGGCGGACCGGGCGGCTCGTTCCTCTACGTCGATCCGGCGCTGCGCCCGAAGCTGGAGCCGAGCTTCACCGGTTGGATGGCGCATGCAACTCCGTTCGCTTTCGAGCCACCTCCCATGCGCTTCCGCGACGACGCCCTCCGCTTCGCCCTCGGCACGCCTCCCATCCCCGCGCTCTATGCGGCCCGCGAAGGCCCGAAGGTCATCGCCGAAGCATCCGGCGGTGACATGAAGACGATCCGCGAGAAATCGCGGCGCCAGACGCAGCGGATCATCGACCTCGCCGACGCCCGCGGCTTCGAGCTCCGCACGCCGCGCGACACCAATCGCCGCGGCGGATCGGTGTCCGTGCTCATGCCGCACGCAAAGGAAGTGGCCTACGAGCTGAACGCCGAAGACATCGTCTGCGACTTCCGCCCCGGAGCCGGGGTTCGATTCTCGCCGCACTTCTACACGACGGATGAAGAGCTGGAGATCGCCTTCGCCACAGTCGACGAGATCCTGCGGACCGACCGGTGGAAGAGGCAGGAGACGAAGCAGACGATCGTTACGTGAGGGAGTAACATTCAGAAACCATGAGCCGCGTACCAATCGATCACATCCTTGAGCTCCCGACGACAGAGCGCGTTGCAATCGTCCAGGAGATCTGGGAAAGCATGCTCGAACATCCGGAGGACGTCGCGATTACTGCGGCACAACGCGAAGAGCTCGATCGACGCTGGATCGATCTTGAACAGAATCCCGATGACGGTGAGTCGTGGGAGGACGTGAAGAAGTCTCTTCTGAACGAATGATGACGCGTGTGATCGTTCGCGCCCGGGCGAAACGAGATATCCGCGAAGCGAGGCTGTGGTACCGCAACATCACACGTGAACTTGGCGAGGATTTCGTCGAGTCCGTCGACGACGCAATCGCGTTGGCACAAAGGTACCCCCTTGCCTTTCGTGTCGTACATCGCACGTTTCGTCGCGTGCTTCTGCGCCGGTTTCCGTACGCCCTCTTTTATCAATTCACTGATAATCGCCTCCTTGTCGTTGCAGTTCTGCATCAGGCCCGTGATCCAAAAGCACTGCGGCGACTTTGACTCGCAACTGGATTCACGTAAGTCGACCTGCCTCAAGTCTGCGCTCATCTGCGGATAGCGGTCCGCCTCCGCGCCGCGATCCCATACAACACCGCCCCGATCGCCCCCCAGAAGATCACCAGCTCGATCGTGGTCAGCGAGGCGTTCGCGATCCGCTCGCGGAACGAGAGACGGCGGAGGACGTCGAAGTCGCCCATGAGTTGCACCACGATCAGCGTCCCCATCGACAGCAGCGAGATCACGGCGCAGATGCGTTGGACGACGAGCGGCATGCCGAGGGTGGCGCTGGCGTAGAGGGAGGGATTCGCGCGCGGGAGGGCGAGCAGCGCGATGCTGTGCAGGAAGTAGAGGCACACCAGAGCGAAGACGGCGATATTCAGCGCCAGCGAGACCTGGCCGCTGATGAGAAGGAGGAGCGTCACGATCAGCGTCAGTGTCAAGCCGACGATCGGCGTTCCCGTGCGCTTGGAGATCGATCCGATGAATTGCGGCGCCAGGCGATCCTCGGCGAGCATGATGCCTACGCGTGACGGGACCAGCATCGTGGCGTTGACCGACGTCGTCAACGCCATCACCGCGCCGAGCGTGACGAACCAGGCTGCCCCCATCGGCAGATACCGCGACGCCACCTCGGCCATCGGCGCGGCGGCGCGGCGCAGCTCTTCGCCGGGCAGCACGCCGAAGGCAACCACCGACATCAGGAAGTAGATGACTGTCGTCGCCAGGATTCCCCGGAGAAAGATTCGCGGCAGGCGATGCGTCGAGTCGCGCACTTCTCCGGCGGTCTGCGCCAGCGACTCGAAGCCGGCGTAGCCGAAGAACACCAGTGGCAGTGCCGTGGCGAAGCCGCCGAAACCGTGCGTGAAGAAAGGCTTGTAGTTGTGCAAGTGGAGAGCGAAGAGGCCGGGGACGACCAGGACGATGATGGAAAGCCCGAGGAGCACGCACATCCAGACCTGAATTCGACCGAACCAGCGAACGCCGGCGACGTGGATGACGTAGAAGAAGACGAGACTGCCGATGGCGATCGGCATCGCTGCTGTCTTAGGCAACGCTCCGGCAAAGAGCTCGACCATGTAGTCGCCGAGGGCGCGCGACAGATAGGCCAGGGCGCCGATGTACGAAATGACCTTGAGCCAGATGCCGACGAAGGCTGCGCCGTAGCCGCCGAAGGTGCGCGAGAGGTGCGTGTACTCTCCGCCCGGCTCGCGGCCGAGCGGCGTCGAGAGGAAGACGGAGTAGGCGACGGAGGTTGCCAGAATCGCCGGCGCCAGCACGACGTAGCCGAGGATGACGCTTGGGCCGGTCAGCGCCCAGGCGTCGCTGGTGACCTTGAAGATCCCCGCGCCGATGAGCATGCCCAGCAGGGTGGCGTACGACTCGATGGTGCCGAGGTCGCGGCGCAATGAAGAAGAAAGAGGCTCGGCCATCTGTCAGCTCCTCTCCGCCGCGCGTGAGGCGCGCCAGCGGTCCGCGGCGACCGCGAGAACGATCACGACGCCGATGATGATCTCCTGAACGTAGTTCGGCCAGCCCATCTGCTGACTGCCATTGCGAAGAAAGGCCATCACCAGCGCGCCGATCATGGCGCCGGCGATGCTCCCCTCGCCGCCGCTGAGACTGGCGCCGCCGATGACGACCGCGGCGATGACGTCGAGCTCCACGCCGACGGCCACGGTCGGATCGCCCTGCCGCAAGCGCGACATCTGCATCACACCGGCCAGACCGAAGAAGAGACCGGCCAGCGCGTAGATGCGCACTTTGAGCGCCCCGGTGTTGATGCCGCAGGCTCGTGCGGCCACCTCGTTCGAGCCGAGGGCGAAGACGCGGCGGCCGAAGACCGTGATGCGCAGAACGAGCGCCATCATCGCCGCCAGGATGACGGCGATCCAGACGCCGGGCGCGAACAGCATCCAGTCGCGCGACGGGAACGTCACCGCCAGTTCGTTGAGCCACGTCGGCGGCGGATTCACGGTCTGCTGGTCGGCGATGTACTTGGCCACGCCGCGGGCCACGCCGAGCATGCCGAGAGTGGCGATGAAGGGGACGACGCGGAGAGTGGTAATCGCGAGTCCATTCACGATTCCAACGACGCCGCCCGCGACGATTCCCGCTGACAGCGCCGCGATCGGTGGCCAGCCATCGCGCAGAGCCAAGGCAGTGACGACGCTGGTGAGGGCGATGACCGCACCGACGGAAAGGTCGATACCGCCGCTGACGATGATCATCGTCATCCCGATCGCGCCGATGGCGACGATGACCGTCTGCGCAAGGACGACGCGGAGGTTCGCACCGGAGAGGTAGCGCTCCGGCGATCCGGTCAGGATGGCGAAGAGGAGGATGACGCCGAGGAGGCCTGCCATCGGCGCGACGATCCGAATCCAACGATTCATGTCGAGGCGCGGATTGTATGCGGGGGGCGATGTGGCACAGACACTCTTGTCTGTGCTCCGGCCGGAGCCGCCAGGGTTTGGAATCTTCAGGCATAGCGAGATCCGGCACAGACAAGAGTGTCTGTGCCACATCAGAGCCTACGCTTCCGCCCCGATGGCCGTTTGCAGGATCGCGTCGGCGGTCCACTCTCTGGTCGGCCGCGCCGGGGAAAGCCGGCCGCGCGTCATCACGGCGATGGTGTCGCACACTTCGAACAGCTCGGGCAGGTACGAGCTGACCATCACGATCCCCTTCCCCTCGGCGGCCAGTCTCCGGATCTCGCGGTAGATGTCGCTCTTGCTGCCGACGTCGACACCGCGCCCCGGTTCGTCGAGGAGCAGGACATCGGGATCCTGGTGCAGCAGCCGCGCGAGTGCGACTTTCTGCTGGTTGCCGCCGGAGAGCCGGCCGACGATGCCGCGCGGTCCCGGCGCTTTGATCCGCAGCCTCTGCATGACGTCCTCGGACTGGACATTCTGATGGCGAAGATTGATCCAGCCGAAACGCGCGCACGTTTCGAATCGGCTCAAGGTCACGTTGTCGGCGATCGGGAGTTGGAGGGCCAGGCCTTCGTTTTTCCGGTCCTCGCTGAGGTAGCCGAAGCCGTTGCCGTGCATCGTCACCTCTCCGGTGGCCTCTTGCAGGCCGAACAGTGCTCGTACGAGATCAGTTCTTCCGGAGCCGATCAGGCCGGCGACTCCGAGGACCTCGCCGCGATGGAGATCGAAGCTGGCCTCGCGGAGACGCGGAGGCGCGGAGAGGTTCCGCACATGGAGCACGACCTCGGAGGTCGGGTGTCGGGCGTCGGGGGTCGGAGAAGGGCTGGATTGGATATCGCGTCCCACCATCGTCGAGATCAATTCGTCATCGCTCACGCCGGCCAGCTCGCCGCCACCCACACTCCGGCCATCGCGCAACACCGTGAATCTCGTGGCGATCTCGCGCACCTCTTCCAGGAAGTGGCTGATGTAGATGATGGCGATACCGCGGTCGCGCAGGCGGCGTACGGTATCGAAGAGGCGGTCGACGTTGGCGCGCTGCAGGCTGCTGGTCGGCTCGTCCATCAGCAGGACGCGCGCGTCGCGGGCCAGAGCGCGGCAGATCTCGACGACCTGCTGATCGGCCAGCGGGAGACTGCTGGTGCGTGCACGCGGATCGATCTCCGCGCGTCCGAAATCGGCCAGGAGAGCGGCGGCGCGATCGTTCAAGGCATCGCGCTGCAGCCATCCCCCGCGCGACGGCTCGATCCCCATGAGAATGTTCTCGGCCACGGAGAGGTGCGCACAGAGCGCGAGCTCCTGGTGGATGTGCGCGATCCCGCGCTCCCGTGCATCAGCCGGCCCGCGCGGCGCATACGGCTGCCCGCCGGCCGTCATCGTGCCGCCATCGGGTGGAAAGGCGCCGGAGAGGATATTCATCAACGTGCTCTTCCCCGCCCCGTTCTCCCCGATGAGCGCATGGACTTCACCAGGAGCGATGTCGAGATCGACGCCATCGAGCGCGATGGTTGCGCCGAAGTGTTTGGTGATGGAGCGGAGGGTGAGCATGGGTATGTGGTCTCGCGGTCTCGGGGTTGCGCGGTCTCGCGGCTCTGGATACCACCGAAACCGTGAGACTGCGAGACCGCGCAACCGCGAGACCCCGGCCCTACCCCAACGGATGCAACAGCTTCTTCGCCTCAGCCGTGTCGAGATTCGCCGGCGTGATCAGCGTGACTCCTGTGTCGACGCGCGACTCGATCTTCCTGCCGAGGAGGTGATCGACGAGCGTCTTCACGCCGAGCTCGCCCATGCGAAACGGGTTCTGCACCACGATGCCGTGCAGCTTTCCGTCGTGCATCGCCTTGACGAAGACGTCGCTTGTGTCGAAACCGATGAAGCGGATCCTGCCGGCCTTGCCGGCGTCTTCGAGCGCCAGGAGAGCGCCCGCGGTCGATGACTCGTTCGGCGTAAACATGCCGTCGATATCGTTGCCGAAGCGATTGAGCAGATTCTCCGCCGCGGTCTTGGCCGTGTCGCGGGTGGCGCCGGCGAACTGATTCGAGGAGACCAGGACGATGCCCGGATAGGCCGCCTTCATCCGCTCGATGAATCCCTTCTCGCGTTGCTCGGTGCTGAAGACCCCTTCCTGATAGCGAAGGGCCAGGACCTTCCCCTTTCCGCCGAGGAGACGTCCCATCTCGTCGGCGGCAAGCTCGCCGCCGTGATAGTTGTTGCTGGCCACGAAGCTGATCGGATCGTGCGACTCCAGCGCGGAGTCGATGACCACCGTCGGGATCCCGGCGCGCTTCGCCTCCTCGACCGGCCGCACGAGTGCGTTCTTGTCGAACGGCGCCAGGACGATGCCGTCGACATGTTGCGTGACGAAGCCTTCCACGACCTGCACTTGCTGCTCGCGGTCGTCCTCGCGCATCGGACCCTTCCAGATGATGGTGACGTTGACGCCCGCCTTCGCTTCATCCTGCGATGCCTTCATCGCCCCCGCGTGGATGCTCTTCCAGAACTCATGCGTGGAGCCCTGCGGGATGACGGCGATGGTGAAGGACTTGCCGCTCTTCTGCTCCTGCTTCGAACAGGCCAGGAAGAGGATGGCGAGGAGGATGGCGGACAGGACTCGTTTCATTCAGGATCCTCGTAGAGCCGAAGGCACAGACAAGAGTGTCTGTGCCACATTGCTCGTCTCTTTGAATACACAGTCTTGAATACACAGTGAGGTATGTGGCACAGACACTCTTGTCTGTGCCCGAGCGCCCCTGGGCGCGAGAAATCATCGCGTGAGTGTGTCATACAGAGGCTGCCCCTCGACCACCCCGGAACCCTCATTCGAAACCGTCGCCGCAAGCAAGCGGATCTTGTCGTTCTCTGGCAACTTGAGTGTCTTCGCGCCGCGCGGAAGGTCGATGGCGTAGGCGAAGAGGTACGAGTATGCGTACGCCTCGTTCTCGCCGGCGGCGTTGTGACGATGAGAGGCAAACCAGGCGATCGGCGCACGTTTGATGAAGCCCGGGGTTAGGCCATCGAAGACGGTGGCCATGCGCACACGCGGCGGCGCATTCAGAGGCGCATCAGGACGCGGAGGCAGCGTCTCCTGTTTCTTCGCCCAGATGCGGTTGTCCCACTGGCCAACGTAGCCGGTCCAGTTCTGAATCGTCAGCTCGACCGGCTTGCCGCCGACGACGAACGTCGCCTTCTGATCGCCGTCGGCGGCGGCAAGGAGATACAGCCGATGGTAGTGACCGCGCGGCAGTTTGATCGATTGTCCGCGGGCAACGACGGCCCTCCCGCCCTCACTGAGGTAGAAACGGATGCCGGCATAGTCGAAGTCGCGCGGCAGCATTGCAGCGGGCAGGGACCGGCCGGCAGCATCGAAGCCGGGCGACGACTTGGCGCCATCGTTTGACGACACGGCACGGTCGCGCGGCAGCGCAACAGGCTCTGAGTCTGGTTGGGCAGTCTCCGGTTCGAGCGTCGGCCCGGGCATCTCAAATCGCACGCCGAACGTCCGAAGCTGAAACGGAGTGAACGACGTCACCAGCTGTCCATTGACGACGTTTGCGTTGCCGATCGCCATCTCCTGCCCGTTCACTTCACGCGCGGCCTCGAAAGGCTTGAAGAACGTCAGATGAACATCACTGGCCGGCTTTCCGTCGACCTCTACAAGCCTCACGATCACGTCGTTCGGCCACCCTTCAGTCCCCTTCAGCGCCAGCACGCGCACGCGGGAGTTACTGACGCGCAGCAGCGAGAACGTCCGGCCGAGCGAACCGGCGTGCTTGGGCGATACGAACGCGATCAGCGGCTGGCTGAGCCGCAGTGCCTGCCAGTCCGTCCCTTCCGATCGCCAATCACCGGCGTGCGCGGCCAGGCCGTAGACGAACTGGTGATGTCCCCAATCCTGCGTCGTCTGATCGTCGTACGCGCGGCCGTTGCCGTCGCCGAGACCGGGCGTGTAGAGGAGTGTGAGACGGAGCGTGTGATCGTCCGGTTTGTCCGAGCCGTATTTGCAGTCGGAGAGGATGGTCACGCCGCCGTTGGCGTCGCTGAGATCGAGCCACTGATGCGAGGCCACCTCGAACTTCTTCTCATCGTTGTTCCCGCGCTGAACCGTCCCCACTTCCCAGTTGTAGGTCGCCAGCGGATTCGACGCCGCCAGCGGGAAGGTTGCCTTCAGCGCGGCGGCCTCTGTTTTCCAGTCGATGGCGTTGTCGATCTCGATGCGGTTGCCGGCGTCGCCCGCGGAGAGGCGGATGGTCTGCACGAAACGCGAACCTTCGGTTTCGCGGGTCACCCTGATTGCGGAGCGCACCGGGCCCTCTTCGACGATGTCGATCGTGGCCTTGCCGCCAACGAACGCCCGCGGCGGCTTCTGCTGATCGGCCCAGTCCATGTTCCAGGCCGGCCAGTCGTGCGGATGTTCGGTCTGCAGCGCCAACCGCGCAGGCCCGGAGAGAACTTCGCGATTCGTCTTCTTGTCGAAAATGCTGGCGATGTCGCCGGCGTCGTCGATGGCGACGCGATAGCGATCGTTCTCGATCGACGGCGGTTGAATGTGGACGCGGATCGAATGCTCCTCGACGCGATTCCTCGGAGTCTCAACCCCGGAGACCACGTCGTACACCGCCCATCCCACCGAGGGGACTTTGGCGAGGAAGACGATCCGATCACCCTCGCGTTGCGCGCGGACAGCCTTGCCGTCCGGCCCGAAGACGAGCACGCCACCGCCCAGACCCTGCACGTGCGCCTCGACGACGTCTTCACGCTCGACGCTCAGCGGGTTGTAGACGACGATGGCCCTCCCCTTGACGTTCGTATCGAGTGCCGAGGCGATCGACTCGGTCGCGCTGGTCAGCACGCCTGCGAACTGATTCATGGCGATGACGTCGTCGTTCCACGAATACTCGTAGGCCTTCGGCGTGGCAGTGCCGGCAGCGATGTCGTGGAACTGACCGCCCATCACCAGGGCCCACGCATTACTCAATCTCTTTCGCGGATACCGCCGGCCACCGAGCAATTCCGCCGTAACCGAGGCGCGTTCGGCAGCGTCGGCCAACAAGCTCGTTCTTCCGGTTCCAGCGCTTCTGATACGCCTCCGACGTCAGCGAGCCGGCGGAGTGATTGGTCAGCTCGAGATCGCCCGCGTAGTGCGGCAGATGGGCCATCTGCTCCGGTTTGACATCGAGAAACATCTGCTCCGCGGTCGAGGAGATGACATGCAGCGGGCCGTCGTTCTTGGACACGATCGATTCGACGAGCTGCACCGACGGCTCGCGCGGCGCGCCGCCGACGTCGCCGGTGCCGTAGTAGTGGTAGTCGGTAAAGAGTCCGCTCACTTCGCCATTGCGCTGCACGCGCTTCGGCCAGTCGGTGCCGTTCGGCGGCGTGGTGTCGCTGCGCGAGAGGTCATAGCGGATGTCGGCGCTGTAGCTGCCGGGATTGAACGCGGCAATGACGCCATTACCGTCCGGACCATCCCACACGCCGACGTTGAAAGGCGTCCCCAGCGGGGTCTTCTCCGGAGAGTCGGGTCCGCCGGCAGGAGCAGACGATCCCCACGTCAGCTTCTGCGTCGAGAAGCCGCGGATGCCCATGTGATGGAGGATGCTCGGCAGCGAGGCCGGAAAACCGAAGCAGTCGGGCAGCATGTACTCCGCGCTGGTCCGTCCAAGCTCGTGCCGAAAGTACGCCGAGCCATAGAGCACCTGGCGGATGATCGACTCCGCCGACGGCGAGTTGACGTCACTCTCCTCCATCGACGAGCCGGCTGGAAACCAGCGGCCGGCCTTGACCCACTTCTGGAGCGTCGCGTAATCCGCCGGGTAGTACTCGCGCATCAATCGATAACGGTTGGCGCCGCTGAAGTTGAAGATGTAGTGGGGATATTTTTCGAACAGGGCAAAGTTGTCGCGCATCGTGTGCGGCAGGTATTCGCCGATCGTGCGCGGGTACTCCCAGCGCCACTGCGTGTCGAGATGCGCGTAGCCGACGACATAGAGGGTCGGCTTTTTCGTCAGATCTGGCGGATCGGCCGCGCGCACGATCGTGGCGAAGGCCAGGAACAGCAGAAGAGCAAGACGCCGGATCATTTCTTCGCCACCACGTCGATCTCACTGTAGAACGTGTTCCCCCACGGATCGTCGCTCTCCGTTTCGAAGACATCGAAGAGAAGATAACGATAGCGGCCCAGCGAGCCGCTGGTGTCGGTGATGCTGACGCCGTACTGCCCGCCGGCATCCCCTTCCTTCACCCGCGTGTCGACAAAGGTGACTTCGCGCCAGCCGCAGGCGCGCAAATCGACTTTCACGCCTGGCGCCGGATTGAAATTCGGATCGGTTCCGTCGCTGGCGTAGAGAATATAGACCTGCGGCGCCCGCGTATCGGGATGCCACGAATAGCTGTTCACCGCCGCGATGTCAGTCACGGCGCCGAGGTCGATCCGAAAGCGCCCGCCCCACGAATCGGCGCGGAAGAAGAGGTTCGCCTCCGGCTCATCATCGTTGCCGGGCACCTTTCCGTCGATCAGCGCCGCCAGGCCGGCACTACCCCGGTCGATGGTGCCGGCGATGAGCTCGACCTTCGCGTTGGACGCCGCGTCGTCCTTCGACGGCGATGCTACACGTGCGAATCGAAAGGCCGGCATGGCCGTGCTTCGATCGACGGTAACCGTCACTTCGGCGTTGGCGGAGAACGCGAACAGGGCGACGGCGAGCGCGACTTTCACGCCGGAATAGTAATTCGATTTCGCACCGGGACCGTTAACCCAAGGCTTATCCGCAGATGACGCAGATGTACGCAGATAAAACCGTCCTCCATCTGCGTTCATCTGCGTGATCTGCCGATAAAGCTTTTCGTCAATCACCCGGCCACGCCATCGCCTCGGCGAACCCCGGCAGCGCCGCCGACAGCTCCTCGAGGTGCGCGCTGGCGATGCCGTCCAGCTCCCTCTCCAGCACGCCGCTGACGGTTGTCTCCTGCTGATCCGCTCGATAGTGCAGCATGTCGATGTGATGCCGCGGCAGCCGGACGCGCAACTCCGCGCTCCGGATCGCCCGCGGCAGGATGCCGTCCGCCTCGTCCCCGAGCGCCTCTTCGATGACGTGCATCGGCCAGATCTCCAGCGCCTTGGCCATCATTTCCGCCCGTGGAAACCACTTCCCGAGCGGCGTCGTCCACAGCTCGACGTCCCCAGAGGCAATAGCCTCGGTCATCTGCCGCCGCGACCACCCGAGGAGCCCCTCCGCCTGCATAATGCTGACGTGCGGCCGTGGCTGTAGGAAGATGTGACGAATGCGCGTCAGAAGTACGGCGTGACGCAACAGCAGCTCTCGGTCGCCACAGGCCTCACAGAAGGCTACATCAGCAATATGGAGAGAGGCCAGAAGGTGCCGAGCCTCACGACCATCCTTCGCCTCGCCGTCGCCCTCGGCTGCAAGGTGACGGAACTGGTGTCCATCTTCGACAAAACGCATCTACCGTCGATCGTGCCGAAGTGAGTGTTTTATGAGGGAACAGCTCGGGCGTTCACTACTCGCTTTCCGTTCCCTGACTTAGCATCGGTGATGCGAATAACTCGCAACTCTTGCCGACCGTCCCACATGCGTGCCTGAAGTATTCGAGTTATAAATGAGTTACGAGAAACCGAAAAGCGAAGGCCTGACACTTCGCCTTTCTCCAGTACCGCCGGGTGGTGCCCGTTCGCTATTTTTTCGATGCTCTTCCGCTACGGAACACTTCGCGGACCGCGAAATCGACGTAATCGGACGTGGCGCCCGACAGTTTCCACCACGACTCGCGGCGCATGGTGTCGATCGCCGTTTTTTGATCAGGAGTCAGCCGTGTGCGCTCGTTGCACGTGCCGAGGACGCGCTCGATCGCGGTTAGATCGACGACGCTTGTGAATACCGACTGCCGCGCGCAATAGAGGAAGTGCACGAACACAATCAGCTCGAGCATCGACAACAACGACATGATGATTACCGCACGCGCGGCGGGTCGCAGGAACCGGCGGGTTCTCCATGCCTCAGCCACGGCGAACGCGAGAGCCCACAGGGCAAGGAACTTGACCGCGTCGAACGTCCGGCGCGCCGCCAGGGCGCTCTCGCGCCATGGATTCGATGCTTCCTCTACCATTTTCAGATGGCCGTCGCGCCGCGCCGCATCGATTGCGTCTCGCAGCCCCTCCGTGTACGGATAACGGCTCCAGATGCAGGCCGCGTCATCGTCGCTGATTCGGCGCGCCAGAATGCGGTCCGGGAAATAGGAGATGTTCGGAGGAATCGCGGCACCCACCACGGTGGATACGGTGGCGGTTACGTACAGCGCGAACACTCCGATGAAGATGAACGTCGCGGCCAGGGTCTTCCCCAGTCCGACTCGATCCACAATCTCGTTCATTCTCGCCTGATGTTCGCTGTCTAGGCGCGCGCGGAGCCATAGCGCCAGCACGACGTTGGTTTTCGGCGCCACCGCGCGCGTGATGGCCAGAAGCACGACGATCAGTGCGATCGGCGGCCAGAGGAAGTCCCAGACATCCTTTACGGCAGCCGCGATCTGCGCGAAGTTCATAGTCGCCGCTGTGGCTTTCTTGACTTATGTTGACCCGAAAAACATAATACCCTAAAATTTAGCATTGCAGAGAAAGGAGCGACTGATGGAGAGCTTTCCGCCTGAATTGCAATTGGCCCAGGATTCGATTCACCTTCCCGAAGTTCAAGAGATGTTGCACCGGCTGTCGAAATACAACCTCGGTATCTTCATGCCCCACATGCATACCGAGGAGTCGGACTTCGCCGTGCTCCCGCACGGCATGACGCAGGTCGAGCGCGATCTTCAGGTTTCGTTCATGGCCACCGAAGACGAGCAATTGCAGGACGCGGTCGAAGTGGGATGGTTCTGGAGAGAAGGGTCCGTCGAAATGTGCAAACGTCGGTGCGACGCGGAGAAAAGCGGCAAGCACTGCAAGAGTCACGTTGGCGGTCGACTGTAGACGCTCTGTCCGAGCCCGTGCTGCGATGCTTAGCAAGCCTTCAACCTGCCACCGAGATCTCGGGGAGTTGAATTCCCAGCGAAACACGACGGGCGACTCGTTGAGTTCGTGTAGTGCAAGTTCGATCCGACGTTTCAGCTCGTTACGTTCGGGAAGGGTGGCCTCTTCGCCGACCTCGACGTTGATCGCGGCTCTGTTTTGATCGAGCAGGACGACGTAGCACGTTACGGCCGCCGCGGCTGATCGAGGACCAATGTGGCACAGACACTCTTGTCTGTGCCGGGTCTCGGCATGATTGAAGGTTGCAACCCTCAGCGGCGATCGGCTTCGGCTGGGGGCACAGACATGAGTGTCTGTGCCACATTGGCCCACGGCTCGCGATTGCCTGTGTGCCGAGTTGATCGCAGTTGTTTGCGCAGACTGCAAGAAAGCCGAATCGGCATTCATCGTCGCCCGATCGGTAGTCAGGCGAGAGACGTTCGGTCTGCGTGCAACCTCCCGCCCTCGGGACGGTCGAGTCTGCGTTTGTGCTGCGGATTCCGGTCCGGGGGTTCTTCGCGTCGCTCAGAATGGCAGGTGGTGGGCCAGCGGCGGCAGACTCGACGGAACGCAAAGACCACGCGGACGGAGATCGTCCATCTGCGAAGCACGAACGGTTGGTTGGTTCTGTACCCGAGCGTCTCCGGGTTTTGTATCTACCGCAGCGCAAACACCGGTCGGACTGGAGAGCCCGACCTACGTTGACACCCTCAAACCCCCTCCCCGAACCGCACCTCCCCCGTCGCCACGTTCACCGAAAAGCCGACCCACCGCGATCCCTGCCGCGCTTCGCCGGCGATGATGCCGTCTTCGAGCGATATCTCTCGAAATCCTCCGGTACTGATGATGCCCGTTTTCCAGAGGCGGCCGTTCTTGCCGAACGATTCGAGGCTCATGCCGTTGTGGTCGACCGTGAGCAGCGTCCTGGCGGCATCCACCCAGACGAAGGCGAGGTGGGTGCCGACCTGCTCGACGAGGGTGTGCGTCTTCAGGTCGATGATGTAGCCGGCGCCTTTGGCGCAGACGAAGAGGTGCTTGTCGTCGGGCATCAGGGAAAACGAACCCCTCTTCGTGTAACCGATCTCGAAGCTGCCGACCCACGATGCTGCGCCGAGGCCGATGCGGATATAGGCGCGTTCGCGTCCGGAGCCGCTCCCTTCCGGTGGGATGGCGATGACCAGCTCGCCCGGGGGTGGTGGAGAGTCGAGGATCTCGGCAGCGGTCAAATAGTTGCGTACCTCGATCGAGGGATCCATCGACAGAGGAGGCATGGGACCTGGTACCCGTGGCCGGCGCCGATGGGCGTGCCACCGCTGGCCGAACCACCCCAGCCACTGCAACCGCCAGTATTGGCGTGCGGCCTCACTGCCGGGGCCGTGTTCTTCCGCCAACCGCTCCGCCTCGTCGATGAACGTCCCGATGGCGTTTCCGACCTCGGGGTCGTTTTCCTCAAGGACCCGGCCGAGGGCCAGAGTGAGTCGTTGGAAATCCCTGAGTGCCTTCTCGATCATCTCGTCGCGCTGCGCGGTCCGTTCATAAATTTCGGCTAGCTCCTCGGCGGAATGGAGATTTGTGTAGCGCGGCTGCGATTCCTGCCGCCGCAGGCGCCGGGCAGCGCGGCGGTATTTACGCCTCATCTTCCCCGGCAGGAACGTGTTCACCGGCGAATCGGGGGCTCGTTCGGCGCGCTGTAACACGTCGATGACCTCGTGCACGAGCGCCATGGCACGTTCGGGTGCAGTAGGGTTTTTCATGACCGTTCAATGGAACCCGGGCGCGCGCTCAGGCGCGCCCGGGTTCACTGCCTCCTTATTTTCAGGCTTTCGGTTCGGTGGACGTTACGGGGACGGGCGCCGGTGCCGGAGACGGCGCTGGCGCCTGAGGAACCTGCGCCGCCTTCTTGCGGCGCGTGAGAACCTTCAGTCGCTTGACCTCCTCAACCTGGGGCACCAGGTCCGCGTTGGCCGGGTTCCGTACCAGCTGCGAGCCGAACGAGTACGCCTGGGACGCGATGAACGCGAGCTGTTCGCGGCGGACCAGGTTGGCCCCCTCGATGCCCTTGAGCAATGAGCGGATCTCATCGGCGGCGAGGCTCCAGCGGACAGAAACGCTCTGAAGCTGGAGAACGTCGACGAGCGGCTGGCCTACAGCCTGCGCCACCATGTCCGACGAGCTGATCACACTGATCGAGGCGTCGACCACTGGGGCCGGCTGCTTGCTGGCCCGCCGTTTGAGCTGGGTCCGCTGCTCTTTTGAGAGCGGCGTCACGTCGCCGATCTGTGATCGCAGCGTGCGGATTTGCTCGATGACCGCCTCGGGCGTCAGTTTCTCGGGGGTGGGGGAAGGGGTACCGGGGGTGTTGGTATCGACAGGGGTATCCATGACATTTCTCCTTACGCGAGCTGTCAGGCCGGAGGTTGCGTTCACGACTCGTCGACAAGTGCGAGCGGCCACCGTCTGGAAGTCGCGGCGACGCGCCGATACTTCCGGTTGATGTCTGCCCGAGGCGTGTACACACCTCAGGCGCCCGCGGCAGGAGGAGATAACTCAACTCCCACGCCGGTACAGGTCTGATGTGCTTTTCCAGCACGCCCGTACCGCCGACAGCCGCCAGAATCGCCGTTCTTTCGAACTTTGATTCTGTGGTTCGGGATGTTAGTGGATCGCGTTCCCCTTGTCAAGCGTTAATTTCGCCGGTGTGCCGGGTGGGTGTCGGGGTGTACCCCATCGGGGAAGGTGCGTACCTCACCGGGGGTCGGGATGTACCCCACCGGGGAGGGTGCGTATCCCACTGGCGGAAGGTGCGACCCCACCGGCGAAAGGGTGTACCCCACTGGGGAAAGGTGTGTCCCCAACTGGGGGAAGGTGCGTCCCCACCGGGGGGAAGGTGCGTCCCCATCGGGGGAAGGTGCGTCCCCACCGGGGAAGGTGTGTCCCCACCGGGGGAACGTGCGTCCCCACCGGGGGAAGGTGCGTCCCCCACTGGGGGAAGGTGTGTCCCCAACTGGGGGAAGGGTGTACCCGAGTGGGCGAAGGGGTGTACGCACTGGGGGACGGTAGGCGTCCTACCGGGGCACACGGAGGCGTGTTGAAGCGTAGGTCGGACTCTCCAGGGGGCGTCGCGTTGCTACGCGGGGACGTCGATATCGTGCATCACTTCTGCCTTCAAAAACGCGGGCGAGACGCCCGAGGTCCCAGGGGGCTCAGCGTACCTTCTCCGCTTCCCGCAATCCTTCCACGGTCGACCTGCGTCCCGGAACCCGCTCGAGTGCGGTGCGATACGCGGCTGCGGCGTCGGCCGCGCGGCCGGCGGCGAGCAGTTCATCGCCCAGCAACTCGTAGGTCGGCTTCTCGACTACCGGAGGACCGAACTCGAACGGCATCGACGTCTCGCTCTTCGCGGTCTTCTCCAGCATTGCGATCGCCTCGTCGCGCTTCCCCTCGGCGGCGAGAACCAGTGCATCGGCCTGCTGCACCATCACCTCGGCGCGAATGCGCTGGCTTGGATTCATGGAGTGATGCTGCTCCGCGCTCGCCACCGCGTCTTTCTGCAACTCGTGCAGACGGGCCACGGCGGTCTTCAAGGTTGCCAGGTCGTGTGCCGCCAGCACATCGCCGTACGCCATCGTGAAGCGGGCATTGGCGTGCTCGGCGCCGGCCGGGATCGTCACGTCATCGGCCGCGATCAACGTCCCGGCGCTGGCGATCTGATGGGCGCGCATGTCAACGAACGAATCGATCCTTCCGGCGTACGAATCCATCTCGCCTCCGGAGACGAACGGAACTGCGAACGCCGAGGCGCGGCAGGCGTCGAGCGCCTTGCGTGCGTCGTCAAATCGATGCTCCTGCAGGTAGGCGTAGTGAAGCCAGAGCGGGTAATGGCCGCAGGCGGCGGCCGGCTTCCCCTTCGCGGCGCGCTGCTTGTTGACGACGTCGATGGCGCGGCGGTTCGCATCGATGACGTCGTCCCACATCCCCATGGCGATGAAGATGTGCGAGGTCATATGCAGCGCGTGCCCTGCATTCGGCGCCACCGCGCCGTAGCGCCGCGCCGCGCGCATGCCGAGGGGCGCGTGGATCGGATCGTCGTAGCAGTGGATGAGGTAATGCAGCACGCCGGGATGTGTGGGATGCGACGGCAACACCTCTTCGAGAAGCGCCGCGGCGCGCATGTAGGTGGGGAAGTCGCGGCCCTGATGCGACGTGCCGAGGAGCGCCACCGCGTAGAAAGCGGTGGCGTCGACGTCATCCGGATAGCGCTCATGCACGGCGCGCATGGCGTCGGCGTACTTGAAATCGCGCTCGTCTTTTGCTCCGGAGCCGTAGAGAACATCGACCGCGCGGAGGTAATCGCGCTCGCGCTCCGTCTTCGCCTTCGCCATCCGCTCCTCGGGGGTTGCGCCGAGACGTTGCAACGCGGCGCGCGCGGCGGCGGCGTCCTGCTGGAACCAGACCGGATGCGTGTAGGTCATCGCCTCGCCCCAGTAAGCCATGGCGAACGACGGATCGATCTTCTGCGCGCTGCGAAAGGCCTCGGCCGCGTCGGCATACTCGAAGTCGTGCAGCAGCGCCAGACCGTGCAGAAACGGCTGCTGCGCCTCGGCGGCGCCGGAGTTGGCGAAGGAGACCTCGCCGGCGTCGTTCTGTGCGAGTGCATTGACGGCGAAGAGAAGCGTGATGAGTGCGAGGCGCATGGTGAAATGATAGTGGCGTGTCGCTCTCCATCTGTGTCTTTCTGCGTCATCTGCAGATAAGTCTTCTTGCACTCCTCGCCGCGGCCTGCGCCTCAACGCCATTACCGACATCTCCCTACGCCATCGTTCTCGGCATCGCGCAGGATGGCGGCTATCCGCAAACAGGATGCAACCGGCCAGACTGCATCGCGGCGTGGCGCGATCTGAAACTACGCCAGCGGGTGGCGTCGCTGGCGATCGTCGACCCGCAATCGCATCAACGCTGGATCATCGACGCCACACCCGACTTCCCCTCGCAGCTCCGGACACTGGATGAGGTCGCGCCACGCGCGGACGCCGCTCCCTTGCTCGATGGCATCCTCCTCACCCACGCCCACATCGGCCACTACCTCGGCCTCGCGCAACTCGGCCGCGAAGTGCTCGGAACGAAATCGATCAAGACCTACGCTATGCCGCGCATGCGTGCGTTCCTCGAGCACAACGGCCCCTGGGACCAGCTCGTCAATCTCCACAACATCGAGCTGGTTCCGCTCGAAGACGGCGTTCCGGTTTCGCTGAACGAGCGCATCACCGTCACGCCGCTGCGCGTTCCGCATCGCGACGAGTACTCGGAGACCGTGGCCTTCGTCATCCGCGGTCCCTCACACGCCATCCTCTGGCTACCCGATATCGACAAGTGGGAGAAGTGGCCGACGCCGCTCGAATCGGTGCTGGCACAGGTCGACGTCGCCTATCTCGACGGCACCTTCCACGATGCCAGCGAGCTGCCAGGCCGCGACCTGCGCGAGATTCCCCATCCGCTGATGACGGAGACCCTCTCACGCCTTGCGGCGTCGCCAATGCTTGCAAAGGTGCGGTTTATTCATCTGAACCAGTCGAATCCGTTGCTTCGTGAACGCAGGCCGGGCGTCATCGTCGCCAGGGACGGAGAGCGCTTCGGCCTTTGACGACTGCGGCGAAGCCGCGTTGTCGGTTGGCGGTGGCGGTAGCTGCTACGTCGGCGCACGTCGGTTGTCTGCGCGCTGTGGCGCGCGTGGACAACCGACAACGCGGCGCAGCCGCAGTTACGGAATCAACAACACCTTCCCCGTCGTCTCCCTCGCCTCCAGCGCGCGATGCGCTTCGGCGGCGTCGCGTAGCGGAACCTCGCGGTCGATTCGGAGTTTCAGTTTTCCTGACCCGATCCACTCGAACACGTCGCCGGCACGCCAGAGCAGCTCCTCACGCGTATTCGTGTAGTGCCCGAGGCTCGGCCTCGTCAGGAACACGCCGTTCTTCGCCAGCCGTCCCGGCTCGAACGGCGGCACCGTCCCACTCGACTGTCCGAAGAGCGCCAGCGTCGCCCGCAGACCGCAGCACTCCAGGCTCTTGTCGAACGTCGTCTTCGCCACCGAATCGTAGACCGCCGCGCATCCCTTGCCCCCGGTCTCCGCCATCACGATCGATTCGAAATCGTCCTTCGTGTAATCGATCACCACATCACAGCCGGCTTCGCGTGCGATATGGAGATGCTTCGTCGACGCCGTTCCGAACACCCGCGCCCCGCGCATCTTCGCCATCTGCACCAGCAACGCCCCCCCCCCCCCCCCCGCCGCCT